>Ga0256834_1000077_pt1 | contig 65058 bp, 62 predicted proteins | sample 4281140metaG_FD_190536 | JGI IMG/M metagenome (GOLD analysis project Ga0256834, IMG submission 190536) | Hydrothermal vent microbial communities from East Pacific Rise, Pacific Ocean - 4281-140 | ecosystem: Environmental > Aquatic > Marine > Hydrothermal vents | place: Pacific Ocean: East...
TCATATGAAAACAAACTTAGTTGGAGATAAATTTCTCCCTACTGCATAAAATCTTTTTTTGCCACACTATATGCACCATCAAACTCCATAACCTCACCACCAAACTCTTTTGCAAACTCTTTTGCTTCTTGTTTTGTGCTAAAAGCATATTTGCTAATACGGCTCATTGTGGCTGATTTTTTGCTACCTACTACATAAAAAGCTTTAGTTACTGATATATACTTTAGAGAGTTTATATCTATAACTTGTAAATTTTCAAAAAAATCAGCGTCTGCTACTACACAATGTAAAGAACAGTACTGTTTTGGACCGTTTTTTGTATCTGAAAGATGGCTTGTTTTGTAAAATGTTTGTAGATGCATGCCACAAATCGCACAAGAGTTTTTGTTTGTGCCAGTTTGAAAAAGTAGAGTTTTGTTTGCATCTACAGTTTGAAATCGCAGTTTTTTCATATCTGCTTGAAGATTTATACTTAGCAAGATTGAAAAAAATGCCACGATAAGGGTTAAGCTTTTCATAAAAATTCCTTAGTTTTTATGAAAGTTTAGTCAAATTCTGCTGACACCTTTGTTATGAAATATTACAAACTTTTTATATAAAGTGCAATATTCTCTATATCTTCATCGCTCAAGCTTACTGCTTGACCTTTCATTAAAGAACCCATATTGTACTGGTCTAAATTGTCATACTTATACCCTTTTAGTAATTCAACAATTTCATCTGTATTATTATTTAAGATGATGGCTCCTGTGTCTAAGGCTGATTTTTCTCCTTTAGCTCCATGGCAACTTGCACAATTTTTAGTTGTGTAAATCTCTTCTCCTTTTGATATTTTTTCTTGTGGAAATACTGGCTGTATTACTATTGGAGGTTTTTGTTCAATTATCATTTTTTTATATGCATCTATTGCAACATCATTTATATAGTGTTCAAGTTTAGTACTTACTCCTTTAAAATCTACTCCACCTGCATGTAAAGTTTCATCTTTTAATACAAATATAGATGCATAACCATTTTCATAATTATACTTATCTTTCTCTATCAGCATCTCTACATCATTAACAGTTTTTATACTCCATTTTCCCTCTTTTGTCTCTCCCTCTTTTGTGTTTTCATCACATCTTGTGCCTTCAATACTTTTATAGTATCCAACTTCACACTGAGACTTTACATAATCAGAGATTGAGCTATAAGAGCTTGTACCGTTTGCAACCTCACCAAACAGTCTATATTGATCTTCTAGCTGTTCAATTTGCAAAATACTAACAAGTGAACCCTCAGGCATCAAAACAGAATACCTCTTTTGTCCTGATATATCTTCTTGATTTAAGATAGTTACTCTATATCCTCTTTTTGTTAATATCATAACTCCATTGTCATTTATGGTATAAGATAAATCTTCTCTGTTCTCTTCTACCCAAGTACCACTTTTTAGTATATAACTCCTCTTTTCATCATTATATATATCACCGACTTTAAAGTCATTATCTTTAAAATAGTATTCTTTAATTTCAAGAGTTCTTTCACCTAGCTTAACCTCTTCATAGCCATTTTTTTTTGGATAAAAATCAAAAAATGACATACCTTTTTCAAACTTAACTATTTTGCCATCATTTTGGGCTTTTTCAAATTGTCTTTTCTTTTTTTCTTCCTCTTTTTTTTCTTCTACTTTTTCATGAATCTCTTTATAGATGCCATCTTCGCTATCTTCAAATTTTTTAATATTTTCTAAGATAACTCTAGGATTAATATCATCAATATCTTCTTTAATCTTATCAATTTGTTCTTTAGTTGGGTTTTTTATGCCAATATCTTCAAGAGAACTTTTTATAAATGCACTGTCCCATTCATAGTCGCCTTTAAATATATCATCCATATCATCAAGCTCTATATCATCAAATCTATTCTCTTTAATTTTTTTAAGATCTTCTTTTGTGATAAATGCTATTTTTTCTAAATCTCCTTCAAATATTTCAAATGATTTTTCAATATTTTTATTTATCGCTTTTGCAGCTTTTAAAAGCTCTTTATCATCTGCAAATGATATATCAAGTAGAGCATCTATACCTCCTGCATCCTCTGCATCTTTTAGTTTTTCTACTAATTTTTCATAAACTTTTTCTAAAGCATCATTATCTTCACTAGCTCTGCTCATCGCTTCTACTGCTTTTTGAATTTTAAGTGCTTCTTTGATTAGTTTTTCATTTGTATCTTTATGTGCTACTGGGTCTTTTGTGATATCTTCAATCTCTATATTAAAAATTCTAGCAATTTTTTCTTTATGGACTCTAACTTTTTCCTTCATCTGCTCTTTTGTTAGTTTTGTATCTTTTAACTCTTTTTGTACCGCTTTAGCAAGAAGGGTTGTTATCGGGGAAATGTTAACAACCTCTGTCTCTCTAGGAGCTAGTAACTTTCCTCTAAAATCTTCACCTGTATCGACATCTTTACCGCCATATACAAGTAACATAGCCTCAGTAAAACTCTCTTTTGCTTGAATGTCGGGGTTGATTTCAAGATTAAATGAGCCATCTTTTGTAGTCTGTGTTGTTGGTTCACCTTCTTGGCAGTATCCATCTTGGGATAAGTCTAAACAGACAGTTGCATATTGCAAATAACCATCAATTGCTTTTCCGTTAATTGTTATTGATGAGATATCATTAGATACACTCGAACCGCCACAACCTGCTAAAACTACACTAAGTGTAACTGATAAGGCTATGCTTTTTACTATGGAATTTCTTTTCATTGGGTAGAGGCTCCTTTTGCCTGGAATTTATTTTTTGAATTGTTAAACTCATAAACTAAATCGACACAAAAAGAGGTTTCGGTAGTTTTTTTTTACTTTACTTAGGTTTTTTTACTTTCTACAACTTCCTCCAGCTAGATTAAAACTATCTTCGTATTTACAATTACTGCATCTAAACTCTACAAAAGAGGTTCCAGAACAACCTCCACCTTTTTGGTTTATAACTTCCATAGTCTCATTTTTGCACTCTGGGCAGATGCCTTGGTTTATGAGTTTTAATTTTTCTGCTTTTTGTTCAAGATAATTAAAATAAGCCCATACCAATCCACCAGCGATAATAATTATGAAAAGTAGTATTAATATTGTTTGCACTATTTCTTCTCCACTATATCTTTGAAATCTTTGATAAAATCCTCAAAAACATCTTTAAAATTTTCAAAAAGTGAACCAAAATCCCCTGTGACTTGTTTGCCAATCTCAACATAGAGATTCTTTTTTGTCTCACTCATATTTACTCTCCAACCTTTATCTGTTTTATCTAATACTGTTAAAAATATAACTTCATCTATATCTTTGTCACCTTTTAAATAGAGTTTAGTTTTGATAGTTGCTTTTTTTTCATCCTTTTTTACCTTTTCTAAATCAACTGCTTTTATCTTGATTTTTTTATAAAGTGTTGTTTTTGAAGTTGACTCTTTTACAGTTAATTTTTTTGCTTTTTCAATTTCATTGTCTTTTTGAGCTTTCCAAAAATCTTTGCTAATTGTTTGGGGAGAGATATTCTTAGAAGAGCATCCAAAAAATGCAAAAGTTAAAAATATCAGTAGTAAAAACCTTGTCATAAACTACTCCTTTTTTATCCTATATAGTAGCAAAACTATTTTAACTCTTCAATTAAATGGTCATAAACATCTTTGCTAGTCTCAAAATCTTCAACTTTTTTACTCTTTTTTCGCCTAATCTCTTCTTTCATAATCTCCACTAATTCATTTATTCGTCTGCTTATCTCTCTTTTGCATCCACTTTTTTTTGTCTCTAAACATTTATCTATCATTTTTATAAGTTGAGGCAGAAGTGAGGCAGTCATCTTTATGTAAAGTTCGCTATAAGCTCTTGTTTTGATAAAAGTAATAAATGTTTTCTCTTGTGGTATACTAAGTTTCCAAGCCTCGGCAATATATGCAAATTGGTTATTTATAATCTCATGTTTTTTCTCAGCCTCTATGAGTTTTTTTTTCTTAATTTTTATAAGCTCTTTATGCTCTTTTGTCTTTTTAATCTTTAGTTTAGGTAAATTAGAAGTTTTTCTTTTTTTAAAATGAAGTGCCAAAACAACAATAAAATAGGCAAAAAGAAAAAAACAGATAAGAAAAAATATGATGCTGTCTAACACTAAAGCACCAAGAGATGACACAAAAATGCCAATTAAAAAGAAATTTAGGTTAGATATTAGTTTCATCGTCTCTATTATACACTATTTAGAGTATATCTTTAACGAAACGACAATTAAAAAAGATTTACATCTATAAAATTATTATTAAATCTTATATCATATGATTTAGAGATAAAATTATGAATTTTAATGATTTAAACTTGGATGTTTTAGGAGAAATTTAGTGTTTTTTTCTTCTTTTTCAACCTGCGGTAGAGGTTGAGAGAAGTAGTAGCCTTGCGAGTAGTCAACACCCAATTTTTTGACAATATTATAAATCTCTTCATTGTGTACAAACTCCGCTATGGTTTTTGTATTCATTTTTTTAGCTAATGTTACTATGGTTTCAACAATTTTAACACTATTTTCATCTGTATCTAAATTTTTAATAAATTGAGCATCTATTTTTATAATATCAGCTTTAAGAGTTAAAAGTCTACTTAAGTTTGAAGCTTCAGCTCCAAAATCATCTATAGACAATCCAAATCCTAGCTTTTTTAGCTCTTTAAATTGAGCATTTGCATTATATGAATCTTGTGAGTTGATATTTTCAAGTACTTCTAAAAAGACTCTTTTTGGATCTATATTATACTGTTTTGTTTTGAAGGTAAGAAAATCTACAAGATAATTTTCACTTAAATCTTGTTCAGTTATATTTATGGAAAATTTATAACTGTTTTGTGAAAATTCTAAAAAACTTTTATCAATTACAATTTTTGTAATATTTTTTAATATACCTTTAGATTTTGCCGCAGTTAAAAATAGGTAAGGTGATATTATCACATCTTTATCAACGGCTCTTACTAAACACTCATATTTTACTATTTTTTGTGAGTGATTATCAACTATTGGCTGATAATATACAATTATATTGTTTTCTCTCATAAGTTCACCCAATCTTTTTGCCCAATAGATGTTGTTTTTTTGTGTTTGTTCTCTTTTTTTATCTCTTTTATAAAGTGTGTAGATATTTTCTCCAGAGCTTTTAATATCAGAGAGTGTTATGTTTGCATTTGATATTGTTTTGCTTGATTTTTCTCTAACAATTGCAATTTTAAAATTAACTGTAATTTCAATTTCTCTGTATCCTACTTTTAAGTTTTCAAAAATTGACTTTATTACAGTAGCTAATTTTATATCTTGTTGAAGTGTTGGATTTACAATTAAAAAAGCAAATTTTGAATTTTCAACATGATATAAAGTTACACTTTGTGAAGTGAGATTTTGTAGTATTTTTGCTACTTTTAAGAGTATATGTTCAGAATAATTTTCTCCAAACTCATTTATGATAATATCAAAATCATCAATATCTAAAGCCAAATAGGAGATGTCTTTTGTAGTGTTTTTTATATCTTCATTTAAAACAATACTATTTGTAAGAGAGGTTAATTGGTTTGTTCTTAGTTGATGTTGAATTAATTTTTTTTGTATTTTTATCTCTTTTGATGATAGATTGATATTATTTATATTTTTCTCTTGTTGCATCTCAGAAAAAGTAAAAAAGAGTGCAAAACATGAGTAAGCTGCGATTGCAAGAGCTAGCTCTTTTTGGTTTAGATAAATCTCTGGATTTGGTAATATATAGAGTGTTACTAGAGTAAAAATAGTTAAGATATATGCAAATGTTCCACTTTTATGTCCCTTTACCAAAAAAGTTGAGGCGATAAACAAGGCAAACCATAAAAGTTTACTTTGATCATCTTTTGCTAAAATAACAATAGTAGTTGCTAAAATAAATGTTAAAAAAAGTGCAATCTTTGATACTAAATTAAAAGCCGTTTTCTTTTTACGAAGTGATAAAAATAGAGCAAATAAAGAGAAAGAAAAAATTATGTCAATAACAGCAATGAGATAAAAGTCAGTTACAATACGAACGACTCCTGCACCAAATCCAATGAAAAAGCCAGCCAATAAAATTGAGTTTACAAGCATAAATTTATATTTTAAAGAGAACTCATCTTTTGAAAAGAGATGATTACTTGTTAAAATCTGCTCTATCTTATTGATATTTATCATTTTGATTTGCCTAACTCTTATTTATACCAACTTGGTATTACTTATATTATATCGGCAAATTGAGGAAAAAATTTACTCTTTAATAAACTTCATCAAGATAATGCTCACTCTCTTTTATATTTAAAAATTTTTTAGCTTTTTTAATTTTGTTCATTTTTGACTTTGTTTTAGATTTCTCTTTTTCAAACTTATCTTTTGCAGCTTGTATAAGAGTATAAGCTTCTCTTAAATCATCTATCTTTTTAAATTCTGGTATATCTAATAAGAGTACATCTACTTTTCTAATATCCTCTTCAATTAGTGCAATTTTAAATCTCTCAAGCCATTTCGTATGCAATGTTTGTCTCCTCTTTCCAAGTCTCAAGTAGCACTTTTACTACATGAATGATAGTATTTAATTCAGCAGTTGAATTCTCTATATTTGCTTTGTTTAATGATTTTAATTGATGCATATAGAGACCACTTAGATATGCAGTTATCTCTGTTCCATCGTTTTTAAGTGAACTTATAAGCTCTATAAAAATATCTGAAGATTTATTTATCCACTTTGATTTTGCTTCAAAGTCTTTTTCATCTATTGCTCTTTTTGCTAAAGATGTAAATCTTAACAAACCTTCATAAAGCATCTCTATAAGCTTCTCTGGTGTTTCTATTGCTGTATGATTTTGGTTATATGCTGCAAATGCTTGTTTTCTCATTTTTCTCCCTTTTTTTATATTTATTCTTTTGCAAACTGTGCATCTATCATGCCTTGAATTGCATCTGATTGACTGCTTAGTCTTCCTATGACTGCATCAAATGCTGCAAATCTTTTTGCCATGATTTCATATCTATCGTCCAATCTTGTCTGAGCTTTAATTTGGTCAATTCCTAGTGATTTTAGACGATCTTCTAAATTCTTATCTAAAGATTTTATAGCACCTGATGAGCTAGTATTTATATTAAAAAGTGCATCTTCGAATTTATTAAAAAGCCCATTATCTCCATCAGTTCCTCTAAAAAAATCTTCTATCTTACTTGTATCTTCTTTTAGCATCTCTTTAAAATCGCTCTCTTTAAAACTTATTTTTCCACCTCTTTGGATTTCAAATCCGAAGTCTGCTACGGTTTTTCCATCTTCGGTTAAGGTTCTTCCTATGATGTTATTTATAGAAGAGGTGATATTTCTTATCTCTGATGAGCCTTGGAAAACACCTGCACTTTTATTTTCTGCATCGTATTTTGTAACGGCTGATAGTTTATCTATTACAGTATTATATTTTTCGGCAAAAGCTGCCATCTCTTCAATCAGTTTTTCACTATTTTGTTCAATTTTTACAGAAGTTTTTCCTACATTTGTAAGATTTAAAGTTACCCCTTCAATCAAATCATCAAAACTATTGCTTTTTCTTGTAATTGTTATGCCATCAAGTTCAACCTCCGCATCTTTTGGAGCATCTCCAATTCTAGTAAAGGGGCTTCCTCCAAGTGAACTTGTTACTGTTATGGTATTATCTACTCCTGTATCTTTTGCTTTTAAAATAAGTTTAAAACCATCTACCCCTCCAACATTTAAAACTGAAGCCTCCATCTTTCCATCACTTTGTTCACCTATCTTTTGTGCTACAGTTTTTAAAGTATCGGTTATTCCAACTTCGACAGTGTAATCATTTCCATCTATATTAAAAGTTAATGTTTGTGCATCCATCAAAGCATCTTCATAAGCATACCCTTGGGTTGATTCTTGGATATCACGAGTTGCTAGAGATTTTACATCTAAATTAAAATTTTGCTCTTTTGCTTTTATAGATGTTTCTACTGTGATTGAACTTCCTGTTAAAGATGCACTCTTTTTTTGATAAAGTTCAGGCTCTGAAAGTGAAACAACTTGTGTATTTAGAGCTGTAATTAATTTTTTTATATCACTAAGTGTTGTCTGTTTTGTATTTGAGAGTTCTATTTTTCTCTCAATAGGCTTTATTATAGAGGACTCGTCAGCTGCTTTTAATTGATCAATTATATCTCGTGTTAAAACTCCTTGGCTTCCAAGCCCTAAAGTACTTAATGCTCCTGACATTTTTTATCCTTGTTTATCAAATAGCACACCAATTAAATCTTGCATGCTTTCTTTTATTTTCATAGCTTCTTCTGTTGGAAGTTTTTTTATAATTTCACCTGTATTTTTATTCGTTACATTTATATAAACAGTGTCTATTTTGGCATTATATGCAAACTTCACATCTAGGTTTAAATCTTTTGATATTTCATTAAACTCTTGTGAAATTGTTTCAGGTTTTATCTCCTCTTTGCTTTTTTGTGTTTTCTTATCTGTTTGTGTTGGCTCAACAGTTTTAATCTCTGCTTTTTGGGCAGTTGTTGGTGTAAATGTTGTACTTGCTACCTGTTGAGTACTTGGCGTTATCATCGTTGATTGCATTGCTACTCCTTTAGCTTTATAAAAAGTACATCGGTAAAAAATTGTTAAACTTAACAGAAGTTATAGGAGTTTTTGGTAAAATTTCAGATAAGTTTACGATTTGTTACAAAAGGGATATAATGAAACTAGCACTTAGATGCAACTCTTTGCTTATTAAAAAGACACTTATTAGCTATTTGAAAGGTCATATTGTAGATTTTGAAGATGCCGATTTTATAATCTGTGATAAACTTTTTTCAGTAAACTCTCCAATATTTTTAATTAGTTATTCAAATAATTCCCATCTTCAAATGCCTTTTACAAAAACAGAACTTTTTTGGGCATTGGAGAGTTTTTATATTGGTATGATGGATGTTGATACATCTTTTACAAAAGAGGATTTAATAGCCCCATTTATAGAAAAACTAAATAAAAAGCATCATGAAAAGATTGCAAAATTAGCAAGAAAAATTGTCTAATTTTCATATATCTATTACAAGTGGAAAGTATAAAGGTAAAAAATTAAACTCCGCATCGTTAAAAACAACAAGAAGTACAAAGTCAATTTTAAAAGGTTCACTTTTTGATACTTTGCAGTTTGAAGTAGTAGATACAAATTTTATTGAAGTGTTTGGCGGAGCTGGTAGTATTGGTTTAGAAGCTCTTAGTCGAGGGGCAAAAAAAGCCTATTTTATAGAAAAAGATAAAAAAGCCTTCTCTATACTTTTAAAAAATTGTCAGTTAATTGATAAAATTAATACTAGAGCAATTTTTGATGATACATTTTTTGCATATCCAAAGCTTATAGATGAACTTAAAGGGAAAAATGAGCAAGCTTTTTTATATTTTGATCCACCTTTTGATGAGAGAGAAGGTATGTGTGATATTTATGAGAGAGTTGTGTCTTTGATAGAAAATACTCCTAAAAAGCTGGCTTTAATGATAATTATAGAACATTCAAGCAATAGAAAAATGTCTGAAAAAATTGGTGGTTTTACTAAAAAAAAGGTTAAAAAATTTGGAAAAAGTTCTTTAAGTTATTATAAGTAATTAAATGTTTAAAGATTTTTTACTATATAATTTGCATTAATTAGTTTTTTACTAATAATTTATATGGTTTTTCTAAGATATTGAAGAGAATAGGGCTAAAAACATAGAGTGGAATCTAATCTAAAAGGAGTGAAGTGATGAGTTATTTATTGGTGCAAATTTTGATATGTCTGTTGATAGCTGGATTGATTGGTGCAGTTATTGGATGGCTTCTTCGTGGTGGATGTGATAGTAAGCTTAAAGAGAGTGATGATGAGTGGAACTTGAGATTAAAATCTTTAGAGAATGAGTGGGGGAGAGAGTTAGATGGAATCTCTAGAGATTATGATGCAAAAATTGCAAGTGCAAACAGTGAAATAAAAAATCTAAAAAGAGATTTTTCTAGCTCAAACGATGAGTGGAGTTTAAAGCTTAAAGATAGAGATACAAATTGGGAGGGGAAAATTCAAAGCCTTGTTGGTGAGTATGATACAAAAAGTTTAAATGCAAATGATGAATTAGAACATTTAAAACAAGAGCTAGTATCTTCAAAAGATGAGATAGTGAATTTAAATGATAATTGGGAAGAGAAACTGCAAGCTCTTAGGAGTGATTATGAGAGTAAAAGTTTATCTGTAAATAGTGAAGTCGAAGATTTAAAAATCCAATTAGAAGATGCAAAAAGAGAGTTAGTAAAAAAAGAAGATGCTTGGAATTTAAAATTAAAAGATAACCAGAGAAGTTGGGAGGGGAAAATTCAAAGCCTTGTTGGTGAGTATGATACAAAAAGTTTAAATGCAAATGATGAATTAGAGCATTTAAAACAAGAGCTAGTATCTTCAAAAGATGAGATAGTGAATTTAAATGATAATTGGGAAGAGAAACTGCAAGCTCTTAGGAGTGATTATGAGAGTAAAAGTTTATCTGTAAATAGTGAAGTCGAAGATTTAAAAATCCAATTAGAAGATGCAAAAAGAGAGTTAGTAAAAAAAGAAGATGCTTGGAATTTAAAATTAAAAGATAACCAGAGAAGTTGGGAAGAAAAATTTCAAGGAGTAAAAAGCTCATCTGTAAATAGTGAAGTCGAAGATTTAAAAATCCAATTAGAAAATGCAAAAAAAGAGTTAGCAAGAAAAGATGATAGTTGGAATTTAAAATTAAAAGATAGCCATAGTATTTGGGAGGGAAAGATTAGAACTCTTACAAGTAGTTATGATTTAAAAAGCTCAAATTTAGATAGTGAGTTAGAGTATTTAAAAAAAGAGCTTGCATCTGCAAGTGAGTATGCTCAAAAGAATAAAGCAGAACTGAAAAATGCGAATGATAATTGGAGTTTAAAACTTAAAAATCAAGACTCAAATTGGGAGAATAAAATCCAAGGGTTAATGGGTGAGTATGATTTAAAAAATTCATATTCAAATGAAGAGTTGGAAAGTTTAAAAACAGAGATGGAAGAGGCAAAAAAAGAGTTAGCAAGAGCAAATGATGAGTGGAGTTTAAAATTAAAAAGTGAGTTAGATAGTGTGGAGAGTGGCTGGAGTTTAAAGTTAAAAGATGATTTAGCAGAGGCAAGTGCAAATGACAGATGGAATTTAAAGTTAAAAGATGAAGAGATAAAGGAGTTAAAAGCAAACTTAATCTCTTTACAAAAAGATACTAAAGTAGATAGAGAGTTTTTTGAAGCTGCAGGAAACACTGAAAAGTGCTACGAAGTTGAAGAGATAGAGGGTATAGGACCAGCATATGGTAAAAAATTTAGAGCCCTTGGTATAAATACAACTTGTGATTTTGCAAAAGCATATTTGCATAATGATAAAGCTATTAAAAAAGCAGCAAAAGAGACAGGTATAGATTTTGATGCTATAAGAGCTTGGGCTAGCATGGCAGATCTTATGAGAATTGAAGGAGTTGGTGGACAAGAGGCTGAGATAATGCAGACCGTTGGAGTAGATTCAAAAGAAGAGCTTGCAAAAATTAGTATAAATTCACTCCATACAAAAATGATAGAGTACAATTCTAAACACAAAATTGTACCTAAGGTTCCAACTTTAGATATGCTTAAAGAGTGGATTAAAAAGGTATAAAAATTAAGTAAGCCTCTTTTTGGCATACTTATTGCTTCAAAATAGTCACTAAATAAAAAGGAACTATTTTGAAACTAAAAGCTTTTTTTATCTTCATTATCTTGGTACAAGTTTTAAATGCCACAAAAATAAAAGATATTACTAGTGTTGTTGGAGTTCGTGAAAACCAACTTATCGGTTATGGTCTTGTTGTTGGCTTAAATGGTACAGGTGATGGCTCTTCTTCAGAATTTACAAGACAAGCGATTTCTAGTATGCTTCAGAGTGTAAATATAAAAGTGGATTCAAAAAAAGTAAAATCCAAAAATGTTGCAGCTGTAATGGTTACAGCAAAACTTCCAGCTTTTTCTCGTCATGGAGATAATCTTGATATAGAAGTTTCATCTATAGGGGATGCAAAGTCTATTGTTGGAGGTACTTTGATACTTACTCCTTTAAAGGCGGTTGATGGAGAGGTTTATGCTCTTGCACAAGGTAGTATTGAAAAAGGTTTTACAGCAGGTGGAAAAAAGAGCAAAAAAGCTACAACTGCAAAGATTTTTTCAGGAGCATTGGTTGAGAGAGAAGTAGCTTATGATATAAACTCTAAAAACACAATTAGATTAAGTTTAAAACAATCAGATTTTGCAACGGCTGCAAAAATTCAAAAGAGATTAAATAGAGTTTTTGGTGTTAAGATAGCTTCTGCCATAGACCCAAGAACAATAGAGCTTAGACGACCTATAAATTTGAGCATGGTTGAGTTTTTGGCTAGAGTAAATGAGACTAGCATCTCTCATAACGGGGCTGATAAGATTGTGATTGATCAGCAAAGTGGTACTGTTGTTGCTGGTTTGAGTGTTAAAATTTCACCTGTTGTGATTAGTCATGGGGATTTGACACTTAAGATTTTGCCAACTGATAACCTACCAAAATCTTCAAACTCAAATGTACAATATGGAGATGAGACAACTATCTCTGTAAATAATAATATAGTTTATGTAAAAGATGGTAAAGTAACAGTTGCAAATATTGTAAGAGTGCTTCAAAAATTAGGAGCTAAACCTGCAGATATTATAGCTGTTATGCAGACTATAAAAAGGGCGGGGGGGATAAATTCAAAAGTAGAGGTGATATAAGTGACGATTGATAACTCTATCATAGCATCTACGGCATTTGATCCTAAAAATATTGTTAAAACAGATGACGATAAAAAGCTAAAAGCTCAGACTGATAATTTTGAAGCTTTTATGATAAAAAAAGTATTAGATATCTCTTTAAAAAGAGAAAATACTCTCTTTGGAAAAGATCCAGGAGATAAGATTTATAACTCTATGTACAATGATACTATGTCAAAAGCTTTAAGTGGTGGCTTGGGATATAGTGAACTTCTATTTAACTTTCTAAAAGAGCAAAATATTAAATAATTTCCTAAGTAAATCAAATATCTTTAATTTTTAAAAAAAGTTAAAGTTTTTTGCATTTATGTCGATATATATAGTATATAAAGATGTAAGGAGAAAAAGATGATTATTCAAAAACTACAAGATGCTATCGCAGATATAGATGCTTTGGTTGCATTAACTTCATCAGATATAGAGGATATAAAATTAGCGAATCATCAAAAACTTGGAGATAGATTAGCTCAAAAAGAGGCTTTGATTAGTTCATTTGAGAGAAAAAAAGCACTTTTAAATACAGAGTTAATTAAGCTTACTTTGTCAAATGATGGCAAAAGTATAGAGGAAATTTTAAGTGGTGATGAAGCAGATGTTTTGACACTTTTTAAAGAGAAACTTACAAATTTAAAATCTATAAACAGAGATTATGCAAAGTTTGTTGTAACTATAAGTGAGTTTTATAACTCCTTGATTGATAAGATGTTCACACTTGATGGAAATGGATACGAGAAAAACAAGCTAGCTCCTGCAACAATTTTTGCGGTATCAGCATGAGTATATTTAATTCCCTTAATATCGGCTATAGTGGATTACAAGCTTCACAATCAGGAATTAACACAACTAGTCACAATATTGCCAATGCAAATGTTGATGGATACTCAAGACAGAGTATTTCACAAAAAGTAAGCCCTCCAATTCATAACATACCAGGAGATGTTGGAAATGGAACTAGAGTAGATAGTATCACAAGAGCTCACGATGAGTTTGTCTATGGAAGGCTTAAAAGCTCTGGTTCACAAGTTTCATATGCAACTACAATGGAGAAAAATCTTCAAGAGATAGCTACTTTTGGAGCTTCTCTTGATGGTTTAGGAATAGCAAAAGATATGAAAGATTTTTTCGCTTCATGGAGTGATGTTGCACAAAATCCAGGTGATGAAGCACAAAAGATTGTTCTTCTTCGTTCAATGGAGTCTTTAACTCAAAATATAAATCAAACAAGCACAAGTTTAACAAATCTTCAAGATAGGCTAAATAGCGAGTTTAAAAATGGAATAGATAGAGTTAACGATATAGCAAGCCAGATTTCAGAGATAAATAAAAATATAAACAAAGTAGAAAACAATGGAAAATCAAATGCAAATGATTTAAGAGACCAAAGAGATAGATTAGAGTTAGAGTTATCGAAGATGATAAATATCGATGTTTCAAAAGGACGAGAAGTTACAGAGTATGGAGCAAAAGCAAACAGAACAGATATGGGAACTGATTATAATATAAATGTTGGTGGTTTTAATATAGTAGATGGTGTCTCATTTCATCCCCTTAGAGTGGAAGATTCTTTTAGTGATTCAAAATTAAACTCTGTTTTTTATGCAGATAATACTCAAAATAAAGTAGATATAACAGATGAGATAAGAGGTGGTAAGCTTGGGGCGATATTGGATTTACGAGGAAATAAACTAGATGAGAGTGGAAGAGCAGTTGATTCTAAAATTCAAGATTATATAGATAACTTAGACTCATTTTCAAAAACTTTAATTCACTCTGTAAATAGTATATATGCACAAAGTGCTCAAAAAGATATAGTAACAGACAATTTTGGAGAGTTCGATGATAGTGGAAAACTCTCTACTTTGGAGGGTATAAAAGAGGGTAGTTTTGAGGTAAAAGTTTATAATAATTTAGGGGAAGAGGTAGCGGTTAGAAATATCACTATAGATGCGGATACTTCACTTCATAAAAACCAAGATGGAACTATCAATGCAAATAGCATAATAGAGCAGTTAAATAAAAATAGTGATGACAATGGCGATAATGATGGCACAAATGATCTTGATGATTTTTTTACAGCTTCGATGGTAGATGGTAAACTTAGAATTACATCAAGAACAGATGAAAATTATACAATTGCAATAAATGACAATGGGACAAATTTTGCTGGTGTAACTGGAGCGAATAGACTCTTTAGTGGAGATAGTGCAAGTAGCATCTCTTTGGACGCAGATATAAAAAACAATCCATCATCTATATCTGCACACAAAGCACCAATAGATGGAAATGCTGATTTAGCAAATGATATGGTAGCTTTGCAGTATGAAAGTGTAACTTTTTATAAAGCTAATGAAGAGACTTCCGTTCAGAGTTTGGAGGGATTTTATAGATATAGCTCTGCTAAAATAGCATCAGATGCACACCAAGCTACAATAAATAAAGAGGCATCAGAGGTTTTAAATAAAACGATAACAGATGAGTTTAAATCTGTAAGTGCTGTTGATATGGATGAAGAGTTGGTAAATCTTATGATGTACCAAACAGCTTATCAGGCAAATGCTAAAGTTATTACAGCAATTGATAAGATGATTGATACACTTTTAGGGATGAAATAGTCTAAGATTTAGAGAGTGCATTTTTTTGAAGATACTCATAAATATCTGGTGTCCAGTTATTTTCAAACTCAATATCAGGGCAAAACTTTTTTATAGTTGCTGCAAACTTTCCATTTTCAGCAACCACTTTCCACTCCTCTTTACTCATCTTTCTAGCTAGTGAATAACCGCTCATGTTGCAAGCTTTTTGCATCTCTTTTTGATATAAAGCTGCCCCGCCTGTAACGGCACCTTTTTCTATGAGTGTAGGATCAGGTGTATCTTCTTTTATATCTATCTCATTTTGAGTAGTTTGGTTTGTATCTTTAGTTTTTACTTCATCTTTTTTCTCGCAACCGCTTATAAGAAATAACGATAGAGTTAGTATTGTTAAAAGTATAATGTTTCTAATCATATTTTTCTCCTTTTTAATTATCGAAGTGAGCATTATACAAATTTAATATAAATTTTATTTAAAATATTAAAATTATTATAGTTTTGATATAATTAGTAAAAAAAGAAGGTGATTTATATAATTTGAGAGTTCCATATGTTAGTATTACTATTTTGGTGTCGATTGTTTTAATGAGTTACTTTGGAGGATTGTTTTGGACTACATCTCCATATGAGTTAAATAAAAATCTAATCTTAGCCTCTCCTTCGTTTGAAAATCCTATGGGAACTGACCGTTTGGGTAGAGATGTTTTTGCTAGAATTATAGAAGGTGGAAAGATTAGTTTGAGTATAGGTATAGGCTCTGCTTTAATTGCTTCTTTTATAGGTTTGATGATAGGAGTTAGTGCTGGATTTTTTAGAGGAAATAGTGATAAAGTAATTATTGTTTTAATTGATTTGTTTTTAACTTTTCCAACTTTTTTTCTTCTTTTAGCTCTTATATCTTACATGAGTGCATCTATTTGGGTGCTTATTTTTGTTATTTCAATTACTGGTTGGATGGGGATGGCTAGACTTATAAGAAGTGAGAGTTTTGCCATAGGAAATAAGCCGTTTATAAAAGTTTTAGAGCTTGGGGGAGTTGGTCGTATAAAAATTATACTAAAGTACTTTACTCCACTTTTGGCTCCTATCTTTTTTATATCTTTTACTTTTGGAGTTGGTGGAGCGATACTTGCTGAGAGTGGTCTTAGTTTTTTAGGTATTGGAATTATGCCTCCGCAGATTAGTTGGGGGAGTGTTTTGAGTGATGGTAAAAGTGTGGTAGATATAGCTTGGTGGCTTAGTTTTTTCCCTGGACTTATGATATTTTTGGTTATACTTTCTCTTGTAAATATCTCAGATTTTCTTCAAAGTTATACAAATCAAAAAGATAAAGTTATCTAAAATGGATATAAAAAAACTTTTAGATGAAGAGGTTTTAAAAAGAGATACTCTTTTAGAGATTTCCAATGATAAACCAGACCCAATGTTAATAGCAAAAACCCATAAAGATGAGACAATTTCACTAATTTGTGCTCTTTTTGCTTATGGAAATGCAAAACTTATAGTAAAGTTTTTAGCTACATTGGATTTTTCTCTTTTAGAAAAAAGTGATGATATGATTAAAAAAGAGTTATCTTCGCACTATTATAGATTTCAAAATTCTAGTGATATAGCTGAGCTGTTCATAACTCTAAAGAGATTGAAAAATGAAATATCTTTGGAGGAAATTTTTTTAAGAGGCTATAAAAAGAGAGATTCAGTATTGGATGGATTAGAAAGTACAATCTCAAAACTTTGGTCGTTAAATGAGTACAACTCCAGAGGTTATAAATTTTTATTATCAAAACCACCAAATAAAAAAAGTAGTTCTACTTATAAGAGATGGAATATGTATCTTAGATGGATGGTTAGAGAAGACAGTATAGATTTAGGGCTTTGGAGTGGAGTTAAAAAAAGTGATTTGCTTATGCCTTTAGATACTCATACTTTTGCAGTCTCTAGGAGTTTAGGATTGTTAGATAGAAAAACTTATGATTTAAAAGCGGTATTAGAGCTTACCCAAAAGTTAAAAACCTTTGATAAAAATGACCCTATAAAATATGATTTTGCACTTTATCGTTTGGGTCAAGAGAAGATTAAATTAAATTAGAGTTATTCATAAGAGAATATTAAATAACTTTTGTGTAAAATATCGCAATTTTTACTATTAAAGGCTTTTTTGTGGATGGACTTTTTACATTTTTAGGATTGATTTCTTCTAATCATACTTTTATCATTTTAGCTCATGCTGTGCTTGTTGCTATTATTATTATCGCTGTTGTTAAGGTTGCTACATCATCTTTGCAGATTGTTCCTAAGGGTATTCAAAATATTGCTGAGACATATTTGGGCGGAGTTATAAACATGGGTGCTGAGGTGATTGGTGAAGATTTGGCGAAAAAATACCTTCCTTTAGTTGCTACTATCGGTATAATTGTGTTTTTTGCAAATGTTATAGGAATTATACCTGGCTTTGAGTCACCTACAAGTGATATAAACTTTACATTAGCTCTTGCTTTAATTGTTTTTGTTTTTTATAATGTTGAGGGTGTTAGAAAAAATGGAGCTTTAAAATATATTCAAAGTTTTGTTCATCTAGGTGATATGAATCCTATTGCAAAGTTTTTAATGTCTGTATTTATGTATCCTATCGAAATTCTTTCACATCTTTCTCGTGTTGTATCTTTATCTTTTCGTCTGTTTGGAAATATCAAAGGAGATGACTTATTTTTAGCCGTTATATTGATGTTGGCTCCTTTTATAGCTCCTCTTGCTCCATTTGCACTTTTGACATTTATGGCGGTGCTTCAAGCATTTATCTTTATGATTTTGACATATGTTTATCTTGCAGGCGCTGTTAAAATTGATGAAGATCATTAAGAAATGTTAAACTTTTCTCCCTTTTTGCCGATTTTCTTTAAATCTTAAGGGAGAGTGTTTGATGTTAATGAAAAATAGAAGTTTTGATAAAATGGTTAGTTTTATGCAAGGAGCTTCTTGGGGCTTAGTTATTCTTGGTGCTTATCTCTTTTTTACACTTTTTTATCCATTTGGTTTTATTGTCGCTTTGATAGGTGGTTTTTTTGGTGCTTCCATTGGAGTTTTTATGGTAATCTTTTTTGAGATGGCTCACATAAAGCAAGAGATGTATAAAGAGAAGATAAAACATACAGAGATTTTAGAGAATATATTAAAACATATTAAAAAAGATGAAAAGTTATCTGATAACTGACCCAAAATATTATAAGCCACTAGGAGATTCTTTAGAGGATTATCTTGAGAGAGTTTATCAAAATCATCATATAGATTATAGCTGTTTTAGAGATAAAAAAAATTCTAATACAAAAGAGTTAGCCCAAATTTTTTTGCTCCTTTGCCAAAAGTATAAAATTCAAAAAACCCTTATAAATAGCGATATAGAGTTAGCCAAAGAGTTGGGTTTTTTTGGAGTTCACTTAACATCTAAACTTTTGAAAAATATAAAAAAAGCTAAAGAGAAAAATCTTTTTGTAATTGCTAGTACACACACGATAAAAGAGGTTGAGTTTGCAATAGAACAAGGAGTAGATGCGGTCACTTTTAGTCCTATATTTGAAACTCCAAACAAAGGGAAGCCTAAAGGTATGAAAAAGTTAAAAGAACTTGTTTTATCACAAAAAGTAAAAATTTTTGCACTTGGCGGAATTATCACAAAAAAACAGATTCAAAAATGTCAAGATGTAGGAGCTTATGGATTTGCTTCGATTAGGTATTTTAAAACTTAAATTTATATTTTAATGATTTTAATTAAAGATATTGTATAATAATCTAAAATATATAACAAGAGGGCTTCATGACACAAAATCACTATGATGTAATAATAATAGGAGGTGGAGTTTCAGGCTCAGCTCTCTTTTATGAATTAGGCAGATATACAGATATAAAAAATATATGTCTATTGGAAAAATATGGCTCTTTAGCATCTTTAAACTCAAATGGTTCTGCAAACTCACAAACAATTCATTGTGGAGATATTGAAACAAACTACACTTTAGAAAAAGCCGCAAAAGTAAAAACAACTGCAAATATGGTAGAGAAGTACTGCCTTCAACACGGTTATGAAGATAAAGTTATCTTTTCTCACCAAAAAATGGCTCTAGGTGTTGGTTTTGAAGAAGTTGAGTATATGAAAAATAGATTTAATGAATTTAAAGAGCTCTATCCATATCTGGAACTTTATGATAAAGAGAAATTAGCCCAGATTGAGCCTGCGGTTGTGTTTGATAAAGATGGAAATGAGAGAGAAGAGGAGATTGTAGCTGTTGGATGTGAGGGTGAGTATACGACAGTTGATTATAAAGCACTTAGTGATACTTTTATAGATAATACTCTAAAAATCAAAGATAAAGTTACTGATATATTTTTTAACAATGAGGTAAAACATATCCAAAAGATAGGGAGTACTTATCATGTTCAAACTACTATGAGTCAATTTACTGCGGATTTTGTAGTTGTAGATGCAGGAGCTCATAGTCTCTATCTTGCTCATAAAATGGGGCATGGTTTAGATTATGGGTGTTTGCCGATGGCTGGAAGTTTTTATATATCAAATAGAAAAATTTTAAATGGAAAAGTTTACATGGTGCAAAATCCAAAACTACCTTTTGCAGCACTTCACGGGGATCCTGATATTTTGGTAAATGGATTTACTAGGTTTGGACCAACTGCTTTAATGCTTCCAAAGTTAGAGAGATTTAAACCAGGAACTTATCTTGATTTTTTTAAGACTTTGCGATTAGATTTTAATGTTATAAAGATATTTATAGATCTGCTTAAAGACTCTGATATACGAAATTATGTTTTTAGAAACTTTCTTTTTGAAGTTCCATATATAAATAAAAAACTTTTTTTACAAGATGCAAGAAAGATTGTGCCATCACTTTGTGAAGATGATATAACTTATGCTAAAGGTTTTGGAGGAGTTAGACCTCAAATACTTGATAAAAAAAATCAAAAGCTAATGCTTGGTGAAGCATCTATAGATACTGGAGAGGGAATTATATTTAACATGACACCTTCTCCTGGAGCTACTAGCTGTCTTGGTAATGCGGTTCGGGATGTAAAAGTTATATGTGAGTATCTTGGATTTAAGTTTAATGAAAAATGTTTTAATGAAGAGCTAATAAAAGATAAAACTAAAGCTAAAAAAGAGTTAAAACAGGAGGCTTTAGTATGAGTAGCAAGAGAAAACTTCTTTATATAACAGACCAGCAAGAGTATACAGACCACGGAACAATAGGACCACTTTTTAATGGTTATTTAAAAGAGTATTTTGATGTTTATATTATCTATTTTACAAAGTATAAAAACTCTTTTCAAGCCAAAGGTACAGATTATGTAGTTCCACAGCAGTATAAAAAAGAGATTTGTCAATACCTTGATGTTAAGGGTGTAGAGTTATCTTCATTTGATTTTGTTTTTGTTAGAAATATGCTTGATATTTTAAGTGATGTTTTAAAAAATCGCCAAAAATATGGTTATAAAGTTGGATTTAGAGTCTCATCTCCAAAAACAGAGGAGGCTTATGAAGCTTCAAAAGCCAATAATTCTAGTATGATTTTAGGAAGATTAAATACCTATTATCAAAGATACAATAAAACTAAGCTTTTAGCCAAGTGTGATATTTTTATGCCAACTTCTAAAGATATGGAAGAGACTTTTTATGCCGATAGTGGAGTTAGAAGTTTTCCACTTCCTCCAGGACTAGACCCAGCTAGAATAACACCACATAGAAAATCAGATGGAGATGCAAAACACTTTATTTATGTTGGAACACTAGATAGCCTTCGGCAGTTTGAACAAGTTCTTATAGCTTTTACAAAAATAAATTCAGATAATTGGCATCTAAATATATCAACAAAAAATCATCAATTTGCAAAGACAATTATGGGAAGATATGCAAGCATCAAAGATCAAGTAAGCATAATCAAAGCAGATAATTTAAATGAGCTTATGGTTCAGGTTGATGATTGTGATATTGGAATAGCTCTTTTGCCTGATATTCCTATCTACTCTACAGCAATTCCTGCAAAAGTTATGGATTATTATACTTGTGCTATTCCTACACTGTTAACAGATAATCCTAAAAATCGCACACTATTTACTGATGAAGATGCTAAGTTTTGTAAATTTGAAGTAGATTTTATCGTTGAAAAATTAGAGGAGATTATAGGTATGAGTGAAGATGAGATAGCTAAAATGGGACATAAAGGGCAAGAGAAACTTCTCAGCCATAAGCGAAATTATAAGATTATGGCTAAAGAGCTTTATGAAGAGTTAGATACACATATAATTCAGGAAAGTAAATGTCAAAACTAGAAAAATATATATCTAAATCTGATGTTAAATTATTAAAACAACTACAAAAAGCTACACTTACAAACGAAATTACAGTTGCTTGTGTAGGATTATATAATCATGTAAAAAGTACACATACTAAATGTCTTGATATGTTTACAGTTCGTAGTATCATCATGATAAATATAGATAAGGTCAAGATGGAAGTCAATTTATCATGATAGTTTTAAATGAACTATGCAAATTCTACACCTTTTAAAAAGGGATAACACATATGTTGAAAAATATTAAAAAATCTTTAATGCTATCTATTTTATTATTTACATTTTTATTAAATGGATGTGCAACAAAAGCAAATTTTCAAAATACACCTGTTAATAGTATTGAATTTAAAAAAGATATAAAAGTCTTAGAATCTAATTATTCTGACATAAAAAAATATAGCACCACTTCTATATCATCATCATTTTTAACCTTTCTTACTCCAGATGTATTTGAATTGAAAAATAAATGGGGAACACCAGATAAAGAAAAAATTGTTTGGAAAACCTATTTATTTAATATCGCTTTGATGGGTGGTCTTGTTGCCTTTGGTCAACTTCCTTTTTGGGGCTTAGCTCTTCCTTTTATTGCTGTACCAACTCCTCCAAAAACTTATACTTGGAATAAAGAAAATTATCATATAAATGTTTATACAATGAGATCATTCTTTAGTGGATACACTGAAAAAACTGTAGTTTGGAAATGGAAAGATAACAAATCAAAATAGTTTTGAAACATAACAAATTCTAAGAGAGAAATAAGTATCCTTGGCGGGAACTTATTTCTCAAGATTATATTCTTCTAGTTTAGACATCTAACTTGGCAGAGGAACGAACAAGTTTTCATCAAACCACTAAGTTTATATTAGATATAATTTTTTAAGATAGATTAATAGTCTACAGTTTCTTGGTGGATAACTTGTCGATCGACTTAATAGTTATCTTAACAATTCAAAATGTTATCATGATAGTAAAAAGAAGAGTCATTGAGCAAATAAACTCATTTGTTTTTTAACCATCTTTCACCTTTTTAAAAAAGGTGCTCAAAAACTTTTAAAAGGAAAATAATGAAAAAACACTTATTGACTAAACTTGCAATGGCAATAATGCTACTCTTTTTTACAGGATGTAGTATAAGCATGTACCCTCCACTAAACCATGCTAAACTGAACAAAAATATTAATATTGGAATTATAACATTAGATTCAAATGAAATGGATACCTCACTAATTGGTACAACTATTTTTAATAATGAATTTGCAAAAACTGATATTAAATCTTGGGATATTGCAACATATATGAAAATAAGTATTGAAAATGTAATAAAAAATAAATCAAATTTATCACTAAATAATATACAATATGATTTGAATAATTTTGAAAAAAAAGCTAGAATTAAAACATCTAGTGATGCTAAAGCATATGAACCTGCTTATTTAAAAGATGATATTGAAAAATTATCTAAAAAATATAATTTACAATATGTTTTAATCGTTGTTCCAGCAGGTACCGACCTTTATAGTGGTGTTGCTTTATATAAAAGACAATTACTCAATAGTATGAAATCACTATCATTAAAAGTTTCATACAATTTTGAACTTTATAGAACAGATGATATGAAATTAAATACACGATGGTATATATATAAAGAACATCAACTTGATAGTAAGATATGGAAAAATGCTAAAACAAAAATTACACAAGAAGGACTAAAAGAATTGGAGAATATTACAAAAAAATCAATAGATAGTAGCATGGAAAAAGTTCTAGCTAAAATGGGACTTATTAGTTCAAAAAGATAAATAGTTTAAAAAACTTGATTTAAGTAAAAATTGCTGATCCATTAAGTCCATCGTTGTCTTAGATTAAGCATTTTTTGGTAAAAGGGAAAAAAGTTCTTTATGTTATTTAATTATTTATAAAAATTAATATTTACTATGGGAACCTACTCCTTTTTTAAAAAGTAGTACAAAAATCTTTGTGAAAAATAAATTTTTTTGTTATCATAGTAAACAATATCATGGGAGTTAAAATGCAAAAAATAATTTATGTTTTTATTTTTATAGTACAAACTCTAGTTGCATCAAACTATAATTTTTTTATTGATTTAAATCAAACAGTGTCTAGTGATTTTTACGAGAATGAAAGAGAAGTTTTAACTTTAGAAAAATTTGAAACGAATAGCACTCAATTAAAAATAAAAAATGATTTTGAAAAACTTTTACCAAACTATTTAACTTCAACTAAAATAACATTATTTTATGAGTTTGATAAATTGCAAATGATAGTAGCGATTCATAGACTTTTTAAAATATCTTCACTCTATGTAAATCTAACAAAAGACCAAAACATTTTTGAAAAAAATTTAAAAGACCTTAATGATATAACAAAAAACTCTAAAGATTTTGATAGTTACAATATGGCTATTCATACATATGTTGAGTACTATAAAAATACAAATATAAAACAAAAAAAATTTAAAACTATTTTACAGTCTAATCCTCCGCCATCAAGCAAGATATATATTGAAAAATTTGAAAAAAAATGGAATAGTCTAATTAATGATATATTAATAAAAGCGATTGAAACAAAACCAAATACAAAAGACAAATTAAAAGCATATGAAATATATATTAAAACCTTAAGATACTATCTTAACTATTATAAAAATTCATATATTGAAACTATTAAAAAGAATTCTCCTAACGAAGTTGAAAAATGGTATAAAAACATAACTGAAGAATTTGAAAAGCTTGATAGTTTTTTAAGTAGATTAAAAGTTTTTATTAGCACTATTTATTCATATATTAAATATAGTTTATTTAATACAATTGATAAAGATACATATCAATTAGAATTTACATGTAAGAGAATAGCTATATTGATGATAAGGTTACATGCTAATCCACGTTCTCCTTATTTTGAACATGAAAAGATATTAGCTAAGTATAAAGAACTAATTAAGTAATAGCCAATATATTAAAAAGACAATAAAACGGAGAAAAAAATCTGTATCCCCAATGGCAATTTTGTTTGAGCAAAAAAATTTGTTACCATGATAGATATAAAACAGTTTTTTTTACTCAAACATTAGAGTCAATTTAACGACTCTAACAAAACAGCAGCAGAGCCTGCTTGTTTTCCTTTTGGCTGATAGGTAAAATCGTGGATTTTATCGGGTATATTTTCAGGAATATTTAATTTTTCAAACTCCTCTTTAGAGGCTTGTTTAGCTTTAAAAAGTGCCATTTGTACTCTTGAATAAAAGTTAACAGCTCCCTCTCCTGAAGTTTCTATTGGTAAGAAGTTAGAGCCTGCAAAGCGACTAGTTACAAGTGATTGAATACCATCGGATACTCCAGAAGATGGCATGCATCCAAAAGGTTTTATGCTTATTACTAGATGTGATTTATTTTCTTTTATACTCTCTATCAAGTGTGCAACTTCCAAATGCCCCTCTCCACCATTTGAATCAATAGGATAATAATCTTTTGATAATTTCGCTAATTTTTCCATATCTGGTATCTCATAATTGTTTAACCCTATCGCTTTTGAGTATATTTTAAAATATAATTTTACAGCAATTTTAGCAGATAGTATCATGGTTTTTTTCTTGGCAATAGTAAAATCAATTATTTTTGCATCTTCGACATTTAAAGTCTCCACTCTTGAGAGAGCATATTTAGCCTCCCAGATGCTTAGCATTAGACGGCTTAAAATTGGTTGAGGGATACATTCAGCTCCTTCTTCTTCCAAAAATCTATGTAAGTTATAGTTTCCATCTCCCTCAGTCATAGCTGCCCAAAATTCTCCCATAACCATCACCTTGGCTTTTGGTTGCAATCTATCTAGTTTAACCTCTTTTAATACCTTTTTACATCTTCTCATAGCCAAAATTAAGTTTTTCTTTTCCATAAATGCATTTGAGATAATATCTTTGCATCTTTGTACGGCTTTGTCAGTATCTCCTTTATTTATCTCATAAGGGCGAATTTTATAAGTTAGAATATTTATAATATCACCAATAAGTATAGCTTTTACAAGTGTTATAAAAAATTTTGGGCTTAATTTTATAGTATTGTCTTTTTCATCTTCTTGGAAAATTCCATCATCGTGGTTGAAGTTTAGAACTCTAAAACCCTCAAATCCTGAATCTCTTAGAGCTTTTCTATACTCTGTTATATACATTCCAAAACGACAAGGGCCACAGCCTCCTGAAGTCATATAGGCATATTCGTTTATAATTTTTTCAGTGCTTAAACCTTCAACATCACGAAGATGCTCAAGATGCTTTACTAGGTTTCCAACTGTAAAATATGTAGGATTACACTGACCTCTATTTCCATAAGCTTTTCCTTTTTGAAATGATATAAAATCAGGATTTGAAAGAGCTATATAGTTCTCTCCAAGAGATTGTAAAGCACTTTGTACTAACTGGTCTTGAAGCAAGGACATACCACCAAAAAGAATTGTAGTTTTACTTTTTTCACTTTGTACATATTGTTTGTTTATTGTATCTCTCCACTGTGATGGCTTTTGATGTAAAAAATCTAAATCATCACTTTTTATATGTGGTCTTATATTTGTACATGCTGCACTACTCATACACTTACCTCCGTTTTTGATATATTTTTGAGAAGATTTAACTCTTTATCTTTTAAAAGTGTTCTTTGATACTGCTCTAGCGTATAAGCAAAAGTTTTAACCCTAATTTTTATAGAGCCTCCTGGTTTGTTTGCATCTATGTCGTGAAGTGTGAGATGTGGAGTTTTGCTTGATGCTAAAATTTTATCTATGATTGCATAAGTTGGTGCATCGTGACCACACTTAAAACTAGATAAATCAACAACTGCAACATTTGGATGACGAGATGCAAACTTTGCTGCCCATACTTTTTGTGAAGAGTTTGTAGAGAAATTTTCAGGCCAAACATCTCGTATATCAAAATAATCCTCAATATAGCCATCTTCTAAATCTTTTTGAAAATACTCTTCTAGATACTCTCTATCTTTAGGAATTGCTCTCATAGAGAGAGTTTTAAAACCAAGAGTTTGAAATAAATCTAACACTTCATGATTGATTCCTGGATCACTATGGTAAGACCTTCCTAAAAGAAGTAGAATTATCTCATCATTTTTCTCTACTTCTTTTAATACCTCTTTACCTTTTATCATCATCTCTTGGTCATTTTGTATAAGGGCTTTGTTTGCTTGTTTTACTGCCCATTTATTCTCATCACGACTAATTTTTAGCAAATCACCCCAAGTATCAAAGAGCTGTTTTTCAAGAAGTTTTTCATTATCAAAGTTTAGAGAGTCATCTACATATGAAAGTCCTACTTTTGAAAACAGATTCTTCTCTTTTGTAAAAGAGCTATATACAACTCTTGGTGTTCCGCTTACAATCGGACAAGAGGTTTGAGCAAGAGTATATTTTACATATCCAGGGAGTTCTGTTATGCTTGGAAACCAGATGTAATTTAGTGATTTTCTAGTAAACTTTTTATTAAATAGTAGGCTGTAAACATGGGCTTGTGCAACCTTTGCAGGGTAACAAGTATCAACAGAACCATATTTTGCACCCTCTAAATACATATCCTCATTTGAAAAGCCTGAAAAGTGAATATTTTCACTTTTTATATCAAGGGTTTCTAAATATACTCTTAAAAAAGGGGCAACACTATATATATTTAATACCTTTGGAATACCGATATTTAGGGTTTTTCTAAATTCTTTATTTTCATCCAAACTCTCTATAAAATCTCTACTGATATTTTGTCTGATAGTAGGTCCCCAGCCACCAAGAGTTAGTTTTACTTTTTGCTCTTTTATAAGTTCATTTGTTGGTTTTGCATCCTGTGTGAAGCTACTGTTAAAAAGTGTTGTTGATTCTGTGTGTACAAGATTTGGTGTTTTAACTTGCAAAGCTTTTCTTGAAGATTTTAAACTTTTTAACTCATCGGCTGATTCTACTGTCCCTTTTTCACAAGCAAAACCTGCTATGTATCTAACGGAGTTAGTTGTAGGTGTTTTTGTATCTATGAAGGTTCGAGAGCAAAGAATTTCACAAAAGTGGCAGCGAGTAGATTCATCAGTCTTTGAAGTATAAGTTAACTGCAATGCCCCTTCAAGCCCTATAAATGTAGCATAACCTCTCCTTGCAACAACTTCTCTTGCCTCCAATGCAGCTCCAAATGCACCAGCTTCTCCAGGGTGAGGATGCACATCTACTCTTGCATTTGGTACAGCCTCTTTTATATAATCGACTTGTGCTTTAAGTGCAGCTAAGTTGTACTGAGTTCCCCCTTGTAAGACAAAATGCTTTCCAAGTGCTGCTAAATTTGAGGCTTGGACTACATACTGCCATACATTTTTTGGTAAAACTTTAGCTATTCCTGCAAAAAGCTCCTCTTTTGTGTATCCCTCTTTTTGAAAATTAACACGGTCTGTGTCTAAAAATACAGCACAACCATAGTTAAACCTAGGTGCTTGTGTAGCTTTAAAAGCTACATTAGCATACTCTTCAACTTCTACTCCAAACTGTTTTGCCATGCTTTGTAAAAGTGTTCCATTTCCAGCTGAGCATTGATTTGATAGTCTAAAGTTTTTCATCATGCCGTTTTCTAAAAAGAGAACTTTTATATCTTGACCGCCAATATCACAAATAACATCTATACTATCACCAAAAGCACTTTGAGCACTTTGCATATGAGCGATTGTCTCTATAACATTTGCATCTGCTCTTAAAGCTCCCTCTAAAACATCTGCCGCATACCCTGTAACTCCTAAGCCTTTTATATCATAAAAATCTTGAGGGTCTATCTCTTTTATCTGTGTTAATAAATCTATGGTATCTTGTATAGGATTACCTTTAGAGAGTTGGTATAGTTTTAAAAGAAGTTCTCCATCATCTCCAATTAAAACAGCTTTTGAACTTGTACTTCCTCCATCAATTCCTAGATAACATATGGTTTTTTTATTTAGTTTAGAAGGTGTAAAAGATGGAATTGTATAAGCTTGTTTGAAGTTTGAAAGCTCTTCTTGGCTACTTACTAATCCAGGGTCATTTCGGCTGCTTTGTGCTACTCTTCCACTATCAACCAATGTTTTTAATTGAATAAGTCCTAAAAATGTCTTATCTTTTTTACTTTCCCCCTCACCAAATATAACAGCCCCTAAAGCTGCATAATATTGAGAGTTATCAGGAACGATTATAAGTTCCTCAATTTTATCTTTGTCATACTCTATGCCTCTTTCATCCCAAAGTTGAGTTATTCTCATTCTCCAACATTGTTGTAAAAAAGGTAGATAGGTATTTGGACCTCCTAGAAGTAACACTTTTGGCATAAGAGTATTTCCTCTAGTTAATACAGTAAGATTTTGCATAACAATTGCATCTGCTAGTGAGTTCATAATCTCATCACTTGGAACAGAAGTTTTTACAAGATTTACAATATCAGTCTCAGCAAATACACCACACTTAGCAGCAACATGATGAAGTTTATTTGAATCAAATGTAAGTTTTTGTGTCTCTTCACTGCTCATACCAACTTTCATTGTGCATTTTTCTATCGTTGCACCAGTTCCAGATGCACACTTGTCATTCATAGAAGTCAAGACTGATTTTGAGCCATTTTTTGCCTCTTTAAAGTGGATTATTTTTGCATCTTGACCACCTAACTCTACAACTGAATTTACATCAGGGTGGTTATGTTCAACTGCCAAAACAACAGCATTTACCTCTTGCACAAAACGAGCTCCCAAAGAAGGTGCTATAAGAGAGGCTCCTGAGCCTGTGATATAAGTTCTTTGTATATTTTCATAAACTTCTTTGTTTGAAGAAGATAGTTTTTCTAAAAGTTTTAAAATAGTAGCAGCTTGTCTAGTATCGTGTGCTGTGTACTCTTTTGCCATAATATTAAAATTTTCATCACATACTACATACTTTACTGTTGTAGAACCTATGTCAATTCCTAATGTATATTGCCCATTCATAATATATCTCTTTCTTTATAGTTTTTTTAAGTTAGTTTTTGATTTAAATGCCAAAATGACAAATATGATTCCAACGATGATAAAAGGGATGCTTAAAAGTTGTCCTGTACTAAAAGGTATATCTAAGCTATACATCGCTTGTCTAGTCTTTGTAAATTCCAGCATAAATCTTGCACAAAAGAGTGTGATTAGAAAAAGTCCAGGAAGAAGCTTTGTTGCAAAATCTCTATCTACTTTTCTATAAACTGTAACAAGCATGACAAATATAGAAAAATATGCCAAAGCTTCATAAATTTGAACAGGGTGTCTAGGAATCATATCTACTTTTTTAAAGATAATAGCCCAAGGTACATCACTAGGTTTTCCAAGTATTTCAGAGTTAAAAAGATTTGCAATTCTAACAGACCCAGCGGCTAAGGCTCCAGGAATTGTAATTCTTGATAAGAGCCATATATAAGACTCATTGTATCTTTTTGCATAGAGATAAATAGCTATTAAAATACCAGCTAAAGCCCCATGGCTAGCAAGTCCAGCTTTCCATATCATCAATATTTCAAGAGGGTGTTCAAGATAGTAAGCAGGCTCATAAAATAGAGTATGAACAAGCCTTGCTCCAACAGCCGTACCGATTATCATATAAATCATTAAGGTATCTAAATCTTTTGGATCTTTTTTTTCTCGTTTATAAATCCACTCCATGATTTTTAAGCCAACAAGAAAATTGAGTGCAAATAAAAATCCATACCAACGAACTTCTAAACTTCCAAAAGAGATGAGGATAGGATCCACATCCCAAATAAAATGTTCCATGTAGTAAAAATCCTTCTTAAATTAATAAAAGGGTATCTCTAAAAACCTTAAGTTTGCTTATATAATATTATAATGGTTTTTAGAACTACCCTACACAATATTGTAACAAAATCGTAATAAATATATCCTATTTAATTATAGTTAAGTCGATTTAAGATGTAAAAAATAGAATAAATTTTGGTGTAGTGTTTAAAAAGGGAGTAACTCCCTTTTTAATTTAAAATGCTTATACAGCAGCTTTTGCAGCAGCTATTGCTTCTTCGTACTCAGGCTCAGCAGTGATTTCAGGAACTAGTTGTTTATAAGCAACTTTTCCATCTTTTCCAACAACAAAAATAGCTCTTGCAGTTACACCAGCTAAAGGTCCATCAGCGATTAAAACACCATAGTTGTTAGCAAAATCTTTGTTTCTAAAGTCAGATGCAACAGTTAAGTTGTCAATCCCCTCAGCTGTACAAAATCTTCCAGCAGCAAAAGGTAAATCCATAGAGATAACAGTTGTAGTAACTCCATCAATTGAAGAAGCTTTTTCGTTAAATGCTCTAGTCTCAGCTGCACATACAGGAGTATCAAGTGAAGGTACTACTACAAGAAGTTGAACGCTATCAGAAGTTCCACCTACTACTACATCAGCAAGACCCTCAGAGTTTACTACAGTTGTTTGAGGTGCATTATCACCAACATTGATTTCATTTCCAGTTAAGTTACAAGCATTACCTTTAAGTGTTACAGTTGCCATATTTATAATTCCTTTTTTGTTTTAATTTTTGTTTTACAGCGAAATGATACCTAAATAAGATAAAAATAGTCTTAATCAAAAAAGATTAATTTTTCCTATAGATTTTATTTCGATATGATTATACATCATAAAAGACAATGAAAGGATTAATTTTATATGAACAATAAACCAAGATATTCACTTTTTAAAAATGCAATGTATTCGTTTGAGGGTTTAGTATATGCTATAAAAATGGAGACTTCATTTAAGTTAGAGTTGTTTTTTGGATTTTTCTCTCTTGTTGGAATTATCTTTATTCAAGTTGACTTGAGTTATAAACTTATCCTTTTAATCACTCTTTTTCTTGTATTTATAGTAGAGCTTTTAAACTCTGCTATTGAAAATGTTGTTGATTTAGTCACAAAAGAGATACACCCTTTGGCAAAAAGTGCAAAAGATGTTGCCGCAGCTGGAGTGTTGTTTGCACTTGTTTTACATGTGATATGTTGGTTTTTTATTTTAATTAATTTAATTATTTAAATTAATGCTAAAATATTTTAAGTTTATGACGATATAATTAATGAACATATAATTTAAAAGGAGAAGATATGGTTGGGAAAATAGTAGCTATGTTTATAGCAGGAGCAATTTTTGCAAGTTCTATGCAAGCTTGGGTGATAGTAAATGAAGATGGTACAACAGAAAAATTAACAGATTGTTGTCCTAAAAAAGTTTATAAAAAAAGGATTTACAAGAAAAAAGTTCCAGAAGTTTGTGAAACTTGTGATTATAGTAAATTTCAAGAGGCTGTTTTACTTCCTGTTGGAGATGAGAAACTTCAGTCTGCAACACTTAGAAATTGTGACTAAATAAACTAAAAAGAGTTGTTAACTCTAACAACTCTTAAATCCCATTTTGCTATAATTGCCAAAAAATTACATTAGGGTAGATTTTATGGGAAGAGCGTTTGAGTATAGAAAAGCGGCAAAAGAGAAGAGATGGGATAAGATGTCAAAAGTTTTTCCCCGACTCTCAAAAGCCATCACAGTAGCTGCAAAAGATGGTATAGATCCTGATATGAATCCAAAACTTCGCTCAGCCATCCAAAATGCCAAATCAGAAAACATGCCAAAAGACAACATAGAAGCTGCTATCAAAAGAGCAAGTGGAAAAGATAGTAGTTTAATTACTGAGATAAGCTATGAAGGTAAAGGACCGCATGGTTCACTAATCTTTATAGATACAGCTACAGACAACAACACAAGAACAGTTGCAAATATAAGAAATTATTTTAATAAAAATGGTGGGCAACCATTAGATAATGGCTCATTAGAGTTTATGTTTGGTAGAAAAGCTGTTTTTGAGTTAATTAAAAGTGATGATATAGATGTTGAAGAGCTAGAGTTAGAACTTATAGATGCAGGACTTGAAGAGTTAAAAATAGATGATGAAAAAATAGTTATTTATGGAGATTTTGCTAGTTTTGGAGAGCTTAGTCACTCTTTGTCAGATAGAGGGATAGATGTTGTAAAGTCGTCTCTTCAAAGGATTCCAAACTCTACGGTAACCCTTAGTGAAGAGCAGATGCAAGACGTTGATAAGTTGATAGATAAAATTGAAGATGATGAAGATGTGTTAGCTGTTTACACAAATATTGAGTAGATATGAGTACAAATGAAATTTTAAAAGCTTGTTTTACCCTTGTTGGTGCGAGTGAAGAGAAAATGGTAGAGATTTTTAAACTTGGAGGATTTACTCTAAATCCTAAAACATTGAGTGGTTATTTAAAACCAAAAGATGATAAAGAGTTTTTGGATTGTGGATATGAGGCATTAGGAAGTTTTTTAGATGGCTTGATAATCTATAAAAGAGGAGAGAGTAATAAAAAAAGCATAGATGAAGATGTAAGATTAAACAACAATCTTATTTTAAAAAAGCTCCGAATTGCATATGAGCTTAAAGAGGTTGATTTGTATGCGATTTTTGATTCAGTTGATATAGATATAAGTAAAGGTGAGCTTAGCTCTTTATTTAGAAAAGAGGGTCATAAAAATTATAGAGCTTGCCCCAATTCAATACTGCAACTTTTTTTAGAAGGACTTATAATCTGTGAAGAGGGAGTAAATTTATGACATTTGAACGAATTCTCAAAGTATTTGCAATTATTGTTGCGATTTCGGCAATTGTATTTATGCTTATGAGGTAGTTATGGTAGTCTTATAAAATAAATAAGGATTAAAAAAATGAGAAAAAAAAGTATAGAGTTGCTAAACAAGTCAATGGCAGAGGAGTTGACCGCACTAAATCAATATATGTTTTTTCACTTTCATTGTGATGACCAAGATTTAAGTATGCTTTCAGCACTTTTTAAAAAAATTGCAATTGAAGAGATGGTTCATGTCGAAAACTTAGCTGATAGGATACTGTTTTTAAAAGGTGATATTATAATGGAACCTTCTTCTAAAGTACAAAGCATTACAGATGTTAAGGGTATGTTGAAGTTTGCAATCGATAGTGAAGATGAGGCTGTTAGGGATTATAATCTATTTGCAAATGAATGCTCGGCAAATGCTGATAGTGTTTCAAAAACTTTGTTTGAAAATTTAGTAGTTGATGAAGAGAGGCACTATAGTCTATTTGATAGTGAGATGGAAAAATTAGAGAAGTTTGGAAATCAATACCTTGCACTTCAATCAATTGAAGGAAGTAAAAATTTAGGTCAAGCTTAAAAAGGGATAAGATTATCTTTTACTCCAAGGATTAAAAGTAAGATAGTTAATGCTACTAAAGTAACATTTGAAAAAAAACATTTGTAGTACAATTACACAGTAAGTATCTTTAGTAATACGAGGAGTAAATTATGAAGAGTGAACACAGTGTAAGTATTGGTATAAGTCATGTGGGTGAAGATTTTTTTTTGAAAATAGTAGCAAATGGAACTTTGACTCATCAAGATTATGAAAGAATGATTCCTATGATTGAAAATGCATTGGTAGGAGTAAAAGATCCAAAAATAAGAGTGTTAGTAGATGCAAGAGAGTTTAAAGGTTGGGATATTAGAGCAGCTTGGGATGATTTGAAATTTGGTCTTAAACACAATAAAGAGTTTATCAAATTGGCTTTTGTAGGAAATAAAGAGTGGGAGTCTTATAGTATAAAAATCGCAAATTGGTTTATGAGTGCCAAGATGAAATATTTTGAGGATATTGATAGTGCTACAGCTTGGTTAAACGAAAAAGAGCAAAAGGTTGTAGATATGGATATTATAGAGAAAGAGTTGCGAAGTAGAGAGAGTGAAATTAAAAAAGAGTTTAAGTTTTTATTTGAGGCAAACATGAGGATTACTGATTGGGATGTGCCAGAACCTGATAGTCAAAAAGCTGCTGAGATTTTAATAGGTATATTACAAGATGGTCTAGATGAGATAAAAGATGATATTAAAAATGGTGAGTTTGATTTATAAAAAATTAGTTTTTTAGATTTGATTTAAAATATTTTTATGCCAAATATAGCCTCTTATTTTTGGTGGTATTTTTAAAACTCTTGCCTTCTCTTTAAACTCTTTTGACATAATGAGTTTTAGATAAGGAGATATAAATATCTCCTTATCACTTATGCAAACAGCGATTTTGCTAGCTATGACTATCTCTTTTTGTCGTAGTATTTCAGATCTCTGTTTTGAACTTATGATATAACCTAGTTTTTTTACAATTTTATCAATTGCTCTTAGATTTTCTATATCGCTGTTACTATTTTTCAAGATATATAATTCATCTATTTGCTTAATGATATGAAGTTGAAAAAGTTGATTTTTATCCTCTTTTAGATACTCAAAACTCTTTATTATCCCTTTTTCATAATCTTTTAAAAGGGAGTTAGAAAACTCTAATCTAAATCTATTTCTTCTATATTTTAAATCACTATTGCTCTCATCTTCAAAATATCTGATAGAGTTATTTTTTAGAAAATCAAGCAGTTTTTGTTTAGGAGTATCAATAAGTGGTCTTATAAGATTGTAATTATCTCTTTTTTCAAAAAACTCAAATCCAAGTAGTTCAACCACTCCAGCACCTTTAGTAAATTGCATTAAAAACCACTCTAAGCGGTCGTTTAGTTGATGGGCTGTTAGTAAGTTTTCATAATTTTCATCTCTTATAATCTCTTCAAAAAAAGAGTATCTTACCTCTCTTGCAGAGTGTTCAAAATTTTTATCTTCAAGATGTATAGTTTTTGAAAAACACTTTTTATTGTGAGTTTTTGCTAACTCTTTTGCATAAGCCACTTCATCACTTGAATTAGCTCTTTTACCATAATCAACGATAGCGATATCAAAATCAATCTCGTTTTTTAAAAGAAGAAAAAAAAGTGCACTAGAGTCTACTCCAGCTGAGAATGCAAGTAGATTGTTTTTATCTCTAAGATGCTCTAATGATTTTTCCAACAAGTTTATCTCCTGCACACTCTTGTATGAGAGCTATGTATCTTTTAGAGTGTTTTATTTTTTCATCTAAAATGGTCTCATTTATGAGTATCTCACCATCAATATCTTCTGCCCAACAGCTCTTTTTTGCAGCTATAAAATACTCATGTTCACTACTCTCACCTCTTGTTATAATCTCTATCTCTTTTCCTACTTCAAGTTGTAGAGATTTTTGCATCTGTTCTTCTATGATAGAGTTTAAGATTTCTATTCTTTTTTCAACTATTTCAAGAGGGATTTTCTCTTGCATCTTTTTAGCTTTTGTTCCCTCTTCATCAGAGTATGCAAAGATAGTAACTCTATCAAAATGGTATGTTTTTAAAAACTCAGTTAGTATCAAAAAATCCTCATCACTCTCACCAGGGTGTCCTACAATGATAGAAGTTCTTACAAAAGAGTCTTTAGCTTCTCTCATTAAAAAGAGCTGTTTTTTTATAACATCAGATCCGCTTCCTCGTCTCATAATGGTTAGTAAATTGTCACTTATATGCTGTATGGGCATATCAAAATAGTTGTGGAAAACTTTTGAATTTATAATCTTTTTTAAAACATTTTCACTGAGAGTTGAAGGATAGAGATATAAGATTCTAGCACTTTTTACCCCTTGGATATTTTCAATCTTTTCAATTAGCAAGCTAAGTCCATCTTTTATATCAAAATCTCTCAAATATGAGCTACTATCTTGTGAGATAAAACTAAAGTCATAAAATCCTCTTTTTGCTAATTTTGTAACTTCATCAACAACTTCGTCAAGCTCTCTTGATTGAAGTTTTCCTTTAAACTCTGGAATAGCACAAAAACTGCACTGTTGGTTGCATCCTTCACTTAGCTTTATATAAGCATGGTAGATAGATCCTGTTATAACTCTTTGTTCATCTTTTATAAGATAAGATTTTGGTGAGAAGCGGTTTTGTTTTAGATTTATAAGTTCATCAATCCTATCATAATCCCCAACACCTGTAAATATATCAACCTCTTTAAGCTCTTTTTGAAGTTCCTCTTTGTATCTCTCACTAAGGCAGCCACTCATCACTAAAAGTGAGTCATCTTTTCTCTGGCTGTGAAGGTTTAAGATAGTCTCTATGCTCTCTGTTTTGGCAGCGTCAATAAAACCGCAGGTATTTACTATGATAACATCAGCATTTTTGGCTTCGTCTATTATCTCATACTCTTGTAATCTTCCAAGCATAACTTCGCTATCTATTAGGTTTTTTGTACAGCCTAAAGAGACTAAGTGTAGTTTTTTACTCATTTTTATATCCATATATTGTCTATTAATCTTGTTTCGCCTACAAATGTGGCAACTAAGATTATTGTATTTTTTATCTCTACTTTTTGTAGTAGATTAAACTCTCTATCAACTATCTCGATATACTCTATATCTGTATCTTTTAGTACCTCTTGCATCTTGTTTTTTATCTTTTTTGAGTCTAACTCTTGGCTTATAACCATTTTTGTGGCAAGCTTTAAAGCGGTTGATAATAAAAGTGCTTTTACTCTCTCATCTTCACTTAAGTAGATATTTCTACTACTAAGTGCTAAACCATCACTCTGCCTGATTATTTCGCAAGAAATTATCTCTATATCTAAAAAGAGATGTTTTACCATATTTTGTATGAGAAATAGTTGTTGAGCATCTTTTTTACCAAAATAGGCTTTTGTTGGTTTTGTTATACCAAAAAGTTTTAAAACTATTTGCAAAACTCCATCAAAATGCCCTGGTCGATTAAATCCTTCAAGGGTAAAACCTTTTATATTTGGAGCTGTTATTTTTAATTCATCTCTCTCATACATATCATCAATGTTTGGCAAAAAAACTGCATCTACTCCTGCTAATTCACATATCTTTAAATCAGCTTCAATCTTTTTAGGATATGCATCTAAATCCTCTCCTTGTAAAAACTGTGTAGGATTTACAAATATCGATACGATAGTGTTATCACTGTTTTTTATAGACTCTTTTATGAGTGAGATATGACCCTCATGCAAAGCTCCCATAGTTGGTACAAAACCAACACTATTTTTTAAACTTTTTCTATAAGATGCTAAATCTAATGGATCTGAAAATTTTCTCATGTTAAGTCTCTTTAATGTAATATAGAAATATTATAGCAGATGTAGGAGAAATTTTGGATAGTTACGAATATAGTGAACTTTTAACAAAGCTAAATACAAAGATAGAAAATATAAAACAGATTATAAACCCTAGTAAATTAACAACAAGACTCCAAGAGATAACCAAGATAGAGCAAGATGCAGATTTTTGGAGTGATCCTAAAAAAGCTGGAGTAATTCAACAAGAGAAAAATAGAGCTTTATCAATATTAAAAAAATACAACAGTGCAAAAGATGCTCTAAATGATGCAAAAGAGCTTTTTGATATGGCAAAAGATGAGAGTGATGATGAGACGATAGAGGAGCTTTTTGAAGATGCAAACTCTCTAAGTGAGTTAGTTTCGCAACTTGAAGTAAATATGATGTTAAGTGATGAAAACGATATAAAAAATGCGATTGTCTCTATCCACCCTGGAGCTGGTGGTACTGAGAGTGGGGATTGGGCAAATATGCTCTATCGTATGTATCTTAGATGGGCAGAGAGAAAAGGGTACAAGATAGAGGTTATGGATTATCAAGCAGGGGATGAAGCTGGTATAAAAGATGTGACATTTATCATAAAAGGTGACAATGCTTATGGATACATGAAAGCAGAAAATGGCATACATAGACTTGTTCGCATCTCTCCGTTTGATTCAAATGCAAAAAGACATACCTCTTTTAGTTCAGTCTTAGTCTCTCCTGAAATTGATGATGATATAGATATAGTTTTAGAAGAGAAAGATTATAGAGTAGATACCTATAGAGCAAGTGGAGCAGGGGGACAACATGTAAATAAGACTGACTCAGCTATAAGGTTGACACATATAGAGACAGGGGTAGTTGTACAGTGTCAAAATGATAGAAGTCAACATAAAAATAAAGCAGCTGCTATAAAGATGCTAAAATCAAGACTTTATGAGTTAGAGCTTGAGAAGAAAAAAGCTAAAGAGGCAGGAGTCCAAAAAAGTGAGATAGGGTGGGGTCATCAGATACGATCATATGTTCTAGCCCCTTATCAGCAAGTAAAAGACAATAGATCAAATATTGCTTATTCACAAGTAGATGCGATACTTGATGGTGATATAAGTAAAATGATAGAGGATGTTCTTATATCAATTTCTTGATTGTGTAGTTTAAGAATAGATATATTAAAATGAAATATTGTTTAGCATTTTAAGAAAATTGTAAGCTTGTAAGATGTAAAATAATTTTTACCTGAAGTTAAAAATAAATATTAAAAAAAAAGGATAGATATTATGAATTTTAGAAAAAGTGTAGTTTTAAGCTCTTTGGTTGCAGCAACTTTGTTGTTTAGTGCATGTGGTGGTGGAGATGACAATGAGACACCTACTGCTGGGGTAACAACTGGAACAAAGCCTGAATTTGTATCACCAAATACATACAATGTAGTTGCAGGAGAAAGAAAAGCTATTACATTGACGGTTGGAGAAAATATTATCAATACTGAAGGTTCAAAATTTAAATTTGAAATTGTTGATAAGAGTGAAGCACCTTCAACTTTAATTGATGAAAGTACAGGTGTTATAAAGTATACAGCTCCATCAGAAGGTTCAGCAAAAATAACAGTAAAAGCAACTCGTATACTTGAAGGAGATGCTGTGAGTGATAATTTTGTTATCACTTTTAATACTATGTTGCCTAGTGCTGTAACTGTTGTAAAACCTTATAAAACTGGTGCAGATGAAGATGCTGGTACTGGGAATATAGATAGAGTATTTACAAGAAATTCTTCAATAAATTATAATGTACAAGATCCATCAGGTCTGCAGTGGGCAGATAGTGCAGGAGAGAAAGCGAAATTAGCTCAACTTACATATGATGCTGCTAATGATTATTGTGAAGAGGAGTTAACAGGAGAGTGGAGAGTTCCAAATAAAGATGAGTTAATGAATCTTATTGATTATTCAAAGCCAGGACGGGCTCCTATGGTTAATGATTTATTTGAAGTTTCATTAGTTAATACTTGGGCGACACCTGAGTTTGGTAAAAATATCTATGTTGGTGAAAATAATGGTATGATTTTTTATAGCAATAATAGTGTCTTATCAGTTCGATGTGTTCTTGGTGATGAGGCTGATAGAAAACATTTAATTCATAGTGATCTTCTTGGATATACATATGATGAAAATACTAAATTAGAGTGGTCACCAGCTTCAAGTGATCCAATGATAGCAACAGAAGGTGCAACATACTGCTCAGACTTAGCAAGCTCCCATGATGATCCACATACTGGATTTAGATTACCAAGTATCAATGAATTTCGTTCAGTTGTAGAGAATGGTACAGTTTCAGATTTTATCACAAAAGGAAATAGACAACTTATATCTTCTACTCCTTATGTTGATGAAAATGGTACAAAATTAGCAAACAACACTTGGAGATTAGTTCTTAGAGAAGATGGAACAGTTGCAATTGGTGCAGGTGGTGCAGGTGAAGGAGGAGATCCTAGCAGAATCTCTTGTGTAAAAGATATGGATTAAAATATAAGAATAAAAGAGTGTCTACTCTTTTATTCTTATAAAACTTCGATAGTCTCTAAAAACTTTTTAGTTTGAATTTTGCTATCAAATGTTTCAAATGATTCAAAAGAGTTTTTAGAGAACTCTTTATAGTTTTTATCATTAAATGAGAGTATTGCTTCTGTTAATGCTTTAGAGCTTTTAGGCTCAATTATAACACCTGTTTTATCTGTAACTATCTCAGGAATACTCCTCCAAGAGGTAGTGATAACAGGAATACCTGTAGAAAAAGCCTCTATGATAATTCCAGGATAACCCTCTCCTTTGTAGTATGTTGGAAGCAGTAATACATCATATTTTTTTAATGTTTCTAATACTTCATCAGATTTTAAAGCTCCCATATAGTTAGCTTTGTATTTTTTAAAAAACTCATCCGTATATACCTCATCTTTTATAGGTCCATATAAGTCAATTTGATAATCATCAGGTAGGTTATTTGAAGCTTCAAGTATTTCAGTTACACCTTTTGTTTTAAAAAGTTGGCTTATAAAAACAAATTTTTTCTTAAATTTTTTCTCTTTAAAAATTCTACTTTGTGACTCTCTTACATTTGGAAACCAGTGAGTGTTTTCATTAAATTTACTAAAATAATCAGTTAGATTTTTTGTTTCAAAAAAGTTATGTTTAGAATTTTTTAAAACAAACTTAATTACTCTTTTTTTAGAAGATGAGGCATTTTTATAATGTGTATCAAAATCTCCTGCAAACTTTCTAAGGCTATAGTTTATCTTATTTATTTTACAAGAGAGGTAGACAAATTTTGTTAAAAAAGTGTAATCTTTTGAAGTTCCGTGCAAAGAGATGTGTGAAGCCCCTTTTCCTTTTTTAAATATATTGTAGATAATGGAACTTATAGCTACAAGCATATTTGGATAGTTACTCTTGTTTGTGTCTATGAGTAGATACTCTATATTTAAATCATTTAACTCTTTTTTCAAATTTTCAAAAAGAACTATAACTCCTCCTGTTTTTTCAGGAAATTTTATATTTGTGCAAGCACCAAGTATTAATATCTTTTTATTTTTATTCATCTTTTTTAATTATCCCTTACTTTAAACTACTATCGACATATTGTCTAAACACTTAAATATTAGTTATTTATACCTTTTAATAAGATTATCAACAATTAAAATGTAAAATTAAATAAAACGATTGAAAGTTGTTACTATGAAAAAATTATCTTTTATACTCCTTGCATCCATAGCTTTTTTATCTATATCTTGCACTAGTGATACAGATGAAAAAGAGAAGTTTGTTATATCTGCCCCATCTTTAAACTATAGTGCTATAAGTGATATGAAAAAAGATGTAAAACTTAGCTCAAACAGAGACAATGTAACATTTAAGTTTTTAAACCCAAATCTTGATACTAGTTCATTTTTAAATATAAATGGAGAGTTGACTTTTAGAACAACAGCAGATATTGGAGAGATAGAGAGTCTTACTATAATCGGAGTTTTAGAAAATGGAGAGAAAAGCTCTCCAATAACTCTGAATTTTACTACACTCTCAAATGAGAGTGTAAATACAATAAAAGTCTTAAAAACTGGAGCAGATGATGGAGGTTTTGGAGAAGATAGAAGTTTTAATGTAAATGGGGATGGGGATGTGGTTGATTTATTTGGAAATATTTGGGCAGTTAAAAGTGATAAAAAAGCACTTGAAGTTAAAACTTATGCAAATGCAAATTATAAATGTAAATCAATAAACCCAAATGAAAACTGGAGAATTCCAACAACAAATGAAGTATTAAACCTCTTAAATTACTCAAAAAGTATCGGTACAAGCTTACTAGAAGAGCCATTTTTAGAAAATGAATTAATCTTTACATGGGTACAAGAGATAGATAAAAAAACTATGATCTTGGCTTTAAACAGTGGCATTGTAGCTCAAATAGATTCTTATGCAAGAGTTCGAGAATACACAACAATGTGTATAAATGCTCCCTTAGAAGATGAAAATCATATAGTCTCAACCGATAGAACTACAGGATATACTCATGATTTATCAACTGCTTTACAATGGAGTTCAATTGATGAGCAAAAGAGTGGATTAGAAGCGGCTGAGTATTGTAATACTTATAAAGCTGAGAGTGGTTGGAGATTACCAAATATAAATGAGCTTCGCTCAATCATAGAGAAAAATAGTGTTTCAAATTTCTTAAGAAATGGTACAACTGTCATGTTTTCTTCTACACCTTATAACAATGTGAGTGATGTAAAAGCTAACTATGTTATGTATTTAGCTGAAGATGGCACAATCTCTTTTGGAGCACAGCCAGTTACGGAAAATTATGGCATAACTTGTGTTAAAAATAGAGATTAATTAAAGACTTATATTTAAGTCTTTTTTACTTTTTTACTACAAAAAATAATTATTTTAATTTTTTTATCAAAAATATGAAGTTTCAAAGAGTAATTATTATAAAATGCTTAATATTAAAATTAAATAATTTTTATTATAATTTTCACAAAGGAACTATATGAAAGCAGTTGTAATGGCTGGCGGATTTGGAAGTAGAATTCAGCCACTTACTCACTCTCTCCCAAAACCTATGCTCCCAATTTTTAATCGTCCTATGATGGAACACACAATGTTAAAACTTCGTGATATTGGAGTTACTGAGTTTATAATTCTTCTTTATTATAAGCCAGAGATTATCAAAGAGTATTTTAAAAATGGTGAAGAGTTTGGTATAAAAATAGAGTATATTACACCGGAGGATGATTATGGAACTGCTGGTGCTGTTAAAAAGGCACAAGAGCTTATAGCTGGTGAAAATTTTGTGATTATTAGTGGAGATGTTGTAACTGATTTTGATTTTGAAAAGATGTTTGATTTTCATAAAGCTAAAAACTCCAAATTAACTATCACTTTAACAAAAGTTGAAAATCCACTCCAATTTGGTGTTGTTATCACAGATAAAGAGGGAAAAATTGAGAAGTTTTTGGAAAAACCAAGCTGGGGAGAAGTTTTTAGTGATACGATAAATACAGGTATTTACATAATTGAGCCTGAAATTTTAGATGAAATTCCAGTAAATGAAAATTATGATTTTGGAAAAGATCTTTTTCCTGCTTTAATGGAGAGTAACATAACACTTTGGGGTTATGATGCCAAAGGTTATTGGAGAGATGTTGGTAATCCAGAGAGTTATAGAGAGGTTTATGAAGATGTTTTTTCAAAAAAAGTTGCTCTTATTAAAAAGGGTGAAGTTATTAAGTATCCTGATGGAGTTTTATATGCACAAGAGCCGATAAAGTTAGATCCAAGTGTTGAGATAATAGGAGATGTTGTACTTGGCAAAAATATAACAATTGGCAAAAATGTAAAATTAAAAAATAGTGTTATTGGTGATAACTGCACGATTGAGCAAAGATGTAAGCTTAGTAATTGTGCTGTATGGAGAGATGTATATATAGGAAAAAATACTATATTTGATAGTTGTGTTATCTGCAATGATAATAAAATAGAGAAAAATGTTACAGCAAAAGCGGGGCTTATTTTGGCTGAGGGTTGTGATGTTGGTCAGTTAGTTAGTTTTGAAAAAGATGTTATTATCTGGCCTGATAAAAAGATTGAAGATGCAGCGATAGTTAGTAGTAGTTTGATTTTAGGAAGTAAGTATAAAAACTCTATTTTTGAAGATGGACGGGTTACTGGAAAGACAAATATCGAACTCTCTTGTGATATGGCGACAAAGTTAGCTGAATCTTTGGCTTCACAGCTTCCAATTGGTTGTAAAGTGATGGTTTCAAGAGATTATCATAGAAGTTCACTCATGTTAAAACGAGCTTTTATAAGTGGATTGATGTCTTCTGGTATAGATATAATTGATGTTAAAGGTAGTCCACTCTCTGTTATGAGATATGATCTCTCTACAAGCGAGGATATAGAAGCAGGGGTTCATTTTATGCAAGATATTGACCCTTCAAATACAAAAATTTTATTTTTTAACGATGAAGCACTTTATATTGATTCTAATTTATCTAAAACTATTGAGAGAGCTTTTTTTAGAGAAAATTTTAGACGGGTTGATTTTCAACAAATTGGTAAAATCCAAACAGCAAACCATTCAGGTGAGTGGTATAAAAAAGCGATATATCAAGCAGTTGATAAGAGTTTGCTAAAACAGTCAAATTTTCGTATAGCGGTGGATTTAACTTATGGCATGTTAAATCGTGTCTATCCAGAGATTATTAACTATATTGGTATTAACAATATTCTTATTAATGCTTATCAAAATGAGCAGAAGCTTTTGAATCAACAAAATATGATTAAAAAATCAAAAGAAGATATGAGACTGATGGTTAAAAATCTAAAGCTTGACATTGGGTTTGTTATCTATCCAAGTGGTCAAAAATTTACACTTGTGTGTGATGAGGGTGAAGCACTTGATCGTCAACTTGGACTTTTGTGTGTTTTATATCTTTTTAATAGTGAAGCAAAGAGTAAACAAAAAGTTTTTCTTCCTGTTTGGGCTCCAAATATAATGGATAAAGATTTTGAAAATCTAGAGATTACAAGGGGAAAATATACAAATTTTAAAGCTTCACAACTTGGTAAATATAATTTAATCGCATCTTTGGAGGGTAATTTTGCATTTACTGATTTCTCTATGCATAGAGACTCTACTTTTGCAACTTTAAAGATTATGCAGATGCTAATCTCACAAAATATAAAACTCTCACAAGTTATAGATAAGCTTCCATCTTTTTACTATAATAGGCTTAAAGTTGAGTGTAACCAAGCACTCAAAGGCAAGATGATGCGAAAGTTTTTAGAAGATGCAAAAGGTAAAAAGGCTTCACTTGTTGATGGTGTAAAAATTTGGATAAACAAAGATGCTTGGATATTGATGATACCTGATCAATACTCTGATAACTTAAACCTTTATATACAGGCAAAAGATATTAAAGAGGGTGAAGAGATTTTGCAGAGTTATTTAGAGAAAATAGAGAATTGGAAGATTGATTAAATGGAAAAGAAGTTATCTTTAAATTTTCTGTGGCATATGCATCAACCATATTATAGGGATGATTTAAGTGGTGAAATTGTTATGCCTTGGGTCTTTTTACATGCTATAAAAGATTATTATGATATGCCTTGGTATTTAGAAAAATTTCCAAATATAAAAGCAACTTTTAATCTTGTACCTTCACTTTTAGTGCAACTTAGTGCTTATGAAGATATAAATGTAAATGATAAATTTTTAAAAACTCTAAGATTAAGAGTTGATGAGCTTTCAAAAAAAAATAGAAGTTATATAATAGAGTATCTATTTTTCTCAAATGAACACAACATGATAAAGCCATTTGCAAGATATTATGAGCTTTTTTTAAAAAAAGGTAGAGATTTTACAGATAGTGAGCTTTTGGATTTACAGACTCTTTTTATCTTGTCTTGGTGTGGTAATTATCTAAGAGAGAGTGAAGATGTTGTAAAGAGGCTTATTAAAAAAGGTAGAGGTTTTAGCCAAGAGGATAAGATAGAGCTTTTAAATGCTTTGAGTGCTTTTATTAAAAAGGTTATTCCATATTATAAAAAATTGCTACAAAAAGGTCAAATTGAGATATCAACTACACCTTTTAATCACCCTATATCTCCACTTCTTTTTGATATAGAAAATGCAAATATAGCAAATCCAAACACACCTCTTCCAAAATATAGTGGCACATTTAAAGAAGATGCAATTTTACAAATAGATAGTGCAATAGAGTATTATGAAAAACTTTTTGGAAAAAAACCGCAAGGATTTTGGCCAGCTGAAGGATCTGTTAGTTATGAGTTTTTAGAGGTTTTATCAAAAAGAGATATAAAATGGGCTTGTAGTGATCAAGAAGTTTTATATAAAAGTGGACACTTTGTAAAAGAGGATATTTACAAAAACAATACTCTTCATTTTAAAGATAAAACAATAAATCTCTTTTTTAGAGATAGAGAGCTTAGTGATTTGATAGGTTTTAGTTATAGTGGTTGGGATGAAAAGAGTGCAGTTTTAGATCTTGTCTCTAGGCTAAAAGAGATCTACGATAAATCTTCACAAAGTTGTAGTGTAAATATCATTTTAGATGGTGAAAATGCTTGGGAGCATTATGCTAACAATGCTAAGGGTTTTTTTGAGAGTCTTTATGAAGAGCTTGATAAGTGTGAATGGATTAAAACAGATTTTTTTGGCAAAGTGGCGGAGGATGATACTATAGCCTCAAATAATCTACATGAGCTTCTTCCTGGGAGTTGGATAAATGGAAATTTTGATATCTGGATTGGTCATAGAGAGAAAAATAGTGCTTGGGAGATGCTTTTTGAGACAAAAGCAGATTTTGAAAAAAAGCAGATGCAGTTAGATGATAAAACTCTTAAAAAGATTAAAAATGAGTTTTTAATTGCTCAGAGTTCAGATTGGTTTTGGTGGTATGGAGATGATCATCATACAGAGTTAGCTACTACATTTGATGCTCTTTTTCGTAGACATCTTATGAATATTTATACTCTAATGGGTGAAAAAATTCCTGAAAATATCCGTCAAGCCATTGTAGAGGTAAATACAACTAAAGATAGTTTTATAAAATTATCAAAAAATAGAATTACAGCCAAACTAGATGGTAAAATTACACACTTTTATGAGTGGCTTGGGTGTGGTGTTGCTAGTTTAAAACATGAACTCTCTTCTATGAGTATGCATGATTTTATCATCTCAAAGATCTATTTTGGATGTGATAAAACTCACTGTTTTATCGCTTTGATTGGTGATTTTGAAGAGTTTTTTGAAAATGGTGAGATAGAGGTAGAATTCTCATCAGGCACAAAAGTAGTTTTGCCTATTAAAAAAGAGTTAAATTCACATAAACTTGGCATCTCATATATAACGGATGAGATTATGGAGATTAAGATGGAAAAATTATTGATAAAAGATGGTGGAGTTAGTTTTAAACTTTTTAAAGAGGGTAAGTTGAAGCAACTTCTGCCCCTTTATTCAAAAATAGAGTTTGATTGTTTAAAAGAGATTAGAAAGAATTGGTATATTTAGGATGGAGATATGAGACAAACAGCATTACTTTTAGGACTTCATTGTCATCAGCCAGTGGATAATTTTCACCATGTTTTGGATGAGGCTATTGAAAAGTCGTATCATCCATTTTTTGAAGTGGCTTCAAAATATAGAGATTTTAAATTTTCTGTACATTATAGTGGATGGCTTTTGGAGTATATTAAAGATAAATCTCCAAAGACATTTAAACTTATGCAAGATTTGAGTCAAAATGGACAGATAGAGTTTTTAACAGGTGGGTATTATGAGCCTATTTTAGCCTCTATCTCCTCTGCTGATAGAGTATCTCAAATTCAAAAATTAAATAGTTTTATTAGAAAAAATTTTGGACAACGACCAAAAGGGTTATGGTTAACTGAGAGAGTTTGGGATAGTGTGATTATAAAAGATGTTGTAGCATGTGGAGTTGAGTATGTTGTAGTTGATGATTACCATTTTATAAGTAGTGGGTTTTCAAAAGAGATGTTAAATGGCTACTTTATAACAGAAGATGAGGGAGTTAAGCTTAAAATTTTTCCTATAAATAAAGAGCTTCGTTATAGTATTCCGTTTTCTAAGCCTGATGTTGTTTGTGAATATTTAGAGAGTATTGCAGATGATAATCTCAGTGCAGGAGTGATTTTTGATGATGGAGAGAAGTTTGGCATCTGGCCTGATACTTATGAGTGGGTTTATGAAAAAAAGTGGCTTGAAGAGTTTATTCAAAAAGTTTTACAAAACAAAACTATAAAACCTATGCACTATTGTGAATATTTAGAAGCTGTTAAGCCTATCTCTTTGGCATATTTGCCAATTACCTCTTATATCGAGATGGGAGGCTGGTCGCTAGATGGTAAAGATGCCAATGTTTTGCAAAATATTCAAAATGAGCTTGATGATAGATTTGATGTTGATACAATTGAGAAGTTTTTAAAAGGGAGTGTTTGGAAAAACTTTTTGGTTAAGTATTATGAGGCTAATAAAATTCACAAAAGATATATTGAACTCTCACAAAATAGAGTTAACACTCCAGAGTTTTTAGACTCTTTGTACAAAGCCCAGACAAATGATGCCCTATGGCATGGAGTTTTTGGTGGTACATATTTGCCAAATCTTAGAGATAATGCTTATAAATTTATAATAGATTGTGAAAATATAAGATATTTTGAAAAAAAAGTAACAGAGATAAAAGATATAAATTGTGATGGGTATGATGAGGTAAAGTGTGTCACAAAAAATCTAATTACAATTTTTGATTCAAAAGTTGGTGGACAGCTCATAGAGTTTGATATAAGAGATAAAAGTTTTAATCTTCAAAATACCATGAGTCGATATTATGAAGCTTATCATTCAAAGATTATAAATTATAAACCCAATAAGATGCAAACTAAAGAGATAAGTGAAGATGCAATTGCTACAATTCATGGAGCAGATGATAGTGATTTGGCTGAGTATAAAGAGTTTTTAAAACACGATTGGCACACTAAAAATAGTTTTATTGACCACATTAGTGATAGTGAGATTTCCTTGGATAGTTTTGGTAAATCTACTTTTAAAGAGTATGGTGATTTTGCAAATCAGAGTTTTGAGATTTTAAATTGTAGTGATGGGTATATCCATTTTCAAAGAGAGGGTGGTATTTTTATTGATGATAAAAAGCATCTGGCAACTTTAGATAAGATATTTTTTATAGATGATGAGCAGATTAATTTTAATATCATTTTAAATGGTGTTAAAGGTAAAGATTTATACTATCTTCAAGAGCATAATCTACACTTTGCAAATCTTAAAGATATTACGATTAACTCTAGTAGTTTTGATGGGGAGTTTTGTATAAAAGAGGCTAATGAGTTAGAGATATATGATGGTTATACAAAAAAGAGAGTTATATTTAAACTATCTTGTAAAGTCGATATTTTTATATCTCCTCTTGATACACTCTCTCAAAGTGAGGCTGGATTTGATTTGACAAACCAAGGTGTTAGTATCGGTTTTTTATTTGGTTTAAATGAGCAGATTAAAATAAGTGGTCAAGTTTGGGTGAGTTAAAGATGTCAACTATAAGATATTGTAAATTAAGAGATACAGATGTGATTATCTCACCAAACAGACTTCATAGACCAACTCAGTTTAATGTACCAAAAGATAACTATAAGCTCGAAGAGTGTCCATTTGAGTTAGGGGCAGAAGATGCAACACCAAAAGAGATTTTTTCTATCAAAGATGAGAATGGAGATTGGATTTGTCGTGTTGTACCAAATCTCTATAATGCTTTGTGTATAGATGAGGGAAAAAGCTCTAAAAGAGAGGGGTTTTTTACATCAAAAAGTGGTTTTGGAGCTCATGAGGTGATTATTGAAACACCTTCTCATTATAAGATGGCTGATAAATATACACTAAAACAGTGGGATGCTTATCTTAGGACAGTTATTCATAGATTAGAAGATTTAAGGCAAGATAGTAGATTGGAGTATATTCAACTGTTTAAAAACCACGGCTCTTTTGCAGGAGCTACACTTTTGCATCCTCACTCACAAATTATAGCTACTGGATTTGTCCCAAGCAGTGTTAAAGCTGAGCTTCAAAGGTGCAAGGATTATTATGATATTCACAACAGAACTCTTCTTTTAGATATGGTACACGAAGAGCTTAGCGTCTCTAAAAGAGTTATTTTTGAAAATAGTTCATTTGTAGCTTTTGCCCCTTTTGCATCTCTTTATCCATTTGAGATTATAATATCTCCAAAAGAGCATATTTGTGATATTGTGGAGTTTAATGAAGATAATTTAAAAGATGCATCTAGTATATTGCAAGATGTATATAGAAGATTGTATGCTCTTTTGGGAGACTTTCACTACAATATGATTTTTAAAAATTTACCAAATTTAAAAGATGACAGCAGTAGTTATCATACCTTTTATATACAGATTATTCCTCGTATCTATATGTTAGCTGGGTATGAGCTCTCAACTTCTATGAGAATTAATCCTCTCTCACCAGAGAGAGTTGCAAAAAAATTAAAAGAGATATTATGAGAGTTTTATTTATATCAAGTGAGATATTTCCATTTGCAAAAAGTGGAGGTTTGGGAGATGTAGCTTCAAGCCTTCCAAAAGCACTAAATGCTTATGTTGACACCACTTCAATTATGCCACTTTATAGCTTGATAGATTGTGAAAAACATAGTATTGAAAGTACCAATTTTAAGTATGAGTTTTGGGTTGGCTCTAAAGAGTATCAATTTGAGGTATTTAGATGTGAAAAAACTCTTTTTTTAAAAGAGAGCAGTGGACTTTTTGATAGAGATGAGATGTATGGAGATTATGATGACAATGATATCCGTTTTGGAGTGTTTTGTTATGGTGTGCTTGAGTTTATAAGAGTTAAAAATGAGCACTTTGATATTTTGCATATAAATGATTGGCAGAGTGCTTTAATTGCTCTTTTGGTTAAAGAACATTATCATTTTAACTCTAAAATTGTTTTTACAATTCACAATTTAGCTTATCAGGGAATTTTTTCAAAACAAAGCATTGATAGACTCTCACTTCGTTGGGACTATTTTAGAGTTTCAAAATTAGAGTATCACGATCAGATAAATCTTTTAAAATCTGCAATTGTATATAGTGATATAGTTACGACTGTTAGTCCAACTTATGCAAAAGAGATACAGACAAAAAGATTTGGGTGTGATCTAGAAAACCTTATACAAGATAATGAGTATAAACTTCGAGGTATTTTAAATGGCATAGATTATGATGAGTTTCATCCAGCCATAGATAAGTATATTCCTATAAATTTTGATTTAGATACTCTTTATAATAAAAAAGCACTTAAGATAGAGGTTTTAAAAGAGCTTCATTTGCAAGATGAAGATAGAGCTCTTTTTGTCTTTATTGGAAGATTTACCGCTCAAAAGGGGATTGATCAAATTTTAAACTCTCTATATGAATTATCTAATATGCCGATAAATATCGCAATTTTGGGTTCTGGTGAAGATGAGTATAACCATTGGTTTAGTTCACTCTCAAGTAGATATAAAAATATAAGTATCACAATTGGTTATAGTGAAACATTAGCTAGAAAACTCTATGGAGCGGCTGATTTTTTATATATGCCTTCACAGTATGAGCCTTGTGGATTAAATCAAATGATAGCTATGAAATATGGCACATTGGCAATTGTTAAAAAAGTTGGTGGGCTTAAAGATAGTGTGGTTGATTTTGAAGAGGTTTTAGATTTACCACTTTCTAAAGGTGTCGGCATAACTTTTGAAGATGAGAGTGTGCAGAGTTTTATCTATGTAACTAAAAAAGCTCTCAATCTTTATCACAATAAGAGTAGATTTGATGAAATTATCTCATACAACATGCAGGTAGATTTTTCTTGGCTCTCTAAGTCAAAAGAGTATTTTGAACTCTACAAAGAGCTCTCAGACGGATGGTTACCAGAGAGGAAAATTAAAGAGTTTGAGATACCAACTCATTATGATATAGATACACTCAAAGCAATTTGTGTAAATCCTAATACACTTTTTACTTACTTTGAAATTACTCATAAGTTATTAAAAAAACATCAAATCTCTTTAGATGCACTTAAATTAAAACTATTTGTTGATGGGCTTGAGGTAGAGAGTGTGGATGTTTATGATAGGGTAGGGGATTACTACTTTTATCATATGATGGATTTTGCACAAGTTATGACAAAGATTGGTTATATTGATAAAGATGCTAAGTTTATCTCTATATTAAAATCAAATATATTTCTTGCACCAAACTCTAAAGTCATTAAAAACAGCGATATAATCTGGAGAAACTTATCAACAAAAGAGTTAAGTTGTAAAGATGCACTCTATTTTGATGATCTCTTTTATGAAAAAAGAGAGACTCTCTCTTCAGATGCAGTTTTAAAAAGAAGAGCTTTGCAAAAACTATCAAAACATATAAGTGATAAAAGTTCACTCACATTAGCTAAAAAAGGAGAGTTATAATGCAAAAATGTTATTGGATTCCAGTTTTGCACTCTCATTTGCCTTTTGTTAAACATCCAGAGTATGAGTATTTTTTAGAAGAGCAGTGGTTTTTTGAGGCTATTGATGAGTGTTATATTCCTCTTTTAAAAAATCTTAAAAAGTTAGTTGATGAGGGTGTTGATTTTCGTTTGACAACTTCTGTTACACCTCCTTTGGCTGAGATGTTTAAAGATACACTTTTGATGCAAAAATATCGCAGGCATCTAGATAAGATGATTAAACTTGGTGAAAAAGAGATTAAAAGAACTTCACAAACTTCTGAAGATGAGCATAAATTGGCACATTTTTATAAAGATCGCTATCTCTGGATCAAAGATTTTTTTGATGGGTTTTTAGGTGGTTGTCTGATAAGCGGTTATAAATACTTTGCATCTTTGGGTAAATTGGAGATTATAACTTGTGGAGCAACTCATGGGTTTTTACCAATTTTATCTCTTAATGAAAAAGCTGTAGATGCACAAATTTCTATAGCGGTTAAATCACATAAAGAGAATTTTGGTGTTTATCCAGAGGGTATTTGGCTTCCTGAGTGTGCATATTTTGATGGACTTGATAAAATTTTGGCAAAATATGGCATCAAGTTTTTCTTTGCAGATTCACATGCATTAACTTGTGCAAATCCAGCTGCTGTAAATGGTGTGTATGCTCCTATTTATACTCCACAAAATGTGGCTGTGTTTGCAAGAGATCCACAAAGTAGTAAAAAAGTTTGGAGTTCAATTGAGGGGTATCCAGGTGATTTTAACTATCGTGATTTTTATCGTGATATTGGGTATGACCTTGAGTTTGATTATATAAAAGATTTTATCTCACCTGATGGAAATCGTGTCTTTACAGGTTTTAAATATAGAAAGATAACATCCAATTCAGATGATAAAGAGTTTTATAATCCTTTAAATGCTTATAACATAACAAGCTCTCATGCTAAAGATTTTGTTGATGATAGAGTAGAACAGTTTGAAAAATTATCAAAACAGATGGATAAAACTCCAATGTTAGTCTCTCCTTATGATGCGGAGCTTTTTGGTCATTGGTGGTTTGAGGGACCTGATTTTTTATATCATCTTTTTAAAGAGATTGGGAAGCAAGATAATTTTAAAGCTGCCACACCTTTGGAGTATTTAAAACAAGAACCTACAAATCAAGTAACAATTCCCACACCATCTTCTTGGGGAGATGAGGGTTATTATGATGTATGGTTAAATAAAGAAAATGATTGGATATATAGGCATCTTCACTTTATGGCAGATAAGATGCAGGATTTGGCAAATTGTTATATTGATGAGAAAGATGTTATAAAAGTTAGAGTTTTAAATCAGCTGTTGCGAGAGTTGTTGCTTGCTCAAAGTAGTGATTTTGCATTTTTAATTACTACTGAAACTGCGATTGAATATAGTGTCAGACGAACTAAAGAACATATTTATAATTTTATGAGACTAGTAGATATGATTGATGAGGTGGATTTGACATTTTTGGAGTGGTTGGAGCAAAAAAACTCTATATTTCAAAATATAGACTACAAGGTGTTCTCTGGATGATAGAGACTAATAAACAGAGCTTGAAGCTTTTAATTGATTATGGTGGTACACACTTTAGGTATGTTATAAAAAGTGAAGACAAGGTTATAGATGAAAGCTCAATAGATACTAAAAATTTAGATTTAATTGATTTTTTAACCTCTTTGCTCTCTAAAAAAACAGATATAGATTTTGTCGGTATTGGAGTTGCTGCTCAGGTTAAAAATGGTGTTATCTTATCAGCACCAAATATCAATATAAAAGATAGAAATCTAAAAAAATATATAGAAGATAGATTTGATGTTCAAGTTGAAGTTGATAATGATCTAAAAGTCGCAGCTTTGGCTGAGATGGATTTAGAAGGAGATGATAAGAGTATTGTACTTTTATATATTGGAACTGGGTTTGGGAGTGCTTTTATTGAAAAGGGTACTATTATAAGAGGGGAGAGTAATTTAGCTGGTGAGATTGGTCATATACCATTTAAAAAGGCTCCTTTTTTGTGTGGTTGTGGAAAAGATAACTGTGTAGAGCTTTTCGCATCTGGTATTGGGCTTCAAAAGTGGATAGAGTATTATGGCATCTGTGTAGGGGAACCAACTCTTGAAGCATTAGAAAATCTACAAGATACAAAAGCAAAAGAGATTTTAGAAAACTTTTATAAAGCTCTTTTACATGCAGTTTCAACTATCGTAACACTTCTAAATCCAAACTCTCTTATATTAGGGGGAGCTGTTTTTAAAAATAATCCTACTTTAGTTGATTTCTTAAAAGATAATCTAAATTTAGAAGCTTTTAAACCATCTTTAAAAGAGTTAGAGATTAAATTGTCAACTTTGAGTAGTGCCAACCTCAAAGGTGTCGATATACTTATCAAACAAAAAAGGAAAACATAGATGAATAAAACATTAGAAAATCAAGAATTGTATAGTAAAAAAGCTGCATATTTTAGTATGGAGTTTGCTATTCATCAAGCACTTAAGATTTACTCTGGTGGATTGGGCTTTTTAGCTGGTTCTCATATGAGAAGTGCTTATGATCTTAAACAAAATGTCATAGGAGTGGGTATGCTTTGGTCTTATGGATATTATGATCAGCTTCGTGAGTCTGATCAGAGCATGCAAGCTTCACATACTAGAAAACATTATCAATTTTTAGATGATCCAAATGTAGAGGTGACTGTTTTGATAAATAATAGACCAGTTATCGTTAAAGTATATCTTCTAAAAGCAGATGTTTTTCAAAGTGCTCCTATGGTTCTTTTATCTACAGACATTGAGAAAAATGATCATCTATCAAGAACAATTACTGCAAGGCTTTATGATGGAAATAATGAGACTAGAATTGCTCAAGAGATTGTTTTGGGAGTTGGTGGAGTTAAAGCACTTGAAGCACTTGGTGAAAAGATAGATATATATCATATGAACGAAGGTCATGCTGTACCACTTGCTTTTAATCTGTATGATAAATATAGAGATATTGATGAGGTAAAAAGCAGAGTTGTTTTTACAACACACACACCAGAAGCTGCAGGAAATGAAGTACACAATATAGATTTACTCCATAGAATGGGATTTTTTAGCTCACTTGATATTGATACGGTTAGAGAGATTACGGGTACTAAAGGTGATATGTTTAGTCTAACAGTTGGAGCTTTAAAACTCTCAAAACTCTCAAATGCCGTCTCAAAAATCCACTCAGTTGTTGCAAATGATATGTGGAAAGATGTCTTAAATGAAGATGAAAAAATTATACCTATAACAAATGCTCAAAACAGAAGATATTGGCAAGATAAAGGTTTAATTAGAGCTTATGATGATAATGTTGATTATGAGATAGTCTCAAGAAAAAAGCATCTTAAAAGAATGCTTTTTAATGTTGTTGCAAATCAGACAGGAAAGATGTTTAATCCTGATGTACTTACAATTGTTTGGGCTAGAAGATTTGCTGAGTATAAAAGACCTGGACTTTTAAAGTATGATTTTGAGAGATTTTTAAAAGTTATTCAAAGTCAAGATAGACCTGTTCAGATTATCTGGGCTGGTAAACCTTATCCAACAGATGGTTTAGCTGTTGGTATCTTTAATGAGCTAGTGCATCTCTCAAAAGATATAAAAAATATCGCAGTTCTTACAGGGTATGAACTTGAACTCTCTGCAATTATGAAAAAAGGTGCAGATGTGTGGATAAATACACCTAGAATAAATAGAGAAGCTTCAGGAACAAGTGGTATGACAGCAGCTATGAATGCCGCTATTCACTTTTCTATACCTGATGGTTGGCATCCAGAGTTTGCTAAACATGGAGAAAATTCATACACAATCGCTGGATGTGATGGAGAGCTACCAATTGAAGAACAAGATAGAATTGATAATAAAAACATGATGGATGTTCTTGAAAATGAGATAATTCCTACATACTATGATGATCCTAAAAAGTGGGTTAGCATAATCAAAAATGCAATGCATGATGTCTTGCCATATTTTGATTCAGATAGAATGGCACATGAGTATTATGTTAAAATGTATAATCATAAATAATAAAAAGGCAGTTTTGAAACTGCCAGTTATATTTTCATCTTTCCATACTCTTTTTCAAGTAGATAAAGCTCACCAAGCTCTTCTCTAAGTTTTGTCAAATCTCCACTTTGTTTAACTATATATGGTGTTAGCATTAGCACTAGTGTTGTTCTTTCTAAATTTATTTGATCGTGAGAAAATAGTTTGCCTAGTAGTGGAATGTTTCTTAGTATAGGGATTCCGATGACAGTTTTACTCTTTTTTTCTCGTGCCATACCACCTATGATAATAGTCTCTCCATTTTTGACTATGGCAGAAGTTTTTACTACTCGTTTTGTTGTTTGAGGAAGTCCAGCGGTGCTTCCTGGCAATATATCTTCTGATGAAATTTCAACTCCAAGTGTCACTTTATTGTCTGAGGATATTCTTGGGAGTATATTTAGAGTTAATCCTATATCTTCTCTTTTATAGTTGTTTTTATTTATATCTGTTGTTGTTGAACCGACACTACTTTGTGAGATAACGGAGACAGTTTTACCAACATATAGAGATGATGGTTCATTGTTTATACATAAAATTGATGGTTCTGATATTATATTTGCAGCACTCTCTTGGCTAAGAAGAGATACAGCAGCACCAAGAGCTAAAGCACTTGAAGCATTTGGTAAAGTTAAATCAAGACTCTTTGCAAGTGAAATAGCAGTACCAGCATCTTGAAGCCCCATCTTATTACTTAGGGCAAATAGACCTGAACTATTTGTAAGTCCACCTACTATTCCATATTTTAATCCTAATTCTGAAGCTTTATCATTGTTTATCTCTAAAATTTTTGCTTTTACATAAACTTGTTGTCTCTCTACATCAATTTTTTCAATAATTGATTTTAGTACATCTCTCTCCTGTTTTGTTCCAAAAAGCATAATTGCATTTAATTGTTTGTCGTAAGTTATTCCAGGGTTATCTTGCTCTTTTGGCTCTTTTATAGTTTTGACTATTTTTATGTTGTTATTGCCATTTGGTGTAGTTTGTCTATTTCCATTTCTATTCCCATTTTGTTTGATTGGTTGATTTTGGCTTGCAGTTTTTGACATTTGATCTATATTGGAGTTAAATGTTTTGTTTGCAATTAACTCATTTAGTAGTTTTGTAACACTTTGAGCATCACTATTTTTAACATAAACTAATTCGATATCTTTCTCTTTTTTATCATTCCCTTTATCAAGTTTTTTGATGTATGGGAGTATTAGTTTTATATCATTTTTGTCACCTACAAGTGCGATAGAGCTTGAGTTTTCATTTTGTATGACTTCAATATGTTGAGTAATTGATTGATTTTTAAAAAATGAGCGAATCATCTTTTTAACTTTTTTAGAGATGGCATCTACTTCGGAGTTTCTTAAAGAGACAAACTTAACTGTTCTATCACTATCTTTATCAAGGATTTTTATGATGCTTTTTATAGACTCTATGTTTTCTCGAAAATCTGTTACTATTAGTTTTCCATTGTTTAAAGAGCTTATTTTACCATATTTGCTTCCAAGAGGTTGGGTAAATTTTTTGATATCCATTGCTCTTATATTTTTAAATTTAATTATAGCTGTTTGCATCCCGTTTATATCTGTTTTACTTTGTAAAGGGGGACCACTTCTCATAGCATCATTACTTTTTATGATTGTAAAGTAGCCATTTTGAGTATCATGTAGAGTATATTTGTTGTCTAGCAAAATTTGATTTAAAAGAGGTAAAAGTTTACTCTCTTTTATCGGTTTTGTTCCTATGAAATTTATCTCTCCATCAATTTTTTTTGGTATTAGTATATTTTTTCCTGTTACATTAGAAACTAGTTTTATAAAATCTTCTAACTTTAAATCTTTAAAGTTAATCTCAATAGTTTTATCTGTAACTTTATTTTTTTTCTTTAAAGAGTTTTTCTTACTACCAAGTATATAAGCATCATCATAACTTAGTTTTACAACATTTAAAACCTCTTTTGCACTTTGCATATCATCTAAGTTAGAGACACTAAGTCTCCATTTCCAAGTAGGGTGTGAAGAGTGGAGTATCTTAACTTTACCACTTTTAACAAGACCTTCTAACTGTTGTACTAGATAAATTTGATCATTAAGCAGGTTATTTTTTGTTCTCTCAACTTTTGCTATCACACGATAGTTTGCATCTAAAGCTATAAAGCTTAGAGAAGATATGAGTATAACTTTTACTACATTTTTAATCATTTGTAATTCTCTTTTATATTTTATAATTATTAACCATATCGTCAAAATTAAAATTTGATGTAATTTTTGTAATACTATTTTTATCTTAATTTCAATATTTAATGTTATAATTTAAATAATTTTATATTTAAAGGTTTTTGCTATGAATAAAAAAGAGTTTTATATCTTAATTTTTTCTATTTTTGCACTTGTGCTTCTTGCATCTTGCTCTTCCAAAAAAAATCGACCAGCTGTTGTGGTTGTGCCAAATTCTAATATCTTGCAGAAGGCTTTGATTGTTGGCGTGAGTGATTATGCAGGAGATGATAATGATTTGGGAGGAATTGATTTAGATGCAAATGGCATGAAAACTCTTTTCTCAAATTGGGGTTTTGATATAAAAGAGCTTCAAAACTCTTTAACATTAGAGCAGACACTAGATCTATATGCTAAAACTCTTAAAGCTGAAGATGTTTTTATATTTTACTACTCAGGACATGGTAGTTTTACTTATGATAAGAGTGGTGATGAGAGTGATGATAGAGATGAGATGATAGTTTTGAGTGACTCTACTACAAACTTATACCTTCTTGATGATAAGATAAATCTGATGCTAAATAAGATAAAAGCTAGAAAACTTATCATTTTTGACTCATGTAACAGTGGTACGGCTACTAAAAGAGCATTACAAACAAAAGAGGCTGGATTTAAAGCAAAATATATACAAGCACCACAAGAGTTAAAAACAAGAGCAAAAGCATCTATTACCCCTCAAACTCCTATTAGTGGAGAGTTTTTGTTTTTTGCAGCTTGTAGAGATTATGAACAATCTTTTGCAACAGATAAAGGGAGTCTTTTTACAAATGCTTTTTTAAAAAAAGTCAACTTAAATAAAAGCTCAACTAAAATACACCAAGAGACAAGCTCTCTTGTAAACACATACTTTAATCCAGTTTTAAGTGCATCTAATGAAAGGTTAAAAAGTTTAAGTTTAAAGCATTTTCTTAGACTTAATTAACCTTCTTGTGGTTTTTTTAAGTAAATAAAAGGTACAATCGCGACCTCTTTATAGATATAAAGATAAAAAACCTTGCTCTTAAAAAGAGCTATAAACCACAAGGAGAAAATATGAAGCATTATGAGTTACTATTTGTAATCAAGCCAACCCTCACAGAAGAGGAGACAAAGGCAAAATTTGATTTTATCAAAGATGTTATGGAAAAAAATAACTGTGAGATAAAAGTAGTAAAAGATATGGGTGTTAGAAAACTAGCATATGAGATTGAGAAGTTTGAGAGAGGTCACTATTTTGTTGTATATTATACAACTACACCTAGTTCACTTGAAGAGATTTTAAGAAACTTAAGACTCACAGAAGAGATTATTAGATTTTTAAATGTAAAATTTGATAAGAAAAAAGAGATTGTTCAATGGGATAAGTTAGTAAAAGCTGCATCTGAGAAAAAAGAGGAAAAACCTACAAGAACTCCTAAAGTAGAGGAGAAAGTTGTACAAGAAAAAGAGCCAGAAGTTGCACAAGAGAAAGAGCCAGAAACCACACAAGAGAAAGCACCAGAAACTACACAAGATGCAGTAAAAAATGCTGAGTAATCTTAAGGATTTAAAATGTTTAATAAAGTAATCATAGTTGGTAATCTAACAAAAGATTTAGAACTTAAATACATACAAAGTGGTACAGCGATAGGAAATACAGGTATAGCAACAACACGAAAGTTTAAAGGCGGAGATGGTTCAATGAAAGAAGAAGTTCTTTTTATTGACATCACTTTTTTTGGACGAACCGCAGAGGTTGCAAACCAGTACCTAAAAAAAGGATCAAAACTTTTAGTTGAGGGTAGATTAAAGCTTGATAATTGGACTGATCAAAATGGTGGAAAAAGAAGCAAACATTCGATAGTTGTTGAAAATATGACAATGTTAGATTCCAAAGGCTCAAGTGATGGTGGAGGATATAACCAACAAGGTGGAAACAGTTACAATAATCCACAAAACAATCAACCGCCACCAGCACAACAACCAGCAGTGCAAAATCAAGACAAAGCAACAAATAATCAACAAAATAGTATCCCAGAGATTGATATCAATGATGACGAGATACCGTTTTAGAAATAAATAAAGGAAAAATGATGGCAGAAAGAAGAAAGTATTCTAAAAAATATTGTAGATATTGTGAAGGAAAAGTTGAGTTTTTAGACTACAAAGATCCAAGTGCATTTAAATTTTCACTCTCAGAGAGATATAAGATTATGCCAAGAAGATTAACAGGAAACTGTAAAAAACATCAAGAGATGGTAGAGGCTGCTATAAAAAAAGCAAGAGCAACAGCTATCATCCCATATGTTGCAAGTAGAAAGAAGATTATAGACAATCCATTTGCAAACTTTAGATAGTTTATGTAGTAAGCCTCTTGGCTTACTAATTTAGTATTTTTTTTTAAAATTCATATAAGCCTTAACTCTTTTTTAGTATACTAAAGAATTAAAGGCAGTAAATGGAAAACAAAAAAAATACGGATATATCCAGTGAAGAGCATACACTATTTACAAAACATATTCCTGAGTGTAAAAGAGTTAAAAATAGAGCTAAAAACAGCTACAAAATAACCCCAAAATATCGCCATTTTACAGTATATGTAGGAAGATTTAAAGAGTTTAAAAGAGGACTTCATGCTGTTTTAAATGAGCTTAGAGCTGCATCTAAAGATGATGTTTTGGAGCTTCGTATAAACTCTTCTGGTGGACTTGTAAATGAGGGAAAACAGTTTTATAATCTTTTACAAGAGAAATTTTACGGCAGAAGCATAGCATATATCGATAATCATGCTTACTCTATGGGTGCTTTGATGTTCTGTATGGCAAAAAAACGAGTTATCTACCCTTATTCGGACATCATGTTTCACAACTATTCAGCTGGATTTACAGGAAAAGGTGGGGAAATTCGTTCTCGTCTTGAGCATAAAGATAAAATTTTAGTAGATTTTTTTCACTCTTTGATAGTCTCTGAAGGTTTTTTAACAGACGATGAGTTTGAGAGTATGCTTATTGGTAAAGATTACTGGATGGGTGCAAAAGAGATGTGTGAGAGAAACATCGCAACACATGTTGTCTATAAAGGTGAGCAGGTAAAAGCCAAAAAATATCTAAAGATTTTAAACTCCAATTCTACTAAAAAAATAGAAAAAAATAAAAAGACTATAAAAGTAGATTGAACTTTTTATTAAAAATTTCGTTATAATATTTTTAAATATATTTAGGAGTGAAGATGGCATCATATTCGATGAGTGATTTAAAAAAAGGGCTTAAAATTGAGCTAGATGGTAAGCCGTTTAAGATTGTGGAGTATCAACATGTAAAACCAGGTAAAGGTGCGGCATTTGTTAGATGCAAGATAAAGTCATATCTAAATGCAAAAGTGATAGACAAAACTTTTCATGCAGGTGATAAGTGTGAAAAGCCAGACCTTGAACAAAAGACTATGCAGTATCTTTATGATGATGGTGAATTTTTACAATTTATGGACACTGTAACTTATGATCAAATTGGACTCACTCACGATGCTGTTGGTGATACACAAAATTGGATTGTAGATGGTATGAATGTTGAGATTTTATTTCATAATGGAAATGCGATAGATGTTGAAGCTCCTGCTACTGTTGTTTTGAAGATTGCCGAAACAGGACCAAACTTCAAAGGTGATTCACAAGGTGGGAAAAAACCAGCTACACTAGAGAGTGGGGCGGTTATACAGATACCATATCATGTTTTAGAAGGTGATATGGTAAAGGTTGATACAGCTAAAGCTGAGTATCTAGAAAAAGTTAAATAGGAGGATTATTATGGCATCTGTTCTAGTTCCACTTGCTAGTGGTTTTGAGGAGATTGAGGCTGTTTGTATCATTGATATTTTAAGACGAGGTGGTATTTTAGTAGTTACTGCATCTTTAGGAGATGAAAAAGTGACAGGGGCAAATGGTATAACTATCATTGCAAACAATAAGCTAGAGTATATTGAGCCAAGTGAGTTTGATATGATTGTTCTTCCTGGTGGTCACAATGGTGCAGTTGCACTAAAAGAGAGTGAGAGAGTTCAAAGCATCTTAAAAGAGTTTGATGAGAAAAAGAAGTTAATAGGTGCAATTTGTGCAGCACCAATGGCTCTAAAAGAGGCAGGAGTTATCAAAAATAGTTACACTTGCTACCCATCTTATGAAGATGATATAGGATTAGAAAAATTTACAGATAAGCAAAAAGTAGTTGTTGATGAAAACATTATAACTTCAAGAGGACCTGGCACTGCTATATGTTTTGCATTAGAGATTGTCAAAAAACTTGTAGGTGATGAGACATATGAGAGTGTTAAAAGTGGGGTTTTAGCAGATTATTGTTAATGAGAATAAAACTAAAGAAGAAATTCTTCTTTAGTTTCTCTTACTTGGAGATAGTACTACTAAACCCTTTACCATACTCTTTTTTATTATGACATATAGGATTACAAGAGCCTCCATCTGGAGTTTTTATATATCTTAGTCTAAATTCCGTTCCAGAAAATTGAGTCTTATTTTTTATAAGAGGATTTGGTTTTTTTGCACCGTGAACATCATGACAAGTTGTACAAACAATAGAGCGATCTTTTACATGTATAGTATGTAGATTTTTCTCATTTGTTCTAAAGTTTGTCTGGGTTGTAGTTTTTCTCTGGGTTATTTTTTCCTCTTGATGACAATTAAAACAGATATAGCTTTCTGGCTTGAACGGTGTAATGCTTTTTGTTGGATATGGACCTTTTAACATTCTATGATTGTTAGACCCGTGAGGATTATGGCAGCTTGTACAATCACCTTGTTTGACTGGACCGTGCCATCTGCTATTTTCTTGTAAATGTTTTTTAATATTTTGAAGTTTTTTCCCATCTTCATCTCTTTTTAACTCTTTGTTATGACAAGATAGACATAAATCTTTTGTAGTTTTCCCTTTTAACATCTTTTTTTTACCAGTATAGTGAGGGTCATGACAAGCTATACAACCACCATTTTTAAGATTTATCGCACCATGTTTGTTTTTTACATTTTTAATCCACTCTTTTTTATCTTTATGGCAAGTTAAACATATAGCTTTTCTTTTATCAGCCTTTAATCTCTCTTTGTTTTTTCCAGCATGTGGGTCATGACAAGTTGCACAATTTTTCTTGACAGGAGGATGGACATTTTTAGTACTTTTTTTGATAAATTTTTTCTTATCCGCATGACATGATACACATAACTTTCCTATACTTGATTTTTTTAACATTCTATAATTGTTTGAACCGTGGGGATTGTGACAGCCTGAACAATTACCTTGCTTAAGAGGAGTGTGTAGTATTTTGTTTTTGCTAAAAAGCTTTTTCATATTTTTTATAGTTTTGCCATCTTCATCTCTTTTTAACTTTTTATTGTGACAAGTTAGACATAAATGTTTTTGAGTTTTGCCTTTTATCATTTTTGGCTTACCAGTATAGTGAGGGTCATGACAAGCTATGCAACCACCATCTTTAAGAGTTATTGCTCCGTGTTTGTTTTTTACATTTTTAATCCACTTCTTTTTATCTTTATGACAAGTTAGACATATATCTTTTCTTTTATCTGCTTTTAATCTCTCTTTGTTTTCTCCTGCATGAGGGTCATGACAAGCTGCACAATTTTTCTTGACAGGAGGGTGGACATTTTTGGTACTTTTTTCAATGAATTTTTTCTTATCTGCATGACATGATACACATAGTTTTGCTGTACTTGACTCTTTGAGCATTCTATAGTTGTTAGATCCATGAGGATTATGACAACCTGCACAATCACCTTCTTTAATAGGGCTGTGTAAAACTTTGCTTTTGTCAAGAAAATTTTTCATATTTTTTATAGTTTTGTTATCTTCATCTCTTGTTAACTCTTTATTGTGACAAGATAAGCATAAATCTTTTGTGGTATCGGATTTTAACATCTTTGCTCTGCCAGTATAGTGAGGATCATGGCAAATGATACATCCGCCATCTTTAAGATTTATTGCACCGTGTTTGTTTTTTGAATCTTCAATCCACTTCTTTTTATCTGTATGACAAGTTAGGCAGAGATCTTTTCTCTTATCTGCTTTTAATCTAAATTGTAAATCTCCAGAGTGAGGGTCATGACAGAGTGTACAATCTTGTAAAACTGGAGGGTGGACATTTTTTTTAACTCTTTTTACAAGTTTTCGTTTGTCTGAATGACACAATACACATGAATCTACAGGTTTTCCAGCTCTTAAAAGATT
>Ga0256834_1000078_pt1 | contig 64919 bp, 57 predicted proteins | sample 4281140metaG_FD_190536 | JGI IMG/M metagenome (GOLD analysis project Ga0256834, IMG submission 190536) | Hydrothermal vent microbial communities from East Pacific Rise, Pacific Ocean - 4281-140 | ecosystem: Environmental > Aquatic > Marine > Hydrothermal vents | place: Pacific Ocean: East...
CTCACATTGTTTTAACATTAAGGGCTCTGGTTCAGTCAGGCGATCGGTGGGAGCAGTTTTGGGATAAGATAAATAGATACGGGGTTAATTTAAAATGATGTTACATTGTGACAAGGCTGCACCCATTCATTTAATCTAAACTCACCGGCAAGTGTTGATTATTTGATAACTGACAGACCGACAGCTAATGGAAACCTTGATACATTATTAAGTAATAACCCAACATGGAGTTTGGCACGATTACACCAAATGTTGATTGTCTATTATCCTGATAGTGTTGATGAAACTGTCATATTGGGGGTTTGTGTGAAACGCCTCCAAAAGTACCAGTAGTGAGTCACATTACTTCTTAGCTTTGTCTTTACTCTCATTACTTTGTGGCCAAATAAAACCAATAGGTTTTTTATTTGATTGAGCCTCTACCATTTTATTCAATGTTTCAAAAACAATACCAAATTTTTCATCGTATTCATATCTCAAATGATCTATTGAAAGTTTCAAGTCATCTACTTGTGTAATCATTTTTCTGAGTTTAATAAAAGAGCGTATAATAGCTATATTCACCTTAATAGCACGTTCACTTTTCAAAACACCAGACAGCATTGCTATGCCCTGTTCAGTGAATGCATTCGGGGCTGTTCTCCTGCCTCCCCATCTTGATGTCACAGATTGTGATTTCAAGAGTTTCATTTCTTCTTTTGAAAGTTGAAACATAAAATCGCTTGGGAAACGTTCCATGTTACGTTTTACTGCTTGATTTACTTGTCTTGTTTCAACACCATAAAGAGCTGCTATATCTGAATCAAGCATAGCCTTAACCCCTCGAACAACAAAGATTGTTGGGAGAATATTTTCTAAGGTAATTTCATTATTCAATGTCATTCTTCTTTATCTCTACGTTTTGTGTGATTTGTTTTGAAAATCGAATCAAGCCACATTAAGTTTTATTGATTCAATTTCACACATTAGCCCACATGAAAAATTCGGTTCATTTAATATGTTGCCAGCATTTGGATCAAGTTCGTCCAAGTATACATTAACTTTTCCATTACTTGTATCTTTCCTAATTATTGAAATTCCTATTTCTCTTTCAACTTTAGCCATTCTTTGAAAAACTGTTGGAAACTTAACACGTATCAAGTTCCAGTAACCCATGCCACCTTTTGGGCAACCGATACAATTATTATTTAAAAAGCCTAGCTTGTACATGGTTGGTATTTCAATACCTGCTTTTTTCAACATTCCCAAACAATCATCTTTAGTTAACCATTTTTCAATTAAAATAGTTCTAATTACTCTTTCTGGGTTTTGCTCTATAAAACGTTTAACCCTGTGTTTTTCTTCAATTGTATAACCGAATATTTCTACATCTCCGAATTTTACATACTTTCTTGCAACAATCTTTTTAAGTTCCGTGGTACACCTTGCGCCACGTGGTCCAACCAAGTATTTTGTTTTTTTAAAAACGTCCCATGTATCTTCATATTTTTCAGATTTAACAATTTTTATTTTTTTACCGAACCATTTTTGACAATCTATCAAGAACCTTAAATTATCAGGGTGTTCTGATCCTGTGTCTTGATATATTACTTCAATATCTGGGTTCTCTTGAATCGCTAGTTTTGTTGCAACTGCGCTGGCAGCACCGCATGAAAACCATGCTATTGTTTTATTTTTAGTTGTTTTCATTATAATATTTCCAAAGATTTTACACTTATTATTATAACAAGTCTCATGAATTAATGCACCACCATATCAAGATATTTTCCTTATTCTTTTTATAGCTAGTTCAACAATATAGGCTTGACTCACATTGTTAAGCTGGGCTAATTTTTTTACTTTTTCACGAGTTTCTTTTGAAACTTTTACAGCTAAATGTTTTTTTGGTTCTTTGCCTTCAGGTTTTCTTCCTGCCCCTTCTCGTTTACCGCCATGCTTATTCATTATAATGCCTTTATATTATTTATCATTTCATCTAAGTCAGGAACACTTAGATCACTGTTGAATTCATATCTACCGAATAAATTTATGTGCCTCCATGCAACAGGTGAAAGCCTTTTAACCAAAGCAATAAGCTCTTGATTGTTTTCATTCTCGAATCTAATTAAGAGTTTACTTAGCATCGATGCGTTATAATAAATTACTGCATTGGCAATGAGGCGACTACAATCACTTTCAATAGCAATTTCATATTCAGTTGTTCCTTTAAATTTGCCACCATTTGGGTGGGTGACAGCTCGCACTAATTGATGGTATGCCTCACCTCGGTTTAATGATCTATGAACATTTTGTCTAAAAGTAATATCGTCAATATAATTGAGCACAAATAAACTCATGTATATATTGTCAAACTCCTAAAGAGCTTTTTTAGTTCTATTTTTTCTGGCATACGAACTTAATTTTCTGACAATATTACTCTGGGTGGTTGTTTTCAAGGCCATTGATTTGAATATACGTTGAATGTTTTCGCTTTCACTTAGTATTAAATCTGTTTCAGCTTGCTTTGATGGTTTGATTAGGTATTCATCAGGATAACCATTAACAGAGTTGAACCCTACCAACTTAGTGGCCTTTTGGTTGATCTGTGTATATCTAGGCGCCCACTTACGACCAAAAATTTCAAGCAAGACGAAATTTACTTGATTTGTTCCGGCCATATCTACAGAAATAACATCAGGGTTAATTTCAGAAGTATTATTGAATATAATATCAAAGGCATAATGGCTTTCATGTTCATTGGCACCAATTAGTTTTGCATTAACAGGCACATGGTTAACCACCATAGAATAATTAACTAACCCTTTATTTAAGCCAAAGTATTTTTTTGAATGTCTTGCTTTAAATGTAGATCTGGAAGCTTCAAATTTCTGACCATCTGCGCTAGCATGTAATGTTCCAACATCAAAATTGTAATATTTGAAAATTGGAAGGCTTGCAATTTTATTAACGATAAGGTCATTAGCCTTTCTGGTGTTTTCTAGTCTAATATGATTTTTGGCTGTTGTTCTTAACAAGTGTATCTTTGTATCAGAGATATCAGGCATTGTTGTCAACCCAATTCTTTCACCATAAGAAATAATACAAGCCATTATATTACCCCAGTCTGGCTTATTCTTAGTGTACTTGGGTTGAATGTGTTTAAAGGCTTCAAGAAAGTCACATTCTTGATTGACATATTTCAATATGTTAATAATTCCAACTTGGGGCAGTTGCTCATAGAATGGATTGTTAATTGTATCTTCTTGTTTTTTATATGGCAGTCTCCAAGTTACTTCTTGGTTTTTATTAGAGTATTTTAGGTGGTTGTTTTTCCCCTTTAGAATGTTTTCATTAACTTCTTTGTAACGCTGTTCTAAAATTACTTTTAAATCTTCAAGGCGTTTTTCAATAGGTGTATTCAAGTTCTTAAAACCTAATGATTCTATTAATTCCTTTTTGTCCTCTAAATCCTTTTGACTAACCAAATCTTCATCAAAACTCTTGTATCGAGTACTTTTACTATAATAAATATCGCCAGCATCTAAGCCTTTGCGCAACTGTTGGTAAACATACATTTCATAATGCGAAGGCTTGCAAATGATTGATGTTAGTTTTTTTGGAATTATGCTCTTTAATTGTATTAACAATTCTTCTGGATAGTTGCTCCTGCCTGATTCATAAAACTGTTTCAGTTTATCTATAATCTCAATCATTAAATCATCAGCTATTGTACTTTTGAAATCAATGGCCATAAATAATGGTCTTATATTCAAAGCTGTTTTTCTTGAGGTCGTATGAATATGCTCCCAAACATAATAATTTAGCTTTCTTTTCTCCCCTGATAAATAATTAACTACTTGCTGAATTTTATTCTTTTTGATGATTTTAAATGCTTGAGTCTTAATAGAACCAAAAGGTAAAGAATCATCGATAGATTCATCAATAAAGAAGTTAACTAATTTCCCTGTCTTATCTAGTTGTTTTCTGTTCTCAAGGTGATATTCAGTAAATTGCTTTTCTCCTATTTTTTTAGATTCCTGATTTGCCATTGTCACTTGATAAATGAAGCTGATAATCAAGTTATCACTCATTTGTTCAAAACAATGATAAACAAAACAAATTAAATAAAGATGAGCCTGATCTCTGTTCATATTTTGCAATCGGTGTACTGGATAATATTCAGCCAATGAAGAATAGTATTTTATATTTTCATGTGAAACATTTAGCTGTGGTAAGAATATTTTTGAGAACTCATATAGTTTTTGTGTAGCAGAATGTTTTTCTATTTCTTTACGAATTTGCTTTAACCCAAAATCTTTCGCTCTTTTCTTCAATGCTGTGAGCTGATAAAATGAACCTTCTATTGTTAGTAGTTTGTCCAACTTGTTTTTATGTGTACCAGAAACATTTGAATTAATATATTTACAGATTCTTTTTTGTTCCTGGATAATAGACTTGCTTATTATTTTTTGAAATGTACTGTAACCAGGTACAGTGATCCTTTCATCATCAAGAATTCTGAAAAGCTCAGTAAATATAAAACGAGGCTTTGCATGGGTTTTGCAAATCTGGTCAGTTTTAATTGATAAGTATTCATGTTCTTCTATGCCAAATAATCTAAATCCTTGAGATTTTAATATTATTTTCTGTTGAGACAACCGTGTATTCTTTGTAGGCAATGTAATGGTTTCACTTATACCATTAAAATATCGCTTAACTAGATAATCATAATCATTCTGAATATCTTCCCATGCGAATACATAAAACTGGTGACTAACTTTAAAATATGCCAACTGCATTAAGTACAAAAGCTTAGAGTTTGTATTTCTTAAATTCTCGAAAATTAAGGTTTCATTTGGATCAAGTGAAAAAAATGACTCTCTTTCTTCATTATTAAATCTTGGTAGATTAAACAGATCCTTAATTTCATCCTTGTTTAAAATAGACAGTCTTTTACTTGATTTAGGCATTATTAATAACGAGCGTTTTTGAGATTATTTTAATTGATTTCAGAATTCCAATATATCAAAGACTTAGAATTATCACAAACCTTTCTTGAAATAAAATTATCAATTGATTATTATGACATGAGTTTCAATAATGGTTTATACCAAATAATTATGCAAATTGGTTACGCAAGAATATCGACTAAGGATCAAAATTTATTATTGCAGCATGAAGCTTTAAATAAAGCTAAATGTGAAAAAATCTATGATGATAAAATCAGTGGCATTAAAACATCGCGCGATGGATTAAATTTGGCTCTTGAGGTATTAAGAAAGGGTGACACCTTAATTGTTTGGAAATTAGATCGATTAGGCAGGAGTGTTAAAGATTTGGTTACAATGGTTGGTGATTTAGAAAAACGTGGTGTACATTTCAAAAGTTTAACTGATAATATTGACACCTCAACATCAGCAGGTAGATTTTTCTTTCATGTCATGGCCAGTCTTGCACAAATGGAACGCGAGTTGCTGATTGAACGTACCAAGGCAGGTTTGGATGTTGCTAGAAAGCGTGGACGAATTGGAGGGCGTAAAAGAAAAATGACTGACTCTAAATTAAAATCAGCAAAGAAATTATTGTCCGATGGTGTTCCATCCAAGGACGTGGCTCGTGATCTAGGAATATCGGTACCAACTTTGTATCGATGGATTCCAGCATCCGAACGATGATTGAAAATGGTTGTCGTTAAATTCCTACTGGTACTTTTGGAGGCGTTTCACACTAAACCCCATCTAGCTCAAATTGAGCTTCTTTGACAAGAGAAACTTTCATTTATAACGAGCTAAGGCCTGCTCTAATGGAACAGCTTCAAGCTTGCCAGATTTATAAGCTTGTAAGCGTGATTCAGCCTCTTTCCCCCACAGTTTATCTAACTCATCATTGGGCTTGTCTAACAATGACAAGATGTTATCAACCAACTTGGCTTGCTCAATAGGCTTGAGGTTGCCAACTTCTTGTAAGATTTTTTCTGCTGTTGTCATATTGTAATCTTTTATACTTTGTTGACTTATAGCATAAATAAATAGTAGTTATATGTCAAATTTAATAACAAACAATAAAAAATTGTAAGTCATCGCAAGGAGAAATGACACCCAATCAAGTTGAGAGTAGACTTGGCAACCTGTTGAATTTACCGTAATCTGATAAAGATTACCACGTCGCGGAGCTCCTCGCAATGACGCAGTTTTTTTTAAAAACTCTGTGTAACTCTGCTATTCCTCTGTGCATCTCTGTGTTCCTTAGCAGTCTTAAATATCACCACGATTACCCAATGAGATACCTGCCTTCGCAGGTATGACAACATTTTTTATTTGCATTCTTCGCGCCTTCTTTGCGACCTTTGTGTTACGCTTTTAGTCTTGATTTTTCGCTGTGTTCACTGCGCCGCTGTGCGATACTTTCTTTTGCTTTTTAAATCTCTGTGTAACTCCATGAAAACACGACAGACTAAATAGTGGCTTCCCTTGTGGGAGCCTTGTTTGATTCAACTTTTTTGCTTTCGTTTGAATTGGAGCCCACAAGGGACTCCACTACACATGACGAGATGGTTTTACAAACTACCTATCGCTTTAACGCAATAACTCAAGATTGATGGGATAAACAACAACAAGCCTAACTGTAATAAAGCATTAAAGCTTAGGATTGATTTCACATCGAATCCTGCGGTAATTTCTTGGTCGTTGTCTGACTCATCAAAGTACATGGTTTTGATGATTCGAAGGTAATAGAATGAACCGATAACAGCAAATACTACCGCTACGCCAGCTAATACATAATAACCTTGATCAATCACAGCTTTGAGAACCACTAGTTTGGATATAAAACCAACGAGTGGTGGGAAGCCTGCCATTGAAGCGATGATTAATAACATCATAAAAGCGAACCAACCGTTGCGTTGGTTTAGACCTTTGAAGTCTGAAATCTTTTCGGCTTCAAAGCCTTTGCATGAAAGCACGATTATCATGCCGAAACCGGCTACACTCATGAGTGCATAAGTGATGATGTAGAACATAGAAGCAGAATAACCATCTTCGCCACCTAAGAATCCTAATAACATAAAACCGATATGAGAGATTGTCGAATAAGCAAATAAGCGTTTGATGTTGTCTTGTTGCAAGGCAAATAAGTTACCTATTACTATGGATAAAATGGCAATAACTGCGACAATTTGTTGCCATTGATCAATTACGCCATCAAGCGATTGCGCCAAGATGCGAATTGCAAATCCAAAAGCGGCAATCTTTGGTGCGGATGATATAAACAAAGTGGTTGCTGTTGGAGCTCCTTGATACACATCAGGAACCCACATATGGAACGGGGCTGCACCAAGCTTGAAAGAAACACCAACTAACACAAAGACTAAACCGAAAACAACTAGCAAGGTGTTTTGCGATTGTCCAATAGCAGCAGATATTTCATCAATCTGCAATGTACCTGTTGCACCATAAATCATACTCATGCCATATAACAACATGCCTGATGCGATTGCACCAAGGATGAAATACTTCATGGCTGATTCGTTTGATTGGGCATTGTCTCTATCAAAAGCAACTAATGCATAAGATGTTAATGCCACCAGCTCAAGACCAATATACAAGGTAATGTAGTTGTAACCCGAAATCATTATCATGATGCCAAGTAAACTAAATAACATCAATGCATAAAACTCACCTTTAAAGATGTTTTTGTTGCGCAGGTATTGTTTGGAATAGATAAATACAAATAGCATGATGAAATACACCGCTATTTTGAGAACATCTCCCATGTAATCACGAACAAAGTTACCGTTAAACAAAACTTGTTTAACCAGCTCGTGCGCTCCCATGTGGCTTTTTGCTGTTGCAATGGCTGCAAAGACAACACCGATAATTGAGGTTAAAACTAATAAGCCACCTTTTTCAGAACTTGAAAATAGACCTAATATGAGTACAGTACACGCTGTAGCTAGAATGATTAATTCAGGCAGTACAGGTATTAATTCAGACCATCCAAACATAGTTTATACCTTAGAAATAGAGATTAATTCAATTAAATGTGAAACCGAAACACGCATCACATCAATCAGAGGCTCAGGGTATAAACCCAAAGCAAGTACAGCAATGGCAAGCACTGCTAATATAAATGTTTCACGTTTTCCTATATCGGTTAATTGTGAAACGGCTTCGGATTTAACTTCACCAAAGACCACACGCTTAACCATCCACAAGGAATAAGCTGCACCAAATATCAAGGTCATTGCCGCTAAAAAAGCAAACCAAAAATCTGCTTGAAATGCAGCCAAAATTATCATGAACTCACCAACAAAACCTGAAGTGCCTGGCAACCCAGCATTACTCATGGCAAAAAATACAAAAAATGCTCCAAATAATGGCATAGTATTGATAACACCACCATAATCTCGAATCATTCGTGTATGCATTCGGTCATATAAGACACCCACACATAGGAACAATGCCGCTGAAATAAAACCGTGAGAAATCATTTGTGCCATCGCACCTTCAAGTGCCATGTTAGTATCGCCACCTTTGGCAATCAACATAAAGGCAATAAAGATACCAAGTGTCACAAAGCCCATGTGTGAAATGGATGAATATGCAATCAGCTTCTTCATGTCTTTTTGTACCATCGCAATTAATCCAATGTAAACAATAGCGATTAATGACAAAGTGATGACTAACCACCCTAGTTCAGATGATGCATCGGGTGTAATGGGCAATGAAAAACGCAAGAAACCATAACCCCCTATCTTCAACATAATGGCGGCTAGAATAACTGAACCTCCTGTTGGCGCTTCAACGTGCGCATCTGGTAACCATGTGTGTACTGGGAACATCGGAATCTTCACCGCAAAGGCTAGGAAGAAAGCAAAGAACAACCATATTTGCTCCGTTAACGATAATGGAATCGCTGCCATTTCAGCTATGTTGAATGTTCCACCTTTCATATATAAGTAGATCAAAGCAATCAACATAAACACCGATCCGAAGAAGGTATAGATGAAGAACTTAATCGTTGCATAAACACGGTTAGGACCACCCCAAATACCGATGATTAAGAACATGGGTATTAACATCGCCTCGAAGAAGATGTAAAACAACATGGCATCTTGAGCACAGAATACACCAATCATCATAGACTCAAGCATTAAAAATGCTGCCATAAACTGATGGACGCTTTTCTGTATCACTTTCCAAGCGGACAAAATTGTTAATACCGTAATAAAAGTTGTTAAAACAATTAAAGGCATAGCAATTCCATCAACCCCTAAATGGTAATTGATGTTGAGTGTCGGAATCCAATTGAATTTTTCTACAAACTGCATGGCTGCAGTAGACTTATCAAAATTCATCCATAACGGTATGCTTAATAGCAATGAAACAATCGAGGAGGCTAAGGCAAATAGTCGAGCCATGCCAGCACGCCCGGGACCCAAAGCTAAAATCCCAAAGGCAGCCAAAATTGGCAACCAAATTAATAGGCTAAGTAAGGATAAACTGCTCATAATACGTATCTTCCAATAAAGAATATAACCGCTGCGGCAATGACAAAGGCATAATGGTAAATGTAACCTGATTGAAGCGGACGAATGGCTTTAGAAAAGGCATTAACTACCTTAGCTGAACCATTGACAATTAAACCATCAATCAATTTTGAATCTGACCATTTCCACAACATATTGCCCAGTGCCACAAGGCCACCTGCAATGTATTTTTGGTTGAAATCGTCAAACCCATATTTGTTTTGTAATATATTATAAATCGGCTTGAATGTTTTCTTGGCTTTTTCTGCCACTGAAATTTTCTTCAAGTAAACATAACTAGCTAAAGCAAAACCTGCCAAAGCTAAGAAAAAGGGCATTTGTGTTAAGCCGTGCAATGCAAAACTTGCTGCACCATGAAATTCGTTTTCACCAATATGGGCAACAACATCATTAGCATGATTAACATGAATAGCATCTTTCAAAAACTCACCAAACAGCATCGGTTCAATGGTTATCCAACCGATAACAACCGAAGGAATTGCTAACAAAATAAGCGGTAACGTCACAACCCATGGCGATTCTTTCAAATGCTCTTTGGTGTGGTTATCCATTCTTTCTTTGCCGTGGAATGTTAAATAAATCAATCTAAAACTATACAAAGCGGTAATGAAAACGCCAAGTAACACAGCAATATAAGCCACACTAGAACCCCAACGTGTTGATGCATGTGTTGCTTCAATAATTATATCTTTGGAGAAGAAACCTGAAAAACCTGGCATACCAGTCAATGCCAAGGTACCAATCCACATAGTAATAAATGTCATTGGCATGTATTTTTTCAATCCACCCATTTCACTCATGTCTTGTTTGTGGTGCATGGCAATAATCACCGAACCCGCTCCCAAGAACAACAAAGCTTTAAAGAAAGCATGTGTCATTAAGTGGAAGATGGCAGCAGAATATGCTGAAACACCTAATGCAACGGTCATATAACCAAGCTGTGAAAGTGTTGAATAAGCTATGACTCGTTTGATATCAGTTTGAACGATACCAATCAATCCCATAAAGAAGGCAGTAAAGGCACCAATCAACATCACAAAACTTAATGCCGTATCAGACATCTCAAAGATAGGTGACATACGTGCTACCATAAAGATACCAGCCGTTACCATCGTTGCAGCATGAATCAAAGCTGAAATTGGCGTAGGTCCTTCCATCGAATCAGGTAACCACACGTGTAAAGGTGCTTGTGCTGATTTTCCCATTGCACCAATAAATAAACAAATAGCTATAAATGTCATTAATGACCATTCAACACCAGGGAAAATAGAAATAGTTTTATCAGCAAACTGTGGCAATTGCGCAAAAACCTCAGCATAATCTAATGTACCAAATGACATCATTACGGCAGCTATACCGAGCAAGAATCCAAAATCCCCTACTCTGTTAACTAAAAATGCTTTCATATTGGCAAAGATAGCCGATTCTTTTTTGAACCAGAAACCAATCAAAAGATAAGATACCAAACCTACCGCTTCCCAACCGAAAAACAATTGTAAGAAGTTGTTTGACATCACCAACATTAGCATGGCAAAGGTAAACAATGAAATATAGGCAAAGAAACGCTGGTAACCTGGATCATCGTGCATATAGCCAATAGTGTATATATGTACCATTAACGAAACAAAAGTCACAACACTCATCATTACCAATGTCAATGAATCAACCATAAAACCAACATTGAGGGTAATATCACCAGATACCATCCATGTGTATACGTTTTGATTGACTGCTGTTGCTTCACCACTCAAAAAGGCTAATAATAATTGGATAGATAAGCCACATGAAATTGCAACCGATGCAATCGTCACAATGTGAGAGCCTACTTTACCAATTTTACGTCCAAAAAATCCTGCAATAATTGCACCAACTAACGGTGATAAGGCAATGATTAATAATGTATTCATACTCATTATATCTACCCCTTCAACTCGTTAAGATTATCGACTTCAAGTGATTTACGTTGGCGAAAAATAACCACCAAAATAGCTAAGCCAATGGCTGCTTCTGCCGCTGCAACCGTCAATATAAAGAAGACAAATACCTGTCCCTGGATATCATTAAGATAACTCGAAAAGGCTATAAAATTTATATTAACCGACAATAACATTAATTCTATTGACATAAGCAGTATCAAAACATTCCTGCGGTTGATAAAAATACCTGCGATACTGATGACGAACAAAATGCCAGCCAGTACCAAATAGTGAATAAGACTCATTATTCTTCACCTCCAATATAGTTGCCACGTTCTGCATCCATTTTAACTACACGCATGCGGTCTTTAGCTTTAACATGGACCTGAGATTCTGGATTAACAATGTTATAATCATCACGTCGACGAAGCGTTAATAAAATAGCAGCGATAATTGCTACTAATAAAACTACCGATGCCAATTCAAATGGCAAGGTATATTTCATATACAAACTTGTAGCTACCTCTTTAACATTACTGTGCCCTTGTACGTGTTTAACCAAATCATCTTGAGGTAAAACACCCACTAGCTTCTTACCCAATAACATAACCATTTCGATTCCCATCAACAAAGCAACAAGCAAACCCACTTTCGTGTAATTACTCATGCCTGATTTTGGTTTAATTTTTATATCTAGCATCATGATAACAAACAAGAATAGAACCATGACAGCACCAACATACACTAAAACCAATGTTAAGGCTAAAAACTCAGCTTCCAACAACATCCATAGGGCTGCTGCACTAAAGAAACATAGAATTAAGAAAAGAGCCGAATAAATCGAGTTACGCATAGTAACAACAGCCAAAGCTGCGCCAATTAAAATAGTAGAATATAACCAAAACAACATAATTTGGTAAAATTCAGCTGATATTAAATATTCAATCATTTATCTGTACTCCGCATCATTTTTACGGGCAGTTGCGACATCCTTCTCGCGCATATCGCCAATAGCTAGTAATTGTTGTTTATCCAAAACATTTTTGTCTTTGCCTTCAAAATGGAACTCATGTATATCTGTTAACACAATTGAATCAACAGGGCAGGATTCTTCACAAAAACCACAATAAATACATTTGAATAAATCAATCTCGTATTTGGTTGTTCGCCTGGAACCATCCTCACGCATTTCTGAATCAATACTAATAGCTAATGCAGGGCATACCGCCTCACATAACTTACAAGCAATACAACGCTCTTCGCCATTATCATAACGACGCAATGCATGTAAACCTCTAAATCTATCCGACTTTGGTGTTTTTTCCTCTGGATAACGTATGGTAAATTTACGCTTAAAGAAATATTTACCTGTGACTGTCATCCCTTTGAGTAATTCTGCAAGGGTTAAACTTTTTAAATACCTAAAAATTTTCATATCGATTAACCACCTATCCAATCAGGTCTATACACTTTCACCGTTGCCACAACCATAATCCATGCGATACAAATTGGAATAAATATTTTCCAACCCAAACGCATGATTTGATCGTAACGGTAACGAGGGAATGTGGCGCGGAACCACAAATATAACAGTAAAAAGAAACCAGTCTTCATAAAAAACCACAAAATACTCGGTTGGGCTATCCAGGAATCACCTGAAAATGGTGAGTACCAACCACCCATAAACATGATGGCAGTTAGTGATGAAATCATAATCATATTAGCGTATTCACCCAAAAAGAACAAGGCAAAAGCAGCACCTGAATATTCCACATGGAAACCCGCAACAATCTCAGACTCGCCCTCGGCGACATCAAAAGGCGCACGATTGGTTTCTGCAACTCCGGATATAAAATATATAACAAACAATGGCAATAATGGAATAAAGAACCAACTAAATATTCCGCCTGATTGAGCATGAACAATTGTGGTTAAATTTAAGGAGCCTGCTGCAATGAGTACACCGACAAGTGCAAAACCCATCGCTATTTCATAAGAAACAATTTGTGCTGCTGATCTTAACGCTCCTAATAACGCATACTTAGAGTTTGATGCCCAACCCGCAATAATCACACCATAAACACCCAAAGATGTCATCGCTAAGATATAGACTAAACCAGCATTTATATCGGCTAATACTAAGCCATCAGCAAATGGAACAACTGCCCAAGCTGCAAACGCTGTTGCAAGAGTAATAACTGGAGCCATTAAGAATAAAAACTTATTGGCATTGGCAGGAAAAATAATTTCCTTCAATAATAATTTAACCGTATCGGCGAATGGTTGAGCCAAACCCCATAGCTTAAAACCAAATAAGCCCACTCGATTTGGCCCCATACGTCCTTGCATAAAACCAATAACGCGCCTTTCTGCATAAGTTAAATAAGCCACAACAATAATTAGTGGTAAAACAATCGCTACAATTTTGAGCAATGTCCAAATAACCATCCATATTTGATCCCAAATCATACGCTATCTCCCACAATTAAAGTGACATTTAAAGCATCAGTCCTCAAACCGACACATTTATGTACATTGACCGAACCTGCTGGTACTTTGTCATCAATATTAGCAAAAAGTGATTGTGTAATGGTATCGCCATCAACTTTTTGATTAACGATAATCTGCATGGCATTCTCAATACCCAATTTCTTCGCATCAACTGAATTTATATTTAAATTATCAGTACTGGCATGAACCGTATCTTGTAAAGGTTGTGAACGTCTAGCCAACATATCAACATCGTAAATTGTTGTTTCGTTGAACAAGACTAAATCATCTGCTTTTTGAGCTTTAACCTTAATATTGGTATCAATTTCGCCTTTATTAACTGTTAATAAAGCAACTTCTGATGAAATCTCATCAATCGAATCATAAGTAAAACCATCAACATTTAACATGTTTGCAAGTACTCTAAGGACACGCCAACCAGGTTTCGTCTCAGCTGGCAATTTTGCTGCTGGACCAAACCCTTGCATTTGCGCAAAGTTATTAAAGTAAGAACCGGCCACTTCAGAAGCTAATCCAATCGGCAAAATAACATCTGCCACTTGCTTCATGTTGTCATCTGCAAAACTAGCCATCAAAACGACCGAATCGGCATCTTCTAATTTAATCTGAGCGCCGTAAGCATTATTAAAGTCATCATTTTCTGCTTGATAAATAAGGAATGATTTACTATCACTAGCTAAAATATCAGCAACACTATTTTGTGAGCCCATGCCACAAATCTGCGCACCTACCGCATTGGCACCTGTTGCCATTTCATAAACCTTACCATCTGTTTGACTGGATAACCATGCAACAACCGCTTTAATCAACCCAGCTTGTGGGTGGTTATTTGAAATCTGACCGATAACAAATAAGACATTACTGTCTTTATTGACTAATGCTTTGGCTAAATTATTAAGGTTTTCATCCGTGGCTTGTGCATTTATCCACTCACCTAACTCGCCTTCTAACTTAACTTTATTCAAATCAGCTACGCAATGTGCGAGTGAACCCAAACCATTAACCCATTCAATTTGTGTTCCAACATAATGGTGGAATGTTTCAAAATTGAAATGGTACTGTTTTGGATTGAAAATTGAAACTTTTGAACCATTCTTCAACCATGCCTGTCTAATGCGGTGTGCTAAAATTGGCTGTTCGTGACCCACATGAGAACCCACTAAAACAATTTGTTGATTGTTTCCAACTTCATCCAAGTTTAAATCCATACGCGGTAAACCCGATGCTTGAGTAAAATCGGATTGACCTAAACGGTAATCAATATTAGCACAACCCAGTGCTTTGAATAATTTTGACAATAAAAAGTATTCTTCATTGGTTGATTGATTTCCTGCAAGCACTGCAGTATTTTTAGCATCATTGGCTTGTAATTTGCGTACTGCTAAATCCATAGCTGTTGCCCAATCAGTCTCTTTCCATTCACCGTTTTCTTTAACCATTGGGGCAGTAACGCGATCTTCTGCATCTTGACCCAATACACCGTAACGATCTCGATCAGAAATCCAAGCTTCATTTAAACTTTCATTGTCTTTTGGTACTGTTCGTAGAATTTTGCCTTGACGCGTATGGTAATAAAGGTTTGAACCAATGGCATCATGCATTGAAACACCTTGGGCTGACATTAATTCCCATGCTCGTGCTTTAAAACGGAATGGTTTATTGGTTAATGCACCTACTGGACATAAGTCAATGATGTTTCCTGACATAATAGAGTCAATAGAACGCCCAACAGCTGTACCAATTTGGGTACGATCTCCACGACCGATACCACCTAATTCGTCAGTACCAGTAATTTCATCCAAAAATCTCACACAACGTGTACAAGTAATACAACGTGTCATATCAGTTGCAATCAATGAACCAATATTTTCGTCAACTGCAACACGTTTAGAATCAACATAACGTGAAACACCACGACCATAACCCATGGATTGGTCTTGTAATTCACACTCACCACCTTGGTCACAAATTGGACAATCAAGTGGATGATTAATTAATAAAAACTCCATGACATTGCGTTGCGCATCAATGGCACGTTTTGATTTGGTAAATACCTTCATATCTGGCATCACCGGTGTGGCACATGCAGGTAGAGGTTTAGGCACTTTTTCGACATCAACCATGCACATACGGCAGTTGGCTGCGATAGATAATTTTTTATGGTAGCAGAAACGAGGAATACTGATGCCATTCTTGTCAGCGGCTTCAATCACCATTGAACCACGTGGCACAATCATTTCTTTGTCATCTATTTCGATGCGTACCATGTTTTCTGGTATAGCGTCTTTAGTAATTTTTGTAGTCTCAGTCATTATGAAGCCTCCCCGACCATAGAACGTCCATGCTCAACATAATATTCAAATTCATCCCAATATTTTGCCAATATGCCTTGAACTGGCCAAGCGGCTGCTTCTCCAAAGGCACAAATGGTGTGTCCTTCGATTTGATTAGCTGCTGTTCTTAACATTTCAACATCTTCAATATTTGCTTTACCATCCAAAATACGGGTTAATACACGGTACATCCAACCTGTTCCTTCTCGACATGGCGTGCACTGTCCACACGATTCCATGTAATAAAAACGCGATAAACGCTGACAAACCTTAACCATACAAGTCGTGTCATCCATTACGATAACTGCACCAGAACCCAAACCTGAACCGGCTTGTCCAATGGCATCATAATCCATGGTAATACCCATCATGGTATCAGCTGTGAGCACTTTCATGGAAGAACCACCAGGAATAACACACTTTAATGTACGCCCTGGACGCATGCCACCGGCCATTTCTAACAAATCTTTAAATGGAGTACCTAGAGGAATTTCAAAATTACCCGGCTTTGCAACATGCCCTGAGACTGAAAAACACTTAACACCACCGTTATTGGGCTTACCTAATTCCAAGAACCATTCAGCGCCTTTTGTCATAATTGACGGAACAGAGGCAAATGATTCAGTGTTATTAATCGTCGTTGGCTTACCATAAATTCCGAAGTTAGCAGGAAATGGTGGTTTAAAGCGCGGTTGTCCTTTTTTACCTTCTAGAGATTCCATCAAGGCAGTTTCTTCACCACAAATATACGCCCCAGCACCAATGACTCCATAACAATCAAAGTCAATACCAGAATCCTTAATGTTTTTACCTAATAATCCTGCTTCATAAGCATCTTTAACGGCTTGTTCAAAAGCTTCAAAAGGTTCGTGGTGAAACTCACCACGTAAATAGTTATAACCAACGGTCGCGCCCATAGCATAAGCACCAATTGCCATGCCTTCAATAACCGCATGTGGGTTATAACGTAAGATATCTCTATCATGGCATGTACCAGGTTCTGATTCATCCGAATTACACAGAACGTATTTTTGTCCTGGTGCTTTTTTTGGCATGAAAGACCATTTTAAGCCAGTTGGAAACCCTGCTCCACCACGTCCACGCAGTACAGAAGCTTTTACAGTATTAATTATTTCATCTTGGTCAGTTTTTTCAGCAAGGATTTTTTTCCATGCTGTATAACCACCGCGATCCAAGTAATTTTGTAAACTTGGGTCTTTGCTTGGATTTAAACTAACGTTAGTTGTTTCAATTTGAGTCATTAGTCTTTCTCCTTGAGTTCGGCTAACAACTTATCTATTTCTTTTTCGCATAGTTTTTCATGGTAGTGACCATCAATCAACATAACTGGTGCGCCAACACAGGCTGCCACACACTCTTCTTCTTTGACGAGCATGATTTTACCATCTTGCGTGGTTTCACCTAATTTAATACCCAGTGTTTTTTCAGCTTGTTCAACGACTTTCTCAGCACCATTTAACATGCATGAAATATTGGTGCAAATCGAAACTTTGTGCTTACCACATGATTGCGTATGAAACATGCTGTAAAAGCTTGCTGCTTCATAAACCCAAATCGGTGGGATTTCTAAATATTGTGCCACTGCAGTCATTATGTCTTTGCTTAACCACCCTTCATTTTGCTCTTGGGCAGCATGCAAAGCACCAATAACGGCTGAACGTCTTTGATCAATTGGGTATTTTGTTAACCAACCATCAATATGTGCTTTCGTCTCTGCCGTAAGTAACTCATTGGCAAGTGTTTTGTCTTTTTCTTGTGGATTTACTTGATACATTATCTATCAATCTCCCCGAATACGATATCCATTGTACCGATAACCGATACAACATCTGCTAACATTGAACCCTTAACCATTTCATTCATTGCTGAAATGTGGGCAAAACCCGGTGCACGAACTTTCATTCTAAACGGCTTGTTCGAATCATCGGCAACTAAATACACACCAAACTCACCTTTTGGTGCTTCAACAGCGGCATACGCCTCGCCTTTTGGCACGGTGTAACCTTCTGTAAATAATTTAAAGTGATGAATCAATGATTCCATATCATTTTTCATCATGTCACGGCTTGGTGGAGCAACTTTATAGTCATCCAACATTACAGAGCCTGGATTTTCTTTTAGCCACTTAACGCACTGTTTGATTATTCTATTGGACTGAGTCATCTCTTCCATACGGACTAAATAACGATCATAACAATCACCGTTTACACCGACAGGAATATCAAAATCCATCTTGTCATAAGCGGCATACGTTTGCTTTTTACGTAAATCCCACTCAAATCCAGAACCACGTAACATAGGTCCAGTAAAACCAAGTTGTAAAGCACGTTCTGGAGAAACCACACCAATACCAACAGTACGTTGTTTCCAAATACGGTTATCAGTTAGTAAGGTATTGTATTCAGCAATTCTTTCAGGGAAATAATTGGTAAAGTGTTCAATAAAATCCAATAATGAACCTTCGCGCCATGAGTTGACTTGCTTTAAAACTTTTCCTTTTGTCCATTTGCTTTCTGCATGTTTTGGCATATAGTCAGGCAAATCACGGTAAACACCACCTGGGCGGTAATAAGTTGCGTGCATACGTGCACCCGATACTGCTTCATAACAATCCATTAAATATTCACGTTCACGAAATGCATACAAGAACAATGTCATTGCACCTAAATCCAATCCATGCGTACCAATCCACATTAAGTGGTTTAAAATACGGGTAATTTCATCAAACATGGTGCGAATATATTGTGCTCGAATTGGTGCATCAATATTTAATAACTTTTCAATCGAACGCACATAACCATGTTCATTACACATCATGGATACATAATCGAGTCTATCCATATAACCAATTGAATGGTTAAACGGCTTAGATTCGGCTAATTTTTCTGTTCCACGGTGTAATAAGCCAACATGCGGATCAGCATGAACAATAACCTCGCCGTCCATTTCCAAAATCAAACGCAAAACACCATGTGCTGCTGGATGTTGAGGGCCGAAGTTAATCGTATAGTTCTTAATTTCAGACATTAACTATCTCCCTCAAGTTGTTCTAGATTTTGCGCATAACGGGCATCTTTTCGAATAGTTTTTGGAATAGTCACGCGTGGTTCGATAGATACAGGCTCATAAACCACTCGCCCTTTTTCTTCGTCATAACGCACTTCAACATTACCGATTAGTGGAAAATCCTTTCTAAATGGGTGACCAATAAAACCATAATCGGTTAAGATTCGACGTAAATCAGGATGACCTACAAAGATAATTCCAAATAAATCAAAAGCTTCACGTTCGAACCAATCGGCGCCTGCCCAAATTTTAACTAAAGATGGAACCGCTAATATGCCAGTATCTGGAGCAAAACATTTAAGACGTAAGCGTGAGTTATGCTTGATAGAGAGTAAATGTATTACCGCAGCAAAGCGTTTTCCCATTAACTCTGTTTCACGCTCTTCCCAAGAGAATCTTCCCGGTCCTTTTTTGCCAATTCCTCGGCTAAACCCTGTGCTTGATGCATCATCAGTATTCCACTCGCCTTCACCGAAGGTTAGGTAATCAATTCCGCATAAATCTATTAATTGCTCAAAAGAGAATTGAGCATCATCTCGTAGCTGTGTACACACTTGTTGCCAATTTTCGGGTGCGACTTCTGCCGTAATTTCACCGTGTTGGACAACAATATTGGAGATTAAATCACCAAAATGAGCCTTCAGCTTTTTTTCTAAACTCGTTGTTGTATTCATAAGAGTTATCTAGCTATTGTATTTGTTCTTTTAATTTTTTTCTGCAACTGTAACAAGCCATAAATTAAGGCTTCAGCTGTAGGAGGACATCCTGGCACATAAACATCGACAGGTACAACACGGTCACAACCGCGCACAACGGCGTAGGAATAATGGTAATAACCGCCACCATTTGCACATGAACCCATGGAAACGACGTATTTTGGATCAGCCATTTGATCATAAACTTTACGAAGAGCTGGTGCCATTTTATTGACTAATGTTCCGGCAACAATCATCACATCAGATTGTCTTGGTGAAGGCCTAAAGATGATTCCAAATCTATCTAAGTCATACCTCGCGCCACCGGCTTGCATCATTTCTACTGCACAACAAGCCAAACCAAAAGTCATTGGCCACATGGAACCTGTACGAGCCCAACCAATAACATCATCAAGTCTTGCTGTAAAAAACCCTTTGTTATCAAAACCTTGTTGTGAATAAGGGTGAATTATTCCATCTACAATGCCATCTTCCAAATTTGAAAAATCGGTAGAAATATTATTTGTCACTCCCATTCAAGTGCTCCTTTTTTCCATGCATAGACAAATCCAATGATAAGAACAAATAAGAATACAAACATATCTGCTAATCCAAAACCACCTAAATCACCTAAGATAACTGCCCATGGAAACATGAAAGCAATCTCTAAATCGAAAATGATAAATAATATTGCCAACAAATAAAAACGCACATCAAATTTCATGTGTGCATCATCAAATGCCTCAAAGCCACATTCATAGGCTGATGATTTTTCATCATTTGAATTTCTTGGACCTAGAATAAAGCCCACTGACAATAAAACTAAAGCAAGGCCAACGGCCACACCTAAAAACATTAATACTGGAAAATATTCAGCCAGCATAACAATACCCCTTTTACTTAAACTATACGTAGGGTGGATTTCACCCACCGATTAACACCCTTGCAAATCAAAGGCTCCTAAACAAACCTACTTTCTTTAAAACTCTCAAAACTAGCAAACAAAATTACTAATTTCATATATTTTAACCTTACTTTTTTAGTCACAACGACTAAAACTTTAGTTTTCAAAATCAGCACATGAATGTACTTTGTTTTGAGGATCTAACAATATTGGTGCCGACGGCCGGAGTCGAACCGGCACAGCCTAAGCCACCACCCCCTCAAGATGGCGTGTCTACCAGTTCCACCACGTCGGCCCTCTAGTATATGATATTAATTTATTAACACATCATTTCCGCGTTTGGAAAAATCCAAGTATACTTATACATTCATTTTTTCAGCCTTGAGCTGATGCGTTACTAAATCAATTTAACTCACAATTTAAAATCCTTTTAGCTTGTTGCTTGCGCACTAAAATGCCAACCATAGCATTTTAACATTAGCGATTATTGAATAATTGATTTTGGTCAATAATTGCTAATGTCGATTAATAAATTAACCATCTATTGAATCTTTAGCTTTTTCCACTTTTTTTATAACTTCTTGCTTTATTTCACCTGCCTTTTCAAGTGCTTCATCTTTTAAGCCTTTTGCTTTCTCAAGTGCAGCACCTTTAATTTCTGATGCTTTTTCATTTGTTACTTCTTTAACCGCATCATTGACTGTTTCAACTGAAGGAACATCAGTTGCTTGAGTTTCAACGGCAGGAACATCACTGCCTTGTTGAGTTGAATCGCCAGCTGCGGGTGTTAGACTAGGGACATCTGATGTATTGGTATCCAGTTTACCAATAACACCCAAGTCCACTTCACCAGTTTCTGCTGTGGTAAAATCTTTACTGGCATTAACAGCCATTAACAAACTAATGGCAAAAAACAAGAATGCTAAAATCATGGTTGTTTTTGTTAGGAAGTTTCCTGAACCTTTAGCACCAAAAACTGTGGATGATGCACCCGATCCAAAAGCAGACCCAGCTGTAGCTCCAGCCCCTTTTTGCACCAAGATAAAGGCAATCATTGCAACAACGATTAACACGAAAACGATTAATAATAAATTAACTGACATACTTTTAAACACTCACTTTTTTAGGATAATCCCTTAAATAATAATTTAGGACAACTTATCCGCTTGTTGACATATCGCAAGAAAATCATTTGCGGTTAGAGAGGCTCCACCAATCAAACCACCATCAATATCTTGCATGGAAAATAATTCTTCGGCATTACTGCCTTTTACACTGCCACCATATAGGATTGGCACAAGGGGCGCTATTGTATCACTTTTCAATGATAAAAGAGAACGAATAAATGCATGAACTTCTTGCGCTTGTTCACTGCTTGCAGTTACACCTGTTCCAATTGCCCAAATTGGTTCATAAGCAATAACAGCATCGGCAAATGCATCGATACCAACGAGATCAATAACGGCATTAATTTGTTCTGCAACAATCTGTTCTGTAACGCCTGACTCTCGTTGTTCTAATGTTTCACCACAACACAATATTGGTTTTAAACCTTGTGACTGTGCTGCTTGGAACTTGCTAGCTATATCTTGGTTGCTTTCATTGAAATATTCACGTCTCTCAGAATGTCCAACCAACACTATCTGACAACCCAACTCTTTAAGCATTGTTGCAGATATTTCTCCAGTGAAAGCACCTTTCCCATGCTCACTAACTGTTTGTGCTCCAAATAATATTTTCTGACCAACCAGCTTTGATGCTTGTGATAAGTAAACAAAAGGAGGGAAAACAGCAACTTCAAAGTTTTTAGAGTCTGACAAACCATCAGCAATAGCCGAAATCAAATCATTAGTCATGGCTATAGAACCATTTAACTTCCAATTTCCTGCAACCAATAATTTTCTTGTCATAACTCTACACTCACTTTTTAGCGTGCGCATTATAATACACTATTTCGCTTTATACGATATTCCCATATATTTTTTATGGAAATAAACAATTTATTGTTCGCACACATACGAAACAGTCAATGGATTGGTCAATTTAGTTATTGAATGGCTTCCACTACCAAAATCAGCCACTGATGATGCATAATTTACGGAACTAGCACCGTTACAATCAAGACTAAAGTGCAGCTCACCCCATGCTTGGCTCTCAATAGAGCTCGAATCAAACCCTTGACCAAAAACACCTCCCGTAAAGATACGAACATCAGTAAAATCAACTAACACTTGAGTGTCTTGTTGGCTAACAACACCTTGTGACCCTAATAACCACATGTGGTTGCCTTGAGCATCGTAGGTAAACCAAAAAACCACAGCATTACCATCTTCCAAAACCTCAAGCACATAGCCTTCTCCACTTCTTGCTTCATTATACCAAGAACCCGAGACCAAACCAATTGGGCTGACTTCTGGAACCAGCAAATCCACATGTTCGGCATGATTTAAGGCACCTTTGACAATACTAAGTTGAATAAAGTTTGTTCGTAATTTGTTACCTTGCAGATCAGTGAATAAAGCACTGGCTGTTCGCGAAACATGCTGATAACCAACAGCAGCCATTTCCACCCCACCATTAAAAACTATTTCTAATGAACCAAAAGCTTTACGCGTAATCTGGCTTGCATCAAAAATTGCACCGAATACCCCACCACTGGTTTCATTTAATTCGGGAATAATAATTCTATTGGCTAAAAAAGAGCCAATACCAGTATACCACCTCTGATTGCCTTCGCCATCGTATGTAAACCATTGTATCCAAACCTTATTATCAGGCAACAAATCATAAGCAAAGCCTTCACCATTTCGCGCTGGATCGAAATACATTCCTGATGGTTGAACCGCTGGCGGATATTGTTTCCAAGGTATGGTATTTTGTTCAACCGAATAATTAACATCGGTTCCACCTGAGACTAAATTTGGTCCGTTATCATCATCATAACCTTGCCAACCACCATTTGACCAGGATGTAACAGTCATCGGATTCGCATCCAACAATTGCCCAACAAAATCACTTGTACCGAGAGAAAAATCAACAACAGCTTCTTGTGAGGCTGGCAATGTAAATTCGATAACAAAAGTGTCGTCTTTATATCGAGCATAAGAATAAAGACTATCAGACTTTTGATTTAGCCACTTTGGATTATTAAAAGAAACGCCCGGGACATTCAGAATGTCAATTTCTGGCTGTAATGCAAAATTTGTCTGACCTGGCAGTGCAACGACTTCCTCGTTATCATTTCGAACACGCATAGGTTTATCAAAACTAACGATCAATTTATAAGATTTATTTGGCAACAATCTTTCCGCACTGTGTTCAAATAACTGGCGTGTATTATTTTCCGCAATATCCCACTGGGCATCATACAACAAAATGTCACTACCCTCTTCTACAATTTGAACACGAGAAATCGAAGGCGCTCCTGCTTGTTGATACCAAGCAACCATAAAGGATTGCGCCAATTGCTCTCTAACTCGTGCAATTTCAGACTCTGGTAAAATAAAACCATCATGCCCATTATTACCAAACCCACCATAATCCACACTTCCATTTCTAGGTTCTATTTCCAAAGTCCATGAGGGAATTTGATAAGTCGTTCCAAAATATTCATCGGTAGCTCCTACTCCCAAGTTTGCAGTGTTTGGTCTATTGATATAATTATTGCGCTCAGGAAAAGCTCTTTGGTGACTGGTAAAAGTTGATAACAAGCGGTTTTGCAGTATATTCCTTGTCAAATTACTAGTCAAAACAGAAAACAAAACTTTAGTAAATGAATGCACATCTGTATAAGCTCTTAACTCGTTTGAATCCACCAAATCCACCATAGCTAAGCGTGCGAGAGTTTCGGGCTCCGAATGAGCAGAAGCACCATGATACACAATTGAACTGAGACTAAATGACGAACGTTGTGAAGTCGCCCAATAAGGGTTGTTGTTTCTATTGAGATCAACACCTAACAAATAATCACTTTTAGAGAACAAAATCTCATCAACGTTTAACATGTTTTTACGGCGCATCCGACCATCTCTTGGGCCCTGTGAACGGCTGTACCAGTTTTGTTGAGGGTAACGCTGAGTTTGTAAAAAACCATCGACATTATTAACTGGCAATGCCATTATTGTAGTATTTTCCAACAAATACTGGTGCAAGCCATGATCATTCGAGTTTTCATCCAATAATTCCATGATTTCAGTCAATACTTCAGGAGACTGCCATTCGCGCGCATGAATCGTGCCATTAATCAACATAACGCCCTCTTTAACACCATAAGGTGTCAAATCGTCGCTGTCACTCAACTTATATGCCCAAATATCACGCTGGTTTCGTGTTTGGCCAACAACATAACCAGTAATATAATCATTATTCATGGCTAATGATTGGTGTTTAGCAAACAATCCTGCATAAGTTCTAAAACCATCAAAAGCCTCTGGCGTATCCACTGGAATAGGTACGGGATAACCCAAGCCCAAAGTGCCATTGTTTTCTGTCCACGAAATAATACTTTGCGCCTGAATACCGGCACTCATAACCAATAATAGGAGTATTTTTTTCATTTAACTTCTCCCCTTATTAAATCATTAAGAACAATTTTTGCTTCAGGTAATTGATTCAATCGCAGTAACATTTTGATATTATTTTTTAATATTTTGGAGTCAGAAACACGGTATTTAACTTTTAAACCAGAAATAAACTTAACATCTTTTGTTTGACTCAAAACAAAAACAGCACTAGAAGCCAAACTCTTATCATCAAGAGCTGACAAGACAAAATCCTTAACACCATTCTCTTTGTCAATAAAAGGAGATAAAAGCGACAAAGCAAAGCGAGAACTATGACCCTTTTCAACAGAACCCTTCAACTGTTCAACAACAAACTCATCTGCAAAAACCTGCGGTATTTTTCGCAAAAGCAATTGCTGGTTTTTGCTATCTAATGTATTCATTCGACCAGAAATCAAAAGCTTATCTTTAGTTTTTAAAGCAAAATAGACAGTAAATTGATTAAGGACTGAACCACCTGTTGAATTATCTTGCAAATATTGGCTCACCAGCGCTTCTGTCTTATCAGAGAAGGTATCAATAGAATTTTTCAAACCCAAAAAATCAGGCATAGATAGCTTAGATTTATTGTGAGCAAGTTGAATTAAGGCATTAATTGGATTCAGCTCAAAAGCCGATTGATAGAAACTCAGAGCATCATTGGTACGCCAAATATTTTCAATACCCAAAGCCTTGCTGCGAATAGCATAAACAGGCACCTGATGCCTGCCCTCACCATGGTATTTCATGGCTTGTGGTTGATAAGCAATCATCTGCTGCACAAAGTCATTTAAGTAAGCCTGCTTGGTATGGAAGGCAACCTCACCAAGCAAGCGATAAAGCATCGCCTCTCGATATAAAAACTGCTCTGTGTTATCAGTTGACTGAATAAGAGAAGCAATGTATTTTTGTGGGTCAGAGCTAGTAAAAAATCCTTGCTTAAAACTGATAACATCTCTATCAACAAACGACTCATCAAAGCGAACAATCTCATCAGCACCATAAAGCTTAGCTAACAGGCAAGGCGAAAAAAATACCAATAAAAAAAGAGTTTTAAAAAACTTCATAGAAACACCAAATAACAAGCACTTATAAGGATAAACAAAACCACTCGTATTATCCATAAATTACACAAATTTCACCGATGTTTGCGCAAGATAATCCCGCTCACCAGCAAATTATCTTTTGGTGGTTCATAATATGGCAGTATTAACCCTGCGGCATAATACCGCTGGGTTAATAAAGTCCATTCCCTAGAGTGGTCTTTTTTAGCTTTGAGGCTTTAGTTTGCGCCTGTTTCGCATTTTTTCCAACTGAAAACTTCAAACCTTATAATTTTATACGTATACAATATTAACGAGAAAGATTAAGCCAATCTTTCTCGTCCGTAACAACCCTTATTCTTCTAACAATTCAACCGCTATCATATTGTCATCCGAGTTTCGATCAATCATCTTGATATACGGATCAACACCTGCGTATTTAGGCAGTTCTTCAACCTCAAAGCTGAAGATGTTTTCACCTGTTTTAACAAATTCTTTATCAAATTTTAAAATATGTGAGTCATCTTTGGCTTTATCTGGATCACTTGAGAAGATACCAATATCAAAATAATCATCAACTACATCTTTGGTTTCTTCACCTTTGCCATCGGCATAATATTTATCTGCTTCGATGGTTAACTCGACTAGATAGTTGCCATTGGCTAATTTATTAGCGGTAGCCTTTTTGGTTTTTAAATCAAATAAGGTGATTTTTGCCATCACATCGTCAATAAATTTCATGTCTTTAGGTTGTGCTACTGCCTTAATGTGACGAATCAAATCTAAGGTGGTTGGGTATGGGTCTGATTTGTATTGAAACTCCTGCAAAAAATGTTTAAGTGCAGAATTAAACTTGCTTTTACCAAGTCTGTCCTTAAGTGAATACATCACAATCCCACCTTTTGGATAATGAATGTATTGTTGGTTTTCTGCTCGCATCAATGGCATTTCTTCTAATATTTCTCGACTTCTTCCTCGCAAGTACCTATCCATTTCATATTTTAAAAATTTACGCAACTGATGCTCTCCATAAGTTTCTTCAAGAACTAGGTAAGCAGAGTATTCGGCTAATGATTCTGAAAGAACGGCGGATCCTTGGACATTTGCAGGTGCTACTTGATGTCCCCACCATTGATGTCCCATTTCATGTGCTGTGACAAAAGTTACGGCATCTAGTTTGTCTTCATCGCGTAAATCAGCGATAAAACCAATGTCTTCTGAATAAGGAATAGTATTGGAAAAACTTTGTGCAAAGGCAGCATAGCGTGGAAATTCAATAACACGAACTTGACGGTATTGATAAGGTGAAAAGGCTTGTTTAAATACATCAAGTGAAGTTTTAACTGTATTAATCATTGTTTGCACATTTTTATTATGTGAATAATGATGATAAACCTCTATATTGATACCTTTGTAGTTTTCTTTTACCACCTCGTACTTACCAGATAAAAACGAAAAAAAGTTGTGAATCTTAGTATCCATTTTGTAGTGGAAATATCTACGTCCTTGATCTGTCCATTCTTTTTGCAAGTACCCTGGTGTTATAGCAAACTGATCTTCGCTGGTTGAAACAATTGCTTCATAGTTGATGAAATCAGCTTCTTTTCCAAAATCCATTGTAGTATACATAGACTCATCTTCAAGCTTAGCCATGCGTTGTGGAGGTGGTAAGTTACGTTTTTTACGTTCTTGCCTATCCGTCATTTCATAACCAGTGAAGTAACCAAAGTGAGGCAATAAGGTTTGATTGTTAATAAATGAACCATTGGCAACAATTGAAAAATCAGAACCACTATCAACAAAACCTTTTGCTTGCCTAGTCACTTTAAAGGCAATTTTTTTACTGCCACCAACTTTTATTGGTGGGTTAAAATGTAACCAGCCGACATTATAGTCCTCATCGAATTCTTTGATATTCCCACCATCAACTGTTATTTCCACTTGGCTTTTTTGATCCCAAATTATTAATTCTTTGCTAATAGGTTTATTGGTTTTATTTTTTACCAAAAAATATCCATTTGCAGTAACTTTACGTTGAGAAGGGTAAATAGCAACATTAACATTAATATCGGTGATTTTTGCAACAGGAGAGTTCTCAAACTCTTTGTAGGTTTTTTCATACTTAGCTTGTTGATCAAATTGTTCATCTGAAGTTAGATACCTATTGACGACTGCTGTATTATAATAGACGTAAGAACCCATGCTAACGAAAAGTACAGCTCCAACCATAATAGCCATTAAGCCTGTTTTTCCTAGATTGGTTGTTAATTGTGACCAACGGTATTTGAAACTGTATTCAGCACCACGGCGATAAAGCCCATACCCTAAAGTAATAAGTATAATCGTGAATCCTAGCCAATAAAAATTGTAAGCCATCAATGATTTAGTAAAGTAACCGTATTGATTCATATCACTAAAAGTAGCGGCAGGGGTATCAGCAAAATGCCACAAGCTGTGTTCTAAACCAAGCTTGGAAAGTACAAGGGTACTAATCATATACAATACGAACAATCCCATGCCAACAAATTTGTTGGGTGCAATAATTTGGAAAAATATGGACAAGATACAAACCATTAACGTAGGGATAAGAAAAATAACAAACAGCATCTTGAAATAAACTAAAAACTCAAAGTTTGTATAACCTTTGGTCGTTTGAAAAAACATGGTAAAGGCAATACCTAGTGCAGCTAGTGTGAATATCACTGAAAACAGTGCCAATACTTTTGGAAAATACAATGCCCAATTGTTAGTAGGGGTTGATTCGACTATATCACCCATACCTTGTTGCCTTTCACGCCATACGGCTTCACCTGCGTAAAAAACAATAATAATCATGATTAACAAACCAAATCCTCCGGTAATAACACTCACCATTGTGCGAGTTAAAGGCCAATTATCTGCACCAAATGCCCCCGAAGATCCAAAATATATAGAGCTTAAGTTAAACAAACTCATGATACCTAACAAAATAAAACCAGGACTTTTTATAATTTGCTTTACTTCAAAAAATGTTCGGGTTCTAAATCTACTCCATTGAGATTTTGTTGAACTTGCTGGCGTTATGGTCAATATTTCTTTGTTGAAATTACTGTCCTTTAGCGTGGTTTTCTTTTCTGCTTTTATTTTTATTGTTTTGCGAATATCTATTAAAAAATGGGTAAGAGCAATGATAATTACAGATATCGACAACCATAATATCCTATTTTGCAAAATTATTCCTTCTAAACCAACCGTTAAAGTATTCATCTCATGTGGTGTCCAATAGCGTGTCACTTGAGAAAAAGCACGAACACCAAAAGGATCTAGCATGGCAGCCATTGTCAATAAACTTGGATCACGTAAAAATTGCCCAGAAAAAGTAAACAGTATGAAAAAACCAATAACCCCTAAGTACATACCCATCATCGAGCGTGTAATCATAGCAAACGAATAAAACAAAGCACCGGTAAAGATAAAGTTGGGAATAATAAAGATAATAAATGTTTTAATATACGGTACTAATGTGGTTGCGCCTAATCTATCGGCATCCACCCATGGCATTAGACTCCCTAATAAAGTTCCTAGTGGAACGGTTGTAAATACAAGCAAACAAAAAAGAATCGCGCCCAATAATCGACTCCATAAATAATTACCTTTTGTTATTGGCATTGAATGAATGATGCCATCCATTTTGGAAGTATAATCACGTGTGGCTGTACCGCCCACAAAATTGGCAACCAAAAACATGCCAATAATGGACATAATTATCATCATTTGTGAGATGGCTTGGGGAGAGTTATAATTAACATTAGAACCACTTACGCCAATTTGTACATTGTCCGATGCCATTGCCATAAATGCAAGCATGAAAAATACAAAACTGGTAATATAAAATGACGGTTGTTTGCGAAAGTAATTAAACTCAAATTTAGCTAATTTAGTAAACATAAATTACTCCGCACTATTGTTAGTAGCGAATTTTTTACAGTTAAAAAGTGTAGAAAAATACACATCTTCCATATCAGGAACGACACTTTCAAACCCTTGTGAACTAAGGTCATCATCTGACAAAACATGGATTAATGTTTGCCCTGCTTTTAGTTTAGTAGAAATGACTTGATATTGTTTACGGGCTTGGTCCACTTCTTTTTTAGCAATGGCTTTTTTCCAAATTTTATTCTTTAATTGCCCTGTCAAATCATGTGGTTTACCTTGTACTTGTATCGCTCCATCTGCCAAAATAGCAAAATCCGAGCACAACTCTTCAACATCGTCAACAATGTGAGTAGATAAAATCACTACCTTATTTTCACCAATATCGGATAACAAATTATGAAAACGGTTACGTTCTTCTGGATCAAGACCTGCTGTTGGTTCATCAACAATAATGAGTTGGGGATCGCCCAATAAGGCTTGGGCAATACCAAAGCGTTGTTTCATGCCACCTGAAAAAGAGCTGACGGCTTTTTTGCGTGCATCCCATAAATTGGTTTGGTATAACAAGCCTTCTACTGCCTTTTGACGTTCTTTTTTATTATTTAATCCTTTTAATACAGCCATGTGTTCAAGCAAATCAAAGGCTGAAATACGTGGATAAACATCAAAGTCTTGTGGTAGATAGCCTAACTTTAAACGTAAATCTTGTGGATTTTTCAATACATCAATACCATCAAAAACAATTGAGCCAGTATCGGGCTGTTGTAAAGTTGCAATAGTACGCATTAAAGATGACTTGCCAGCACCATTGGGTCCAAGCAGTCCAAACATTCCATGTTCAAGTTTGAGATTTACTTGGTCAATTGCCTTGACACCATTGCTGTAAGTTTTTGATAAATTTTTAATTTCAAGCATGATTCTGATTCCATATTATTATTCGAGTGTCCCTAGAATAGCCTGAACCTTAAACCTAAACAATGTGCTAATAGTCACTTTTTAGTAGAGCTAATAGGTCATTAGTCACTAAATTTATGGCAAATTAATCTATTCCATTCAATTTAAGTACAACAAAAGGTATAATCGCGACCTTTTCAAGCACGGCACACGTATAATATTATGATAGTTACTGCAAATATCGGCATACAATTCGGTTCAAAACCACTTTTTGAAAATATTTCCATGAAATTTGGCAATGGTAATCGCTATGGTTTAATCGGCGCCAACGGCTCTGGAAAATCTACCTTCATGAAAATCATTACGGGTGAGTTACAGGCAACCAATGGAACCGTTTCTTATGGAGAGCATGAAAAACTCGGTATCTTAGGACAAGATCAATACGCTTTTGAAGAATATTCTGTACTTGATACGGTCATAATGGGTGATAAAAAACTCTGGGCAGTTAAGGAAGCACGCGACAAAATTTATAATCAAACAGAAATGTCTGACGAAGATGGCATTAAGGTTGCCGATTTAGAAACTGAATTTGCCGAAATGGATGGTTATTCTGCCGAAGCTCGCGCTGGTGAATTGTTAATGGGTTTGGAAATTCCTGAAGAGCAACATTATGGCTCAATGAGTGAAGTGGCTCCTGGTTGGAAATTACGTGTGTTATTAGCACAAGCATTATTTGGCGAACCTGACTATTTATTGCTTGATGAGCCAACCAATAATTTGGACATCAATACCATTCGCTGGTTGGAAGATACACTAAACGCACGCAAAGCCACTATGATTATTATTTCTCATGATAGACATTTCTTAAATTCCGTATGTACGCACATGGCTGATTTAGACTATGCCTCATTGAGATTGTTTCCTGGTAACTACGATCAATACATGACAGCAGCAACACAATTTAAAGAAAAACTTCAATCAGAAAATGCCAAAATGAAAACACAAATTTCTGAGTTGAAACAATTTGTTAGTCGATTTTCTGCTAATGCATCAAAGGCAAAACAAGCCACTTCAAGACAAAAACAATTAGACAAAATTGAATTACACCATATTAAACCATCCTCTCGTGTCAATCCATACATTGTCTTCGAAATGGAGAAAAAGTTATTCAGAAACGCTATTAGTATTAAAAATATGACTAAAGTATTTGATGGTGTCACATTATTTGAAGATTTAAACTTTACTCTGGAAGTTGGCGAAAGACTCGCTGTTATTGGTCCAAATGCTGCTGGTAAAACAACTCTATTGAATTGTATGACCGAATCTATCGAAGCTGATACTGGTACAGTTAAATGGTCAGAAAACTCTGAAGTAGCCTATTTTAAACAAGATAACATGGCAGAATTTGTCGAAAACATCACTGCTTTTGATTGGATGATGCAATGGAAAAAGCCAGAAGATGATGAACAAGCTGTGCGAAGTGTCATGGGACGTTTATTATTTTCTAAAGAAGATTCTCGCAAAAAACTTAATGTCTTATCTGGTGGTGAAAAAGGCCGCATGATGTTTGGCAAAATTATGCTGCAAAAGCCAAACATTCTATTTATGGATGAACCAACTAATCACTTAGATATGGAATCTATCGAGTCATTAAACTTAGCCTTAGAAAATTACGAAGGTACGCTTATCTTTGTTTCACATGATAGGCAGTTTGTTTCCTCTATTGCTACAAGAATAATCGAAATTGAAAATGGCAAAATTCATGATCATCGTGGCACTTACCAAGAATACTTACTTAAACAAGGCGTTACAACAAGCTAAAACTCAACTATATACAGCTATCATTTTGTGGTAGCTGTATCCGACTAACTTGCTAAACTAACTAACCCACTACTCTTTAATGCTTTTGCTTGTTTAATTTTATTATGAAACAATTGAGTTAAATCATTTCTCTCTTTATAAGAAAACTTAAGTTGTTTTGAGTCAAAGTCTGCTATTTTAGCAATGATTAGTTCAATCTCATTTAACAACCCACTTAATTCGCCTTTCATATTGGTATACTCTCTTTTTCTTACCATTATCTTGTCCCCGCAATAGCTTTATTTAAGAATGTAAATCATTGTAAACTTCTTACAAGAATATGAAATGAGCAAATTTCGCAAAGGCTTGTAGGAAATTTCATACAAGCTTTGTAGGCAAATGATATAATTAAGCCACTTTTTTAAATTTTAGGAAATGAAGTGGGGCAAGATAAAAATAAACTACTGTGTATCTTAGATGGCTTTGGCATTGGCAAAAACAACAGTGAAAATGCCATATATTTGGCTAAAACACCGACTTTAGATAAATTGAATTCACACTACCCTCACTCAGAATTACGCTCTGATGGTAACTTTGTTGGCATTCCAAAAGGTCAAATGGGTAACTCTGAAGTTGGTCATATCACTATAGGAACAGGACGAGTAATTGAACAATCATTAGTAAAAATCACCAATGATATAAAAAATAACAACTTCCAATCTAAAACTGCTTATAAAAACTTTGTCAAACAAAGCACTAACAGCAGAGCAGTTCATCTTATTGGCTTGTTATCTGATGGTGGCATTCACAGCCATATCGAGCATGCTATTAGTTTATGTAAGTACTTAAACGAATTAAATACTCCTATCTTTGTTCATGCAATTACTGATGGTAGAGATACAGTTGTTAATGCTGCCAAAACTCAAGTCCAAGAATTTCAAAAGCAAATAAAAGACCTCAAAAATGTACAACTTGTTTCGATTGTTGGTCGGTTTTATGCCATGGATAGAGATAATCGCTGGGATAGAACAAAAACTGCATGGGATTTGTATACTAAAGGCATTGGAACACGGTTTTCATCAGTGCAAGAAGCTTTATCAGCAGCTTACAGTAAAGGCTTATCAGATGAACACATAAAACCCAGTAAGATTATATCTGACTCCGAAATCGAAACAACAATTCAAAACAAAGACTCTGTTTTCTTATTTAACTTTCGTGGCGACCGAATGCGCCAGTTGACTCGATGTTTATTAAATCAAATTGATTCTAAATTTGACTGCACATCACCTTCTTTAAACTCATTAGCATTAATGACTGAATACGACATTCAATTTAGAGGTAAATGCAACATCATTTATCAACCAAAAGCCTGCAAAAACTCCTTAGGTGAAGTTGTTTCAAAAGCTGGATTAAAGCAGCTCCGTATTGCAGAAACTGAAAAATATGCACACGTCACTTTCTTTTTTAACAATGGTCGCGAAGAACCTTTTAATCAAGAGGATAGAATCCTCATTCCCTCTCCACGAGATATTGCAACTTATGATTTAAAACCCCAAATGTCACTGCCTGAATTAACCAAGCAATTAGTTAAGATTATTCACTCAAACAAATACGATTTAATTGTACTTAATATTGCCAATGCAGACATGGTTGGACATACTGGAAACTTCAAAGCTGCTGTTCAAGCGGTTGAATATATAGACTCAGCATTAAATGATATACTTTCTGCATTAAAAGGGGTCAATGGTGAAGCCATTATTATTGCCGACCACGGAAACATTGAGCAAATGAGCGTCAATGATAACCCTTCAACAACCCATACATCTAATCCTGTACCTTGCATCTATTATGGTCAAAGAAATATCACATTAAAAGATGGTTCTCTTCGTGATGTTGCACCAACATTATTGGACATGCTAAACCTTGAAGTCCCAAAAGAGATGACAGGAAAATCATTATTTATTTGATAAGTTAAAATTTATAATTTCATGCCCTTGGTTCGCAAATAAAATTGAAGCATGATAAAGTACGCTTCTTTAAAATTTACACTAAAATCATGTCAGAAATGTTAAACAGGCGTACATTTGCCATAATCTCTCACCCAGATGCAGGTAAAACTACCATTACAGAAAAAATCCTTCTTTTTGGTGGAGCCATCAATGTGGCTGGAGCAGTAAAGTCAAACAAAACATCTAAAGGTGCCACTTCAGATTGGATGGAGATGGAAAAAGAAAGAGGGATTTCAGTTACCTCTTCCATTATGCAATTTCCCTATAAAGGTTGCACCATAAACCTACTTGACACACCTGGACATGCCGACTTTTCGGAGGATACTTACCGAACACTGACTGCAGTAGATTCTGCCTTAATGGTTATAGATTGCGCTAAAGGTGTGGAACAACGAACCATTAAATTAATGGAAGTCTGTCGATTACGAACCACGCCTATCTTTACCTTTATCAACAAACTTGATCGTGAGGGACGCGACCCTATTGAATTAATGGATGAGGTTGAAGACATTTTAAAAATAAAATGCGCTCCTATCACTTGGCCTATCGGTATGGGAAAACGTTTAAAAGGTGTTTATCACTTTATTGATAATACGGTTTTATTGTACGAATCAGGCAAGAATTACGAAACCCAAAAAGCGGAAATAATACAAGGATTAGACAGCCCTGAATTAGATAAAGCATTGGGCGATGAAGCCGAAGATTTTAGAGAAGAAGTTGAATTAGTTAAAGGTGCATCACACCAATTTGATAAAATGGCTTACTTGCGTGGTGAACTAACACCAGTCTTTTTTGGTTCTGCCATTAATAATTTTGGTGTAGAGCCCTTACTTGATGCATTTGCAGAACACGCCCCTGCTCCACAACCCCATGCAACCGAAACACGTATTGTTGAACCTGATGAAAAAGACTTTACAGGCTTTGTATTTAAAATTCAAGCAAATATGGATCCAAAACACCGCGATAGAATTGCATTTATGCGTATTTGTTCTGGGCAATTTACCCAAGGCATGAAGGTCAAGCAAGTACGTACAGGTAAAGAGTTAAAAATACCAAATGCATTAACCTTTCTTGCAGAACAACGTGAACATTTAGAGCATGCTTATACGGGAGATATTATCGGAATTCATAACCATGGAACCATCAGTATTGGTGATACTTTTACCATGGGTGAGGAGTTGAAGTTTACCGGCATCCCTAGTTTTGCACCCGAATTATTCCGCCGAGCACGATTAAAAGATCCGTTAAAACTCAAAGCCTTACAAAAAGGTCTTGCACAACTATCTGAGGAAGGAGCAACCCAGTTTTTCAAACCCACAATGTCCAATGATTTGATATTAGGAGCTATAGGTGTACTTCAATTTGAAGTTGTGGCTTATCGATTACAACGCGAATACAATGTTGAAACCTCATTTGAAAATGTCAATGTTGCCACCGCTCGTTGGATTAGTGCTGATGATGAAAAAGAGTTAGCTAGCTTTAAAAACAAGGCTATTGTAAACTTAGCTGTTGATGCTCATGGCCATCTAGTTTATATTGCCCCAACTTATGTTAACTTGCAACTAACCCAAGAACGCTTTCCAAATATTCAGTTTCATAACACAACTGAAGGATTGAATAAGTAAATATATTTTTAATTCGAATAAAGCAAGGAAGCTTTAATTATTTTTTTATCGAATCCATAACCCTTTCTTTAAGGTCTTTACCTGGTTTGAAGTGTGGTGCATACTTTACACCGAGTGCAACAGATTCACCTGTCTTTGGATTACGACCCATACGAGGCTTTCTTTGGCGAAGAGTAAAACTACCAAATCCTCGGATTTCTATTCGATTGCCATTTGATATGGCAGTACTCATCGTGTTAATGAGTTCTTTCACTGACAGTGACACATCCGATTTCAGTAGCCCTGAGTCGGATAATTTTGCACTTAAGATATTAATGAGTTCAGATCGTGTAACGCTATTCATCATTTAATTATAAACTGTTTTACAAAAAAGAAAAGCACCTAATCGAAATTAGATGCTTTTTTTATTTCAGATTCAATTACTTGAACGTTAATTAGTAAAAACTAATATAACTGACGAAAATTTGAATAATTATTTATCCATTTTTTCCTTCAATAAATCTCCAAGACTAGTCGTACTGGTGCTTGCATCTTTATAGTCTTTAAGAACTTTGTTCATTTCATCAAACTCTTTTGCTTTAATAGAAAGTGTTAACATCTTACTACGTCTGTCCATTCCGACAAATTTAGCTTCAACTTCATCACCTTCTTTAAATACAGCTGTGACATCGTCAGTTCTTTCTTTAGCAACATCTTGAGCTTTAATTTGGCCTAATACACCATCTTCAAGTTCAACAACTGCCGCTTTTTCAGAAACTTCTTTAATGATTCCTTTAACAATACTGCCTTTAGGGTTAGCTGCAACAAAAGAACCAAATGGGTCTTGTGCTAATTGCTTGATGCCTAGTGAAATACGTTCACGTTCAGAGTCAACAACTAATAACATCGCTTCAACTGTATCGCCTTTCTTGTATTTACGAATAGCAACATCATCTGCTTCATTCCAAGAAATGTCAGATAGATGAACCAAACCATCAATTCCACCATCAAGACCAATAAAGATACCAAAATCAGTAATTGATTTAATCTTACCAGTAACAACATCACCTTTCTCATGAGTACCGGCAAATGCATCCCAAGGATTAGGTTGACATTGTTTCATGCCTAATGAAATACGACGCTTCTCTTCTTCAATATCAAGAATAGCCACTTCAACTTCATCACCAGGTTGTACCACTTTAGCTGGATTGATGTTTTTGTTGGTCCAATCAATTTCAGAAACGTGGACTAAACCTTCGATTCCTTCTTCGATTTCAACAAAACAACCATAATCAGTAATATTAGTGACACGGCCAAAGATTCTAGAGCCAACAGGTTGTCTGCGCGCAATATCTTTCCAAGGATCTTCACCTAATTGCTTAAGTCCTAATGATACACGTGTTTTCTCTTTATCGAATTTAAGAACACGAACCTCAAGTTCTTGTCCAATTTCAACAACTTCTGATGGGTGATTGAAACGCTTCCAAGACATATCAGTGATATGCAGTAAACCATCAATTCCACCTAAGTCTAAGAAAGCACCGTAATCGGTTAAGTTCTTAACGATACCTTTAATGATAGCGCCATCAACTAATGTTTCTAGTAACTTCTCACGATCTTCAGAGTATTCAGTCTCAACAACTGCACGACGTGAAACAACAACATTGTTACGACGCTTGTCTAATTTGATGACTTTGAATTCTAAATCTTTTCCTTCTAAGTAAGCAGGGTCTCTAACAGGACGTACATCGACCAATGAACCTGGTAAGAAAGCTCTTACTCCGTCCATGTCAACAGTGAAACCACCACGTACTTTACCTGTAATTTTACCCATAACAATAGCTTCATTGTCATGTGCTACTTGTAACTGCTCCCAAACCAACATACGTTTAGCTTTTTCACGAGAAAGAATCGTTTGGCCGTAACCATTTTCATACTTCTCAAGGGCAACATCAACTTCATCACCAATTTCTAATTCTAACTCACCAGAATCGTTTTTAAATTCGTCAAGAGAAATAACACCCTCTGATTTAAGACCCGCATCAACAATAGCAAAGCCATTCTCGATATCAAGTACGATACCTTTGATGATTGTTCCAGGAATTAGTTTTTTTGCTGATAAGTCGACTTCAAGCAACTGTTCAAAATTTTCGCTCATATAAATATGCTCAATAAACACAAAGATTTGTGTTTAAAATGTTTCTGTATCAATATAGGTTGATACTCGTTTAAAATAAAGAATGTTGAACCATTTCAACACTCCACTAAAAAAATTATGTAATAGATACGTTCTTTAACCCTGTTTTTTCAATAATGTTTTTACAATATTGAAACACCTCATCAATACTTAACTCACTGGTATCAATAATAATAGCATCATCTGCCGGAACTAAAGGAGAAGCCTTGCGATTACTATCTCGGGCATCTCGAGCACCTATCTCTTTTTCAAGAGCGCGGATATTAGCATCAACCCCCTTATTTTTCAACTGTTTGTGGCGTCTTTTTGCTCTTTCTTGCGCACTTGCGGTTAAATAGAACTTTATTTGCGCATCTTGGAAAACAACCGTCCCCATATCTCGACCATCTGCAACTAGCCCTGGCGCCACTCTAAAGTCTTTTTGACGTTGTAATAATGCCGCCCTAATCTCAGGAATAACAGCAATAATAGAGGCAATATTTCCACAGGATTCAGTGCGTAATTCCTGATTAACACACGCTCCATCGAGATAAACTAAAGTTGGCTCACCAATAACCGATTCAAAACTCAAATCCAACCCTTTTGCGAGTTCTACCAAAGTCTCAACATCTGAAATTTCGGCATCTGTATTGAGCACTTTTAAAGCCAAAGAACGATAAATAGCCCCACTATCCAGCAAATGCCAACCTAAATAATTAGATAATAATGAAGCCGTTGTGCCCTTGCCCACCCCTGATGGTCCATCAACGGTGATAACAGGAATAATAGTAACTGTATTTTTCATATTGAATTTGGTATTAATGACACACCTATTTGACATGATATATTCGGGTTAAAAGCGAGAAATTATAAATCTATCCTGACAAGATTACCATTTAAACACCCAAATTCTGTACGTTTTATAATTTTGTATTAAAACCATAACTCCTATTATCGAGTTCTAAATACGGCCCCCGCCTTCGCTCACTAGTGTCCGGTTAAATTTATTCATACGAACTCCAGACTAATTTGGGATTTGGGTATTAACTTTTGTTTTTGCCTTTGCCGTTGGTAATAATTGGTGTTTATGCTATCTTTAACAAATAAACCATGTTTGTAAATCAATTAATTTCAACCAAGTTTTTGAGGCTTATTGCATTAATTTCATAAGCAAATAACGAATTAAGGCAGTATAAATTTGGATTTTAACAGCATTTTCAGATTGCCCAAAATAGCTTTTAAGCTTCAGCTTCTGTTTAATCCATTTGAAAAATAATTCTATTTGCCAACGTTGTTTGTACAAATCAGCCATCTCTTGAGCATCTCTATTAAAGTCATTGGTGATGATTTTCATCGGCTTTTTGTCTTCTCTAAATATTGTAACTAAGCGAATATTTTTATTGGCATATTTGTTTTTCTTACCAGCTCTTGGCCTGGTATTAGTTAAATGTATTATTTGGTCTGACTTAATTGTCGCATGATTTTCTCGTGAAATTTCTAGTTCTTTGACTACCTTTTTAGCTGTGTTTGTTTTAGTTCTCGTTACAAAAACAGCTTCTTCTTCGTTGATTTCATGCCACCAATCATAGTCTACATAGCCTTTATCTATAACGTATGTGAAACCTTTTTGTATTTGGATATGATTTTTTGCATCTGTGATGTCATTAATATTCGGTGGTGTGATATTGACATAGGTTGGGCTGTTTGTATCACTTCTTAATTCCAAATGTATTTTCAATCCAGTAGTTCGATTGGTTTTGTTTTCTCATTGTACAATTTGCCCATAAAGCATAAGGTTCATTAAATTCATTGTTTTGAATTTTTTGACGTACTTGTCTGCTTGCTCTATCTTTATAATTTTTTAAATGTATTTATTGGAAAACAATTCATTAGTTGTGGAAATCGTGTAATGTTTTTTAAGTCTAGTAACAGGGTTTATAGCCCTTAAAACATTACATTGCAATAATTTAACTAACTCCTTCATTTTTTGCCGGGCACTAGTGTGCGAAGACAGGAATCTCGCAAACAAAACTTTCCAGTTATTTTTCTAATTCGCTAAATAAATCATTGGTCATTTTCTTAGCCATTTCTAAATCATATTTATTATTCTTATAAGTAGAAACATGAATCAAGTTGCCGTTTTTCAGTGCTGAAATCTGATCGGCTCCACCTGTACGATTATAAGCCTCATCACCAACTCCAGAAATCTTCTCTATTCTTCCCTTTTCTTTAAAGTAAGAAATAGAAGATTCTAAATAACTTTCATCCGCTTCACCAATTACACCCAGCGTTAAAGAAACATCGTATTCTGAATTTTCAAATTTAAAACGAGCTGAACAAAGTGGATAGGTACGCCCTCCTTCTTTTAACATAGTAATCTCTGCACTAGCATATTTTGATTGAATAAAATCTTTACTCAATACGGAACAGGCTAAAAGTTTTTCTGCCTTTTGGGCTGGTTTATTGTTTGAAGTAGGCTTGTTTGATGAATCACTTGCACTTGTAGAGTTTTCATTTCCACAAGAGACTAACATCAAAATTGATGATAAAATGACAATTGTTCTTTTCATAGTTTTTCCTAAATATTGTTTAACTAACATTAGAGGTATATGCATAACTATGGGCGAATGGGATGGAGATACACATTGAGCTAGTTTTTTCTCTAAAAATTGAATCTATAGTCATTCTATAGTTTGGTTTTTAGAGGGAAAAATAGCCAATGTGGGCTACATTCCCACCGTTTTTAGTTATGCATATACCTCTATTATACGTTTAATTATCGTCTTTGGTGACAAATTATTATACTTGGATTCAGAGAGTAAATATTTTCACTTTACAATGAGACCTTTATTGTTGATAATAATAACATTAATAAATACACGAGTAATTGCAATGAAAACCACAAACTGGGCACAACTTCCTGATGACTTTAAATTTGACTATGATTTAGAACAACTCACCCAAGTTTGGGAGCAATTACATATTGGCGATCAAGAAGTTTACCCGCTAGATTATGAAGGCGATACAGAGGCTCTAAGCTTACAAGCCAATGCTTGGTTGCAATTTCATAATGGTGATTTTGCACAAGCAGCACAAATGGCTTTAGAAATGGGTGAAGATGGCGTCATTATACTCGCTCGCTCCATTGCTGCTTATTGTGATTATTTGTGTGAAGATGAAGACGAAGTGCTAGCCTTATTAAAGGAATGTATGGACAAATGTGAAAGTGCAGCACTCGCCCTACCCGATTTTGCTAACTATCATTTTGTTTGCGCTCTCATTATGGGACGTTATTCTCAACGTATTTCTATCACTAAAGCTCTTTCTCAGGGCTTGGGTGGGAAAATTAAATCTTATTTAGAGAAAACACTTGAACTCGAACCCAACCATGCCGAAGCTCATACCGCTATGGGTTTGTACCATGCAGAAATAATTGATAAAGTTGGTGTTATGCTTGGTGGTTTAACTTATGGCGCTAAAAAGCCCATTGCCATGAAGCATTTTGAAACCTCGCTTGAGCTTAACCCTGATACTGCCATTACTTCTATCGAGTTTGCTAATGGTTTGTTATTATTAGGCGCGAATACAAGTAAAGCCAGTAAACACTACCAACATGCAGCACAATGCAATGCCCTGGATGCACTACAAAACTGCGATGTCAGCTTTGCTCAAGAACAAATTGACTGACATTGATTGAACAAAGCAATCAATTAGGTTAAATCATTGCTAATTATGCAAAATAAAATAAAATGATTAGCTTTTTTAAATAGAGTATTTCTAGAGCACTCTCATGCTAATAAGTCCTATTAACAAATCAACAGCTAACTTGAAACCGTGGCAATTACATTTAATTGCTAGTCTTTTTTTATTGCTGATCTATAACTTTCCTTTTTGGAGTGAAATCAAATCCATTCTAAACCCCCAAGGCATTAGTGACTGGTTGTTTATGGGTTCTATCCTTGTGCTATTACTCACTTTAATTAATCTACTGTTCCATCTATTATGTTACCGATTAACTTATAAAATTATTTATATCTTTGTTTTTATCGGTTCATCCATGTCATTGTATTTTATTCAACAGTACAACATCATAATTGATCGGGATATGGTTCAAAATGTGATAGAAACAAATCCCAGTGAAGCATTTGATTTTGTTAATTCTACACTGTTTATTTATCTATTTTTCTTAGGTATTTTACCACTGGTTATTCTATTTAAATTACGGGTAAAATTTAGCTCATTTAAACTAGAATTAATGACTCGATTGAAAGTCCTTGCCAGTAGCCTTGTTATTATAGTGATTGTTTTGTATGTGAGTTACCCCACTTATGCATCACTTGCTCGCGGAAACCGTCATATCTCACATATCATCGTGCCCAGTAATTTTATTTTTGCTAGTATTTCTTACACTCAACAAAAGTTTAAAAGTGCAGGTATGCCTCTTGCAAAAATAAGCCAAGATGTAAAACTCGGTCAATTATGGCAAAAGAAAAAAGAAAAGACAGTTGTCATTTTAGTCTTGGGAGAAACTGCCAGAGCGGATCATTTTTCGCTGAATGGTTATGACAAAATAACCAACCCAAAGTTAGCACAACAAAACATCATTAACTTTGAACAAACAACATCCTGTGGAACCAGTACTGCGATTTCACTGCCTTGTATGTTTTCACATTTAGATAGGGATAATTTTTCAAAAAACACAGCTAACAATAGTGAAAACATTCTTGATTTTATTGCCAACAGTGGTTTTTCTGTGCAATGGCGCGACAACAACACGGGTTGCAAAGGCATTTGTGAACGTGTTGATTTTATTGATTTAACCAAAGAAAAAAATAACCCCTTATGTGAAACAGGTGAATGTTTTGATAAAATTTTGTTAAAAGACCTTACACAACAAATCATTGACAACCCAAACAATCAAGTTATTGTGATGCATCAAAAAGGCTCGCATGGTCCCAGTTATTATTTACGTTACCCTAAAGAATTTGAGCAATTCACACCCGTATGTGCTTCTAATAAATTACAAAATTGTGACCCTAAAGATATAAATAATGCTTATGACAACACCATTTTGTATACAGATCATGTAGTAAATCAAGTCATTGAAGAGCTAAAACAACTACCAAGTGATTACAATACGGCGTTAATGTATATTTCTGATCATGGTGAATCATTGGGAGAAAATAACATTTACTTGCACGGCACTCCTTATTTTATGGCACCTGATACTCAAACTCATGTACCATTTCTTATGTGGTTCTCTAATAGGTTCTCTGAAAACTTTAAAATCAATACGGACTGTTTATCACAAAAAACGGAAGAGCCATTCTCACATGACAACCTATTTCATTCAATGCTAGGCTTATTAGATTTAGAAACATCCTATTATCAACCTGAAAAAGATATATTTGCAACTTGTCGCCGTTAACAATTATGAATAAACTATTACCTCCTTTTCCATTGTTAGTGATTTTAGTTTTATCATTAATTAGCTTGCTTGTTATACATACCTTTAATTTAGACTTTTACTTTGCCGATTTGCTTTATAACACTCACTCAGAATGGATTTACAAAGAAGCATGGATTACGACACAGTTATTACATCGTTATGCTAAATATTTATTAATATTGTGCTATCTAGTTTTTGTGTTTTGGACTTTTATTAGCTACTCTAAAAATAAGTTTGATTTATATCCCAGCCTTGTATTAATGGGTGCTTTATTATTAGGAACTTTGGCAGTTTCCAGTTTAAAGCAATTGTTTGATGTCGACTGCCCATGGGATTTAATTCAATATGGTGGCACTAAGCCATTCATGAGCATATGGGCCTATAAGTCAGATTTTTTGCCGTCTTCTGGCTGCTTCCCTGCGGCTCATGCTAGTGCCGGTTTCACCTTGATTTCTACCTATTATTTCTTTAGATTATTTAAACCAAAATACAAGAACATTGCCTTAGGTGTAACTTTATTTATTGGGTTTGGGCTTGGTCTGGTTCAACAGTTTCGTGGAGCCCATTTTTTTTCACATGATATTGCCTCTTTAATTGTGTGTATACTTGTTAATCATCTCATTTTCTCAATTGCTTTTAGAGATAAAAAATACCACAATTAAGTTGGAGTTACATTTTTTATTTAACAGCCAATTCACCCAGAAACTGACGATAATACTGAAGTTCCTCAATAGATTCTCTTACATCATCCATTGCTAAGTGATTGCCTTTTTTTTCATAACCATCAAGAATAGATGGATTCCAACGACTAAACAACTCTTTTATTGAGCTGACATCAATTTGACGATAGTGAAAATAATTTTCTAAATCTGGCATCCACTTAGCCAAAAAGCGTCTATCTTGGCATATTGTATTACCGCACATAGGGGATGAATGAATGGGAACATGCTCGGACAAAAACTCAATTGAAAGTTGCTGTGCATCTTGTATCGTAATATCAGACTCTTCTACTCGTGCCCATAGACCAGAATCGGTGTGGTGTTCAGTATTCCACTCATCCATCTTTTCCAATATTGATGTGGGTTGATGAATTGCCATCGCCTCACCTTCTGCTATAGTGTTTAAGTTTTTATCTGTAACGATTAAAGCGATTTCGATTATGCGGTCTTTTAACGGGTTTAAACCTGTCATTTCTAAATCTATCCAGATTAAATTCGACTTTTTGTCAATCATTTAGTTTTCCTTTAAAAATTTTGCCCTATTTTACCTAAAGTCACTCGAAATATGTAAAATACTTTTATGAAAAAATATCGCGTCATATCCACTCAAAAACAAACAGCGTTGGTTCTTAACACCCAAAGTAATGAGGAACAAGCCAGCTTCTTTGCACGCAAAGAGAAACCAATTTGTGGAGATTATGTGGAGATCCAACACAACAAAAATGAACAGCTAATAAGCAACATCTTGCCACGAAAAAACATATTTGCCCGTGCTAATCATAAAGGCAAAAAACAAAATATTGCGGCTAATGTTGATAACCAAATTATCGTTGTCGCTGTCGAACCAGAGCCAACTCGTGACTTAATAAATCGTTACATCATTGGTGCTCACCATTGTGGAACGCAACCCATTATTGTGTTTAATAAAAACGACATTGATGGCACTTTTTTTGACAAAACTATTAAACTGTACAAGAAACTTGGCATTAAAACCATCTCCACTAACACCAAAACACAAACCAACTTTGATGAGCTTTTAGAGCTAATGGTCGATAAAACCTCTATTTTTGTTGGTATGAGTGGTGTTGGCAAGTCTTCTATCAGTGAGTTGGTGTTGGATAAATATATTAAAACAGGTGAAATTTCCAAAAAAACAGGTAAAGGATCACACGTTACATCAGTCACACAACTTTATAAAATACCAAACTCAACTGGATTTTTGATTGACTCTCCCGGTGTTTGGGAATACGGCTTATGGAAAATGGATGCTGTTGATATTGCTGCTGGGTTTAAAGAGTTTCATGATTTTATTGGGCTGTGTAAGTTTAGTAACTGCACACATACACACGAGCCAAAATGTGGTGTTAAACAAGCAGTAGAAGATAAGAAAATTACAAATTTACGCTACAATTCTTACTTAAGGATAATGGATTCAATGAAATATTGGGATTAGATTTACCAACAAATAACTATGACAAACAAACAATTAAATATCACTGATTCACGTCGTTTAACTGGTCCAAACTTATTTTGGAATAAGGCAGGAGCAATTTTGGATGTTGAAATTTTAGGGCTAGATAAAGATAGGGTCATTACTTTATGGACTAAACATTGCCGAACTTTACTGGATGCTTTAAATTGGAAAAAAGAACAAATCACCCATCGCATTTATGAGGGCGGTGCTAGTTTGGTTATATCAGCACCGATTGATTGTTTGTATGCTGCTACGGAAATAACAGAAGCTGCTTGGGCAGTAACAGATAATGAGCTGAATGACAAGTTAGTTGAAGTAGAACCTATTATTGCTCGTTTGAATAAAGAAATTACAGAAGAGCTAAACCCTAAACTCATTGCGTTACAAAAAGCCGCTGCACACAAAAAAGTTAAGTTTTTATCTGATGATGACGATATTTCACTAGGTTATGGAGAAACTTGTCAAGTTTATGCTGTTAATAATTTACCCAATATTGAAGATATTGATTGGAGCTCTATTAAAGACATTCCCGTGGCAATGGTCACAGGCACCAACGGCAAATCCACTACTGTTCGCTTAGCTAGTTCAGTTGTAAAAGCCGCTGGGTTACGTTGCGGCATTACCTCAACAGATTATATTCGTGTCGGTGACAAAATATTGGACGCAGGTGATTATTCAGGTCCGGGTGGTGCCCGCACCCTACTTCGTCACCCTGAAACGCAAACCGCTTTACTCGAAGTGGCACGCGGTGGCATGTTGCGTAGAGGACTTGGTGTCAACCAAGCCACTTGTGTTGTCGTTACCAATGTTGCTGAAGACCATTTGGGAGAATATGGCATTAATACCTTGAGTGACATGGTTAAAGCCAAGTTTACCGTCAGGCAATCAATTAACAAGGAGCAAGATTTAATTTTGAATGCCGATGATGTCGGCAGTGTCAATTTTGCACAAACATTAGACAATACCATTGTTTGGTTTTCATGGAATGCTGACAATCCAATCATTCAACAACACATTATACATGGGGGTAAGGTGTGCTTTATAGAAGACGGCTTTATTATTTATCACGATGGTACTCAAAAACAATCAATTGTTGCCGTTAAAGATATTCCAATTACCTTTGGAGGCGCAGCTAAACACAATGTTCATAATGCCTTAGTTGTTACTGCTATGTGTCGCGCATTAGGCTTTAATAATGCAACCATTGCCCAAGGTTTAAAAGACTTTGATAGCACACCAGAGAACAATCCAGGGCGAGGAAATCGTTTTGATTTCAATGGCATAACAGCGATAGTTGATTTTGCTCATAATGAACATGGACTCGCATTAATGGCGCAAACAATTAAAGATATGCCTGCTAAACGCCGTTTAGTTATGATGGGTCAAGCTGGAGATAGAAGCGATGAGTTAATTCAAGGCTTAGTTAAATCAGCTCTAATAGCAGTACCCGATTGTTTGGTTATTTGTGAGATGGTTAGTCATTTGCGTGGACGTAAAAAAGGCGTTATCCCTAAAATTATTCACGATTATGCTATTTCTCAAGGCATGACGGAACAACAAATAATTCACGCTGAAGATACTGTTGAAGGAACAAAAAAAGCCTTAGAATGGGCACAGTCAGGTGATTTATTATTAATACTGGGGCTAACTAACCGTGAAAAAATTATTGAAATATTAACTCAAGTATCACAATCAGGCTGATTCTCGGGCATTGCATCTATAAACGCCTGCTGAGTTAAGCAGTAAGTATTAATTTTTTCAATCAATGGATAATCATCTAATGGAACATTAAATCTATTAGCATTATAGACTTGTGCCACTAAAAAAATATCCGCAATACTGACTTTATTACCAAAACAAAACTTACCTGCTGTTCTGTTTAATTGTAGCTCAATTGCAGTAAAGCCTTCATGTATCCAATGTGCATACCATTTATCTACTTGCTCTTGTTGCCAGTCCACACCTTTTAAATATTTGAGAACACGCAAATTATTTAATGGATGAATATCACAAGCAATACTTAGTGCTATGGCTTTTGCTTGAGCTTTTTTGATTATATTATTTGGGTATACAGAGTTTCTTGGATAAATTTCTTCTAAATAATCAATTATAGATAAAGATTGCGTTAATATTTGACCATCATCAAGCTCTAGTGCCGGCACTAAAGATTGAGGATTTAATGATTTATAATCAATTTGATGGTGTTGCCCACCATCTTTAACTAGATGAATAGCTTTATATTCACAATCTAACTGCTTAATATTTAAAGCAATTCTCACTCTATATGCAGCTGTGCTTCGCCAATAACTATATAATTTCATACTCTTTTTACTAATTCTCAAAACTATCTTTATAAACTAAACCAACATCTACGTAGGTTTTACAATTATAACAAACCAAGGCAAAATCTTGGGCTGGGGCTATTGCACTATAAGGATTTAATGCGTCTGCTGTAATATTTGCAGCTAATACCGATATATTAAACTGGTCTCCATTATGCTGATCGGCTTTAATAAATAGTGCTTCCATATTGTTCATATTATCAGCAGTACCGCCGATTGCTGCGAATCCATCTGTTCCAAATACATTACCAAGATATGAAGCTACACTAGTTGTGATAGATAAATCCAAATCATTAACCCAGGATGGAGTTATACCACCTAAGCCAGCACCAGCTGCATCAGTCCAAACTAGCATAATCCTGACCTCTTTTAGTGGGTCATCTGCTACTAATTCTTGATTCCAAGTCTCGCCTGATACTGTAAATATTGTTTGTTGATCATAAAACCTAACCTCATTGATTGGATTGATAACTTTATCTAAATCAACTCTACCCCAACCTTGTTTTCTATCTGGTGCGTGACCCATTACATTGCCATCTGCATCTTCAAAACCATTTAAATTTTTTGCTACAGCTGTAAATGTCGCTTTAACTAATGCAGGGCTAGGGTCACTAAAAAAAGTATTGCGGTACCATTGCCAAAATAACGAAACTGAACCTGAAATCACTGGAGATGCCATTGAAGTTCCGCAGTTAATACCATAGCCGGTAGCACTATCTGGTGCATCTGTAGAGCACCCAGGTGCGACTATATGAGGAACAATTCGTCCATCGCATGCTGGTCCATGAGCACTATTTGATGAAATGTCAAAAATTTCTGGTATTTGACTACCGCCACTTATTTGTAATTTCGTTGAGCCTACTGAAAATAAATTTTTTGCTTCATCAGGAGAACCAAGAGAGCTAGCACCACAAACACCCATAGAGTCTCCGCCTCCATTCATAATAGACCATACAGCTAAAACTGGTTGATTTCCAGGAGTATCAGGATCTGCATCTCGACTAATAATATCAATTTCCATGGTAGGAATATCATATCCTTGCGGAGTTCCAGTTGGTCCCCATGAGTTGTTGGTGAGCTGAACTCCACTAACTGCTGAATCTTTGAAAATTGATAACATACCGCCTGCTACCATGCCTCCTGGACCTGCTCCTAACAATGGTGAATACAATTGCTCAACGATGCTCACTGCTGGGGCAACACCTTGTCCTCTAAGAAAGCCATTGCCATCAACAACACCTGAGACAGCAGAGCCACCAATAGCTCCTGCCACATGAGTACCATGACTACTGTTTGAACTGTTACAACTAGGACCTGTTCCTAGACATGCAACCATATTATCAATAAGATCGGGATGGCTTTCAAAAACCCCTCCATCTACTACCCCTACTTTAACCCCTGCTCCATCGAGCCCTGTGGGAGTTAACCAACCTTGATACCCTGGGAATATTATATTATTTTCATCGTAATTTCCAACAATTGACTGTTGACTCATCTCACCTCTTTCGCCAGCATCTTGATTTATTTTCTGGATAGTTAATAAACCTGGAATAGTGGCAATTTCAGAATAAATATTTCCTGCAGCTTTAAAGGTTAATGCAACAAAGTTAGTGTCAATATTTCGTACTTTAAATGTTATTGCCCCCTTATTTTTCATGCGAGTTATAATTGACTCAGTATTCTTCCTATATACCAATGCCATACTATCGGTTAATTGTGAAGTTAAATCTCTATTTTCTAATTGCACTCTAAATGCAGTATAAAAATAACCGCTCCAACGAACGTGAGATAAATTTTTGCTTATTGAAATAGATTCAGGATTGCCCCAAACTATATACGCATACGGTGCTAAAGCTTTAAGTGGTTTTATATTTAACTCTTTAAGGCTTTTCAACCATTCAGGTTTCATTGGACCTACAAACTGTATAATATGCAAATCATCATTATTTGCTGACAAATCTCTAAACCACGAAGAGTCATGCGGGATATCATAGGCTGGATCAAATGACCTGTTTCCAGCAATTAAGTTAAAAGGGTTGGAGTAAGTTGTTACTCTCTTGGCTGCAGATAATGAAATAGTATCTGCCTTTGACTTTTGCACCCATAAAAATCCACCATAGTCTATTGCGAGTGTGGATAATTGATTTTTCAATCCAACGCTTGGACTTTCAATTCTAAGCCATGACTCTGATTCAGAATGAGCTAAATTAGTATGAACACTTATTACAAATATTAAGAACAAAGATAATATTTTATGTCCTGATTGAATGCTTTTCATTTATAACTCACTACAATATTTAATTGTTGCATGTTAGCACAATCTTCAGATCAACCCAAATGCTTGTATAGAATCATAATAAGGTTTGAGAATTTTTACATTATCGCCGTATCTTTTATTCCTAGATTTGGGTAAAGGGTAAATTGGCAAAAAAAAACGGCTAATGAAAGCCGTTTTTAATTTAACAAATAATACTATTCATTCAAAGCCATCTTTAAATAAAGCTTGATTAATAACAGTCTGAGTAGAAGCGGCATCGTTATAAGTTGCCATATCTACTGGGTTAGTCATAGTTGCAGTTGCTGTATTGTCAATTGTACCGCCTGCAGTTATATCTGCTAAAACTACTGTATAAGTATAATCTGTACATGTAGCAATAGCACCTGAAGCTAATGCGGTTGGTGTGCAAGTTAAAACACCAGCCATTGAATCATTGACAACTAAAGTATCCAAGGCAACATCCCCAGTATTTTCTACACTTACACTGAAAGTAATCACATCATTTTCATCTGCTTCACCAATATAACCAGTATCTGTTGTAAGTACAGCAACCTTAGTTACGGCAATGCTAGCAGTATTTTGTACATAATTTGGAACAATACAAAACTCATCTATACTTCCAGTATCAACATTGGCATTATCACTGACATGTAAAATCCAATCTCCAGCAAATTCAGAGGCAGAAAATGGCGTTAGTGGCTGCTCTGGCTTCAATACACCGCCAATACCTGGTGAGTTTGATGCACAAGAAGTTTCAACAGGAATCGTACTATTATCATCGAAAATAACATCAATACCATCCTGACCACAACCACTTGGTTGATCCATAAGTGTTGTTGTTGAACCTAAGTGAGTTAATGTAAATATTAAATCACCTGGATAGGTATGCCCAGATTTAACACTAGCCGTAATCGAGTCTAACATACCAGTTATCGCAACATTTAAAGTCACATCAACACCTGTAGGATTATTATCAGGAATGGCTACAGGAACTGAAGTACAAAAAACCTCAACGGTTGTAAATGAAAATACACTAGACTCCATATCTGCGGCATTACAAGCTGATTGTGTTGCAACTTTCCAGTAAAGTTGAGTAGCTCCTGGCAAACCTGATGCAACAAAAGACGTACCTGTTACTATTTCATCAATTAACAATGTTCCAAACCCTGAGTCTGTGGAAACTATCAAACGATAACTTGTTGCATTGGCATCTGCTGCCCAGCTAAAAGTAGGTGTTAAAGAAACATTTGTAGCAGTATCAACAGGTGCAGATAACAGTACCGCTGAAGTCACCCCGCCTGAATACAACACACTTAAGTCAACAGAAGCAGAAACCGCTAAGCCGCCGTCCATACCATCTCCTTGTATAGTCAAAACACTTGTTCCAACTGTTCCACCTGCACCAACATCAAAAGTAAATGCAGAAGATCCAGGAGTTGGGTCTACTGGGTTAGTTGCAAATAAAAAATTATTAGCAAAAGCAGGTAGTGTTGGTGTCGATAAGGTAATAGCACTATTAAATGTACCACTTACTGCAATATTGACGACACTTCCAACTCCAGAATCACCACTGCAAACTTGGATGGATGGATTATCCAGCATTAAAGAAAAAGGGTTTGGGTTTGAGCCTGCAACTGTATCAACACCAGTATTACTTGGGTCTAACCAAGTTTTTAGGTTAGATGCATCACCACTTCCATCATCCCATGCCTCAGAAACTTTACCGTAGCAGTCCATGGTTATGCTAGAACATGATGCCGTTCCGCCTGATAAAAATCCTACTAACAAATGAGTATCAGGATCCCATAAGCCTGAACCTGATGAACCAGGCTCAGTAGTACCATCTTCCCAGTTATCTACTTGCCAATGAGAGTTTACACCACCAGTACCGATACAACTATCTATGGTTGTTAATGCATCAGTATTAAAGCTAATAGCTTTTTCATCAACTCCAGGGTGATGAATACCGACACTGCCACTAGGAGTCACTCCAGATTTATCCCAACCTGCCCAGTAAACACCATAAGTATCAGGTGGGGTACTAGATAACTCAACTAAAGTAAAATCAACATTAGAACGAGTTGCTTTGAAAATTGCACCACTTACCGTATCTATTCTTGAACCACCGCTTAAGTCGCCACAATTTACTGATTCATAATTCCAAATCGTTACCATAGTTGCTGCATTAGCAGTTCGTACACCGCAGTGATCTGCAGTTAAAAAATATGGGGTAAAGCTTCTTGCGGCATCCATTATCATTGTACCTGTACAGGTATCTGTTCCGCCCATCGTATATGCAGCGACCGATCTAATTTCATCCCTCCAAGGGTCCCCAACAGGGCAAACTACATCATTATTACAAGCACCTTGTTTTGGAATTAAGCCATCACCATTATACCTTTGAAATACATCCCTAAATCCCGTTGAAACTTTTGTCAACTTTAGCTCAACACTGTCCTTAGAGACATTGCCAGGCAAAAACAACTCAATTGCAACATCTCCTCCAGGAAGAGGTGCCGACCAAAACTGTTCATAGCTCTCATTGTCTTCAAAAGTATAAGGCCCGTCATAATAAACAGGGTCATCTGCAAAACTGATAAAATAAAGCTCTACACCTTTAGGTAAATGAAACTTAGTAAAACCAAAGTTAATATCAGTTGCATTTTCTGATTGAAAGCGTAAATTCCATATTTTACCACCAGGAGCATTTGTCCACTTCCCATGTGTTTTTAAATTAATTGATGTTAAGTTTGGTGTTGCAAAGGTTATGGGTTTTGATTCAAAAGACTTTGGTTGATATTTTTTCAATGAAGCCTGTACATCCACTGCATTTAGTTGATAAGTTTCCATTTGGTTTTTATTGAGCAAATTAAATTGCTGACTTTTGGGTTCTATACCTACTCTAGCCCCCGCTATATTTGTTATTACTAATAATAGTATTATAATTTTATTCATTTTTACCTCTCTCGTAAATGTTGATATATATTTAAATTTTACCATCGCCCCTAATTACGGTATATTCCTATAGTTATTATGAGTTATTATTAGAAAACCAATTTAAATCGAAAAAAAATCATACTAATACGTATAGTCACTAGTAAAATTTTCGATAATTATATCAGATACAATAAATTATTACTTCATAAACATATTGTTTTTACATCCCCATCCCGCCAGGCATTTTCCCGCCCATGCGTTTCATCATGCGCATCATGCCCTTGCCTGAGAATTTTTTCATCATTTTTTGCATCTGATTAAACTCTTTTAGCATACGTGTAACGTCTTGAATTGTATTGCCAGAACCTATTGCTATTCGGCGTTTTCTTGAACCTTTAATTAATTGTGGAAATTTACGTTCTTTCTTTGTCATTGAGTTAATGATGGCAATTTTCTTGTCAGTTAATTTGTCATTAACTTGATTTTTCACAGCATCGGGTAAATTGCCCATTCCAGGTAACTTGTCCATCATTGCTGACATACCACCCATATTTTGCATTTGTTCGAGCTGTTCTTTAAAGTCTATTAATGAAAAACGCTGGCCTTTTTGTACTTTTTTAGCTAATTTGTCGGCTTTTTTCTTATCAACTTTTCGTTCGATCTCTTCAACTAGAGTTAAGACATCACCCATGCCTAATATGCTTGAAGCAATTCTCTCAGGATGAAATGGCTCTAAAGCTTCCATCTTTTCGCCAACACCCATAAACTTAATGGGCTTACCAACAATGTTTCTTACTGATAATGCGGCACCACCACGAGCATCACCATCTAGTTTAGTTAAAATAACACCAGTCAACTTTAATACTTCGCCAAATGCTTTGGCAGTATTTGCTGCATCTTGACCAGTCATGGCATCAACAACAAACAGAGTCTCTATTGGATTTAGGCTTGTTTGCATGCCTTTAATTTCTGCCATCATGGCTTCATCAACAGCCAAACGTCCAGCTGTATCCACAATCAACACATCAAAGAAACCTTTTTTTGCTGCCGCAATTGCGTTTTGACCAATCGTAATAGGATCCTCAATAACTGAAGAAGGGAAAAAAGTGGCTCCCACTTGATCAGCTACTGTATTTAATTGCTCAATGGCCGCTGGACGATAAACATCTGCACTGACGACCATGACTTTTTTCTTTTCTCTTTCAATCAAGTATTTGGCTAATTTAGCGGTGGAAGTGGTTTTACCTGCACCTTGTAAACCAGCCATTAAGATAACAGCAGGAGGCTGTGCTGATAGATTTAAGCCTTCACTAGTAGAACCTAGTGTAGTGGTTAATTCTTCTTTAACAATCTTAATTAAGACTTGATCGGGTTGCAAACTGGTCAATACATCCTCACCAATCGCGCGTGTTTTGACTTGTTCAATAAATTCTTTAACAACCGGCAATGCCACATCGGCTTCAAGTAGTGCAATGCGAACTTCACGCATGGCATCTTTAATATTGTCTTCGCTTAAAGTCGCTTGTCCTTTAATCTTTTGTATGGATTTTGCTAAATTGTCTTTTAAATTATCAAACATGAGTTATTCTTTTCACTTGGTATTTTTGAAGTGCTTCATTATAATACTTGGTATGACTAAATCACAATCAAATTTAAAACAATATTTATGCTTGGCTTAATCCTCACATCTGCTTTATTCTATATATTATGGACAACTCCATTCAAAAAAGTGGCTATTAGTCATTATTCAGGGGTGGTTGCATGGATTATTCATGGCATGATTTGTTATAACAATCTTTTTGATAAGAGTGGTTGGATGCTTAACATACCAAACTCAATATTATTGGTTTCTTGGCTTGCTGTGCTTGTTGTTTTGATTTTCAAGCTTACAAGCCAATGGATTAAGATACCTATCACATTTTTTGTCTTATCCTCATTTCTACTCATTAAAAATCAACAAACCACGCTAAGCTATAAAGAATTCTCCTGGCAATTAGATCTACACATAAGTTTGTCCATGTTAGCCTATGCTATACTAGTCGTTGCCACATTGTTTGCTATTTCACTTTGGGTTCATATTAAAAAGATAAAGAACTCTCAATTTGATGGCAATAATATAATGTCAATAATGGACGAAGAAAAGAAACTCTTTCAACTCATAATGCTAGGTTGGTTGATATTAACCACATCATTATTATCAGGTGTTATCTTTATTGATAATTTCATGGCACAACACCTTGGGCATAAAGTGGTTTTTTCTCTGTTAGCTTGGTTGACTTTTGGCTTGTTGATTTTAGGCAGGTTAAGCAAGGGATGGCGCGGAGAAAAGTTAATTATACTCACTATTGTTGGTATGTTTGCCCTCGCTACTGGGTATTTAGGCAGCAAAATTGTTATGGAATGGATTTTATAACATGAACGATGTTCCGCTGAGTGCCCTATTCACTATACTTGTCATCTTAGTTTTTTTATCAGCTTTTTTTTCCAGTTCAGAAACAGCCTTGATGACACTCAACCGCCTAAAGCTAAAAAACAAAGCCAAAACCAGCAAATCTGCACGTTTAGCACTAAAACTCCTTGAAGAGCCTGACCGTCTGATTGGCTTAATTTTGATTGGTAATAATTTTATCAACATTACCGCATCGACCATCGCCACAATAACTGCCTTTAAAATTGCAGCCAATCACGGCATGAGTCCAGAGATAACTGCTGCTTATGGCACAGTTTTATTAACTTTGATCATATTAATCTTTGCCGAAGTTACTCCTAAGACATACGCTGCTTTACACCCTGAACGCATTGCCTTTCCAGCCGCCTTTATTCTCACTCCTTTACTAAAAGTTCTTTATCCACTTGTTTGGGGTACAAATCTTATCACCAATGGTATTTTACGTTTATTGGGCGTGCCAAAAGAGGTGGCTGAACAAGCATTATCACGGGAAGAATTACGCACCCTTATGATGGAAAACCATAATATCAGACCCGATACCAAGCACAAGATGATGATTAACGTACTAGATCTTGAGCACATTGATGTCGATGATATTATGGTGCCACGTAATGAAGTGGTGGGCATTGACATCACAGATGATTGGGATGATATTCTAAATCAATTAGTCAATACTTACTTAACACGTTTACCCGTTTGGAAAGAAGACATTAACGATGTCATCGGCATATTACACATCCGAACCATTTTGCCACAACTATCAAAAAACACTATAGATCTCAAAGGTTTACGCAAAGTTCTTCGTAAACCCTATTTTGTTCCAGAAGGCGCTAATTTAACTAAACAACTACAAGAGTTTCAACGCAAAGAAAGACGAATGGGACTAGTTGTTGATGAATACGGTGATATTCAAGGGTTAGTAACCATTGATGATATTCTTGAAGAAATTGTTGGCGACTTCACCTCCGAACCCCAAAATCGTGGCCGTCATATAATCAAAAAAGATGAAGATGAATTCATCATAGATGGACGCATTCAAATTCGTTCACTCAACCGAAGACTGCAATGGGATTTACCCTTAGATGGAGCTAGTACACTCAGTGGTTTAATCACCGAATATTTAGGAGATTTACCCAACAAACAAACCGCCATGAAAATAGACAGTTATCAAATCACAGTTTATAGTGTGAATGAAGACAATGTTGTTGAAAAAGCATTAATAAAGCACATTGAAGATAGGCAAGAGTAATTAAGCTTTACTTTTTTATACGATTTCATCACCTAACAATGACTAAATTATTAGCAATAAGGTAAAATCAACTTTTCTAAAATCACCAAAATCTTATGAGTCATTCAGAAACTGGTTTAAGTTACAAAGATGCTGGCGTCGATATTGATGCTGGAAATGCCTTAATTGAAAAAATCAAACCCTCAATTAAATCAACTAAACGCCCTGGTGTTATGGGTGGTATTGGTGGATTTGGTGGCTTATTTGATTTATCCGTTTTAAATTTAAAGAATCCTGTATTAGTCTCAGGCACAGATGGTGTGGGAACGAAGCTAAAACTTGCCAATATGATGAATGATCATTCAACTATTGGTATTGATTTAGTTGCCATGTGTGTTAATGACATTATTGTATTGGGTGCTGAACCTTTATTTTTCCTTGACTATTACGCCTGCGGAAAACTAAATACTGATGAAGCAGCTGCTGTCATCCAAGGCATTGCCGAGGGTTGTAAACAATCGGGTTGTGCTTTAATCGGAGGAGAAACCGCCGAAATGCCTGGCATGTACAGCAAAGGTGATTATGATTTAGCTGGTTTTGTCGTTGGCGCTGTAGAAAAAGATGCCGCTATTACAGGCGAAAACATCCAAGAAGGCGATGTTATTATTGGTATAGCTTCATCAGGTCCACACTCTAATGGCTACTCGCTCATTCGAAAAGTGTTAGAAGTTAACAATACGGACTTAAATGAAAAATTGGGCGATAAAACAATTGGTGAACAGTTATTACAGCCAACTCAAATTTACGTTAAACCTTTATTGCAACTTATTGATTCTGCTGTAGAAGTTAATGGTATTGCACATATAACAGGCGGTGGTTTAATGGAAAATATATCACGCGTTATTCCCGATGGACTTGCTATTACTATTGATTTATCCAGTTGGGCGTGTGCTGATATTTTTACATGGTTACAAAAAAAAGGTAATTTATCGAATACAGAGATGTTACGCACATTTAACTGCGGCATTGGCATGACGGTTATCATTAATAAAAATGATGTCAAAGATTGTTTAAACTTTATTCAGGAAACAGAATTAGATTGTTGGGAAATTGGTACGGTGAGAAAATCTAAATCAGGTAAGGATGATGTCGAATTCATTTAAACTCTGCGTTTTTATTTCAGGATCAGGCAGTAACTTAGATTCAATCATCAAAAAACAAGCTTTACATAACTACGAAGTTGCTCTTGTAGTGAGTAATAAAGCAGGTGCTAAAGGTTTAGATTTTGCCAAAAATGCTAGCATTCCGGTTTTCACCTTCAATTGGGATAACAATGATAAGGATTTAACATTTGTTCAAAATCAAATAAAACAACACGGTTGTGACTTAATAGTCTTGGCAGGCTTTATGCGCATACTGCCCAAAGGTTTTATCAGTGCATTTGAAAATAAAATCATCAACATCCACCCTTCTCTGCTACCAAAATACAAAGGATTGCATACACATCAACAAGTTATCGACAATAAAGATAAGATTCATGGAGCATCAGTTCATTTCGTCAATGCCGAATTAGATGGAGGCAAAATCATCACCCAAACAAGCATTGCTGTTGAAAACAATGACACCGCAGAGACTCTAGGGGCTCGATTATTATTCAGGGAACATTCACTTTTGCCCCATACAATAGCCTTAATCGGTCAAAATCGTGTACAATGGCAAACTAACACTCTCTACTTTGACCATAATAAATTAATTAACCCGATAATTTTTAATGATTAAAAAAATACTTATATTATTTACGCTTATTACTTTAAATGTTTCAGCACTGGATTTATTTAAAGCCGATTACAAAGTTTTTAAAGATGGCAAAGAAATTGGTACTAGCAGTATTGAGCTAACAAAAGACGACCCTTTTTATAAGATTATAGATAAAACTAATGGCACACATGGAATGGCATCACTGCTTGGCTTTAAACGCTCTGAAGAGACTTTATTTACTGATAGCAACAATGAATTTCATCCTGATTTCTATAAAATGAAACAGAAAGTAGCATTCAATAAACGTCAATCTGATTATCAAGTAGATAATGAAACACAAATGATCTATGGCAAACACAAAGGCGATGACTGGCAAATCAAATCCCCTACACACTTTCTAACACCTAATCTTGTTTCATTAAAACTCTTTCAAGATATATGCTCAGGAAAATCTGACAACCTCAATTACAAAGTATTAAAACGCGGTGAAGTTGTTGATTATAAATTTAAAATCACATCGAAAAAAGACAACATAATCGAAGTTGACAAAATTCACTCTAAACCATCACGCGTGACAAAGACTTGGTTGGATGAATCGCAACATTGTTTACCGGTAAGAACTTATCACAAAGAAGATGATGATGATGCGTTAGAAACAAAGCTAAAAAGCATGGTTTTTCAAACAAAACAATAAAGTTGTTTGAAACCCAAGCTGTAAGTTGTATAACTTGTTACGTGTCTAGTGCATGATAAATAATTTGATTTGAACGCTTTACTATTACCCAAAGTACGATGATAGCACAAGTCCTTGATGCACCTAGAAAACCCAGAAAAAGCTTCATCACCTATTACCCAAATTATAATATTTGGCAAATAATTCAGACTGATTTTTTAGTTGTGAATGTGGCTCTTAAGTAAAAGTAAAAAATTAACCAAACTAAAGCCAATCAAGTAAAAGTTAGTCCAAAACAACGCTAAAATAAGTCATAGTATATTCGAAATTAAAAAGACCAAACTAAACCGATGAAAAATCTTTCGACTCATGAATACAAAGGCTAAAGGAGAAAACAGCAGTAAATTTATATTCCAAACAGCAATCGAATGTTCTGAGAAAAACCATAGAAATAATAAAGCTATGCCAATTAGGCTTTGTCCACTAAGCCATAAATAGATAGTAAACTTGGTTAAGAAAGGAATAAACAAGCCTATTAATATGAGACTGACAAGTGAGATTACGGCATAATGGGTTTTTACAAAGCTATACTCTACAAGTTGTTTATCAGCTTTATTGTGTTGTACCTGTTTTCCATTCCAGTTTGTTTGTGTATAAATTTGTTGCTTTGCAAAATTCCACGGTAGGAGCTTTTCATAGTCTTCAACAGTTTCCACTAGAGGCAGTTTTTTGAAGATATAACTCAAGTATTCCTGTGGATTAATGTCATGAGCTTTGGCTGTTTCAATAATCGAATACAGATTTGCACTGGCGTGTGTACCCTTTGGAGTATTGGCGAACAACCAGTTTTTGCGACCGATGACAAAGGGGCGTATGGCATTTTCAGCGGCATTATTATCAATGGGATAGTTGCCATCATCGATATATTTAATTAACTTGTGCCATTGGTTGTTCAAATACTTAAGAGCTTTACCCATAAGCGCCGCTTGGTACGGTTTTATGCAGTATTTCATCTAAAAACCGCCTTATTTCATCAAGTATCGGCTTGCTGGATTTTTGTCGATGTTGATAAACTTCATCAGGTTTGAATGTTTTAATTTGTTTTTCTACGGCATAAAGTTGACCAATTAGATCAATCATTTTTTGTGCATTTGGGTTTTTGCCAAAATCTAAGACTTTAATAAAGTACCGTCGGGCGTGAACCCAACAAGCCAGATGAATAAAATTGAATTTAATCGCAATTGCATCATAGACAGGATAACCATCACTCATCACGGCTCCATCGTAATTAGCCAGTAGTTTTTCAACCTCACAGTTCCCACGTGTCGGATAATAATCAAATAAGACATTGTTATCAGCTAGCTGTACCCACATATAGCTTTTGCTTGAGGCTTTTCTACCAGTTTCTTTCAAAACCTGAATGCTCGTTTATGAAATACATCCCTGTATTTCCCTGCTACGCAGCCAGCTAAAGCTGTTCAAATTCTTTCCCGAAGAATTTAGTCATCAATATGAATGCAGGGTTGATCATAAAGCTGGTCACGAATTAAATTAACCAACGGTTGTATAGCCTTGGCACAGGCTATCATCCAATTAGCCATTATTTGGCGAGATATGTTTACCTCAATGCGTTTGAACATCGAACTCAATCGATATAAAGGCAGCTGGTTACTATCAGTTTTTTCAGACTTGGAGCCAAAACGATTTTTCTTGAAATCTATTAATGTTGATTCAAGTGTTTTTATGTATAGGTTCTTTTGCTCAAGTTGAAAGTCTTTTTGTTCGAGTTGAGAGTCTTTTTGCTCAAGTTTTTTCTTAAGTAGATTGTTTTTTTTGTAGTTTTTGAACACTTTACATAGATTATATTATACCAAATTATTCACATAATGACCTCAAATTTATGGGTTAAATACTATCATATTTTAATGGTTTGTGTGGGTTTAATTTAGACACATTAATACCCTTTAACAGCCAATTAAATTGTTCTTTATTCCAGTTTAAGATTTTATCTGCATGCTTGATTGGCCATTTGAATTTATCTTTTTCAAGACGTATTTACCACATACAAAAAACAGTATTGCGCCAATAGACGACTTTTAATTTGTCTTTTCGTTTACAACAAAAAACAAACAGACTTCCATCCATTGCATTAAGTTCCATTTGATTTATAACTATTTGTGTTAAGCCATTTATTTGCTTTCTAAAATCAACATAGTCGCGGTAAAGATATATCTTTTGATTGCTTATTGACAACATGGTTTACCTCATTATTAAAACTGGGGATTGTGCAGCTTTTTGTTCAAAACTTATAGGGTGTGGTTTGGTTAACGCTTACGTTTTGATTATCAATCAACTTTTGTATAAACCGTCTAAACCCCTTTGGCTTCTTCGCCTTCTGGGGTGACATGTTTCTTCGCCATGTCGAGGTTTACCTTGAATAGAACCAACATAGCTGTGACGAATAAATTTTCCACCCAGTATGGCATTAAATTCACAGTAACCGTAGATTCATCGGCTAATTTACCCGGTTCAAATCAGGTTTTGACATCACCTTGCCATTTTCCGATTAATTTTTTAAAAAGTGTTTTATCTGTCATAGTTGTTTTCTCCATTTTTGCATCGTTTTTAGTATAAAAATAGTGAGTTGATTATCGTAGGTTTGGTTTCACCAAACAAGCACTGTATCAGATGCTTTGATAAAATCTCATCCTGCCTTATTTACAATTTCAACTAAAATTTTATTCCAGTCAAGTTTTTCAGCTTTACTAACTCTAGGGAAATAACCATCTAACTCTTGGTAGTGATTTTCAACAAAAGCAATTAAGCTAGGAGAAGTTTCATAAAATTCTGATTCAACTAAATTTGATTTGATATAAATGAGTTCTTTAACTTCTTTTATAATAATGTCATCAAGTTTCAAATGGTTTAATAAGTAATCAAATTCAATAGATGGCATAGTGTTGTTTTGCTTAATCCATAAAGCACTAAGTAAAGCACGCAATAAATAAAAAAACCATTTGAGTTTAATCTGTTCCTTATTTCTTAGATCATTCAAAGCATTTTTAGCTAAGGATCTATAGTGATGATAACTTGCACACGGATTAAAAGCTTCAGTCAATTTTTCCCGTAAGTAAGGTGCAATTTCACTGTTTCTTCTGTATTCAATAGGTGTATGAATCCATTCATGAACGACTGAGTTACCTTTTGAAGCTAATCTGAGAACCTTTGAAACATCCCATCCAACCATATCTAATTCATCACTGATAGGAATTTCAATTTGGTCTTTTTTAGGAAAAACCTGAATATACCAGTCTTTTTTATGCACATAGATAAACCTAACATCATAGTCACTATCTGGTGATGCAAATCCCCAACTACGAGAACCGCTCTCAATGGCATGAATAATTGAAATCTCGTACTTTTTTTCAATTTCATCAAGATGCTTTTGGATTTTATCTTCTACATTCATAAATTTTCAATGATACCTTTAATTTTTGCCAATGCATTAGTGGCATTATTTGGTTTTACAATAACAGAATCAATAGAGCCGTAATGCTGCTCTAAGCAATTCAACAATAGTTCGCGAACATTATCTTTATTTGCCTTTTGCGGCAGTTGACTGTGCAAATAAACGGATTCCAATTCATTCGCTTTCTTTGTAAAATAGTTTTCCAGCTGCTCAAGTGACCATTCTCCGCGTCGAATAGCTTTGAGTTGCTCAGCATTTCGTGTTAAATCCAAATCTTGTTCTATCAACAATTGTTCAACTTCATTGAGCAACCTAACAACATGGTAAGCAAATTTCACATCATAACCAAACTCAGCGATAATGTCTTTGCGTTTACCTTCAGGGTTTTTCGTTCTAATTTTATGAATTTGACCGTAAGCATAACCTTTAAATTTTTGCCAACAGCCTTTGTGTAGAAATACTTTGCGGTTTTCACGCACCAACTCCCCAATAGAAGTGCAATGTAAAATACAATTTCTCGGCACAAAAAGCGAATCAATGATATTCGGATTATTTTCAAGCAACATTTTGAAATATTTCACAATAGAATAAATCGTTACATCGTAAGTCCGCCCTGCTCCATTCATGGCTGATTTATCCAAAATGTGGTGGCGTTGGTATTGATTAAACTTTATTTCATACTCATCAAAACCCAATATTTCCCCACGTAAATGTGGAAAAATAATCTCTTTGGGTGGAATTGAAAAACCATAAACATCCATATCCGAAGAATCATTGCTGACGCCATAAGCAATCGAACCCATAATAACCTCATAATGGATATTATTGTTTAAATGCTTAGGCGCATCATTTATCAGGTTCTTGCTAACTAATTTTTCAAAATGGCTTGTCATTTTATTTGTTTTATTTTGTAAAGTGGTCTTTTTATCATTTAGTGTTTTATCGGTTTAGATACATGCCCAGTATCAAATATGGTGGGCAAGCCCACCTTACACAATTATCGTAGGTTTGGTTTCACCAAATAAGCAATGTATCAGATTTATCAATAAGAAATTAATTCTAAATGGGTGCAGCCTTGTCACAATGTAACATCATTTTAAATTAACCCCGTATCTATTTATCTTATCCCAAAACTGCTCCCACCGATCGCCTGACTGAACCAGAGCCCTTAATGTTAAAACAATGTGAG
>Ga0256834_1000079_pt1 | contig 64617 bp, 61 predicted proteins | sample 4281140metaG_FD_190536 | JGI IMG/M metagenome (GOLD analysis project Ga0256834, IMG submission 190536) | Hydrothermal vent microbial communities from East Pacific Rise, Pacific Ocean - 4281-140 | ecosystem: Environmental > Aquatic > Marine > Hydrothermal vents | place: Pacific Ocean: East...
TGCTTTTTGCATTTTTGTTCCAAGCACGTTTCCAAGCGGTTTTTAGGGCAAAAATCATATGTACTATTGCACCCATAATAATATCAAAAACCCCAATGCGGTTTTTTTCATCTTTAAGAGGATCAATGTTTTTTGCTTTTTGTTTTATGCCAAACCCTGAACTTAAGAAAAGTAAGATAATAGATGGCACAAATAATAGAGCGGAATATAAAAGCGAAGATGGATAAGTTGGTTTAGCGCCCGCAATAAGGCTAACTAAAGAAACAAAACTATCGCCAATAAGACCGCCAAGACCAGTTGGCAATGGCCATGTGCTTGGAGCGGAAATAAAGGCAAAAAATGCAGCGCTAATTATAGATGCAACAAGCCAAGTGCTAAGTTGCATGGTTGGGTGTTTTAATGATTGTTGTTTAATAAGTTGAAACGCCCAAAAAGCTGGCGGAATAATTATAATTAAGCTGGCAATACCAATAAATTGAAAGGCTAAATCAGCAATTATTGCACCTGTTGCGCCAAGCCAATTTTTGGTTGTTTGATCTGTAGCATAAGAAAGCGAAGGGTCACCTACTGACCAAGTGGCAAGCGCAGTTAGAAAAACTAGAATAAAGGATAATAAGATAAAGCCTGCAAGACGTGCAGAAATGTGGACATTAAAGCCTTCATATTTCCTATGATTTTTTTCTAGAAGTGAATTTGTTTTGCTGGCCATTAAACTCAATTTTATGTTTAGTTTTTTGATATTGAGTAAAGCTTAGCAATGCATAGTTAATCTTTGGTTAGTAATTTTAGGGAAAGAGCTCTTTTTCTTACCTAATCGCTCAGTGTTACCCTGAGCGTAGTCGAAGGGTCTTACGAGGCAGATAAGACCTTTCGACTACGCTCAAGGTGACAACAAATTGATGAAAAAACCACCCGCTATTATTTTAGCGGGTGGTTCAAGGGAATTAAGGATTAGCTCTATTAATTAGAACTCAGGGTAGGCCTCAACACCAATTTCTGCTTTATCAAGACCAAGTGCTTCGTCTTCTTCGCTAACTCTAATGCCAATAGTGACTTTTAGAATTAACCAAACAATGGAAGAAGCGATAAAGGTAAATGCACCAATGGCACTAATTCCGATAAGCTGTGTAACATAGCTAGTGCCATCATTGGTTAGAGGAACAATCATTGTGCCCCAGATGCCAGCAAGAAGGTGAACTGGAATTGCACCAACTACATCATCAAGCTTTAGCTTATCAAGAAGAGGAATTGTAAATACTACGATAGCACCACCAATTGCACCAATGAATAAAGCGAACGGAACGCTAGGAGTTAGCGGCTCGGCAGTTATTGAAACTAAACCAGCTAATGCGCCGTTAATAACCATTGTTACGTCAACTTTTTTGTAAATTAATTGCACTAAAATCATGGCAGTTATTGCACCAGCGGCAGCGGCTAGGTTGGTATTTGCAAAAATACGAGAAATATCAGCAACATCTGCAATAGTTCCCATTGCTAATTGTGATGCACCGTTAAAGCCAAACCAGCCCATCCAAAGGATAAACATACCAAGCGTTGCAAGCGGAATAGAGCTACCCGGCATTGGAGTTACCATGCCATTTGCGCCATATTTGCCATTCCGTGCGCCAATGAAAATAACACCAGCAAGCGCTGCCCAGCCTCCAACTGAATGAACAAGAGTTGAGCCTGCAAAATCAGAGAAACCAAGCTCTGATAACCAGCCGCCGCCCCATTGCCACATGCCTGTAATTGGATAAAGAAGACCAGTAAGCACAACAGTAAAAGCTAAAAATGCCCATAACCTTACACGTTCAGCAACTGCTCCAGAAACAATAGAAGCGGTTGCGGCAACAAATGCCATTTGGAAGAACCAATCAGATGCAACTGAATAACCAGCCTCTGCAGTACCAGCCCCTGCTTCTGGGAAGTTTGAAGGTGAGAAAGAGCCAATAAAGCCGCCAGCCTCGCCGCCATACATTACATTATAACCAATTAGCCAGAACATTAGACCAGCAATGGAATAAAGAGCGATATTTTTTAGCGCTTGCATTGAAACGTTTTTCTTACGCACCAAGCCTGTTTCGAGCATGGTAAAACCAGCCGCCATCCACATGACTAAGAAGCCACCAATTAAGAATAGTAGCGTGTTAAAGATTTTGGCATCACGATCACCAAAAACCTCAGCAACAATAGAGCTTATAGCGTCATTTGCAGCACTTGTGGCTTCTTCAGGCGTTGCGCCATTCTCAAGTGCGGCATCTGAGGCTGTTGCACCAATGGCTTCAAGAGTTGAATTTAAGGCTGAATTAACATCAACGCTTTGCGCTAAAGAGGGAGTAGCAAATATAAGGATTGCAAAAAGAGCAAATATTCCTGCTGTGAATTTGTTTTTTATAGAAGTCATTTTCTAAAATCTCCAAAATGGGGGTTAGTTAAAGTGCTGTGTCGCCAGTTTCGCCAGTGCGAATGCGAGTTACTTGTTCAAGATCAAACACAAAAATTTTGCCATCGCCAATTTTGCCAGATTCAGCGCTATTGCGAATTATGCTAACTATATTGTCAGCCTGATCGGCTTTTACTGCGATTTCTAATTTGAGTTTAGGAATAAAATTAACGGCATATTCTGCCCCACGATAAATTTCGGTATGCCCTTTTTGGCGGCCATAACCCTTAACTTCACTAACTGTCATACCATGCACATCTGAAGCGCTAAGCGCTTCTCGTACATTTTCTAGACGTGAAGGTTTTATAATTGCCATCACTAATTTCATAATAATTCCTTTTTTGATATTGTTAATTTTTGTTTATATCGCTTTTATAGATTCAAATTGCGTGCCAGATTCAAATTATTTTTGTAACCCGTTGTTTTTACTTAATAATTACTACTGCTATATAGAGAGATAATGGTTGAAAGCTATAATGACTATATTTATTGCCTAATATTTGGGCAGCAACAGTTGCTTTGGTGAAAAAACAGGCAAAGCTAATTAATTGGTGGGCTATGCTAAAAGTTGTGCTATTTCACAATAGGAATATAATAGATGTTGAACCTTTGAGATCGGAAGAAATAAAGTGGCCAAAAAAAGCAATCAAAAATACGCAAAGAAATATGACATTATTATTGTGGGCGGTGGGCCTGTTGGGCTTAGCATGGCGGCCTGCTTGGCGAAATTTGGCGCAGATCTTAAAGTTGCTATTTGTGATCGTAGAGATTTTGAAGTTCCAACTGATTCTCGTGCCTCAGCGCTGGCGCTTGGAGTTACCAAAATATTTGAAGCGCTTGGTATTTGGGACGAAATATCTAAGCAAGCAAATCCGATAAAAAGCATGGAAATTACTGATTCTGGGGAAAATGATATTTCACGCCCTAGATTTTTGCAATTTAAGGGTGAGGTAGCGCCAAATTCCCCCTTTGCCTATATGGTGCCAAATGTTGCAACTATTGGTGTTTTGCAAAAAGCTATAAAGGGTAAAGTTGAGATGATAAGCCCAATAGATATTGTGGGCTTAAAAACTGATGCCAATTCTGGCTCTCTTATTTTGGCCAATGGAGATGAGCTTGCAGCAAATCTAATAATTGCCGCTGATGGCGCACGTTCAAACTTGCGCCAATTTGCTGGCATAAAGACCACAGGTCATGATTATGGGCAAAGCGGCATTGTTACAACTATAAGCCATGAAAAGCCGCATAATGACACGGCATATGAGCATTTTAGACCCAATGGGCCATTTGCCTCTTTGCCATTAAGGGGTAATCAATCCTCATTAGTTTGGACTGAAAAAACTAAAAACGCCAATCTTTATAAAAATATGGAATATAGCGAACTTGAGCCAATTATAGAAAATGTTATGGGACATAATCTTGGCAAAATTAAAATTGTTGAGCAAGTGCAGGTGTTCCCGTTCAAATTACAAATTGCTAAAGATTTTGTTGCTAATCGCCTAGCCCTAATTGGCGATGCGGCGCACGCTGTGCACCCAATTTCTGGGCAGGGAATGAACCTTGGGCTTAAAGATGTTGCGGCATTAGTGCAGGTTTTAATTAATGCTAAGCGCTTGGGCTTAGATATTGGGGCGTTTGATGTTTTGGAGAATTATCAAAGCTGGCGGCGTTTTGATGTAGCGCTTATGGCTATGGCCACGGATAATTTAGTGCATTTATTTTCAAATGATATTGCGCCAGTTCGTGCGTTACGTGATATTGGTTTAGGGATAGTTGATAGAACGCCATTTGTTAAAAAACAGCTTATTCGTCACGCAGCAGCGATTAGTCCTTTGTCAGGAAAAGTGCCAGACCTATTGCTTGGCCGTGCTTTATGACAGTAATATTTATTGATGCCGATGCTTGCCCAGTAAAAGAGGAAACCAAGAAAGTTGCAAATCGTTTTGGGCTAAAGATTATATTAGTTTCAAATGGCGGTATTAGACCCTCACGAGATCCTATGGTTGAAATAGTGATTGTTGCAAAGGGTGCTGATGTTGCTGATGATTGGATTGAGGCAAAAATAGCGAAAAATGATATTGTTATTACGCAAGATATATTATTGGCCTCTCGAGCTCTTGATAGAGGTGCATTAGCTATTGGGGTAAATGGTAAGGAATTTACCAATGAAAATATCGGCATAAAGCTCGCTATGCGTGATTTGAACCAGCATTTGCGTGAAACTGGTGAGGGTGGTAGTTATAACAAAGCTTTTAGCAATAAAGATCGCTCGAACTTTTTGCAGAATCTAGATCTGATGGTGCGCAAGGCAAAGATATTGTAATTATAGCAGATCTATTTTAATCTATTATATTCTTCATCACTTAAATCATAAGATTCATCAATAGATAAAAGCGGCACTCCATCTCTAATTGGGAAGGCAATGCGAGCGGCGAGTGAAATAAGAGCGGTTTTATCATGACTTAAAATAAGAGCAGTTTTGCTTATTGGACAGACCAATAATTCCAAAACCTTAGTATCTAAGGGTTGATAATGTGCCTTAATTTGTTTTTTATAAGTCATTGTAGCATTATTCAAAATTTATTTCACATTAGCAATATGTAATAAAAATAAGTAATTAAATAAATAGTGCAAAACTAATTGAAATTTTTGTTGCAATTATCCTATCAATTAGGCATATAGCCCGAGTTGACTAATTTCAAACACTACTATTGTTTGTAATTAAATAATTGGAGTGCGGGCGTAGCTCAGGGGTAGAGCGAAACCTTGCCAAGGTTTAGGTCGTCAGTTCGAATCTGATCGCCCGCTCCATTTATTTATCTCACGCTAGTTCGCTTCGCTCACGCTCCGATGGGGCAGCGCTAGCGCTGGCGAGCCCAAGGCTCGCTATACTGAGAGATAGAGTGTAAGCCTATTGTTCTAACTGTGCTACTCGTACCTTCCCTGTCTTGAGCAGGGATCTCATCTAATTACACTAGAGACCCCCGATCAAGTCGGGGGAAGTGCTGGTGGTAGCTTGATCTTGTTGCCGTTATTTCTTAACTAACGCATCAAGTAGAAACTGCCCTTCAAGTGCCCCAATAATATTTCTGGCGTGAGCAGTTGCTACTTTTGGGAATATTTCACGCTCCTGATTGGTTTTGTTGGCAATTAATTCTATCAATCTATTATAATGAGCCTCTAGCGATGCTTTAAGGCTTGGAAGAAGGCTTTGTGCCTCAAAATATGATGCTAGGTAGCGTGTCATATCAATATTGCTATTTTTGCTAATATGATTTGGCATATTAGAATAGTGGATGGATAATAGTTTTCTGATTTCTTTTAGCGGTAAATGCTGCATTTGCTCTAGATCTAACTGCTCTACAGGATCTAAAAAGAACGGGGAAACCGCTTCTTCGTAGAGTTCTATTTTAGAGGAAAAATGATGATAGAATGCGCCTTTTGAAAGTTTGGCGGTTTTTAATATTTGATTGATGCCAATACCATTATATCCGTGTGTAAGAAATAGCGGCAAAGCAGTATTAATTAGCGTTTGGCGGGTTTTTTTAGCCGCTGAGGGCACATATTGAAGGTCTGAACTATCATACATTTAATTTGCCTAAAGGTTTTTAAGTCGAATGAAATTCACTGCATTATAAGGAAAAAACTGAGTCAGACCAGTCGGTTTACTAAATAAATTTGTAAATTAAAGAACTGAGAAGTTTTGGTATAGATTTAGGAATTAAAGAAATATGCAAAAAATATCTGTGCAAAATATAGCTAAACAAACTAGTTGGTCTTTTGCCTATGTTGCTTAAAAAGGCATTATTTGCTTGCAGAGGCTAGCGCAATAGAATCTAAAATCACTTTTTTTGCTTCGCTCAAATCACCAATATGATGGATTTTTACCCATTTATTTGGCTCTAAATCTTTATAGTGCGCAAAGAAATGTTTTACTTTTTCCATTTGGATTTTATTCATGTCAGCAATGTCTTTAACATGGTCATAATTGGGTGTTAATTTATGATGTGGCACGCATATTAGTTTTTCATCTATTCCGCCATCATCTTCCATGAATAACACTCCAACAGGGCGAGAGCGCACAACAGCGCCCGGAACGATAGGGCGTGAATTCATTATTATCGCATCAAGCGGATCGCCATCACCGCAAAGAGTGTGTGGTACAAAGCCATAATTACCTGGGTAGCGCATTGGCGTATATAGAAATCTATCAACAACTAAAGCGCCACTTGCCTTATCAAGCTCATATTTTATCGGTTCGCCGCCAATAGGAACTTCAATAATAACATTAATGTCCTCAGGTGGGTTTTCGCCAATAGATATTGCATCAATATTCATTTTATTTCTTTCACAAATTTTGCATTGCTATTGATATTTCATTGCTTTGTCTCTTACACTTATCGCAGAAATATTCCAGCAATAAATATGATTTAGGAGGACGCAATGATTATTAGAACCTATAGAATACTGATTAGCTCATTTATAGTTTTTATATTTGCAGGCTTTGTTAATGCACAAGAGATAAATCCTGAAATTACTTCGGCTTATACTAAAATCAATCTTGATGAATGTTTATTACTAGATGCTGATAATATGGGTGCTAGTTTTGCCTGCCCTGGATATAAGGGTTTTCCGCTTTATGTTGCGGAGGGAGATTTAAGGTTTTTTGTCTCCTATGGTTTTGGCGCATTAGATGAAATAGCGGCAAGACAGACTTTTCCTGCATTTAATTATATTGGTAAAACGCTTGAATGGCGATTAAAACAGATCAATGGTAATTTTATGCCATTTGCTACAATTTTACGCTGGTTTCCAAGTTTTGCAGATGATGAAGGTTATAATGATAAAACTGGTCAGATTCTGGTAGTTACAAAAATTGAGCAAGGAAATACCTGCCATATTGCCTATATTGATACAGAATTAGTGGCGAATGCAAATGAAGTTGCCCGAGATTTTGCAGATAATGAAGCGGTGAATTTTAATTGTGAAATTGATGATATTATGTACGTTCCAAGTTAAAGAATATGAGTTTTGAAATAAAGAAAATTGGCACATATAAGCTACTATATGTCATGGCGGTTGATAATGAATATGGAACTCACTTAGAGAAGCTTTTCACACCGCTTTTTACTGGGGTTGGGCCTGTGGAGGCAGCAATTTCGCTTAGTAAAGAGTTAGAAAAATTAAGGGCAAAAAATAATCTGCCAGATATTGTTATCTCGCTTGGCTCGGCTGGTTCTGCTAGGCTTGAGCAAACTGAGATATACCAAGCAAAATCTATTTCATATAGAGATATGGACGCGTCCCCTTTAGGTTTTACAAAGGGAGTAACGCCATTTTTGGATCATCAGGTAGATATTAAAATGAAACTACAAATTAACGAAATAAAATCTGCTTCTCTTTCAACTGGTGCAAATGTTATTTCAGGCAAAGCCTATAAAGGTATTGATGCTGATATGGTTGATATGGAGAGCTTTGCCCTGCTTCGCACATGCCAAGTTTTTAATATTGCGATGATCGCTTTACGTGGAATTTCAGATGGTAAAGAACAGCTAAATCATATTGATGATTGGACGCAATATTTACATATAATAGATGAGAAATTAGCAAGGACAGTTTCTATTGTAGAAAATAAAATAGTTGAAATGATTTGATAAAGTTTAAGTGATTTTACCTTGTTAAAACTTAGTCCTAATTTCAACATAATGATGCATTCTAAAAATGGAATATATTAATTTACTGGGGAAAGAAATGTCAAAACTCTCTATATTTAACCGCCGCTCGTTCTTAAAAACAAGTGCACTTAGTGTTGTTGCTTTAAGCGCTGGTCTTGTGTTGCCAAAATTATCTGCCTTTGCTAGCGCTGCAAAACTGCACAATAATCCTTTAGCTATTCCAGCGCTTGATATGGGCACTAAGCAGGGTAACAAAACCATTTTTAATCTTGAAATTCAAAATGGAGAAACGGAGTTTTTTAAGGGAGTTAAAACTAAAACTCGTGGGGTTAATGGGGCTTTGCTTGGCCCGACCTTAAGAATGAAAAATGGTGATGATGTCCAGCTAAATGTTAAAAACTCAATCGGTGAAACAACAACGCTTCATTGGCATGGTCTGCATATTCCAGCAAAATATGATGGCGGGCCGCATCAACCGATAAAACATGGCGAAACATGGTCGCCAGAATTTACCATCATGCAAAAGGCGGCCAATTTTTGGTACCACCCGCATTTAATGGGCAAGACGGCAGAGCATGTTTGGCAGGGTATTGCGGGTATGATTATTGTTGATGATGAGGAAAGTGAAAAACTATCATTACCAAAAGAATATGGTGTTGATGATATTCCGCTAGTTTTGCAAGATAGAAGGTTTTTCAAAGATGGCTCAATGACATATAAGCCTTCTCGTCATGATATTATGGCAGGAATGATTGGTGATGTGCCATTAGCAAATGGAACTATTGAGCCTTATTTTGAAGCTAAAAAACAGCTATTACGCTTGCGTCTATTAAATGGTGCTAATGCCTCTATTTATGAGCTAGCTTTTTCTGATAATCGCTCATTTAAGCAAATTGCAACCGATGGCTCTATGCTTGAAAAACCCTATGAGATCAATTCAATCATACTCTCACCGGGTGAGAGGGCAGAAATTGTAGTTGATGTAAGTGGAGGCAATAATTTCATGCTTCTTAGTAAACCTGTTGAGGGCGGTGGCATGATGGGCGGCGGTATGGGCTCGGGCATGATGGGCGGCTCTAGCTCAAGAGAAGAATATGGAATACCATTTAATTTCTTAGAAATTCGTCCTGCAGAAAATTTTCAAAAATCCCCAAGCATTCCAAGCAAATTAACAAATATAAATTGGCTAGATGAAAAGCAAGTTGACAAAGAAAGAAGTTTTTTAATGTCTATGCAAATGGGGCCCATGGCGATGCTTGGGTCAGGTAAGTCACATACGATTAATGGTAAATCCATGGATATGAAGCGCATTGATGAGACAATAAAACTTGATGATATTGAGATTTGGGAATTAAGCAATGATTCTAATTTTGCGCATCCGTTTCATGTGCATGATGTGCAATTTCAAATCCTATCTCGTAATGGCAAAAAACCCCATGCAGGTGAGCGAGGGCTAAAGGATACTGTTTTGGTAAATCCAAATGAAATAGTGCGTTTCATAGCTAAATTTGATGATTTTGCAGATGAAAAATATCCCTACATGTATCATTGCCATATATTGGAGCATGAAGATGCTGGCATGATGGGGCAGTTTTTGGTGGTTTAATTGGTTGGTGTGGATTGTTTTAGACCTTACACCTCTCCACTCGCACTTTCCCTGCCTTGAGCAGGGATTTCGTTAAGGTTGGCAAAAGACCCCCGATCAAGACGGGGGAGGCGTGTGTTAAGTTGAGAGTGCGTGACTAAATACTTCATCTTGAAACCTCACAGTGAGTCTGTCGAACTGCGAAGGAGGATGGCGTAAAGAAAAGCCTATTTCGGCGCTGCTCGGCTGGCTCTTTTCCTATCGTGTGGGCAAAGGTGAATTTTACGCAAACGAATTGATTGTGGTGTAACTTCTACATATTCATCGTCCGCAATATAGCCCAAAGATTGCTCAAGCGTTAGGCGTTTTGGGGTTGTTAGACGCACTGCCTCATCTTTTGATGAGGTGCGAATATTGGTTAGTTGCTTGCCTTTAAGTGGGTTAACCTCAAGGTCATTACCACGATTATGCTCACCAATAATCATGCCTTCATATACTGGCACACCAGAATCGATTAGCATTTGCCCTCTGTCTTCAAGATTGAACAAAGCGTAAGGAACAGATGTTCCTGTGCTATTTGAAATCAAAACGCCAGTGCGACGACCCTGTAGCGCACCCTTAAATGGTGCAAATTCATGAAATACTCGGTTAAAAATTGCTGTGCCGCGTGTATCACCCATAAGTTCTGGTTGATAGCCGATGAGCGAGCGAGTTGGTACGTAAAGCCTTAATCTGGTGCGCCCAATACCAGAGGGTCGCATTTCAACTAATTCGCCTTTGCGCTCAGTGAGTTTTTGCACCACTGTGCCAGAATATTCATCATCAACATCTATTGTAACTTCTTCTATTGGCTCTAGTTTTTGGCCATCTTTTTCTTGGAATAATACTCTTGGGCGGCCAACGGTTAATTCGAACCCTTCACGGCGCATGGTTTCAATTAACACCGCTAATTGTAATTCTCCACGCCCAGAAACAGAAAAACTATCACTATCAGTGCCTTGAGAGATTTCTATCGCCACATTGCCTTCGGCTTCATTGCGCAGCCTGTCGCCAATTACTCGGCTTTGCACTTTTGAGCCCTCACGCCCTGCTAATGGGCCATCATTAATGCGAAAAGTCATAGAAAGAGTTGGCGGATCTATTGGTTGAGCTTTAATTGCTTCGCTGACGCTGACATCACAAATCGTATCGGCAACAGTTGCTATTTCAAGCCCTGCGAGTGAGACAATATCGCCAGCTTCACCAATTTCAACAGGAGAGCGCTCAAGCCCACGAAAAGCCAGAACTTTAGAAATGCGTCCCTTTTCTACCTGTTTGCTATCTCGGTTTAATACTATCACAGGGCCTGTGGCTTTAATTGAGCCAGCAAGAATTTTACCCGTTAGAATACGACCCAAAAACGGATCTCGTTGAATGGTTGTTACCAACATTTTGAAAGCACCAGTTTCAATTTTTGGCGCAGGTACGTGCTTTTGTACTTCATCAAGCAAAGGCCCAATACTATCGCTTGCACCGTTTGGAGTAGTTGCCATCCAGCCATTTTTTGCTGATCCATAAAGCACGGGGAAATCTAGCTGTTCTTCTGAGGCATCAAGCGCTACAAAAAGATCAAAAACCTCGTTTAATACTTCGTCGTGACGCTCATCTGGTTTGTCAATCTTGTTTATTGCAACGATTGGGCGCAAGCCAAGTGCTAAGGCTTTTGCTAGCACAAATTTAGTTTGTGGCATTGGTCCTTCTGCCGCATCGACTAATAAGACAACTCCATCAACCATTGATAGGATACGCTCAACCTCACCGCCAAAATCGGCGTGTCCCGGCGTGTCCACAATATTGATACGCATATCATTCCACAAAAGCGAAGTAACTTTTGCTAGGATTGTAATGCCACGCTCTCTTTCAAGATCATTAGAATCCATCGCTCTTTCTGCAACTTGTTGATTGTCACGAAATACACCAGATTGTTTTAATAGAACGTCGATAAGAGTAGTTTTGCCGTGATCGACATGGGCAATTATTGCAATGTTGCGCAAAGACATGAGATTTACCAAAATATTTGTGAAAAAAAGGGTTCAAGCAGTGCCCTTAAACTAGAGAGGACAAAAGAACAAGCTAAATTGCTCTAACGTAGTTTTTTAAGCAGTTTTTGTCTTATGTTCGTTAATTTTTGTTTTTTGAATTTTTATCTTTTGCTGCAATAATTTTTCAATCGAGTTTTGTGGAAGGGGTGGTGAAAATAAGTACCCCTGCACTTCATCGCAATCTTGCTTAAAAACCGCCCGTAATTGCTCTTCTGTTTCAATTCCCTCGGCGGTAACAGACATATTGAGGCTTTTGCCAATATCAACTACTGCCTTAATAATGGCGATTGATTCTGGTTTTTCATCAAGGGAAGAAATGAATGAGCGATCAATTTTTACCTTATCAAAGGGAAAAGAGCGCAAATAGCTAAGGGACGAAAAGCCAGTGCCAAAATCATCAAGTGCTATACGTACTCCCATTGATTTTAACTTGTGTAAAATCTCTAAATTTCTATCACTTTCAGCTAGTGATACTGATTCGGTAATTTCAAGCTCTAAGCGGCACGGATCAAGCCCAGAATCTTTTAGGGCTTTAGAAACTTGATTTATTAAATCATCATTTGAAAATTGAATTGGCGAAACATTGACAGCTACTCTGACATCATTTGACCATTTAGCTGCACTTTTGCATGCAGTTTGAAGCGCCCAATTACCCATTTCTCTAATAAGCCCTGTTTCTTCTGCAACAGGAATAAACTCAAATGGTGAATAGGTTTTGCCTTTGCTAGTTTCCCAGCGCATGAGAGCCTCGCAACACGAAATTTGATTATCTTTAAGTGAAATTAATGGCTGGAAATGAAGCTGAAGTTCTTGGTTTTTCAAAGCATTTTTTAGTCCCGCTTCAATGGTAATACGTGCTTTTTGTTTATCAGACATTGCTTTTTTAAAGAAACAATAATCCCCACGCCCCTGATTTTTAATATGATAAAGTGCAAGATCGGCATTATGCATTAATGTTTTAGAGTTTTTGCCATCTTTAGGGGCAATAGCAATTCCGATTGATCCACCAATGATAACTTCTATCTCATCTAAACATACAGGTTTGGCTAGCTCGATTAGAATATTTTGTGCAATTTTTTCTACATTAAACTTCTTACAAAGCGGTTTTATTAGGGCGGTAAATTCATCTCCACCTAAGCGTGCAATAAATCCATAATCCTTGATACAATTAGCAATGCGTTGTGAAATAACTTTTAATGTTTCGTCACCTATTGCATGTCCAAAGCTATCGTTAATTGGTTTGAAATGATCTAAATCTACACATAATACAGCCCACCCCTCTCCAGATTTAATATTATCTTCTTTTTCAAGTAGGATTTCATGAAATGCTCGTCTATTAAGCAATCCAGTTAGGCCGTCATGTTTTGCCATATGTCGGATAAGTTCTTCGGATTTATGTTGTTCGGTTATATCCTCATGGGTAGAAAGCCAACCCCCATCTTCTAATGGTTGATGGTTGATAAAAATAATTTGCCCGTTAAGCATAGTTATTGGGCCAGTGCTTGGTTTGTTAGATTTTATCACTTTACTTAGTGTCTTAAGCCGCTGTTTTTTATCAGCAATAGAGACCATGTCATATTTTGCACCATGATCAAGAATATCCCATAGACTTACATTGGGCTTTGAAAGTTTTTTAGGCAATTTATAAAGCTTAGCAAATGGTCTGTTACAAATTACTAGTTTACAATCTTTATCAAACATAGCCAATCCATGGCTCATATTGTTAACTGCTGCATCAAAGCGCATATTTTGTTGCAAAATTTCATCTGTACGTATTTTGATAAGTTTTTCTTTTTCAACTTTCTCGGTAATATCTTCATGTATTGTTATCCAGCCGCCATCATCTAAGGGATGATGGTTCATAAATATTATTTGCCCATTAAGCATATTAATAGGGCCAGAAATAGGTTTATCAGTTTTTAAGACTTCACCAATAATTTCAAAGCGTTGTTTTTTATCGGCAATAGAAACCCTGCCAAATGTTGCATCATGATCTAAAATGTCCCAAAAACTAGTACCTACCTGTGATAATTTTTTAGGTAATTCGTAAATCTCTATATAAGGCTGGTTGCAAATTACTAATTTATTATCTTTGTCAAACAGCGCTAGGCCATGGCTCATATTATTTATCGCTGTATCAAAACGATTGTTTTGTTGTTCAAGTTCAGAGCTTCTAAGCTCTATTAATTTTTCTTTTTGATTTTGCTCAGAAATATCTTGATGAGTTGCCACCCAACCGCCACCTGCCATTGGTTTTCTAATTACTTGAAGAAGCCTTTTGTCCACTTTTTCAATAAAATTATCTGCGGTTGGCGCACCATCAACAAAATCTAGACGCTTTTCTAGAAATTCTTCATCACTTTCATCATCGCTACTCATATTGTGCGCCAAGCGATATTTTAATATATCCTTTATTGGCGTACCAACTTTAATCATTTTTTTGGGAAGACTATAAAATTTGGCATATATGTCATTGCTGATAATTAATTTATGATCTGGTCCAAACATGGATAGACCATGTGACATGTTAGAAATGGCTGCGTTAATCAAGCTGTTTTGGCTAGCAATATGTTTATCTTTTTTCTGCTCAATTTCTTGTTGTTTTATTTCTTCGCTAATATCATGCACAACGCCTATCCAGCCACCGCCCTTAATCGGGTTTTTAAACACTCGAATATGACGTCTCTTTATTTTTTCAACAAAATCTTGATCTGGTTTTTTTGATTTTGCCATTGCAAGGCGGTTTCTTAGGTAGGTTTTAGCGCTTTCTCCTTTTGGGATAAGTCCTTTAGAAATCCTATGGTGAAGGATATCTTCAAATTTAGTTCCTTGCTTTGTTAGTTTTTTTGGAAGTTCAAAAATTTGTGTATAGGCTTCATTACACATTATCAGGAGTTTATTCTCATCAAAAGCGCACAAGCCTTGCGACATAGAATCAAGGGCTGCATTAAACCAGTTATGTTGGTCTGCAATTTGCTTGTCTTTTTGTATCTCGTTTTGTTTTAGTTGTATTTTAGCTGTAATATTTTTTTGAGTTATAATTTGCCCAACATTTGGAACTTTAATAAAAGTAGATTGAAGGATTTTATTTCCAACAGCCCTTTCATAAGTTTGGTTGTCATTTAGCTTTGAAGCTTTCTTCAAAATAGCAGAATATTTTTTATACATAGAAAGGGCGCTAATTCCTTCACTATTGCCATTTTTGACCGACAATTTACACGCCTCTTTAAGTGTTATGCCCACTTTAAGTCCACGCACTTTAGAAAAATACATATTTTCGTATTTTTTATTAAAACTAACTAGCTTTTGATCATCGCTCCAGACGGTGAAAGTGTCAGACATGCTTTCAAGAAAAGCATGGAATAATATGCTATCTAGCTCTTTTGTACCCAGCCGTTTTGTACCAAGGCTTTTAGAGCCTGGTTTCATAGGCTTTTTGCGTGTTTTTTTTACAATTTTAGCCTTGCTATTAACCAATAGAGTGCCCCGAAATTATCATTAAATTGTATGATAACTAAAAGGGCTTAACGATGGTTTAACAACAAATTAACTATATATTATTTGGCTTTTCTTGAAGCGAGTGTTCTTAGGCGAAGCGCATTGAGTTTTATAAATCCTTGCGCATCATATTGATCATAAGTGCCTGAGCCTTCTTCAAAAGTTACTAAATCTTCTGAATAAAGCGAAAAGGGTGAATTGCGGGCAATTACACTTGCACTGCCCTTATAAAGTTTGAGTGTAACTTCGCCGCTGACATATTTTTGGCTATTATCAATCAGTGCTTGCAACATTTCACGCTCGGGTGAGAACCAAAATCCATTATAAATTAGTTCAGCATAACGAGGCATAATTTCGTCTTTTAGGTGTGCCGCACCGCCATCAAGGGTAATAGATTCAATGCCACGATGCGCCACCAGCAATATTGTGCCACCCGGAGTTTCATAAATCCCACGTGATTTCATGCCAACAAAGCGATTTTCGACTAAATCAAGCCTTCCAATACCGTGTTTGCCGCCTAATTCGTTGAGTTTGGTTAAAAAATTAGCAGGTGATAGTTTTTCACCATTGATAGAAATTGCATCACCCTTTTCAAAGCCAATAGTGATAATTTCTGGATTATCGGGTGCATTTTCTGGGTTAACTGTGCGCTGATAAACATATTCAGGCGCTTCAACATTAGGATCTTCTAAGACTTTGCCCTCAGATGAAGTATGAAGCAGGTTCGCATCAACCGAAAATGGCGCTTCGCCTCTTTTATCTTTTGGTACAGGAATTTGATTTTTCTCGGCATATTCAATTAGCTTTGTACGGCTTTGCAAATCCCAAATACGCCATGGAGCAATAATTTTTATATCAGGATTTAGCGCATAGGCGGCTAATTCAAACCTAACTTGGTCGTTGCCCTTGCCCGTTGCTCCATGAGATATTGCGTTCGCTCCTGTTTCTTTTGCTATTTCAACTAAGCGTTTTGAAATAAGCGGGCGGGCAATAGATGTGCCTAATAAATATACCCCTTCATAAAGCGCATTGGCACGAAACATTGGGAAAACATAATCTTTTACAAATTCCTCACGCAAATCCTCAATATAAATCTCTTTAATGCCCATCATTTCAGCTTTTTGCCGAGCTGGCTCTAATTCATCACCTTGCCCTAAATCGGCAGTGAAAGTTACGATTTCGCAACCATATTCATTTTTTAACCATTTAAGAATAATGGAAGTATCAAGGCCGCCAGAATAGGCAAGAACTACTTTTTTAATATCTTTGCTCATGATTGTACCTTTAAGAACTTGTTGCTTAATGAGGTTTTATGCCAGAGTGAGCAAAAAATAAACATTATTTTTTATTTCTTTTTATTCGCTCGCTTGCGGATTTTAACTGCCCACAAGCCGCATCAATATCTCGCCCTCTTGGGGTTCTTATCGGGGAAGCATATCCTGCTCGATTTACAATATCACCAAAGCGCTCAATAGTTTCCCAATCTGAACATTCATAGGGCGAATTTTGCCAAATATTAAACGGAATAAGGTTTATTTTAGCAGGGATATTTGCCAATAAACGCACTAATTCTTTAGCATCTGCATCACTATCATTAACTCCCTTTAGCATGACATATTCAAAGGTAATTCGGCGAGCATTGCTTAGCGAGGGATAGGTGCGACATGCTTCAAGAAGTTCAGCTATTGGCCATTTTTTATTTATTGGAATAAGTTCATTGCGTAAATCATCACGCACCGCATGTAAGGAAATCGCTAACATTACGCCAATTTCTTGCCCAGCTGGCTTTATTTTTGGTACAACGCCAGAGGTTGAAAGCGTGATGCGGCGTTTTGAAAGCGCTAAGCCATCGCCATCTGAAATGATTAGCAATGCTTGTTTTACATTATCAAAATTATATAGTGGCTCACCCATGCCCATCATTACAATATTTGTTATGGCACGGACATTTTCATTGGGAATTAAACCGTTGCTTGGGCGTTTTTGATTTGGGAAATCACCAAGCAGGTCTTTTGCCATTAAAACTTGCGAGATAATTTCACCAGCGCTTAGGTTTCGCACCAGTTTTTGTGTGCCAGTATGGCAAAATGAGCAAGTTAAGGTACAGCCAACTTGGCTTGAAACACAAAGCGTGCCTCGAGATTTTTCTGGAATATAAACGGTTTCAACATCAACTGGCGCAACTAATGGATTATTTTTATCAAAAAAACGAAATAACCATTTTCTTGTGCCATCTTTTGATATTTGCTCTGAAATAAGTTCAGGCCGATTAATATAAAAATGCTTTTTAAGCTCTAAGCGAAAAGGCTTAGCTATATTGCTCATCAGGTCAAAATCTGTGACCCCATTAACATAGAGCCAGTTCCAGAGCTGGGAGGCACGCATTTTTGCTTGTTTATTATTTAAGCCTAGTTTCTCAAGTTCAATAATTATTTCTATCTTTGAGAGATTGATTAAATCAATAGGCATTATTTGGCTAAGTTGTTTTTCCATAAAAGTGCTTTAGAGCAAAAACATATAAATAATCAAATAGATTTAATTACAAGCTCTATCTATCGAACGTGAAGCGGCGGTAACGCCTGATAATGAGAAGGTTTGGACTACATTTACATTATCTTTTGTCATGCCTGCAATATTAATGCTTGAGCCAGCTCGCATTTGACCGGCAACATCTTTGCTTTTTTCTCTATCAGCCAGCCATGCCGCATCATCCTTGGTGAATAACTCATAGGATTGCCCACCTATAATGAGCTTTGCTTCGCTATTTGTAGCAAAAGTAAAACCCGCTACAAAATTAAATTCATATTGGATATTTTCTGATGGGCGATGGGTGAGATAAATATAGGCTTGTTTATAATTTTTAGGCTCTGGTTTAACGCTTTTTGGCTTTGATAAGACAAAACATAATTTTCCACTCCCCTGTGATGTGGAATAAGCTGACCAGTCCTTAAAATCACCTAGTAATTGTACTGATTGTGCCTGTGCTCCAGTGAGCGAAAGGGCAATTAAAATAGCGCCAGTGCTTATAAGTTGCACTAATTTTAAGGGCAGTTTTGCCATTTATAAATCCAATTTGGCTAACTCGAACTATTTACAGGTCTTATCTAATTCAGCGATTGCTGCTGTTACACCAGAAAGCGAATATGTATCAGTTGTGTTTGTTCCGCGCTGCGATGTGCCTTTAACAATTAGTTCTCTACCTCGTTTCATGCCATCAACAAAAGCTCTTTCGTCATTTGTACTAGCAAGCCAAGCGGCAGATCCCTCAATAATCATTGCATATATTTTGCCGTCAAGAATTGCTGAAGGGTTTGAACCTGCCTTAAGAGGATAACCAACAAGAGTTTGGATTTCGTTTTTTGTGCCCAAGCCTTTGCGATTAATCACTAAAAAATGAATAGGATCACGATTAACATTTGTTGGCTGGCTTTCTTGAGGTTGGGAGGAAACATAGCATATTATACCATTTGCATCTTTCCCCTTCCAAGCAGTCCAGTCTTTGAAAGTTCCAAGATTTGTAGCTTCTTGGGCAAAGGCCATTGGTGCGCTAATAAACGTCAGCACAGCGACAGCAAAAGCACTAATATTTCTTATGGATTTAGCTAATTTCATTTTCATTACAAAATTTCCCTTTTGCTTAGAATCAATTTTGTTTCATTCTAGTGTTGTTAAAGTTACTAAGAAGCAAATTTTAATCAAATTTAATATATTTTTACAATATTTTTTATAATGTCATCAATATGGCAGTAAAGATTATTTTTGCATCATTTATGCTTTAACCAAGTAAAGATGACTAGAAGGTGAATGATCTATTAATTTTATTTATTTGTAGTGATAAATACTAATATTTATTAGTTCCTTGACATGGGATAATAATTTCAAGTTAATAATAATATGATGTTTTTGGCATAAATAAAACAGGAGATATTAAAATGGCTCATGTGGTAGTTTTGGGAGCAGGATTAGGTGGGGCTATTATGGCCTACGAAATGAAGGAGCAGCTTCGTAAAGAAGATAGTATCACCGTTGTTACAAAAGACAAGAAATATCATTTTGTGCCGTCAAATCCGTGGGTAGCAGTCAATTGGCGCACGCGTAAAGATATTGAAATTGATCTTCGACCAGTAATGGAAAAACATGGCATTGGTTTTATTTCTGAGGCGGCGACAAAAATCATACCTAAAGAAAACAAAATAGAAACGGCTGATGGCGAGTCAATTACCTATGATTATTTAATAATTGCAACGGGTCCAGAGTTGGCATTTGATGAAATTGAAGGGCTTGGACCTGAAGGTAATACGCAATCTGTTTGTCATATTGATCATGCGGTGCAAGCTGGCAAGGCATTTGATGAATTTTGCAAAGATCCTGGACCTATTGTAGTTGGCGCAGTGCAGGGGGCTTCGTGTTTTGGGCCTGCTTATGAATTTATGTTTATTCTTGAAACCGAATTACGAAAACGTAAAATCCGTGATAAAGTGCCAATTACTTATGTAACCTCAGAGCCTTATATTGGGCATCTTGGGCTTGATGGGGTTGGTGATACTAAAGGTTTGCTAGAGAGCGCAATGCGTGACAAGCATATTAAATGGATGACTTCTTCTAAAATACAAAAAGTTGAAAAAGAGGTTATGCACGTAGAATCAATTGGAAAGGACGGTAATTCGACAGGCATTACAGAAGTGCCATTCAAATTTTCAATGATGTTACCAGCTTTTCGCGGTATCAAACCACTGATGGGGATAGATGGACTGGTTAATCCGCGTGGTTTTGTTATAGTTGATGAACATCAACAAAATCCAACTTATAAAAATATTTTTTCGGTTGGTGTTTGTGTTGCTATTCCGCCGATTGGTCCAACACCTGTTCCCGTAGGAGTGCCAAAAACCGGCTTTATGATTGAGTCTATGGTAACGGCGACAGCGCATAATATTGGACAATTGGTACGTCAAGAAGAGCCAACTCATCAAGGCACATGGAATGCTTTTTGTCTTGCTGATTTTGGTGATGGAGGCATTGCCTTTATTGCACAGCCACAAATTCCCCCTCGTAATGTTAATTGGTCATCAAGTGGTAAATGGGTACATATGGCAAAAGTTGGTTTTGAAAAATATTTTATGGGTAAGATGAAGCGCGGCAAATCTGAACCATTTTATGAAAGTGCGGCTATGAAACTGCTTGGGCTTGATAAGATAAAAAAAGTGACAAAAGATAAATAGTCAATTATTTCAAAATAATTATATTAATGCCTCGCTCAGGATTGAGTGGGGCATTTTGTTTGAAATTAAGTTAAATAATAGCATTGCTCTATAATATATGGTCCGCCCCCTATTGATGGTTTTGCTGAAAAAACACAATAATTATCAACAGTAAAACTAAGCGGTTTTGTGAAATTATTTATTGCAAGATAATTGGCAATTTCATCGCTTTTATTTTTTTGCTCACGTTTAGAATTGGCGCGATAATAGCTAAAGCGTGCCAAAGTAATATGAGGGGTAAATTTTCTTGCTTCTATCTCTATTCCAAGTAATTGCAATTTATGGAGTAAGGTATTTCTTAGCTGAGTAAGCGCCTCATTTTGTTTGATATTGGCAATAAGTGCGCGTGGTTTTTTATGTCCAAAGACATCAAGCCTATCAATTTCTAACTCAAAAGGCTCACCAAATTTAATTTTCTCAAATACGTGAGTAATTTGTTGAGCTAATATTTCATCAATATCGCCAATAAAACAAAGGGTAATATGGAAGTCATTTTTATCTATAAAGCGTGCATTTGCTATTCCAACTTGCCTTAATTCTAAAAGGCTGGCAATCTTGTTTGGTATTTTTATTGCGGTAAATAATCTGGGCATCACAAAAAATTTAAGTTTGTTTGTGTAATCACCTTGAAATTGTCGCATAACATAGTCATATTAGGCAAGATTATTTATTCACTAAACAAAAGGTATAATAATGGCACAATTTGATCGACAAAATGTAAGGTCACAAACAGGCTCAGCGGCAATGATAGATGAGGGTTTGCGCTCTTATATGCTTAAAGTTTATAATTATATGAGCATTGGGCTTGGTATTACTGGCGTTGTTGCTTTTTTCTTTAATCAATGGGTTATGTCAGATCCAGCAATAGCGCAAATTGTATATGGTAGCGCTCTAAAGTGGGTTATTATGCTTGCGCCTATTGCTTTTGTTCTGGTTTTATCATTTCGCATCAATAAAATGAGTGCCGCAACGGCGCAACTGACCTTTTGGGCATTTGCAACCGTCATGGGGCTTTCGCTGGCCTCCATTTTCTTAGTCTATACAGGCACTTCAATCGCACGTGTGTTCTTTATCACAGCGGCAACATTTGGTGCTATGAGCCTTTATGGATATACAACAAAGCGTGATCTAACTAATTGGGGCTCATTCTTATTTATGGGGCTTATCGGTATTATCATTGCTATGGTTGTAAATATTTTTATGCAATCTTCGGCTTTAGCATTTGGTATTTCGGTTGTCGGTGTGTTGGTATTTGTTGGGCTTACTGCTTATGATACGCAAAAAATCAAAGAAGAATATCTAGAAACTGATGGGCATGAAATAATGGGTAAAAAAGCCATTATGGGTGCGTTGCGTCTGTATCTTGATTTCATCAACCTGTTCTTGATGTTGCTTCGTCTATTTGGCAACCGCAATTAAATATGGTTTGTGCATAAATATTTGCATATTTAGATATTGAGTTTATTAAATTATTTCCGCACCTTAGATAATCTGAGGTGCGGATTTGTTTTAGGTTAAGGCAATGACAGATAATATAATTTTACGCCGCTTTGAAAAAACCGATGTACCAGATATTCATAAAATTTATTCTTATTATGTCAATAATTCGGTGGTTACATTTGATATTGATGCGCCTAGTGAAAAGGCAATAGAGAAAAAATATTTTGACATTGCGAAAAAAGATCATCCGATAATTATTGCGCAAGTGGACAATGAGGTGGTGGGATTTGCTTATGCTTCAAATTTTCGTCCTCGCCCCGCCTATCGCTTTACTTGTGAGAATGCGATTTATATTGATAATAATATGGTGGGTAGAGGAATAGGGGATTTATTATTAGCTGAATTGCTTAAACAAGCAAAAGATTTTGGCTTTAATCAAATGATTGCGATAGTAACAGCAAGCGCTAATTCTTCGATTAAACTGCATAAAAAACATGGCTTTGAAATATTGGGCGAGTTCCCTGAATTGGGCTATAAATTTGATAAATGGCACTCAATTATTCATATGCAAAGAAAGCTTTGAATAAAATAGTTACAATTTAGTAAGAAATAATCGCTTTTTGAACACAATATGCCCTAAAAAATGTCAAATTAAGCAATCATATTATGTTTGTTGCCGTGAGTACTCAGAGTTGGGATTGATAGAGCCCCCAAACCATGAAGTCCTAACTTTGGCAGGCCTTAATTGGGTCTAAGGCAATTTTTGACGCTCTCATGTTCTTGCCAACATGGGGGCGTTTTTATTATAGGTCCTATCTTCTAGTTATGGGTCAATTTATTTAGCGAAAATATGAAGTTGCGCCAAGAATACGACCCGGTAATCCGTTAAAATCTTCTTGTAATATAATAGCAAACCCTTTGTCATCTTCTTGCAAAATTTGAGTAAAAGGTAATTTAATATTCACGCCTTTTTTTGGATTCCACATTGTAAGTGCTCGGCGCTCATTTGCGATATTTGAATAGGTGAAAACCTTACCAGAATTTTCACCACGTGTAATTTCTACTTCTCTAGTTGATTTAATATTAACTAACCAAATTATAGCTTCGCTAAGTTCTTTATTACTTGAAATAGATATTTCAAGATAATCATCGTCATATTTTATATTTATAGGAATAAATAATTTGGCGTTTGATAATATTTTATCTATTGCATTTGTGTTTGAGCCAACGACATCTTTAGTGCCATTAATCATTAATTGCGGGGTGTATATGTGATTGGTTTTTTGAATGCTAGAATAAGCTCTTTGTAAATTAGAATTTTCAGAATTGGCAAAAATATCTTTCCAGCCAATATAGTCCCAATAATCAACATGATAGGCAAGCGCAATAATATCTTCCCTCTCGCCTAATTTCTTGAGCAACTTATCAGCTACTGGGCAAGAAGAGCACCCTTGTGAAGTGAAAAGTTCGAGCACTGCTATTGGTGAGGTCTTAACCTCACCAGCTTGCGCCAAGCCAGTTAATAAAAAAGGCAGTGCAATAGAAAATAAAATTATTTTTTTCAAATTAAAATAAAAAGCACGCATATTATTTCTATAAAAGATGTTTCCAACAAAGGCTAGTAACAGATAGGTGAAAGCAATTTGAGAAAAGAGATAAGTCCTTATGAAACTAAGTTTCTAAGCACATATTGCAAAATACCACCATTTTTGAAATATTCTAATTCATTTTCAGTATCAATGCGGCAAAGAGTTTTTATGGTTTTTTCTTCACCATTTGCAGAAATAATTTTTACCTTCACATTAGTACGAGGTGAAATATCACCAATATGCTCAATGCTAACTTGCTCATCACCGCTTAGCCCCAGCTGTTCCCAGCTCTGACCATCAATAAATTGCAATGGCAAAACACCCATGCCAATTAGATTTGAGCGGTGAATTCTTTCAAAACTTTGCACAATAACCGCCCTTACTCCAAGCAATAATGTGCCCTTTGCCGCCCAATCTCTTGAAGAGCCTGTGCCATATTCTTTGCCAGCAAAAACAACTAGTGGGGTGTTATTTTCCTGATATTGCATTGCCGCATCATAAATTGGCATTTGCTCGCCGCCCAAGCCAACAGTAAAGCCGCCCTCAACGCCCTTTACCATTTGGTTTTTAATGCGAATATTGGCAAATGTACCACGCATCATAACTTCGTGATTGCCACGTCTTGAGCCATAAGAATTAAAATCTTTTGGTTGAACTTGGTGCTCAATTAGATATTTACCAGCTGGGCTATCTTTTTTGAATGAGCCAGCGGGGGATATATGATCTGTGGTAATAGAATCAGCAAATAGACCCAATATGCGAGCATTTTCTATATCTTTAATTGGTTTTGGCTCTAATGTTAGACCCTCAAAGTAGGGTGGGTTTTTAACATATGTAGAAGATGGGTTCCAATTATAGGTTTCACCACCACTAACCTCAATATTTTGCCAATGTTCATCACCCTTGAACACGTCAGCATAACGATTTAAGAACATATCTCTGGTGATAGAAGAGCGAACGGCCTGAGAAATTTCTTCATTGCTTGGCCAAATATCTTTTAGATAAACGGGATTGCCATTTTTATCATTACCAAGAGGTTCGCTAGTAATATCAACATTTAGCGAGCCAACAATAGCATAAGCGACAACAAGAGGCGGGGAAGCAAGGTAATTGGCTTTAATATCGGGGCTAATGCGCCCTTCAAAATTGCGATTGCCTGAAAGAACTGAGCAAGCAACTAAATCATTTTCTTTAATGCTCTGAGAAATATCAATATCTAGTGGCCCTGAATTACCAATGCAAGTTGTGCAACCATAACCAACTAGATCAAAACCCATTGCATCGAGATCATCTTGTAAGCCTGCAGCTTTTAGATATTCAGTTACAACTTGCGATCCGGGAGCAAGGGAGGTTTTTACCCAAGGTTTGGTTTTTAGCCCTTTCTCCATTGCTTTTTTAGCTAAAAGTCCTGCTGCAATCATTACAGAGGGGTTTGATGTATTGGTGCAAGAGGTGATAGCGGCAATTACAATATCACCGTGCGAAAGCGTGTAATCTTTATTTGCAACATTAGCATTAGGATTATCGCTCTTATTAAATTCGCCTTTAAGGTCTTCAGAAAATTTAGACTTAGCATCACTTAGTGATATTCTATCTTGTGGTCTTTTTGGCCCTGAAATTGACGGTACAACAGAACTTAAATCAAGCCCTATAGTGTCAGTAAAAACAGGGTCAGCACTTGAGTTATCACGATACATACCTTGCGCTTTGGCATAGGCTTTTACCAATGTAATTCTATCCTCATCACGCCCTGTAATTTTAAGATAATTTATCGTATCTTCATCTATTGGAAAAAAACCGCAAGTTGCGCCATATTCGGGTGCCATATTGGCAATAGTTGCCATATCTTCCAGCGTTAGATTATCTAAGCCCTCACCATAAAACTCAACAAATTTACCCACCACGCCTTTTTTGCGTAACATTTCAACTACTGTAAGCACAATATCAGTAGCAGTGATGCCCTCAACCGCTTTACCTGTTAGCTTAAAGCCAATAACTTCAGGAATAAGCATGGTTATTGGTTGTCCAAGCATAGCAGCTTCTGCCTCAATGCCGCCAACGCCCCAACCAAGCACCGCTAGGCCATTAACCATTGTAGTGTGGCTATCTGTGCCAACTAAACTATCAGGATAAGCAATGGTTACGCCATCAATTTCGTTTGTCCAAACCGTTTGCGCTAAATATTCAAGATTTACCTGATGAATAATTCCAGTTCCCGGAGGCACAACAGAAAAATTATCAAATGCTTCTTGTCCCCAGCGCAAAAATTCATACCTCTCGCCATTGCGTGAATATTCAAGTTCAACATTTTTTGCAAATGATGATGGAGTACCAAAATTATCAACCATTACCGAGTGATCAATCACCAAATCAACAGGCACTAGGGGGTTTATTTTTTGTGGGTCTGCGCCAAGTTTTTTTGTTGCATCACGCATTGCTGCCAAATCAACAACTGCTGGCACACCAGTAAAATCTTGCATTAACACACGTGAGGGGCGAAATGCTATTTCGTGGTTTGAGCTTTTAGTTTCTAGCCATTTAGCTATTGCTTTAATATCAGCTTTTTTAACTGTGTTATTATCTTCAAAGCGCAATAGATTCTCAAGTACCACTTTCATTGAGTAGGGTAATTTTGAAATTCCTGTTAATCCATTTTTTTCGGCTTCAATAAGCGAGAAATAGACATATTCTTTGCCATTTATATTTAGAATTTTGCGACATTTGAAACTATCAATGGATTGATTTTGCATGTTTTAGCACCTTAATTTTTACAGAAGTGAATCATCTGCTTGCCTTATAGAGCAAACTTGATGAAAAAATCAAATATTGCTGTAATTTTCTAATCAAGAAATTGCTACTTGCCTCAAGAGACAACTTGTTCTTTAAGTGTTTTATATTATTTTTTTTAAGAGAGTTAACTTGCCAAACAAAGAAGCATACTCGTCACAACAACTAAATGTGAGCAAGCTAAGCCTTATTCGCTCTGAGCGTTTAATATTATCTGATGTTAATTTCAGCGCTAAATCGGGAAGCGGCATATTTTTGCGCGGGGATAATGGGGTTGGCAAAACTACTCTTTTAATGGCTATTGCTGGTTATTTACATATTGGTGCAGGTAAAATTACTTGGGGAACAGATAATAATGAAGAGGAGAATTCTTTAATAGAGAATCTGCATTTCATTGCGCATCAAGATGCCATCAAGCCAACGCTTAGCCTTAAAGAGAACCTTATGTTTTGGTGTAGCCTTTATGGCGGAGCGCCAGAAAAAGTAATTGATGCCCTAAAAATAGTTGGACTTTCTCATGCTATTGATTTTGAAGCAGGGTTACTATCGGCAGGGCAAAAAAAACGATTAAGTTTGGCAAGATTATTGGTAGCAAATAGAGCGCTTTGGTTGCTTGATGAGCCTACATCTTCGCTTGATAAGCAGGGCGATGAATTGGTTGTTAGTCTGATTGATAATCATCTTGAAAGGGGTGGTATTGCCATTATTGCTACTCATTTAGATCTAAATATAAAAAATGCTAAAACCCTTATATTGGAAAAAGCTAATCAATATGGAGAAATTGCATGAAGGCTTTTTTATCCATCATTAGGCGTGATATAAAATTAGCTACCAGCTCATTTGGTGATATGCTTACTTTAGTATTATTTTTTATAATGATTGGGGTAATAGTTCCAATAGCTATTGGGCCTGATAAAAATCTATTAGCCTCAATAGCCCCCGGTGTGATATGGATTGCTGCCTTTTTATCTTCACTGTTAGCGCTTGATAAAATGTTTCGCCAAGATTTTGATGATGGCTCATTATTAGCCATGCGCCACGCTTCTATTTCATTTGAAGCAATAGTATTTGCAAAACTTATCGCCCATTGGCTAACCTCAATATTACCACTAATTATCGCCACTCCAATGCTTGCTTTAATGCTCAATATGAATACACAGATTTTAATATATACAATTATTTCTTTGCTTGTTGGCACGCCAGCGCTTATTTCCTTTGGGGCAGTTGGGGCGGCAATTACTGTTTCGCTTAGGCGGGGCGGGCTTATTGCACCAGTGCTTATTTTGCCACTTTCATTGCCGATCTTAATTTTTGGTGTTTCAGCAATAAAGTTGGGAACAGGCGCAGGTACTCAAAGTGCTGCTTTGTTAATTTTAGGGGCAATATCTCTTATAACGGTTGCATTCACTCCGTTTGCTAGCGCACTTGCACTTAAGCTAACACAGGAGTAAACATGAAAAAACATTTCGAATGGAAAAATAAATGACACAAAAAATTGATCCGCTTAAAAAAATGAATTGGTTTGATAGGATTGCCCATCCGGGGCAATTTCTTAAATGGTCACGTTATTTAATTTTGCCGCTAGCAATATTAAGTGTTATTTTATTTGGGGTTGGTCTCTGGTTTGCATTTTTTAATTCTCCTGAAGATTACCAGATGGGCGATACGGTTCGCATAATGTATATTCATGTGCCAAATGCTTGGTTAAGCCAGCTGGTCTATGTGACGATGGCAGTTTCTGCGATTGGCACTTTGGTTTGGCGGCATCCGCTAGCCGATGTTGCAATGAAAGCTGCCGCACCGCTTGGTGCAGCTTTTACCACTATGGCATTATTTACTGGTGCTCTTTGGGGGCGTCCAACTTGGGGCACTTATTGGGAGTGGGATGGGCGTATGACAGCAACGCTTATATTGCTCTTAATGTATCTTGGCATAATTGCCCTTTGGCGCTCGTTTGATGATCAATTACGTGCGGCAAAACTTATCGCTATTATTGTTCTAGTTGGCACGATAAATATCCCGATAATTAAATTTTCAGTTGATTGGTGGAATACACTTCATCAGCCAAGTATTGTCAGTTCTGAAGGGCTTTCAATGCCAGCTTCGATTTATACTCCGCTGTTAATAATGATGCTTGCCTTTACGACCCTTTTTGCTTTGTTACAAACCAATGCAATGCGCACTGAAATATTGCGCCGTAAAGCTGATAGGCAATTACGCAAAAGCTTAAATAAAGAGAATGGATAGTATGATGATAGACTTAGGACCACATGCCTCTTTTATTATAATTGCATATTTGGGAGTGGCTATTGTTACTTTAGCGCTAATTATTAGCAATATTGCTCAATATAAAAAACAAAAGAACCGTGTTAAGTCGTTTGAGGATAAGGGCTAAACAATGAAACGAATATTATTTTTTGCGACCCCACTAATATTGTTAATAGGTATGTTAATTTTATTTGCCACCAATATTGAGCGTGATAGCTCAATTATTCCTTCTGCCCTATTAAATAAGCCAGTGCCAGAGTTCACCTTACCAGCGGTTAAAGATTTGGTGCTAGATGGCAAGGTGATTGAGGGTTTTGCAACTTCTGATATGTTTGGTGAAGTTTCTGTGGTTAATGTTTTTGCTTCTTGGTGCGCTCCTTGTCGGCAAGAACACCCATTTTTAATGGAATTAGCGGCAATGGATATTGCAAAAATCTATGGCATTAATCAAAAAGATGCGCCAGAAAACGCTCGAGCTTTTTTAGAGGAATTGGGCAATCCTTATGCAAAAGTTGGCGCTGATAATGGGCGGGTTTCTATTGAATGGGGGATTTATGGTATTCCTGAAACTTTTGTCATTAACGCTAAGGGAATTATCACCTATAAACATGTCGGCCCTTTTACTCGTAAATCATATGAAACCTCGCTTTTGCCAGCGATAAAAGCTGCAAGTGAAGAGCCGAGCGAAGAGTTAAGCGAAGAGCAATAATTATATTGACTTTATCTTTATTTTGTCCCAATAAGCACCTAACTTTACTATAGGTGAAATATTTGAGCCACTAGCATATTCAAGAAATATGCAGTCCACACCCGTCAGCGCAGTGCGCCCACGGGTGGTTTTGTGCTTTGGATTTAACCGCTTTTAGTGATTTTGGTAAAAGAAAGACTGCTATGTTTGATAATTTAAGCGATAGATTAGGTAATATTTTCAAAACTCTTACCTCTCGTGGTGCGCTTAGCGAAGCTGATATTAAAACTGCTATGCGTGAAGTTCGTCGTGCTTTAATTGAAGCTGATGTTTCGCTTGAAGTTGTGCGTGCATTTATTACGCAAGTAAGCGAAAGAGCGGTTGGTGCTGAGGTTACAAAATCTATTACACCCGGTCAGCAAATCATCAAAATTGTGCATGATGAATTAGTGCAAGTGCTTGGTGAAGAGGCAGTGCCAATTTCGCTTAAAGCAACACCGCCTGTGGCAATTTTTATGGTTGGTTTGCAAGGTTCTGGTAAAACCACAACTACTGCCAAAATAGCCAAACGATTTAAGGAACGTGAGAATAAAAAAATATTGCTCGCTTCATTGGATACTCGCCGTCCTGCAGCGCAAGAACAATTAAAAATATTAGCGAAACAAGTTGGGGTTGATAGTTTAGAAATAATTGTCAATCAAGATCCGATTAAAATTGCTAAAAGAGCAATGAAAAAGGCCAAGCTTGGCGGCTATGATGTTTTGTTTTTGGATAGTGCTGGTCGCACCCATATTGATGAAGAGCTTATGGCAGAGACCGCCAAAATCAAGGAAATTACCAACCCACATGAAACCCTATTAGTTGTTGATGCGCTTACTGGGCAAGATGCAATAAATCTGGCTCGCTCATTTGATGCACGAGTGGATATTACTGGTATTGTTCTCACTAGAATAGATGGTGATGGACGTGGTGGTGCGGCGCTTTCTATGCGGGCGGCAACTGGTAAACCAATTAAACTTATGGGGGTTGGTGAAAAATTAGACGCGCTTGAAGATTTTCATCCCTCACGCATTGCCGATAGGATTTTAGGCAAGGGCGATATTGTTTCATTAGTTGAAAAAGCCTCGCAAAATGTCTCCGTTCAAGACGCTGAAAAAATGGCGAAGAAGCTGAAAAAAGGTATTTTTGATCTTAATGATCTTAAGGGTCAGCTTGAGCAAATGAAAAAAATGGGCGGCATGGGCAAAATGCTTGGGCTAATGCCGGGTATGGGTAAAATGAAGAAAGCCATTAGCGGAGCAAATTTAGAAGATAAGACCTTTGATCGTCAGGTGGCGATTATTAACTCAATGACTAAAAAGGAGCGTGAGCTTCCAGCTTTATTAAATGCTTCTCGGCGCAAAAGAATTGCTAAGGGTTCTGGGACAGAGGTTTCTGAAATTAACAAACTAATGAAACAGCACCGCCAAATGGCTGACATGATGAAAAAAATGTCAAAGGGCGGTGGTATGGGAGCACTTGGTTCAATGTTTGGTGGTGGTATGCCAAAGGGAATGGGTGCGCCAGATATGGGAGTTATGCCTGATATGGACGCTACGCAACTTGAGCGCATGGCACGTGAGATGGGGTTAGACCCAAGCGCTGCTATGGGGGGAAATCTGCCTCAGGAAATGCCGCAAGAAACTAAGCAAATAGAACAACAAAAATCAATTTCACCACCAACTTTACCCGGGTTAGGCTCTGGCTCAAATAAGCCACGTTTCCCCAACCTGCCCGGCCTTGGAGGCAAAAGTCTTGGTGGCGGCAACCCATTTAAAAAGAAATAACAATATTATTAAATCAACCCATTAAACCAAAGGAAAATATAATGGCACTTAAAATTCGTCTTGCTCGAGCAGGTTCAAAAAAACGCCCCTATTACCACATAGTAATAGCTGATGCTCGTGCGCCTCGTGATGGTCGCTTCATTGAGCGTATTGGCTCATATAGCCCACTATTACCAAAAGATAACGCCGATCGGGTGAAAGTTAATGTTGAACGTGCAAAATACTGGCTTTCAGTTGGTGCGCAAGCAACCGATCGTGTGGCTCGTTTTCTTGATGCAGAAGGCCTATTAAAGCGTGAAGCACGTCAAAATCTTAAAAAGGGTGAGCCCGGAGCAAAAGCAAAAGAGCGTGCAGAGGAAAAAGCACAAGCAGTAGCTGACGCAAAAGCTGCTGAGCAAGAAGCAAAAAATGCTCCTAAAGAAGAAGCGCCAGCTGAAGAAACGCCTGCAGCAGACGCAAAAGCTGAATAAATGTCTGAACTTGCTAAAGGTTCAAAAGATAATCTTATTGTCATGGGTCGCATTGGTGCGGCTCATGGCATTAAGGGTGCGCTAAAGGTTAAATCCTTTACTCAAAACCCGCTTTCGCTTGGCGATTATGGGGCGCTACAAGATACGAATGGCAGGCAATATAATATTAAAAATATTCGTGTGCAAAAAAATTCTGTCATCGTGCATTTTAAGGAAATAACTAATCGTAATTTGGCCGAAACACTAAATGGGGTTGAGTTGTTTGTTGAGCGCTCAATTTTGCCTGCTGATTTAGAGACAGAAGAATTTTATATTTTTGATCTCATTGGTATGGATGTAATGAGTGATAAAGGCGAATTAGCTGGCACTATATTAAATGTAGAAAATTTTGGTGCTGGTGATTTATTAGAAATTTCACCGTTGATGGAAAATGGTGGCTTTTCAGATAATACATATTATCTTGCTTTTACTAAGCAAAACGTACCTGAAATTAACCTTAAAAAGCACTTTGTTAAAATAACCCCACCGATTGAAATTGTGGTGCAAAAAGGAGAGATAAGGGAAGCAGAAAAAGGAGCAGAAAAAATAGAGAGGCAAGATAATGAGCAAAGCTAAATTTCATGCTTCAATCATTAGTCTTTATCCTGAACTTTTCCCTGGAACGCTCGGTGCTTCGGTAATTGGGCGAGGACTAAAAGAAAAGTTGTGGTCATTCGATACTATCAATTTAAGAGATTTTGGCATTGGCAAGCACAAGCAAGTTGATGATAGCCCAGCAGGCGGTGGCGCTGGTTTGGTTCTTAAAGCTGATGTGCTTGCAAAGGCCATAGATTTTGCAGCTCCTAAGGGGGATAATCGTAAGCGATATTTGCTTAGCCCCCGTGGCAAGCCATTTACGCAACAATTAGCTAAAAGTTTGAGCCAAAGTGAGGGTGTTGTGCTAATTTGCGGGCGTTTTGAGGGCGTTGATCAACGGGTTATTGAGCAAAGAAATTTGACTGAAATATCTATTGGTGATTATATTTTAGCTGGTGGGGAAGTCGGTGCTATGGTGATGCTTGAAGCCATTACTCGTCTTATTCCAAATGTGCTTGGCTCAAATGAAAGCATAATTGAAGAGAGTTTTGAAAATGGCTTGCTTGAATATGATCAATATACTCGTCCTGTTGAATTTGAGGGGCAAGAAATTCCCAAAATTCTAACCTCAGGCAATCATAAAAAAATAAATGAATGGCGAGATGAGCAAAGTAAAGCTCTAACTAAGTTACGCCGCCCTGATTTGATTAAAGAGTGATGAAATGACGATTTCACTCATTAAATTGCCCCAACATAGTGCTTTACATAATATTATAGAGCCTGATGATTTTGTTGATTGTTATTATAATGATGATGTTCCTAAAGAAATCCTAGTTTCCAAAGCTGCCATTATTGTGCTAACGCAAATGCCTAAATGGGTTGATATATTAATGAAAGCTCGAGATTTTGCGGTTTCATTTATTGGCTTAAAAACTGCTAGCAATATACCCGATATTTCTGAGAATGAAATTCTAAAGGTAGGCGATTATATTGGTATTTTTAGAGTGCACTCAATTACGAAAGATGAGATTTTGATAGGTGAAGATGACAAACATCTAAATTTTCTAATTTCAGTTCTGCGTTATGAGCAAGGCTTTGCATTAGCAACTTGGGTACATACTCATAATTGGTTTGGCCGCTTTTACCTTTTTTCGATTATGTTGTTTCACAAATTGATTGTTAGAAATGCTGTTGGAAGATTATCACTTGCAAAAATGTAAAAATAATTATGAAGAAGTGACCTCCTTAATATCAACATTGCATCTAACTAACATGCTAATGCCAAATATATCCAACCCTATTTAATGTACTATATTTGCCGTACCGTACCGTACGGTACGGCAAAATAAAGGGTATATTTTGGCTGTTTTAGAGTGGGTAGTTAGAAAGTGTAAAAAGTGGTTTAAAGTGATAAGTGGAACGAGCTGCAATTTTATGGCAGTGCAGAGAAATGACTGACGATGGAGGTTGGAGTGTTGTTTTGGGTTTTACTCGCATCATTTATCTCTCTATTTACACTTTCCCTGCCTTGAGCGGGGATCTCGCCAAGATTGCAATAGACCCCCCGATCAAGTCGGGTGCGGAGTTGCTAGGGGGGAGGTGTGGTGTATTTGGGGAGGCTTAGAAAAATGTTTTTAAGAGATAGGAACTGGTTAAAACCTTTAGTTTTAAGGAAGATTTTGCTGAATCCTATGGTTTGAGCTAAAAATGCTTATTTTTAGGGTTTTTTATAGACTTTTGCTATTTTCCCTTGTAAAGCCTTGCTTGACGAAGTTCCGTCCAATTAAGACCGGATGAAAAGGAGCAACTAACTGCTCTGGTAAACATCCCTAAGAAAAGATTATTTACGGAAAAACATTATGAATATTATTGAACAGCTCAACAAAGAGCAAGCTGAGGCGTTGGCAGCAAAACGTGAAATACCAGTATTTTCAGCCGGTGATACGGTTAAAGTTTGGGTTAAAGTGCGTGAAGGCACTCGTGAGCGTTTGCAGGCTTATGAAGGTGTGGTAATTGCCCGTCAGGGTGCTGGCCTTATGGAAAGTTTTACGGTTCGTAAAATTTCTTATGGCGAGGGTGTGGAGCGTTTATTCCCAATTTATTCACCAAATATTGACAAAATTGAAATTCTAAAACGTGGCAAGGTTCGCCGTGCTAAGCTTTATTATCTTCGTGATCGTCGTGGTAAATCGGCTCGTATTTTTGAGGCTACAAATTCTCGGATTAAAAAGATACAAGATGGTGAACGCAAATTAGCGGCAGAAGCACGTACTAAAAGAGAAAAAGAGCGTGAAGAAGCAGCTATTGCATTAGCGGCTGAAGCAAAGGCTAAAGAAGCAGAAGCAGTGGCGGCAAAAGCGGCGACAGCAAAAGCTAAAGAAGAAGCTAAAAGCGAATAGGCTTTAGAGCTCTACTCTTAGCTTATTGTTTGTTTGAAAACCCGGCTGTTAGGTCGGGTTTTTTTATAAGGGCTCACAATTTCTACCTCTTCTTCATTCCTACCCTCCATCGTCATTCCTGCGAAAGCAGGAATCCAGTAGCCCGCTGTCTAGCGGGCAAAAGATTCTATTGCGCCAAAGACTTGGCTTAACTGGATTCCGTATCAAGTGCGGAATGACGAAAGGGGAGAGGAATGACGGTGGTTAGCAATGATAACAGAGCATCGAGTTTAACAATATTTTTTAATCACCTAAAATAGCTTTCATTGTGAAATGCTCAAGCGCTTCTGGGTTTGCTAGGGCGCTAGAATTTTTTACTTCATGTCCATGCAACACATCACGCACTGCAATTTCAGATATTTTGCCTGAGCGGGTTATTGGAATATCTGGCACATGAAATATTTTTTGTGGCACGTGGCGAGGTGATGCGCCTGTTTTTATTGTTTGTTTTATTTTTTTCTCAAGTTCAGCATTAAGTAAAATATCTTGCTTGAGTTTTACAAATAACCAGATTTCAACATCTGCCTCTATTTGTTTGCCAATAGCAACGCTTTCTATGATTTCAGGAATTTTGGCAATTTGGCGATATATTTCTGCTGTGCCAATACGCACCCCACCCGGATTTAGCGTGGCATCTGAGCGACCAAGAATTGCAAAGCCGCCATTATCATATCTTACTGCCCAATCGCCTTGTGCCCAGACACTTGGTGTCAAGACATTTGGTTTTTCAAAACGAGAAAAATAGGCCTGCTCATAAAGCTCCCCATTATCATCGTCCCAAAACCCCAAAGGCATTGAGGGGTGGGCATTGCGACAGATTAATTCGCCTGCCTGATTAATTATTGAATTGCCTTCATCGTTCACCACATCAACATCTAAACCAAGCATTGCGCCCTGAATTTGCCCACGAATAACTGGCTTTACTGGCCAACCGCCAACAAAACAGGCACAAATATCAGTGCCCCCTGAAATAGAGGCGAGGTGCACATTGCCAACATTTTCATATATATAATCAAATCCTAGTGGGGAAAGTGGGCTACCAGTTGAAAAAATGGCCTTTAATGAAGATAGATCATAAGAATGTTTTGGTATTAATTGTTGCTTTTGACATTCATCAATATAGCGGGCGGATGTTCCAAAATGAGTGACTTTTTCTTTGGAAATTATTTCAAACAATCGATTTTTATGAGGGTGAAAAACATTGCCATCAAATAGGACTAAACTTGCCCCGCTTGCCAAAGCGCTTAATTGCCAGTTCCACATCATCCAACCGCAAGTGGTGAAATAGAATAATCTATCACCCTTTGAAATACCACAATGCAATGTTTGTTCTTTTTTATGATTAAGCAGCAGGCCGCCAGCTCTATGCACTAGGCATTTTGGTTTTCCTGTTGTGCCTGATGAGAACAAAATTACTAATGGATGATCAAAAGCTAAATCTAATGGCGCAAAATTTGCTTCCTTATGAGGGGCAAGCCACTTTTCAAAGGTAATGGATTTTTCTAATTGACTACCAGAGGGAACATCATTTTTTACAAATGGAAAAATAATTACTTTTTTAATGCTATGGATTTCTTCTATTACTTTCGATATTTTATCGCTAAGTGAGAAATATTTGCCACTATAATGATAGCCATTGGCGCAAAAAAGCAATTTTGGCGCAATCTGCCCCAATCTATCAATTATAGAATTAGCCCCAAAATCAGGCGAGCAGCTTGACCAAATTGCGCCAATAGATGCTGCGCCTAAATGAATGGCTATGGCCTCTATTGAATTTGGCACGATGCCAGCAATTCTATCTCCGCTTTTTATGCCCTCATTTTGTAGAGCTACAGAAATGCTTGCAACTAATTGCCGTAGATCTGCAAAATTTATTTCTTGACGATTACCTGCTTCATCATAAGAAATTATGGCGATATTTTTATTGTCGCCATTTAGTAGGTTTTTTGTGTAATTTAATTTTGCATCAGGAAAGAATTTTACATCTTTTAGATGGGGGGCATGTTGAATAATTTCGTTCCCCATTTCACCGATTATTTGTGTGAATTCCCATAGATTTTGATAAAATTCTTTTGGTTTATCTATTGAATAATTTTGTAGAGCTTGCCAATCATTAGCAAAACCAAGCTTTTTAGCAAATTTAGCTAAATTGGTTTTTTGTATATTTTCATTTCGCCAAAGAATTATTTCATTAGTTTTTTGCATTTTATACCTGTAGGAAATTCCTGATTTAGGAAATATTGATCCGCATCATTGAGAAATAGCTAATAATATGACATTATCAATATTATTATGATATTGAAAGGAAGATTATGAGCGAAGAAGCGCCTAAAAACAATGCCATTAAAGCAAAAGCTACTCCCATTAAAGTTACTGCAAAAAGTGCCAATGAGCCGATTAGATCAACTAGCTTTTCTGCAAATAATATTTCGTCAAATAATGATGGCTCAGAAAACACCCCTCATTATGAAGAATTAGATGAAAGGATATATGAAGAAAATCGCCATGATCCAGAAGCTATAAGGCGGGCTTTTGAAACTGGGGAATATCCTTATAAGAGTAAGCTTAAGCGCAAAATATATGAAAAGCAAAAGGCTGAATTGCAAATTGAACTGCTTAAAGTGCAAGAGTGGGTCAAGGAAACGGGGCAAAAAATTGTCATAATATTTGAAGGGCGTGATGGAGCTGGTAAAGGGGGCACAATTAAGCGTTTTATGGAACATCTAAACCCACGTGGAGCGTCTGTTGTAGCTTTAGAAAAACCAACTAATCGTGAGCGCCATCAATGGTATTTCCAGCGCTATCTTGCTCATTTACCAACTGCTGGTGAAATAGTTTTGTTTGATCGCTCATGGTATAATCGTGCGGGTGTCGAGCGGGTTATGGATTTTTGTACGGCTAATGAATATCTTGAATTTATGCGTGAATGTCCTGATCTTGAAAGAATGATTGTGCGCTCAGGTGTTCGCTTGTTCAAATATTGGTTTTCAGTAACCCAAGAAGAGCAATTTAGACGTTTTAAATCTCGTGAAGAAGCGCCATTAAAGCAATGGAAATTATCGCCCATTGATAGAGAATCACTTAGTAAATGGGACAATTATACCGAGGCAAAAGAATCTATGTTCTTTTATACTGATACTGCTGACGCACCTTGGACTATTGTTAAGTCTGACGACAAAAAACGTGCCAGAGTAAATTGTATGCAACATTTTCTCTCCTCTTTACCTTATCCAAGCAAAAATGAAGAAGTGGTACAGGGCCCTGATCCATTAATTATTGGATCATCAAGTGATGTTATAGGTCGCTCGGATCATATTTTAGGGGCTTCTGTTCATCCATCGAAAAGGAAAGCTAAATAGAGTTAAATTATAATATCTATAGAAAAAGGCCGCTTCAGAAAAATGAAGCAGCCTTTTTATTTTGATTAGAGTTTATTTAGCGAGCTAAAACTGCGAGCAATAATAAAGCCACAATATTTGTGATCTTAATCATTGGGTTAACCGCAGGCCCTGCTGTATCCTTATATGGATCACCAACAGTGTCACCAGTAACAGACGCTTTATGCGCATCTGAGCCTTTTCCGTGTAGCACGCCATTTTTATCGGTGTAGCCATCTTCAAAGCTCTTTTTGGCATTATCCCAAGCACCGCCACCAGCAGTCATTGAAATAGCAACAAATAGACCAGTAACAATAACGCCCATAAGCATTGCGCCAAGTGATGAGAAAGCAGATTCAGGGCCAGCTATCCAATAAATAATACCAAATACTACGATTGGTGAAAATACTGGAAGCATTGAAGGAATAATCATTTCCTTAATGGCAGCTTTGGTTAGCATATCAACCGCACGACCATAATCAGGCTTTTCAGTGCCTTTCATAATCCCTGGCTTTTCTTTGAATTGGCGACGAACCTCAACCACAACAGATTGAGCCGCACGACCAACAGCAGTCATTGACATGCCACCAAAAAGAAACGGTAGCAAACCACCAATTAACAGACCAACCACTACATAAGGATCGGTTAGTGAGAAGGTTAGTTTTGTAAGGTCAAGACCATAAAAGAACGAGCCAACTTCAGCAACTTTGGTAAAGTGGATAATGTCTTGCGTATAGGCTGCAAACAATACCAAAGCACCAAGCCCGGCTGAACCAATAGCATAACCTTTGGTAACAGCTTTTGTTGTATTGCCAACTGCGTCTAGCGCATCGGTGTTTTTGCGAACATCCGCAGGTAAGCCTGCCATTTCAGCAATACCACCAGCATTGTCGGTTACAGGACCAAATGCATCAAGCGCCACAACCATGCCAGCAAGTGCGAGCATTGTAGCAACAGAAACTGCAATGCCAAATAGGCCAGCAATTTCATAAGTTGAAATAATACCACCAACAATAACCAGAGCTGGAAGAGCAGTTGATTCTAATGATACTGCAAGCCCTTGAATTACGTTTGTGCCATGACCTGTTAATGATGCTTCAGCGATTGAGTTCACTGGGCGTTTGCCAGTTGCGGTGTAATATTCGGTGATAACGATAATCAGACCAGTAATAATAAGACCAATTACACCACACCAAAATAAAGACATTGGAGTATAGCCACCAAGATCGACATCCATGCCACCAAATACAAAATAAATAGTTGGGTAAAGTGCAAGAAGCGAGAAAAAGCCAGTTGCGACAATGCCTTTATAAAGCGCACCCATAATTGTACCATTGCCAAGACGTACAAAATATGTGCCAATGATAGAAGTTATTACACAAGCACCACCAATAGCTAATGGCAATATCATGCCAGCTAATTTATATTCTTCTGGTAACATTAGCGAAGCTAAAAGCATTGTTGCAACTGCTGTCACAACATAAGTTTCAAATAAATCGGCAGCCATACCAGCACAATCACCAACATTATCACCAACATTATCAGCAATGGTTGCTGGGTTGCGTGGATCATCTTCTGGAATTCCAGCTTCTACTTTTCCGACCATATCGCCGCCAACGTCTGCACCTTTAGTAAAGATACCGCCACCTAAGCGAGCAAAGATAGAAATAAGTGAAGCGCCAAATGAAAGGGCAACCAAAGCGTCAATTACAGGGCGTGAAGTTGGAGCAAATCCCGCAACCGCTGTCATGTAAAAGAAATAAATGGTTAGGCCCAATAGACCAAGTCCTGCCACAAGTAAGCCCGTAACTGCGCCAGACTTAAATGCTAAATCAAGTCCTTTAGCTAATGATGTAGTTGCCGCTTGAGCAACACGCACATTGGCTTGTACCGAAACATTCATGCCGATAAAACCAGCAAGGCCTGATAGGATTGCGCCAATGGCAAAACCAACTGCCGCATAGACACCTAGTAACCACCATGTAACGACAAAAATAACAATGCCCACCATAGAAATAGTTATATATTGACGTTTAAGATATGCTTGTGCTCCTTCGCGGATTGCTAGAGAGATTTCTTGCATTTTTTCACTGCCGCTATCAGCAGCTAAAAGTGTACGTGTTGTTACAATACCGTATATGATAGACAATACGCCACTAACAATAATTAGCCAGAGTACGAGATTCATTGATCAGCCCTTTTTACTTTGTTTAGTTTTATTTAGTTTCTTGAAAGAAAAAGAAGATTGAACAGTTGATTGTCCCTCTTACAATCATCCCCCCTCAAGCATGTTGCAGGTTTATGCCAAAAACAAAGCAAAAGGGCAATTCTTTTTAATGATTTTGGCAAAAAAAAGGGGGATTTTTTATGTAAAGTGCCTATTTTGCCTGTTTATGACAAATTAGGGCAGTTACTTAGTCACAAAATGACTTTTATGCGAAGGGTTTTATAAAGCCAACTATGTTTTGTTAAAATACATTGGGATAAATATAATAGATAATTATTGATCTGATAAAAATTATTCCCAAAAATAATGCAATGGGTGAAAGATCTATCCCGCCCATATTTGGTAAAAAGCGGCGTATGGGTTTTAATACGGGTTCTGTGAGCGCATTAACAATACGCCAAATTGCTGCAACAACCTGATTGCCAGTATTTATAATATTAAATGAAATTAACCAAGACATAACAATCATAATGATTGCTACCCACCAATATAGGTCAAGTAAGATAAGAACAATATCAAGAACAGCACGCATTTTTTATCTCCGCAATAAAAGTAATATATTAATATCTATAAATAGACTTCTAATTTAATTTAGCAAGTGATTGATGACTATTTAGTAAATCAATTTGATAAAGACTGTGATTTCATTTCTTTACGTAAAATTGCCCGCTCACGGCTTGGAACTCCAATTAATTCAGCAATGCGCCAAACCATATTGTCTTCTAATTCGTGATTATAGCCATCAGCAAATACTACTTGCCACATTAGGCGAATAATATTTATTCGCTCTTTTTCCTCAAGACCCGATAGGTTTGCAGTAAATTGATAATAATCAACTGCCGCTTTTTCTTGTTCTCCTGCTAAAGAGACAAGTTCTACCACTTCATTTTTATCAAGATTAAAATGTTCGGCTAATATTTTTGAAATTGTGAGCTGCTCGCTTTTTGTAACTTCACCATCAATCGCTGCTAGATGTACCAAAAGCGCAGCAACCGAGATATTAGTATTGTTAGTATCACTAACATCATGCTGCTGTTTTGCGTTAAATAGGCTTTTTATTGCTTCAAACATTTATTCTCTTGAGATAAGTTTTACTTCGTTTCACTTATCGCCATTTTTATAGCGGATAATCAAGTGTTTTATTTTATATTTTCTTAAAAAACAGAGGCAAATAATCTATTTTGATTAATTCTTTTTGTAATGCAGAAATCAAAGGGTAAGTTTGATTGTTTGATTGGAGTGCAACACACCAACTGGTATTTTGCTTTATAGACATTACTACTAGCTATGCTCATCCTCTAGTCACCAGAAGGTCAAGCGTTGTTATTTATCTCACACTAAAACAAAATCAATCTAATTGCTGCGATAAGCACTGCTATACGAATTAGCCATTTGAATGTATCAAGGTTTATCATTTTCAAGAAAGCATAACCGCAATAAGCTCCTAGTGAAATAATGGGGATAGATATTGCATTGAGTTTTAGTGTTTCAAAACTAATTAGGCCGAGGTTGGCAGAAAAAGGAAGTTTGAAAATATTTATCAATAGAAAAAACCAGCTTCGTGTGCCAACAAATTGTTTTTTTGGCAATCCCATTTGTAATAGATAAATACCAAATATTGGGCCAGCCGCATTTCCCATCATTGTGGCAATGCCTGCTGCAATGCCTGTTATGCCTATAAATATTTTGCTGTTAGATAATCTATTGCCGTATTTTTCAAGCACAAAAGAAAGCGTCAACATAGCAAGAATAAGTATGCCTAGGGACTTTTCAAAAACATCTTGGGCAATAATATCAACCAGAAAATATCCAATAAACACCCCAATAGCAGTTAGTGGAAATATTTTTATTATCACATTCCATTGGCACGAGCGCCGATAATATATTACGGCAAATATATCTGCTATTATTAGCATTGGTAGTAAAATTCCGGGCGATGCTTTGCCCGGAAAAGCCAAAGCCATTAGCAGCACTGCCAAAATTCCCATGCCACCAACTGAGGTTTTGGTGAAGCCTACAATGAAAGCTGCAACAGCAAAATATATTAGTGTAATTGTTGAAAGCTCAAACATTTATATCCAGCTAGGCACACTATCTAGCGCAATTAAATCTTCTATTTTTTGGCGCTTTCTAATTATCTCAAAGCGATTATCTTTTACTAGCATTTCAGGAATTCGAGGTCTTGAATTATACGTTCCTGCCATAACTGCACCATAAGCACCAGCGCTCATAATGGCTAATAAATCGCCCTGTTTGGCTTTTGGTAGGGTGCGAGATTGTGCCAAATAATCACCGCTTTCACAAATTGGCCCAACAATATCTGCAAACATATTTTCTTTGCCATTTTCATGCTCAACAGCTAAAATATCATGATGCGCTTCATATAGGGTTGGGCGCAATAAATCATTCATGCCAGCATTAACAATGACAAAATCTTTGTTTTCACCGTGCTTGATATATTCGACCTTTGTTACTAATATTCCAGCAGTGCCAACCAGCCAGCGCCCCGGTTCTAAAACTAATGTGCAATCTAAATTACTTAAATGCGAGCGCACGATTTTTGCGTAAGCATTAATATCAGGCTCTTTCTCGTTTTGTCCATGCGCAATGCCCAAACCTCCACCAACATCAAAGTGAGAAATTTCATGTCCTGCTAATCTAAGATCAATAACCAGCTTTGCCATAATAGCAAAAGCATTATCAAACGGTTCTAAATTGATAATTTGTGAGCCAATATGCATATCAATGCCTATGGCTTTTAGGTTTGGTGAATTGGCAATTTTTTCATAAATGCGCATTGCGTCTTTATGAGAAATACCAAATTTATTCTCTGATGTTCCAGTGGTGATTTTTTTATGGGTTTTAGCATCAACATTTGGATTTATTCGCACTGAAACGGGGGCGATTTTGCCCATTTCACCAGCTATTATATTTAAGCGATCAAGTTCAGCTTCGCTCTCAAGATTAAAACAATGGACATTAAGTTCAAGCGCTCGCCTTAGCTCTTTTTCGCTTTTTCCAACCCCTGAAAAAATAATTTTTTGTGGAGCAATATTGGCTTTTATTGCCCGCTCTAATTCGCCAAGTGAAACAATGTCAGCGCCAGCGCCTTGCTTAGCTAATAGTGAAAGAATTGCCTGATTAGAATTGGCTTTCATTGCATAGGCAATAAGGCAATCTATGCCTGAGAAAGCGGATTTTAATTGATTATAGCGATCAATTATCGAATTTGCTGAATAGCAATAAAATGGCGTGCCAACAGAATTAGCAATATCTATAAGGCTAACTTGTTCAGCGTGTAATATGTCATTTTTATAGGTAAAATATGTCATGAATTATTTCTAACTAATTTTAAGAATTCTTTTCCAACCACTTATTTCACGGCTGATATTTTTTGGTGCTGTGCCACCGTAAGAAGTGCGGCTTTTAACTGAATTTTCAACTGAAAGAACTTCAAAAATACTTTGATTAATTCGCTTATCAATTTCTTGCATGTCTTTAAGCTCTAATTGCTCAAGCGTTAGTTCTTTGCTTTCAGCAAGGCTAACAATTTTACCAGTAATATGGTGCGCATCACGAAATGGCACATTTGCTTCGCGCACTAACCAATCGGCTAGATCGGTAGCAGTTGAGAATTTTGCACCGGCCGCTTGTTTCATTGCCTCTTTATTTACGCTTAGATCTGAAACCATACCCGTCATTGCTTCAAGCGAAAGTGAGAGATTATTTAGCGCATCAAAACTAAGCTCTTTATCTTCTTGCATGTCTTTTGAATAGGTAAGCGGCAAGCCCTTCATTACCATCATAATGGAAGTATATGCGCCCATGATGCGTCCAATTTTTGCCCGAACAAGTTCGGCGGCATCGGGGTTACGCTTTTGCGGCATTATTGATGAGCCAGTTGAAAAACTATCTGAAAGCTCAATAAAATTAAATTGCGCTGAAGACCAAATCACTAATTCTTCAGCAAACCGAGAAAGATGCATGGCGCAAATGCTGGCAGCACTTAGGGTTTCTAAAATGAAATCTCTATCCGCCACGCCATCAAGCGAATTGGCATTTGGTTCAGTAAAACCTAGCTCTTCTGCCACCATATATCTATCAATAGGAAATGACGTGCCAGCTAATGCTGCACAGCCAAGCGGGCACTGATTTAGGCGTTTTCTGGCATCAAGTAGCCGATGATAATCACGGCTTAACATTTCAACATAGGCCAAAAGATGGTGAGCAAAACTTACTGGTTGGGCGCTTTGAAGATGAGTAAAACCCGGCATAATGGTTTGCACTTCTTGCTCGGCACGTAAAATTAGTGCGCTTTGCAGGGCTTTAATTTGCCCAACCAACATATCTATTGCATCACGGGTATAGAGTTTGAAATCGGTTGCTACTTGGTCGTTACGTGAGCGAGCCGTATGCAGCCGCCCTGCCGCTTCGCCAATAAGTTCAGCCAAGCGGGCTTCAATATTCATATGAATATCTTCAAGCGCTGACGAAAATTTGAATTGCCCTTGCTCAATTTCTTGTTTAATTGTGTTTAGGCCTTTGATAATGTCGTCTTTGTCTTGCTCGCTTATAATTTTAGTATGTGCTAGCATTTTTGCATGGGCGATGGATTGAGCAATATCTTGAGAATATAGATTTTTGTCGAAATCTATTGAAGAATTTATTGCTTGCATTAAAGCGTTTGTGTCTGATTTGAACCGTCCGCCCCACATAGAATTACTCATAATAACCTCTTATTAAACCTGTTTGTTGGAACTTTTTAATGTCAAATGAACTTCGATCAAAATCAAAAAGTCGATATTTTAGAATTGCCTTAATTTTAGGCCTATCTATTTTGGGCATAGCTATAGCTTTGCTAGTGCAGTTTAGCAATGGTGATAAAAACGGCGCGATAAAAATTGCTAATCAATGTCCATTAAATGAGCAGGGCGCAAAAGCTATAAGTTCTCTTAAAGAGGGTGATCTTGGGGCTCTAATTGGCACTGGGCTTGGGCGTGGTTATGCTAATATGAAGTTTTTACAGGAGGACGGCCAAGAATTATCTATTGCTGATTTTTCAGGCAAGCCTATTTTGGTAAATTTTTGGGCTACATGGTGTGCGCCATGCCGTGAGGAAATGCCAGCTATTGATAATTTGGCGGCAAAATATGATAAAGATATTTTTGAAGTGGTTACTATTAATCTTGATCGCGGTGAAAAGGGTTTACAAAAAGCCCGTAAGTTTTTTGATGAAATAGAGATAGAAAACCTCAAGCTTTATGCTGATCCAACCTATAAAGCATTTGATTTATTGGTAACAAATAGTGTGGCGCTTGGCCTGCCTGCAACTTTGTTACTTGATAAAAATGGATGTGAATTGGCTATTTTGCAAGGTTCTGCGACTTGGGATAGCGAGCAAGCGATAGATGTAATTGATGAGTTAATTACTGTTTCTAGTAAATAATTTAGGCGCTTTTATCGACAATAGTTCCTTGTCCTGCGGGTAATGGTGCGGAGCTAGCCGCCTCACTAAGCATATTGACGAGCATCATTTGCATTTCATTTTGCTTTTTCATTATTTTGATTTGGGCGCTTTGCAAAGTAGCTGTTTGCTTTGCCACCATAACGCTATTAGCTAATTCCATTTTTTACTCCAACTCAAACTTTGGAGCATAATACTATAGTAAGGTTAACATTTAAGAGTGCTCACTTAACGGCCGCCCAAAAGCGGGAAATCCTTACGCTTAAGAATAATGGCTAAAATAATACCACTAGCGAAACCGCCAATATGTGCCCACCATGCAACGGGCTCATTTGAATTAATAAGCACAAAGAAAAATTGTGTTAATATCCAAATTCCTAACATCCAAAAGGCAGGAATTGCTAAGGGAATAGGAATGATGATTTTTGCTATTACGAATAATCTGGCATAGGGGAATAATAAAACATAAGCTCCCATTACGCCAGCAACTGCGCCTGATGCACCAATTAGCGGGCCATTAGAATCTAAATTCATATAATAGTGCGCCAAACCTGCAATGATTGCGCAGAGCAGATAAAAAACTAAATATTTTCCATGTCCAAGTGCGTCTTCAATATTATCGCCAAATATCCATAAAAATAATATATTAGAGCCAAGATGTAGCCAATCGGCGTGCAAAAAAGCATAAGTAACAAAAGTTATCTCTTCTGGTAGCCATGCTATTGGCTGTTGAACGATATCATTAATAACAACTGGTATCATGCCAAAGCCAATTATTACGCTATTTTCTGTTGCTGTGGGCAATGTAGATTGAATAATAAACGCAATAATGGTGATGGCTATTAGCGAGTAATTTACATAGGCAAACTTAATATGTCTTTTTGGATTTTTATCGTGTAGCGGAAGAAACATTTATTTAATCTTTGCTAGTTTTATTAAATTTACCGGGTTGCCATAATACATCTTTTCTTCCCTCGTCATTTGCTACTCGAGCTAAAACAAAAAATAAATCGGATAGACGATTAAGATATTGCATGGTGAGCGGATTAGTATATGGCTCAACATCTATTAGTTCAGCGACGATACGCTCGCTTTTACGAACCATTGTGCGCCCAATATGAAATTCAGCAGCTAATGGAGTTCCGCCTGGTAAGACAAAACTATTTAAGGGTAAAAGATTTTCATTATAATAATCAATTTGTTCTTCAAGCCATATTACTTGATCTTTACTAATTCTAAGATCTTGTGTTGTGTTTATTTTTGTTTCGGGGGTCGCAAGGTCTGATCCGAGATCAAATAGATCATTTTGAATTTGAGATAATCTATTATCCATTTTTGGCGAATTGTTGGTTAAAATACGAATTTTGCCTAATTGTGAGTTGGCTTCATCAACTGATCCATAGGCATTAATTCGAAGATCAAATTTTTTGCGGCGTGGCCCACTAACTAGGCCAGTTGTGCCATCATCGCCAGTTTTTGTATAGATTTTGTTTAGTTTAACCATTTTTTGTCCTCTTCCCTAAAAGTCAAATTGTGAGATAATTTCTTGTGCGCTAATTCCGCTCTCTCGTAAATCCCTTAGGGGGGTAGAGTGCTTAGATTTAGCTAATTTCATGTTAGTATCGTCTTTTATTAGGGTGTGGTGTGTATAAATTGGACTATTTAACCCTAATAGGGATTGCAAAACCCTATGTACATGAGTTGCTTGCTCTAAGTCCTTGCCTCGGATTAAATGCGTTATATTTTGCGCATCATCATCAATTATTACGCTTAGATGATAAGAAGTTGGAATATCTTTTCTAACAATTACCACATCGCCCCATTTTTTAGGGTTAGCAATTACGGTTTTAGGTTTTGATGAAGGGTTTGGCATTGCGATGTTAATTTCTAAATCGCCTACTTTAGCAATGGCTTTATCCATATCCAGCCGCAAAACATAGGGAATATTTTGAGCTATTTTTTTTGCGATGTCATCTTTGTTTAGATTTTTGCAGGTTTTGGCATAAAGGGGTGCGCCATCTGGGTCTTTTTGTTCGGCATTATTAGCAATTTCAGATCTGGTGCAAAAACAGGGATAAAGCACACCTAAATCGTTTAATTTTTTTGTCGCCTTTTTATATTCACTAAAGCGAGTTGATTGCAACATAATCGGCTCAAGCCATTTTATATTAAGCCAAGTCAAATCTTGTTTAATTGCCTCTATATATTGCGGCCTTGAGCGTAAAATATCTATGTCTTCAATACGAAGTAAAAAATCCGCATTCATTTTTCTTGCCCAATGATAAGAAAAAAGTGCACTATAGGCGTGTCCGAGGTGTAAAAACCCGTTTGGGCTTGGTGCAAAGCGAAAATTTGGTTTCATTTTTTTTAATGCCTAAATTTAAGAATAGATAACATGGTTGAACATATAAAAAACCTAAAAATATTAAATAGGCATCTTGATGAGCTTATATTGTTAGAGCCTTGCTTAAAAGATATTTTAGAAATTTCAGGTGATGTGCCGCTACGCCTAAGAGAGGGCGGCTTTGAGGGCATGAGCGCAATTATTTCTTCGCAATTATTATCGGTTGCCAGCGCTAACGCAATTCATAAACGCTTGGTTAGTTTACTTGATGGTGAGGTTAGTGCAAAAAATTATGTTAATTTTAGCGAGCAAGAGGTTCGTCAATGTGGGTTTTCTCGCTCAAAATTTAATACGATGCAAAATATTGCATTAGCTGAATTAAATGGCGAACTTAATTATCAGGAATTAGAGGAATTGCCAATAGAAGAAGCGATGAAATGCCTAACTTTGCATAAGGGTATTGGTATGTGGAGTGCGCAAATATATATGTTATTTTGTGTTGGGCATGGTGATATATTTCCAAGCGGAGACCTTGTATTGCAAAAAATGCTTGCGAAAATCTTGCAATTAGAGGAAAAGCCAAATGAAAAGCAGGCGATTGAATTAACCAAAAATTGGTCGCCATATCGTGGGGCTGGTGCAAGACTATTATGGCGCTATTTTGCTGTTCTACAAAATTAAGGAACAGTGGACAAGCGGGGTCAGACAAGATGTGTGGCATAAGCATGGAAAAAGAATAACGGCGGGGGTGTCGGGGACGGGAGCGTAAGCGACCAACGGCGACAAGAATAAAAAGAGAAGGAATTTAAGTTGAGTAAAACATTATCAGGGCCAATGTTGGCGGCAAAATCAGGTAAGGCAGAACGACTTGTTATATTATTACATGGATATGGATCAGATGGTAATGATATGATTTCACTTGGTTCTTATTGGCAAAATCTATTGCCCAATGCCATGTTTATCGCCCCTAATGCGCATGAGAAATGCGATATTAACCCAATGGGACATCAATGGTTTGTGCTTGATGCCAATTCGCTAACTTTGGAGGGAAGTGCTTCTCGGCTTGAGGGATCAAAGCAAGCAAGGCCTGTTATAAAAGATTTTTTACAGGCTGTTTGGAAGGACACAGGACTTGGTGCAAAAGACACAATTTTAATTGGTTTTTCGCAAGGTGCAATGATGGCGCTTGAAGTTGGCTTGCGCCTTGATGAAGAGCTAATGGGTATTATAGCATTTTCTGGCGGTCTACCTGATCCAGCCAATATGAAAGATGAGATAAAGTCAAAACCACCAATTTGCTTTGTGCATGGCTCAAGTGATGAAGTTGTGCCAGTTAAAATGAGTATAATTTCAAGTGAGGAACTTAAAAAATTAGGGCTTGATGTTAAGTTTCATATTTCACCAAATGCGGGACATACTATTGCGCAAGATGGTTTGGAATTTGCTAGCGAGTTTATTAAGGAGCTAATTTCAACTTAGAAAAAAGGCGCTATCAAATAATAGTGCCTTTTTATTTATAATCTTAATTGAAATTTTATCCCAAAAAATCTTGCAAAAATGCGAGACCTTTATATTTCTAAATACTGTCATTCTTCAACTAATCCTAAAGAACGTAACCTTACTTTCATAGCAGCTTTAGAAACATTAAATGTTTTTGCTAAATCTTTAAGAGATATATTTTCTTCGTGCTTATGTTTAAGCAATAATTCAGGCATTAGTAATTCTGCTGCAAATCTATTTGCTTGAACTTCATGTGCAGGTGTAAATGGATCAGATGGGTTTTCGCTATCATCAAATAAACGATCTAAATGTCCGTTATTTAACATATCACGATGCAATAAATAATGAGCAAGTTCATGAGCCGCTGTAAAGCGCTGACGTTGTTCTCCCTCGCTTGAATTTACTGTAATCAAAAACCCGCCAGGTGTTTTTTCAATACGCCCAGATTCATGGCTTTTCATAGGAACTTTTTTATAACCTATATCTAAGTCCGCAAAAAGTTTATCTATTTCCAATGGAGGTTGATACATATATTTTCGTACAATTTCCATTTCACTCATCATCTTTATTTCCTTCTCCAATAGTAGAAATAAGACTACCAATAAATTTGGTATCTTCTTTTTGTAAAAACTCTGTAACTTCCCGACGTATTATTGGCGCACCATTTTCTTTCATATAATTTTTCATGTGTTCTTCGATGCAAGATTCTAAATACTCTTTTGTTGTTTCCTCGGCTTTCTTTTCAACAACTCCTCTCAACAGCCAAAATCCGCCAAATGCTGTCACAATTAAGAATATTTCAAGCGCAGTGATTGAAATTGTAAGGGCATCAAAATTTTGAGCAGTATGAGTGCTATTCCATATAAGAAATATAAATAAAATTGCAAAGCCGAGCACAATAAAACAAGCCCAACAAAGCGCCTGTCTTGATGAATGCCCGTTGCTTTGATCACTCATAACTAGCTCTCCCCCTAAGCTACATTATACTCTTACAGCAGATTAGGTTAATAACAATACCTTTTTTATTATATTTTTAGAATCTCAGTAAAATTAACCGAGATTCTAAGTTTCAAACCCTAGTCTTCTTTGTTAATCTCTTTACCAGTTTCTTGATCAACAATTTTCATTGATAGGCGTACTTTGCCTCTATCATCAAAACCAAGAAGTTTAACCCAAACTTTGTCGCCTTCTTTTACCACGTCAGTGGTTTTGCCAACACGCTCATTTGCTAATTGTGAAATATGCACAAGACCGTCTTTTGGACCAAAGAAATTTACGAATGCACCAAAGTCTGCGGTTTTAACCACTGTTCCTTGATAAATAACGCCAGCTTCTGGCTCATCGGTAATTGATTTAATCCATTTAAGCGCCGCTTCAATTGCTTTGCCATCTGATGAAGAAATCTTTACTGTGCCGTCGTCTTCAATATTGACTTTAGCGCCAGTTTTTTCAACGATTTCACGAATGACCTTGCCGCCTGTGCCAATAACTTCACGGATTTTATCGGTTGGGATTTTAATTGTTTCAATGCGAGGAGCAAATTCACCTACCTCATCACGAGCGCTATCAAGTGCTTGTGCCATTTCACCTAAAATATGATCACGTCCCTCTTTTGCTTGCGCAAGGGCTGTTTCCATAATGTCTTTGGTAATTCCAGCAATTTTAATATCCATTTGCAAAGATGTAATGCCATCTTTTGAGCCTGCAACTTTAAAGTCCATGTCGCCTAAATGATCTTCATCACCTAAAATATCGGAAAGAACAGCATAATCTTTGCCCTCAAGGATAAGACCCATCGCAATACCAGCAACAGGGCCTTTCATTGGAACGCCTGCATCCATAAGAGCAAGTGATGCTCCACAAACAGTTGCCATTGAAGAGCTGCCATTACTTTCAGTAATTTCAGAAACTATACGCACGGTATATGGAAATTCCTCTGCATTTGGGCGCATTGGATTAATTGCACGCCATGCTAATTTTCCGTGCCCAATTTCACGTCGAGAAGTAAAACCAGTACGGCCAGCTTCACCAACAGAATATGGAGGGAAATTATAATGTAGCATGAAGTTTTGCTTAGTTGTGCCCTCTAAACTATCAATAAATTGCTCATCATCACCAGTGCCTAAAGTTGCAACAACTAATGCTTGGGTTTCGCCACGTGTAAATAGGGCTGAGCCGTGTGTGCGAGGCAACATGCCAACTTCTGAAACGATTGGGCGAACAGTTGTTAGGTCACGACCATCAATACGCTTGCCTGTTTTAATAATAGAGGTACGAACAATACCAGCCTGTAAAGTTTTGAACGCTGTGCCAATTTGCTCAGCGCCCCATTCAGCCTCTTCGCCTTCTTTAGGCTCAAATGCTGCTTTAACTTTAGCTTTAGCCTCATCAAGCGCATCATAACGAGCTTCTTTTGCAGTAATTTTATATGCTTTAGCAATATCTTTAGAAACTACTTTACCCATAGCTTTTTCAAGTTTGCTAAGATCCTCTGCGATAAACTCACGAGGCTCTTTTGCCGCTTGTTCAGCTAATTTTATAATCGCATCAATTACTTTTTGGCTTTGCTCATGACCAAACATCACCGCACCAAGCATAATTTCTTCTGAAAGCTCTTGTGCTTCAGATTCAACCATTAAAACGGCATCATTTGTGCCAGCCATAACCAAATCTAAAATGCTGTCATCACGCTGATCAATAGGAGTATTTAGCACATATTCGCCATCAATAAGACCAACACGAGCTGCACCAATTGGCCCCATGAAAGGAATGCCAGAAATAGTAAGAGCGGCAGAAGTTGCAATAAGCGCCAAAATATCAGGCTCATTTTCCATGTCGTGCTGTAATACTGTTACGATAACTTGAGTTTCGTTTTTATATCCCGCTGGAAAAAGTGGGCGAATTGGGCGATCAATTAGACGGCAAATTAGCGTTTCAGCTTCTGATGGGCGTGCTTCACGCTTAAAAAATCCACCTGGGATTTTACCAGCAGCGTATGCTTTTTCTTGATAATTTACTGTAAGGGGGAAAAAATCTTGCCCCGGTTTGGCGCTCTTAGCGCTAACAACAGTTGCTAAAACAACGGTTTCGCCTAATTTTGCTAAAACAGCGCCATCGGCCTGACGGGCGATTTTACCTGTTTCAAGAGTAAGAGGCACACCGCCCCAATCGAGTTCTACTTTATGATGATTAAACATATTTTTCTTCTTTATCTATCTGTTGGCTGTTTATAATGAGCCGATTTTTATTTACGGATTAGCTTAGTTTCACACCCCATATGCAAAGCAAAAAATGTGCAAAGCTAAAATACTAAATCCTTGTTTATTATTTTGACCAAGATGGCGAGCGGCTTTCTAACAAAAACGAATGAAAGCGGCTAACGATCTTGATCAAAAAGTAAAAAGGCGCAAAATTGCGCCCCTTTTTCTTAAAGCCTAACGGCGTAATTCAAGTCTTTTAATCAAGTCTTGATAACGGCTTTCTGATTTGCCTTTGGTGTAATCAAGTAAACTACGACGTAAAGCCACCATTTTTAATAGACCACGACGAGAATGATTGTCTTTTTTGTGGGTTTTGAAATGTTCAGTTAGGGTTTTTATGCGATCTGAAAGAATTGCAACCTGTACTTCTGGTGATCCTGTATCACCTTCTTTAATGGCATATTCTTTTATGATTTGTGCTTTTCGTTCTGGTGTAATCGACAACGTTTATATCCTTTCATTTTGGATTTGTTAAAACCAAAGCCGAGATGTCGTTCAGCAAAGGTAAGGTAATTATCTTTATTTAAGTAAAGATGGGTTTGGCTATAGAGCAAAAGTAAAATAATTGCAAAGCTAAATATTCTAGGCTGCTGCAGATCCTTTATTTCTACTTCTTGTAAATTTGTTTTTGCCTATATCTTTGCCTTTTCTCTTTTTACTTGTCGACGGCGCATCAGTTGGTCGTTGCTTCTGCTCGTTTCTCTTTGCGGGGTTGCCCGACTCACCTGCCGATTTGTTAGCCCATTTTTTCTTAAAAGATTTCGGCTTTCTGTTAGCGTTTTCATTGCCATCATTGTTGCTATTAGAATTATTACTATTGTCCGCCGTTGGTCGCTTTGCTCCCATCCCCGCCTTGCTAAAATTCTTTGGGTCTCTACGCTTAAAAGTTTTAGCGTTGCTTTTATTTTCAGAACCTTCTTCTAATCTTTCAGGGCGATAGGTATTTCTTTTTCTTTCGCCTTCATTTGCATTCTCATTAGAATTTTTTGATCTATAAGGTTTTCTAGAATCAGATCTATAAGAATCTTTAGAACGGCTATTTCTGCCATCTCTTTTTTTCTTGCCGCCGTTGGTCGCTCTGCTCCCGTCCCCGGCACCCCCGCCACTTCTACTTCTATCTTTATTGCGTGATTTAACTCGATTGCGAGAGCGAGGGTTTTTCTTTGAATTTGCTTTTTCTTCTTCCTTACTAATTTCACCAGAGGCAATTTCAATAGTAATTCCCATTAATTTTTCAATGGCTCTTAAAAGCGAAATGTCGCTAGGAGGGCAAAAGGCAATGGCTTGCCCTGATGCGCCAGCACGTGCTGTGCGTCCAATGCGATGCACATAATTTTCTGCCATTTCTGGTAAATCATAGTTAAAAACGTGAGAAACATTAGGAATATCAATGCCACGTGCCGCAACATCTGTTGCAACTAGCACTCTTGTTTCACCGCTTCTAAATTTACGAATAGCTCTATCACGTTGCCCTTGAGATTTATTGCCATGAATAGAATCGGTTTTAAAGCCCTTATCCTTAAGATGTTTCATAAGTTTTTCTGCGCCATGTTTTGTGCGAGAAAAAACTAAAGCAAGGTGATTTTTATCTTCATTTAGGCACTCTTTTAACAAATCAGCTTTTGCTCTTGAGCCAATGAAATGCACGCTTTGTTTAACTTTATCAGCGGCAGTTCCTTGAGGGGAAACCTCAACGCGCTTAGGGTCTTTAAGAAATGCCTTTGATAATACTGAAATAGATTTTGGCATGGTGGCAGAAAACATCATGGTTTGACGAGGCGTGCCTAGCATTTGTGCAATTTCTTGAAGCACATGAATAAAACCAAGATCAAGCATTTGATCGGCTTCATCAAGCACAAGGTATTTTACTGTATCAAGATATATGGCTTTACGATCAACAAGATCCATCAAACGACCTGGTGTAGCAATTAAAATATCAGTACCACGACCTAGTTTTTGTCTTTGTATTTGAATTGAAGAACCGCCTACAACCACATTTACTTTGAGGTGCGTATGACGAACATAGGTGCGCATATTATCGGCAATTTGATTGGCCAATTCACGGGTTGGTGCTAAAATTAGCGAGCGAGTGGTTTTGTTTTCTGGGCGATCAAGCTCTTTTATTAGGTGCTGCACCAATGGAAGGCCAAAAGCTGCGGTTTTACCTGTGCCAGTTTGCGCCAAGCCCATAATGTCGTGCCCTTCAAGCACTAGCGGAATTGCTTGCTCTTGAATTGGGGTGGCTTTTTCAAAACCAAGCCCATTAATAGCTTTTATAATTGTTGGATGAAAATCAAATTCATTAAAATTGGTCAAAATATATCTTTCTTTTGCGAGGTAATCATCAACAAGATAATTATCCACGATAATAAACGTCAATAATCCTTGCTCCAACAGAGCGAAGATTATTAGATTGCGGTTTTAACGATTCTGAGCAATTAAATTGCCCTATCGCTAAGATCCCCGCGTGATATGGGAACTTTTGGGAAAAGCCTGTTTTATACCATCAGGCATTTGGTTTTTGCATTTTACTATATGCTTGGTTGCTCACGCACCAACTAATTCATGGGCTATATCGTTTGTTATGATTAAAGAGTCAAGTTATATTATAATTTTGACAATTATAGTAAATTTCCAAATATTTTATATGGGGCTTGAGTTTTAATTGTTTTAGGGCTATATGAGGGTTAACAATCTTAAGAATAACTTAGAGAGTGGGCGCCATAAAGGCTCCGCTCTTTTTTATTGCATAAAATAAAGAGAATAAAATTGAACAATAAACGTTATATTTGTGAAAGTGGTTCAGAGGCTCGCATAGCCGCTATTGTCATTCCAATAGCTAGTGATATGGGGTTTGACTTGGTGCGAGTTAAAATAATTAGTGGTAATGATACGACCTTGCAAATTATGGCGGAGGACGAGCAGGGAAAGTTTTCAATAGCTGATTGCACAAAATTAAGTCGTGAACTAAGCCCTGCCCTTGATGTGGAAGAGCCACTTTCAAATGCTTATCAACTTGAAATTTCTTCGCCTGGGATTGATAGGCCATTGGTAAGGGCTAGGGATTTTGCTCGCTATATTGGGCATGATGCCAAAATTGAACTTAGAGATATGATAGATGGGCGGAAGCGCTTTCGTGGTGAAATTATTAAAGCTAACGAGACAAGTGTTACAATAAAATTGCGTGATGCCTTGCCAGATACAGACCCAAATCATCAACTAGAGTTAGAGCAAATAGCAGAAGCTAAGCTTGTTATGAGTGATAAATTGCTTGAAGAAGCACGTAAACAACAAATCAACAAAGATCTTGATAATCCTGATATAGAGGTTATTGAGGATAATATTAAGGAGAATATATAATGGCCGTTTCAGCCAATCGTTTGGAGCTTTTGCAAATTGCAGACGCAGTTGCACGTGAAAAATCAATAGATAGACTTATTGTTATTGATGCAATGCAAGACGCTATTCAAAAAGCGGCTCGTTCTCGTTATGGTGCTGAAACTGAAGTTAAGGCTGAAATTAATCCAAAAACAGGCGAAATGCGCCTTTGGAAATTGTTAGAAATTGTTGAGGAAGTTGAAGAGCCCGCTCGTCAAATTTCTTTGCCACACGCTAAAGAAAAAATCAAAGAGGCGCAACTTGGGCAATATATTTCAGAGCCGCTTCCTCCAGTAGAATTTGGACGTATTGCGGCGCAATCTGCAAAACAAGTAATTGTACAAAAAGTTCGTGATGCTGAGCGTGATCGTATGTTTAGTGAATATACTGATCGCATTGGTGAGGTAGTTAATGGCACTGTTAAGCGTGTTGAATATGGTAATGTAATTGTTGATTTGGGTAAGGGCGAGGCGATTATTCGCCGTGATGAACTTATCCCACGTGAAACATTTCGCTATGGCGACAGAGTACGTGCATATATTTATGACGTAAGACGTGAGCAACGTGGGCCGCAAATTTTCCTCTCGCGCACTCATCCACAATTTATGGCTAAATTGTTTATGCAAGAAGTGCCAGAAATTTACGATGGAATTATTACAATTCGCTCAATCGCTCGTGATCCGGGATCTCGTGCAAAAATTGCGGTAACTTCAAATGATAGCTCAATCGATCCAGTTGGTGCTTGTGTTGGTATGCGTGGCTCACGTGTGCAAGCAGTGGTTGGAGAATTGCAGGGTGAAAAGGTTGATATTATCCCATGGACCGATAATATTGCTGATCTTGTGGTTTCTGCTTTGCAGCCATCTGAAGTTGCAAAAGTGGTACTTGATGAACAGGGTGAGAAAATAGAAGCGGTTGTGCCTGATGACCAGCTTTCTTTAGCTATTGGGCGACGTGGACAAAATGTGCGCTTAGCATCTCAGCTTATTGGTTGGGATATTGATATTTTAACCGAGCTTGAAGAGAGCGAAAGACGCATTAAAGAATTTACCGATCGTTCAGAATTATTTATGGCATCAATAGATGTTGATGAAATGTTGGCGCAATTACTTGCATCAGAGGGTTTTACCTCTGTTGAAGATCTTGCCTATATTGAATTAGAAGAAATAGCGTCTATTCAAGGGTTAGATGCAGATATTGCTACTGAGTTGCAAGATCGTGCGAAAGAATATCTTAACGCAAAAGAAGTTGCGCTTGATGAGGAGCGTAAAAAGCTTGGCGTTAGTGACGATCTATATGAAATTTCTGGCCTTACTGGTGCAATGTTAGTTGAACTTGGCAAAGATGGTATTAAAACAGTTGAAGATTTTGCTGGTTGTGCCGCTGATGATCTTGTTGGCTGGATTGAAAGAGTGGATGGTGAAGTAAAACGCTTTGCTGGCCTGTTTTCTTCTTTAGATGTTAGTCGTGAAGAAGCTGAGGCGATGGTTTTAGATGCTCGTATTAAAGTTGGTTGGATTAAAGCAGAAGATTTAGTGCAAGAAGATGAAACTAGTGAAGAAGATGAGGCGCAAGAAGGTGAGACGCAAGAAGACGAAACAAGTGAAGAAGAGCAAGAAAATAAAGATAGCTAAATTTTAGAAGAATGAATGAAAGAATGAAACAAAGGGGTCCAAAAATACGCCAATGCGCACTAAGTAAAGAAGAAAAAGAGGCAAAGCATCTTATTAGATTTGTTCTTTCTCCCAATAATGAGATAGTTCCTGATATTGATGCAAAAGCTGAGGGGCGTGGTGTTTGGATATCTCTTTCTCAGCTTGCAGTTAAAGAGGGTGCAAAGAAAAATATCTTTTCTAAAAGCCTCTCTTGTCAGGTAAAGCTACCTAAAGACCTTGCACAAGAGGTGCGCTTGCGCTTAGAACAACGTTTATTAGGTGCGCTTGGTTTGGCAAGAAAAGCAGGGCAATTAATAATTGGTGGTGCAAAGGTGCGCTCTGCTATAGAAAAAGGAAATGTGATAGCATTAATAAGTGCAAGTGATGGTGCGTTAGATGGAAGAAAAAAAATATTAAATATGGCCAACTCTAGATTGAATGAAAAATCTTATTTGCATATTGATATTTTGCATTCAGACCAATTAGATTTGGCATTGGGACGAGAAAATGTGATACATGGTGCATTAATTGCTGGTGCGGCAGGTGAAGCGGCAGTAAATAGGGGCAAAAGATTAATCCGATATATAAATAATTAACAAAGCCAAATAACTAATTAACAAAGCAAAGTAAGAAGCTAAATGAGTGATAAAGAACAAAAAGATAATAAAAACAATGCAGGTGAGGCAGGAAAAAAGACCCTCTCCCTTAAAGGTATTTCTTTAGGTGCTGGCGCTGCTGGTATAGTGCGCTCATCTCGCTCCGTTGTAGTTGAAAAAAGAAGCCGCAAAGTTCTTGCTCCAAAACCAACAGGCACAATTTCACCAAAAGCCCCTCTTGGTGTAAAATCAGCAAGCCAAAAGCCAGCATCAAGCACTCAATCTAAAACTGCTACAAAACCAGTGATAAAACCTAGCCTATCAATTAAAGGTGGTCTAACTGATAATGAAGCTAGTGCACGTGAAAGAGTATTGCGTGAGGCTTCTTTGCGCCAAAAAGCAGATCAAGAAAAATTTGCTGAGCAAGAACAAAAAAGAACTCAAGATGGGAACAGAAGAAGAGCTCTTAGACAAGAAGCTACTTTGCAAGATGAGGCCGCTTTGCAAGAAAAGACCAAACAAAAAGAGGTTGAGCAAGAAGGTGCTACTAAGCAGGTTGATGCTGCTAAACAACAATCAACAGGTGATAGCTCTAAAACTGTAGCTAAAAAACCTAGCAAAACATCAGAAGCTGCTCCAGTTATTTCAGCAGAAGACCTTGAAGCGCAAACTCAGCGTCAGGCTCGTGGTGGCAAACAAGGAGCAGCGCATAAAGCTCCTCTAGTCAATAAAGATGAGCTTGAAAGAGCAAAACGAGCGGCAAGGACTACACCATCTCCTTCAAAAAGAAATCAACCCGGATCAAACTCTCGCTCTCGTCTTACAGTAACTTCAGCGCTTAGCGATAGTGGTGATAGAGACCGTGGTCCTTCACTTGCTGCTATGCGTCGCCGCCGTGAGAAACAAAAGAATAAAATTTCTACCCCGCAAGCAAAAGTTATGCGTGAAGTTATTATTCCTGAAGCTATTTCGGTTCAAGAATTAGCAAATCGTATGTCTGAACGCTCAGTTGATGTTATCAAGCTTTTGATGGAGCAGGGGCAAATGGCAACTATTAACGATATTTTGGATGCGGATACGGCAGAACTTATTACAACAGAACTTGGGCACACAGTTAAAAGAGTTGCAGAAAGCGATGTTGAAGAGGGTATATTTGAAGATATAGATCAAGGCAAAGAAGAAGATTTACGCCCTCGTTCTCCAGTTGTTACTATTATGGGTCACGTTGATCACGGTAAAACCTCGCTTCTTGATGCAATAAGAGAAGCAAATGTTGTCTCTGGTGAAGCTGGTGGTATTACCCAACATATTGGTGCATATCAAGTTGATAAAAATGGTCATAAAATAACTTTCCTTGATACACCGGGGCACGAAGCATTTACTGCTATGCGGGCACGTGGTGCGCAGGCAACCGATATTGCTATTTTGGTTGTTGCAGCCGATGATAGTGTCATGCCGCAAACTATTGAATCAATTAAACATGCAAAAGCTGCTAGTGTTCCTATAATTGTTGCGATAAATAAAATCGACAAAGCAAGTGCCGATGTTAATAAGGTGCGTAATGAATTATTGCAGCATGAGATTTTTGTTGAATCTATGGGTGGTGAAGTTTTGGACGTTGAAGTTTCAGCACTTAAACATACTAATTTAGATAAGTTATTAGAAACTATCTTATTGCAAGCCGAATTGCTTGATCTTAAAGCTAACCCAACAGGCAAGGCGCAAGGAATTGTCATTGAAGCAAAGCTTGATAAGGGTCGTGGTGCTGTTGCAACTACGCTTATTCAACGTGGTGAATTAAAAGTTGGTGATGTGGCTGTTGCTGGATCACAATGGGCACGAGTTCGGGCGCTTATTAATGATAAGGGCGATCAGGTTAAACAAGCAGGGCCTTCAACTCCAGTTGAAATCCTTGGCTTTACTGGCGTTCCAAATGCTGGAGATCGTTTTGCAGTTGTTGAAAATGAAGCAAAGGCTCGTGAAATTACTGAATATCGTAAGCGTGCAATTCGTGAAAAATCAGCAGTTGGGGGGGTAACATCTCTTGAGCAAATGATGGACCAGCTTAAGAGCGCAAATCTTTCTCGTTTCCCACTTATTATCAAGGGCGATGTGCAAGGCTCAGTTGAAGCAATTAATTCTGCACTTGAAAAACTTGGCAATGACGAAGTTTCAGCGCAAATCCTAATGGCTGGAGTTGGTGGCATTACGGAAAGTGATATAACTTTAGCGCAAGCTTCAAACGCTATTGTTATTGGTTTTAATGTGCGTGCTAACAAGCAAGCACTTGAGGCTGCAAATCGTGAAGGTATAGAAATTCGCTATTATAATATTATTTATGATTTGGTTGATGATGTTAAAAAAGCAATGTCTGGATTGCTTGCTCCTGAACGCCGTGAAACCTTTATTGGGTACGCTGAAATTCTTGAGGTGTTTAATATTACAAAAGTAGGTAAAATTGCTGGTTGTCGTGTTACAGAAGGCATTGTTGAGCGTGGTTCTGGGGTTCGTTTGTTGCGTGATGATGTGGTTATTCATGAAGGGGAACTTTCAACCCTTAAACGCTTCAAAGATGAAGTTAAGGACGTGCAATCTGGTCAAGAGTGCGGCATGGCGTTTTTAAAATATGAAGATATGCGAGTGGGAGATGTTATTGAATGTTTCCGTGTTGAGCAGATTGAGCGTAGCCTGTAATAGAGATCAAAAATGAATAAACCTCCATCACAACGTATGTTACGAGTTGGCGAGTTAGTGCGTCATGCGCTAGCTGATATGCTAACACGTGGTGAAATTATTGATCCCTTAATTGAAAGCACAGTGATTACTATTCCTGAAGTGCGTATGTCACCTGATTTAAAATTAGCCAATGCTTATGTTGCGCCACTTGGCGGGTTAAATGCTGATAATATTGTTATAGCGCTAAATAAGCATAAGAAATTTATTCGTGGGTTTATTACTCCAAAGTTAAATCTTAAATATGCACCTGATGTTCGGTTTTTTGTTGATGATACTTTTGATGAGGCAACTAGAATTGATAATTTATTGCGCTCAGAAAAAGTGTTGCGGGATATAGAAGCAAGAAGCGATGAAGAAATCTCAGACTAAGAGAGTAAAGCGCAATATCTCGGGCTGGTTAGTATTTAACAAACCCTATGATATGAGTTCAACTGAGGCGGTTGGAAAATTACGCTGGCTATTAGAGGCAAAAAAGGCAGGTCATGCTGGAACACTTGATCCGCTGGCCACAGGAATTTTGCCTATTGCTTATGGTGAGGCAACTAAGACAATTCCCTATATTCAAAATAGCACTAAGACCTATCATTTTACGCTTGTTTGGGGGCAGGCAACTAGCACCGATGATAAGGAGGGTGAGGTAATTGCAAGTTCAAATATTCGCCCGACAGAACAACAAGTTTTAGCTACCTTGCCAAAATTTACTGGCAAAATAATACAAGTGCCGCCAATTTTTTCAGCGATTAAAATTAAAGGCGAGCGAGCCTATGATTTAGCAAGAGCTGGTAAAAAAATAGTAATGAAACCACGTGAAATAGAGGTTGAAAGTTTTACTTTGCTTGAACATGGTGAGGAGCAATCTAGCTTTGAAGTTATTTGCGCCAAAGGAACTTATATCAGGGCATTAGCACGAGATTTAGCAAATGAACTTGGTACAAAAGGGCATGTAGGGGCGCTACATCGTGTTAGCGTTGGTCATTTTAGTGATGAAAATGCAATAGATTTAGAGCAGTTTGAAAATGCTACATTAGAGCAAAGAGAAGCTATGTTAAAACCTGTAGCATATGGTTTAAGTTCTTTAGCTGAAATAAAAATAGACGCACGCCAAGCTGTTAGCATTAGGCTTGGAAACGGCGTTCTTTTAACGGGTGCAAATGCACCAATAAAGCTTGATGAGGCGTGGGTTAGCCATAAGGGGCAAGCGGTGGCAATAGGTTATGTTGAAAAAGGGCAGTTTAAGCCCAAAAGAGTGATTTTGGCTGGTTAGTAGTCTATGAAGCCCACCGATGGCGGGCTTCAATGATTTAGATCCTAACCCTAATGATTAATTATAGCTATTGCCAAAATCATTAGCTGTAATTTCGCCATCTCCATTCGTATCTTTTTGTTCAAAAAAGCTTTTGGCATTTTCTAAAAATTCTTCACGTGAAACTTGCCCATCGCCATCAAGATCATTTGCCTCTAGCGTCATCGGGCTTCCAGCTTTTTTATTGGTTTGGCCAATATTTTTGTTCGCCATGTCGTTGGCACGTGCTTCATCAAAATATATATATTCATCTGCATCTAAAATGCCATTGTCATCACTATCAAATGAGAGGAAAATATTGCCACGCTTTTCTTGCATTTCTGCAAGTGTTACTCTGCCATCTTCATTTTCATCCCAGCTATTTATAAAATTTTGCCCCGGAACACCGCCGCCAGCTGCCAAAGCACTGATTGGGCTTGTTGCTAATAGTGAGCTGATAATAATTGCGCTAATAATTTTAGTTTTCATGATATATACCTTTATACTTTCTGAGCAAATTGCTATTTAGTTAATATTTGTTACATTCCAATAATGGAATATATGGATAAAATAGTCTAATTAACTCTTGGTAATTTAGATGAAATTTTTGTAATGTTAGAAGAACTTAAAGTTAAGCCCCTAAAATAAATTTTTTGATTTTGTCTATAACAAACGATATGCGCTTTGAATTATAGTTGCGCATGGGCAATTCTGCATAGCTTAGCATGTAAAGATAAATGCTTAATGGCTTAAAACAGGCATTTTTCAAAAGTGAAATAAAAACTCTTATCTCGTCCTTGTTTTTTGGCTTTTTTCTCATAGCGAGTTGCTTGCCAGCCAATAAAAGGCTGATGCCAGAACAGTGGTTCATTAAGATTGTGGGTAAAACTCTTGTGTCGTAAAATATGCGCTAGTGTCCAATTTGCATAATCTTCTATATCTGTTGCAAAGTGGAATAGTCCTATAGGTTTAAGCGCCTTTGCCATTTCATCAAGTGTCATTTTTGAAACAAAGCGGCGCTTATTGTGTTTTTTCTTTGGCCAAGGGTCTGGATAGAGCAGGTAAATTTCATCTATAGATTTTTCATCAATAGCGTTTAATAATTTTATTGCATCATCGCTAAATAGGCGAATATTTTTAATATTATGCGTTTTTATTTGCTGCAATAATTTACCGATGCCGCCTGTAAATACCTCACAGCCAATAAACCCAATTTCAGGATTTTCTATAGCTTTTCTGGCTAGATGTTCGCCGCCACCATAGCCAATTTCAAGAATGATTTTTTGTTTGTTGGGAAATATTTTTTTGATATTAACATTATTATTTGCCAAATCTATTTCTAGATTTGGCAATAATTTATCAAAAAGCTCTTGTTGCCCCCTAAGCATTCTCTTGCCCGATTTGCGGCCAAAAAATGCCCTTGGTGCATTAAAGTCTTTTGGTGTGCTAAACACCTTTGGGGCTTGCCCGCTTTTAAGCATAGTTTTTTAATGCTGCCTTTAGTGGTTTTACCAAATCAAGCTTTTCCCAAGAGAACGATCCATCACGCCCAGCTTTGCGACCAAAATGACCATAGGCTGCAGTTTTTGCATAAATTGGTTTGTTAAGCTTAAGATGCGCACGAATGCCCGTTGGTGAAAGATCCATCACTTCATAGATGATTTTTTCCAATGTTTCATCATCATATTTGCCAGTGCCATCGCTATCAACAAAGATTGATAGAGGTTGCGCAACGCCTATGGCGTATGAAAGTTGAATTGTAACACGGCCTGCAAGTTTGGCGGCAACAATATTTTTGGCTAAATAACGAGCGGCATAGGCGGCTGATCTATCAACTTTAGTGGTATCTTTGCCAGAAAAAGCACCACCACCATGCGGCGCTGCTCCGCCATAAGTATCTACAATGATTTTGCGGCCAGTAAGTCCAGCATCGCCATCAGGCCCACCAATTACAAATTTACCAGTTGGATTGACATGCCAAACGCAGTTTTTTGCTATTGGTAATCCCTCAAGCGCTTCTCTTATATAAGGCTCAACTACTTGGCGCACTTTATTGCTATCCCAACTTGCATCTAAATGCTGGGTTGAAAGTACAATTTGCGTTACTTCTTTTGGCTTGTCATTTTCATATTTAACGGTGATTTGTGATTTTGCATCAGGGCCTAATTTACCAGCT
>Ga0256834_1000080_pt1 | contig 64474 bp, 60 predicted proteins | sample 4281140metaG_FD_190536 | JGI IMG/M metagenome (GOLD analysis project Ga0256834, IMG submission 190536) | Hydrothermal vent microbial communities from East Pacific Rise, Pacific Ocean - 4281-140 | ecosystem: Environmental > Aquatic > Marine > Hydrothermal vents | place: Pacific Ocean: East...
CTTTGCTTCGCTTGGTCAGCGCAGTGCTGTCGGAGATCAGTGAAGATTGGGAAACTGGAAAGGTCTATCTCAGCATGGAGACTGAATGACGGCTGCCGAGAATTTACAGAAAGAAAGTTGCTTTATCTTTAGAAACGATAGCCAAGCATAAACCTGACGAAGATGAAGTTGATGTCCATTTGATTACGATCAAGGATGAGTTCAAGAGTGACATGCAGGTTCAGAATTTCCACAAAATTCAAAATGCCTGTGGTCCGATTGGTATCTGTTTTACCTGGGAGTTTAACGAGGACAACTCAATTCATGCCCGCCACATAGTGACTGACACTGATTGGAAAATTCTGTTGGATCGTGGCCTTGATATCTTTCAGCATTACGAGATGGGTGATACCTTTTCGTTCTCGAATCGGTTGCAGAAATATCGGGCGTGTAAGGCGTTTGAGGTGACTTATATAAGATCAACTACACACGGCTCATAAATTCTTGCTCATCTCCAGAACGTGCCCGTTCTCTGTTGGTTGGTAAGAAACCTCATCCATAATCGTGTGCATAAGGTAGATGCCACGGCCATGTTCATCAAGTGGATGCCGTGGTTCAACGTACTGCTTGACATCGAAACCAATCCCGAAATCGTAAACCCGAATAATCAGGCACTGAGCAACAATACTGATTTCTATATGGACCTCTTTGGTTGGATCTCCAACGTTGGCATGTTGGATTGCATTGGCCATAGCCTCGGTTAGAACCAGATTGAGATCATAAGCCAGCTTCTCACGGTCGCCGCTGTAGTCACGGAGTGTACGCGCAATATTCTCGCCGATATGGCCGATCAGGCGCAGATAACGTGTCTGGTTGGGGACTTTTATGTCGACAGCGATCCGGTCAGTGATCATGATACTCTAGCCTGGTTGTGGATCTTGCGCTAAACAATTACTGCTGAAAGCTTGCCAGGGCTTCACCTGAGTCTGTGTAAATTTCAAAGACCCGGTGCAGACGAGTCAGTTCAAACATTGATTTTACCTGGAGCTGCAAGCCAGACAGTTTCAGGTTGCCGTTGCGGGAACTCGCATTCTTGAAGCCGGAAACCAGGGCACCAAGTCCCGAGGAGTCGACAAAGCGCACCGCTTGAAGGTCAACAATCAGGTTGTTCTTGCCTTCTTCGAATAACTTAAGCATGTGTTTTTTCAATTCACCGCTGTTATGGGCATCAAGGCGCTCTTCCTGCACCGCCATCAAAACGGCGGCTCCTTTGTCTTCAATCTGTAAATTCATTTATCGCTCCTTACTGAATAATTGTAGCGAGATAGCCTTCCTGACATACTATCACATTGCGGGTTAATTTAAGAATTTTCTCGCTTTTTATCAGCTATAGCTCTGCAACGTTACGGTTGCTCAGCCTGCATAACTACCAGCGATACATCATCCTGAAAACTGTGGTGGCCAGAAAATAGCCGAACCTGATCAATAATATAATCAATCAATTGCCGTGGTGGCAGATGACTGTATTCGCTTAAGAGATCTGTAAGACGCTCTTCACCAAAAAGCTCATCTTGATTATTCGCTGCCTCAATCACGCCATCAGTATACAACAACAGAACATCACCCTCTTGCAGAGTGAAAGACTCCTGTTCGTACGGAAAATCTTTCTTAACGCCTATAATCAGCCCCTCGGGGTTAAGTCGAATGCACTGCTTTGCCTTGGCTTGCCAGTGTAGGGTAGGTGAGTGTCCAGCACTGGCGCAGAGGACTTGCCGTGTATCAGGGTAATATCGCATATAGAATAATGTAATAAAGAGCTCTGCCTGGGTCAGGTCATCGTAAAAGAATTGATTGAGATCGCAAATGATCTCCTGTGGAGTGAATAGCTTGCCACTTCGGCAACGGATCAAAGTGCGGGTCTCCGCCATAATCAGGGCAGCCCCCACATTATGGCCTGATACGTCGGCAATCACCAGATCGAGACGGCCATCTTCATGCAGCAAGTAGTCGTAATAGTCCCCGCCGACTTCTTTGGCCGGGATACAGACTCCGGCAAGTTGAATGCCAGAAACGTCAGGCATTTTGGTTGGCAGAAGCCCGAGTTGGATGTTTTTGGCAATCTCAAGTTCGCGCTGTTGCTCGCGAGCAGCAATCAGCCGGTCGGTCTGTTGGGCATTACGCCAGGCCACACCGACCTGCCCGGCGAGGCTGGTAAAAAGTTCGATAAATTCGTTGGTGAAAATCCCTTTTGCCGTTCGTGAAAAAGCAGATATGACGCCGATTGGTTGGCCTTCGATTGTGATTGGTGCATGCGCAAAGGAGAGGATTCTTTCGCGTCGAATAATTTTTGCCGTTTTCGGTTTACTTATAAAGTCACTGTCGTTGACCACGGTGACATTGTTAGTCAGGAAAGTCTCGCCGATAAAAGTTTCTGCCGTAAGCCCTCGCTCAGACTCACCAAAATGTTCTGAAGTCATGCCGCGTTGGCTACGAACGGTCAGGGTTTGGCGATCTTCGTCAAGGATCCGGATGACGCAAAGATCAAATTTAAATTGATCGGTGAAAATCTTGAGAATCTCATCGAGAATCGCCTGCAAGTTATTCCCACTGGCGACGGCCCGTGCTGCATCGTAAAGAACACTCAGCTGTTCACGGCTTGCCGTACGACTGATGCTGATCGAGCCGAAGAGATCAAAAACATCTTCCATGTGACTGCCGCGAGCGGACAGGTAATTGTCGACAATGATACGAGCCGGTGCCGCACCGACCGATCCGGCCAGGGTCAACTCGGTGAAACGCCTCAGCTTAGGAAGTTCGTATTCAGACAGTCCGCCTTTCTCATCGATTTCGCTATCGCCAAGATAGTCGCTGATTGCTGTATGTGCCTGTTTTGCACCGATAAATTTGGCCATCAGATCAACGAATTCAATAACTGTGGGAGCCTTGGTGATGCGTGTTTTCTCAGTAGTTGTGGGAGTGGGATTGAAAACATCGACAAATTTACGGGCCTGTTCCAATTCTTCGTCACATGGGGATGTGAGAAGAGAGATCGTCAGGTAACTGCCGAGGTTGAAAAACATGGTCCAGAAGAGTGCGTGGGTCCATAAATCGAAACCGCTCAGGCCAAAAAGCGCGGTTGGCTTGAGGAGGGCCAGGCCGAACAAGCCCTGTTCAACAATACTGGTGTCTATCCATCCTGACTGGGCAAAGGATGGCACCAGCAAGGTGTAAAACCAGACTATAAAACCAAAAATTAAACCGGTTGTTGCTCCGCGTCGATTTGCCTGACGCCAGTAGAGACCACCGATGACAGCCGGAGCAAACTGAGTTGCCGCAAGAAATGAAATAAGGCCGATATTAACCAGAGCGGCAGATTCGCCAAGTAGCCGGTAATAGAGGTAACCTAGTAAAATGACGGCAATAATGCCAAGGCGTTTCAGGTTGATAAGCAGAACCGACAGGTTCTTGGCGCCGGTATGTATCTTGAGGATGACTGGCATGAGCAGATGATTGAGGATCATGGTGGACAATGCCACAGATGAAACCATAACCATGCTCGCGGCAGCCGAGAATCCACCTATAAAAACCAGCAGGGCCAGCCATGGGTGACCATATTGAAGCGGCAGGGTGATTACAAAAAAGTCGGCATTATATGTATCACCATTAGAAAGCAGTAGGCCTGCCAGGGCGATAGGGATCACGAACAGATTAATGATCACCATGTAAGCAGGGAAGCGCCACATAGCGCTGCGTATGTGCTCTTCACGCGAGTTTTCGATGACCATGATATGAAACTGGCGAGGCAGGAACATAATGGCCATCATTGAGACGATTGTCATGGTCAGCCAATGTGCGTATGAATTACTGCTGGTATCGAGCATCAGTAAATGACTACGCTCAGGAAATCGTGTCATGAAGTCATTGAAGATATCGCCAAAGCCATCGAACAGGCCAAAAGTAACAAACAGGCCGGCTGCGACAAAGGCGATGATTTTAACCACTGATTCCAGGGCAATTGCAGCAACTAATCCTTCGTGCCGCTCTGACGTGTCAAGATGTCGTGCACCGAAAATAATTCCGAACAGGCCAAGGATTAGCGCTACAACCAGTGCTGAATCAAAACGCAGGTCGAACTTTGGCAGGATATGCATGGTGCTGCTGGTGGCTAAGGGGTAGACCAGTAGATCGAAAGTGCGGGCAACCGCTTTCAATTGCAAGGCTATGTAAGGCATTATGCCTAGTACCGCAAAAATGGTGACGATTGCCCCGAGTAGGGGAGATTTGCCATAACGGCTGGAGATGAAGTCGGCGATGCTGGCAATATTCTGCTCTTTGCTGATACGCACAATTTTACGCAGCAAAAACCACCATGAAAAAGCGATCAGCGTCGGGCCAAGGTAGATGGCCAGAAAGTCAATGCCGGATGTCGCGGCTCTGCCGACGCTGCCGTAAAAAGTCCATGAAGTACAGTAGACGGCCAACGACAATGAGTAAACTGACGGATTGTCAATCAGGCTGCGTCCTCGCTTACGTTGCCGGTCAGCATAATAGGCAACTCCAAAGAGAATGCCGAAATAGATCAGTGATGTCAGAATGACTGTGCTGATGGAGATCATGTCGATCCCTCAGGTGGGTTTGCATGCGGTTTTTCTTTAGTAGTTTCCTGGTCTGAATGCCTGCCAAGGTAGATCGAAAAGAGATAAACGACAAAGATGGAGAACGGCCAGCCGATAAAGAAGTAAAGGATGATCAGGGGAATGCCGAATATCAGCACATCCTTGTTGAATATATGCAGGAATGGATAGTTGAGCATGACCACGCCAAGAATAAACATGATTAACCAGGCGTCCTTCAACGGTAATTTGCGTCCCATTCTCATGGTAACAGCTCCTGGTTGATCAATAGATTTGTCAAGAAGTGACTACGCATTATAGTCGATAGAATGAGAGGTGTCGATAACAAGCACGCGCAATGTCGTGAAACAGGTTACAATCAGCTTTCATTAAAGTTATATCAGTTCCAATTTGTCTAAAGATTATCAGAAGATATATACATGTAAAGACTGCACCACAAGGTTCGGGCAGATTGACCAGACTGGTTTACTATGTTAATTTCAACACTTAATTCTTACTCCAGTAATGGATCTTTTATGCTCTTGTTTCGATTATGTCAACTTGTTGTGCTTTTGGCATTCTTATTGACCGGTTGTGTTGCCGCTGATGTCCAGAGTGACGCCAGGGAAACAGCCTCAAATAAGGTCCCTTATGTCTCACGACTGAACGAACCGCAATCAAACGCGTACTTTCACTATACCAAGGCGAGAATGCTCCTGGCTGAGGATGATCGTGAGGGTGCTGTTGACGCCTATCTCAAGGCCATTGATTACGATCCTGATGCTGAACTCTTGCGTTTTGAGCTCGCCGAGCTCTATATCGCCATGGGCCAGTTGGAGAACGCCATTCGTGCGGTTGAAGATCTCCTGTTGCGCGATCCAGATTCCGTTAAGGCCAATATGGCTCTGGCCAACGCCTATTTTGGTAATAATCAACCAGATAAAGCTATCCCATATTTTCTTCATGTGCTTGAACTTGCTCCGGATAAGGAGCAGGTTCGACTGCACCTGGCAATTGCCATGGTGCGTGTTGGCGATGTCGATCTTGCTTCAGATCAGCTGAAAGAGTTACTGAAACGGTATCCGGATTCCCGACAAGGACACTTGGTCATGGCTCGCCTTTATCGTGAGATTGGTCTAAACCAATTGGCTGTGGAACAATATCGTGATCTGATCCGCCGAAATCCAGATGTGGAGCAGGCTTATCTTGAGCTTGGCCTCCTCTATGAGGACCTCCAGGAGTGGCAGAGTGCTCTGGATGTTTTCAGCGAAGTGCTTGATCAGCGTCCCCTTAATTTTGCTCTTAGACATCACATCTCGCGTGTCTATGTCGGCATGAAACGATATGACGATGCTCTCGCGGAGTTGAATATCATTGTCGATCTCAAGCCGGATGATTTTGATGCACGTCGTAAGATTGGACTGATCTTTATGGAGCAAAAACGCTGGTCAGATGCTGTCTCAGTGTTTGCGGAGATTCTCGAGCTCAGACCGGATCTGGATACGGCTCGTTACTATCTCGGTACAGCTTATGAAAGGCAGTCTGAGTGGCAGGCAGCTCTAGAAGCCTTTTTCGGCATTGACCGGGAGTCGGCTCTTTACGATGATGCCGTCGCCCATATTGGTTATATCTATCTGGAAACCGACCGTATCGACAAAGCGATACGGTTTCTTGAATTAAGAATTGCTGAAGGTAAACCGAGACCGCAAGTCTTCAATTATCTGGCATCGCTCTATATGTCCAACGATCAGATGAATCTTGCCCTTAATACTGTCGAGCGTGGTGTTGGTTTTTATCCAGAGAATGTGGATTTGCTCTATCAGAAATCGTTGCTTCTGGAGCGTTCCGGCCAGCACAAAGATTCCATACAGACGATGAAAGCCCTGCTTGTTGTTGATGATCAACACGCCGAAGCTTTGAACTTTCTCGCTTACGCAATGGCAGTTGAAAACCGTGACCTCGATGAAGCTCTTGGTTATGCCAAGCGTGCCCTCAGTCTGAAACCGGCACCGCATATTTTAGACACTCTTGGTTGGGTTTATTACCGTATGGGGCGTTTTCTTGAAGCCCTTAAGGTTACCGAAGAGGCCAGCCTCAAACTCTCCGACGATGCAGTTATCTTTGAACATCTCGGTGAGATCCATCTCGCTCTGAATAACCTGGAGCTGGCGCGGGCCGCCTTTGAGAAGGCACTCCAGCTGGGATCGGATAATGTCGATCTTCGTGACAAGCTTGAAACGCTTTCAGATGCGTTGTAAGGGCCGGCCTGTGTACTGTCGTTCTTCGCCGTTTGCATTATTTCTGACCATAAGCTCATGGTTTTTGATTGTAAGCTTACTGGCTTCCTGTGTGCCTGTTCAGCCAAAATTTGTCGGCGAATCGGTAGGCCAGGGTTTTGCCGATGGACTTATACAGGAATGGTATGAGGCCTCTGTGCAGGTCACTTCCGTGCAAGGCCTGGCCAGGGTCAAGGTACATACCCCTGAAAAGTCACTAAATGGCACCCAGGTCATCTTGGCTGAAAAACCCAATCGGTTGCGAGCGGAGACTTTAAGCCCTTTTGGTTCGCCTATACTATTGCTGGCTGTAGACGGTAAAAATCTTGGGGTCTCGCTTCCTTCCCGGAACATCTTCTACACCGGGGAGGCAACAGATGCCAATCTTGGTAGGTTTGTTCAGATCCCCTTGCGACTGACTGACTTGATCAGCGTTCTGCTTTATCAGCCACCGATGATAGATGTCTTTAGCGAAGAGGCTTTCGCGTTGCAAGAGGGAGGTTGGCTGGTGGTGCGTAAGAGTTCATTGCGTCGTCAGGAATTGATCTTTAATCAGGTTCGTCAACTTGTCGAAGTGAGTTATTATGATGGTGATAAATTATCCCTGAAAATAAATTACGGAAAATTCACCAAAGATGGAGGGCGCTTCCCACATCTTTTTGGTATCGAACTCCCCGAGGCAGAAATCACGGCCAGTCTCAAATTTTCAGATTTGGAAACCAATGGCCCATTACGTTCCGGGATCTTTGAATTGACACCTCCTAAGGGCGCGACGATTGTTTCTTTAGACGCCGAGTAACTGGACTGTCCCCGCATGAAAACTGTCCCGAGAGGCTTCATAAAGGAGTGAACTAGTGAGATTCATCTTTATTGTCATGTTGTTCTTTTTAGCTGGTTGCGAACAGCAACAGGCAGTTGTCCCGGCAGAGGGCGACGCGGCGAAACCGATTCATGGCGATACCTTTATTGAGGCGTCAATTGGTGAGCCAAGCAACCTGCTACCGGTGCTTTCATCCGATTCGGCTTCAAGTGATATCAATCAGTTAGTATACAACGGGCTAATACGATACGACAAAAACCTGCAACTCGAGGGTGAGCTGGCAGAGTCATGGGAGATCTCCGAGGATAATCTGTCATTTACCTTTCATCTGCGTAAGGATGTGACCTGGCATGACGGTGCACCATTCACTAGTGCCGATGTCCTCTTCACTTACCAGATGTATATTAACCCGGAGGTGCCGACCTCATACGCCGAGGCTTTCTTGCAGGTCTCCAAAGCTGAGGCGGTCGATGCCTACACTTTCCGGGTTACCTATGAGAAACCTTACGCGCCTGCTCTGGAGAGCTGGGGGACACCGATCCACCCCAAACACCTGTTAGAGGGCCAGGACATCACCAAAAGCCCATTGTCAAGAGCTCCGATCGGTACCGGATCTTTTAAATTCGTTAAATGGGATGCTGGTGAGAAGATCGAGTTAATTGCCAATCCTGACTACTTTGAAGGCCAACCTTATATTCACCGCGTTGTCTACCGGGTGATTCCAGATACTTCAACCCAGTTTCTTGAACTGAGATCCGGTGGCCTCGATCTTATGGGACTAACTCCAATTCAGTACGAAACTCAGACAGACACACCTGCATTTAAACGTAAGTTTAATAAATATCGCTACCTGTCGTTCAGCTATACTTATCTTGGTTACAATCTCGCTAAACCACTTTTTCAAGATCTACGAGTCCGGCAGGCTATTTCCTACGCCATCAACAAGCAGGAACTCATTGATGGTGTTCTTCTGGGCCTCGGCAGTATCGCGACCGGTCCCTACAAGCCGGATACCTGGGTCTACAATGCCAATGTCAAGCGATATGAGTACAACCCAGAGATGTCCCGTTCTCTGCTTGCAAAGGCCGGTTGGGTCGATAGCGATGGTGATGGTATTCTGGACAAGGATGGCAAAAAACTGGCCTTTACCATTATTACCAACCAGGGCAACGATCTTCGTTCCAAAACTGCTGAAATAATTCAACGGCGTCTTAAGGAAGTTGGTATTATTGTCGAAATTCGTATCGTAGAATGGGCGACTTTCCTGAAAGAGTTTATCTTTCCCGGCAATTTTGATGCAACCATTCTCGGCTGGAGTGGCGGACCGGAGCCGGATCAATACAATATCTGGCACTCAAGTAAAACCGCACCACGAGAGTTGAATTTCACCAGGTACAAAAACAAGGAAGTCGATGCGCTACTGGAGAAGGGCAGGCGGACCTTTCCCCAGGCTGAGCGCAAGCAGATTTATGATCGTTTCCAGGAAATTCTGGCTGAAGAACAGCCATATACTTTCTTGTATGTCGGTGAAGCTTTACCCGCTGTCGCTAAACGTTTCCGTGGCATTGAGCCGTCGCCGGCCGGGATAAAACATAACTTCATCAAGTGGTATGTGCCGAAGAGTGAGCAGAAGTATACCCGTTAGGGTAGAAACATGGAACGAGGGACGCGGAAAACCTGATGCTTTTGACTTTCGCGTCCCTCGTGCCGCGTTCCTCGTCCCAATTGTAGAATGTCTATTCACAGTAGAAACGAATAAGGCAAAACCATGCTTGTTTATCTCACAAAAAGGTTGCTCATGATGATCCCTCTGTTGATCGGTATCACTCTGATCAGCTTTATGGTGATTCATCTTGCGCCCGGTGAACCGACTGATATGCAGACTGACCTCAACCCGAAAGCGAGCGTTGAAATGCGCGATCGGTTGCGTGAGCGCTACAATCTCGATAAGCCGCTGTATGTCCAGTACGGCCTGTGGATGCAGCAGCTCGCCACGCTTGATTTTGGCGAATCCTTTGCTCAGGATCATCGGCCGGTTCTGGATAAAATTAGCGAGCGCATGCCGATTACCATCCTTATTAACGTCTTGTCTATTACTGTGATTCTGGCTGTTGCTGTGCCGATCGGCATTCTTTCAGCGGTTCGTCGAAATAGTCTGTTCGATCGTGCCACGACGATTTTTGTCTTTCTCGGTTTTGCCATGCCATCTTTCTGGTTGGCGCTGTTGCTGATGGATTACTTTGGCGTACGTCTGGGGATCTTCCCGGTCGCTGGTCTGAAATCAATGGGCTATGATTATATGAGCTCGGGGCGACAGTTCTTGGATATGGCTCATCATCTGGTGCTACCGGTCTTTGTCTCAGCCTTTGGTGGTCTGGCAGGGTTCTCACGCTACATGCGTTCCAACATGCTCGAAGTGATCCGTCAGGATTACATCCTTACTGCCCGTGCCAAAGGCCTGTCGGAAAGGGTTGTTATCTACAAGCATGCTCTGCGCAACGCACTGTTGCCGCTCATCACTATCCTTGGTCTTTCTGTTCCAGGTCTGATTGGAGGCAGTGTCATCTTCGAGACAATCTTCGCTATCCCTGGTATGGGAAAGCTTTTCTATGACGGTGTCATGATGCGTGATTATCCATTGATTATGGGTATTCTGGTTATTGGTGCTGTCCTGACTCTGGTCGGCAACTTGCTTGCTGACATCAGCTATGCTATGGCGGACCCACGTATACGTGAAGGTTGATTTTAAAAACGACAAAGATTTGAGTCTCAATCTTAGCTCTTATCTGAACAAGCGATCCTATAGAGAAAATATGAATAATCAAATCTGGACAGAGTTAAAAAAAGGCACCGCTCCTCAAAACCTACGCTGGCTCAATAGCCATCGTGTTGTCATTAATCCCGACTATCGGGGACTGCTTAAAGTATCAGATCTTGACACAGTTCAAGGGGTTCTGCGCAGTAAGTTGGGCGATGTTATCAGTATGGATCGCAAGCAAGAGAAAAATGTTGTTAAGCGCATAGAGATTACATACCAAGGTAAGCTCCGTGTATTCTACCTTAAGCTCTACTGGAATCACCTCTTTGAAAAGATCTGGGCCAGGGCCTTTCGGGGTTCCCTGGTAGGACGTTCCATGGTCCGGGCTGAATATGAAAACCTTGAAAAACTTGCCGAGTGGGGTTTTCGTGTTCCTCAACTGGTTGCCTACGGGGACCACCGTTTCGCTGGAGGTGTCATCCATGCCTTCATTATTACAGAAGAGATTCCCCAGGCAATGGGTGTGGACTATCTTGTCCATGAATGGTTTGATCAACAAACTAAAGAGGTCTGCAAGCAAAAGAAGGCAGAGTTAATCCATGAAGTCGCCATGGCTGTTAAACGGATGCATGATCATGGCTTCGAGCACCATGACCTTTTCCTGCGCAACATGATGGTTTCGGGACAGGATATGTCGAAACTCTACATGATGGATGCCCCTCGTGGCTATTGCTGGCCACAGTTCATCATGCGCAAACGCCGAATTGTTGATCTGGCCACACTGGATGCTGCCGCAACCGAGGTCTTTACCCGTAGCCAACGCCTGCGTTTTATGCACCTCTATCTGGGGTGTGACCGGTTAACCAATAAGCACAAGCAGTTTGTCATGCAGGTTTTGAAGCGGACTGAACCGATGCGAGAGCGCCAACTTAAGCGGCTGGAACGCAGCATAGCTGTCGATGAGAATGGCAAGCCGAATATCCCTCAAAACTAGGATGCTGTTGGACTATGCGGGCTTAACCTGCCATAGGATTGTGTACAAATCATCTCAAGGTCTGAGCGTTGTCAGTCGCTTGTGCCCTACCTTTTTCTACATCTACACCCATCAAAAGCACAATTCCGACGATAAAAAAGAGTGCCAGAGCCAGAATGGCAATCCGATTGGAGCCGGTCAGGTTAATCAGGATGGCGAAGGTGAGCGGTCCAAAAATTGAAGCAAACTTTGAGCTGATAGCATAGAGGCCGAAGAATTCAGCGTTTCGTTGTTTGGGGATCATGCTGGCAAAAAGCGAGCGACTGAGTGCCTGACTACCGCCGAGAACGATTGCGACCGCAAAGCCTAGCCCCCAGAATTCAACGGCACTGTCCATGATTGAGGCATACACGGTAATCATGGTAAAGAGCAACAGACTGACCATGACAGCACTCTTGGTGCTGAATCGTGTGGCTAGTTTGGAGAATAGCAGGGCGCCCGGCATGGCAACGAACTGGATCATCAGGAAACAGCCGAGAATTGTACCGGTGCCCAAGCCAAGTTCCTCACGTGCGAAGATTGCCGAGACAGCGATTATTGTCTGAATACCGTCATTGTAGAGCAGAAATGCAATCAGGAAACGTCTGAGGTGACGATAACGGCTCAAGTCGGCAAAGATCTTCAGATAATCACGCGGGGTACGCAGCGCATGGGTTGCACCTGTTGTGACGGGCACGTTTTTCAGCCAGACAAAGGATGGCAGGGCAAAACCAGTCCACCAGGCACCGGTGAGAAGAAATCCAAACCGCGTCGCTGCTCCTTTGTCGGCAAATCCCAACCAGGTGTGTTGCTGGATAATCAGAAAGACAATCAGCAACATCAAGCCACCGCCTATATAGCCAAAGGCGAAGCCACGTGCTGAAAGCCGGTCGGTATCGTGACCGGTGGCTAAATCCGGGAGGTAGGCGTTGTAGAAGATGTTGCCGGCAGCAAAACCAATATTGCCGAGGATGAAAAGAACTGCGGCTAACCAATATTGGCCAGTCTCTGCGAAAAAGAGGCCACATGTGGCAAACGAGCCAAGCAGACAGAAAATGATCAACAAGCGCCGCCGCCAGCCGCGTCGATCAGACAGGTTGCCGAGTCCTGGCGCGGCTATGGCGACCAGTGCCATAGAGAGCGAAACTGTGTAACCCCATAAAGCTGTCGCTGGAATCGGCTGCGAACTCCAGAAAAGCTCAGCGCCACGAGCCGGAACCAGGCTTGCAAAGTAAACTGGCAAGACCGCGGCCAGGACTACTGTCGCAAAGGCCGAATTGGCCCAGTCGTAGAGGCACCAGCCGAACTGAGGCTTATTTATGATTAATTTATGCATGGATGCGGAGTGAAACCCTCAATCCAGCCCCTTCCTATACGCGCAACCCTCCGGCAACCAGTCAGCCTGTCGAACAACTTCCGGTGTCAGCTTGACACAGCCTTCACCGACATCGAAGCGTTTGTGATAAACCCGGCATTCACGACTGATAATATCCAGCTGACGACAGGGAATCCTGGTTGTTACGAACTGACCTTTTTGATCGGTGACTTTCTCAAAACAACAGAGGCCACAGCGGTTACAAGCCTCTTCCCAGGTTGTCATTACTGAGGCAGGACAACCAGGATGCGTTGCTGATAACTCGTGACGACTGTTGGGCCTGCGCCATCAATAAGTTCCCAGAAAAGGTTCGAGACTGGATGCCCATTGCTGGCTATAGCATCTTTCTCCTGATGGTGCCAGATCTTGGCAAGGTGCAGATTTCTTTGCGGGGTCTGACGGCCGAAACTTACGGCAAGAAACGCAGGCACATCGCCTTGACCATAAGGGTCGATTGGTTCCATCATCGAAACCAATATCGGTCCGTCGGGTAGATTATCCTGCAATTCCAGTCGGTTAAGGTAGGCTTCGTTTAATTTAAAATCATAAGGTTGACGGCCAAGGCTTATTAATGATTGTGGTTTTTCCACAGGAACCAGAAATTGATTGGCCAGGCTGGCAGGAATGTCATTCCTCGGTAAAGTTTCGATTGTCAGTATGAAGTCCTCAAGGGTGCCAACTGCCGAGATGTCTGCTACTTCCCCTTTGAAGAGCAGGTAGGTATAAAGACCGAATTCACCAGGATCTGTTGACGTCTCATCAATCGGTTGCCAGTTGATCTGCACAGGGGTCGTAGAAATTGCTCCAACTGCTCTCTGAGCGTTTTGTGCTGTAGCTTTCGCCGCCTTACGGCGCTCCAGAACACGCAGTTTGTCCTGTAGCAGTTTAAGCTTCTCCTGAATGCTATCTATCCGTTCGATGGTCTCCTTGCGTTCTGTTTCGTCAAGTTCTTTCTTGTCGAACAGATCGTTCAACCCGGCTATTGATGGAATCACGGTGAGAAGCAGTAAAAGACCCGTCAGCAGAATACAGGTCTGAAATCGTTTGGGTCTCGAAATAGACATGAGAACTCCTTGGAAGAAGGTGAAGAAGTAGAAGGCATTGACCAAGTTATCCTTTTATCAGACTTTAGTGGTCGGTGGAAGAAGTTTGCCGCTAAAAAAGTGGGGCAGGCTATGAACAAGCCTGCCCCGATATAGATCGTTTGTTGGGCAAAAGGTGGGAGCTTTACGCGCACTCTGAATAGCCACAGACATGGCAGACGCAGCAGCCACCTTCATGCTCGACTGGCCCACCACAGTCGGGGCAGGCCCCGCCGTTGTTGGCGTGAGTCATATCTATTTCTTCGTGTTCGATCATGTGCATCTGGATTGCTTTGGCGACGGCGTCGGCACAGGAGGTGATGCGGTTTTCGCCAAAACCAGCCGGTTTGTGACAGGTGATGCCGATCATCTGTTTCACTGCTTGACGGGCCTGCACACCGGAACGCCAGGCCAGTGAGACCAGACGACCTATTGCCTCACATTGAGATGAAGCACAACCGCCTGCCTTGCCCATGGTGGTAAAGAGCTCGAAAACGCCAGCATCATCCTCGTTAACGGTAATGTAGAGAGGACCGCAGCCCGTCTGCATCTGGTAGGTGCTGCCACTGAGTGCACGTGGTCGGTCGCGCTTGACGCGTTTTTTAGCTGATTCATGGGGCACAGTGTCCTCAGGTTTGACCTTCTCTTTTTTAACCGAAAGAACCTGCATGTCGCGCGAACCATCGCGATAAATAGTGACACCTTTACAACCACTCTGGTAGGCTAGACGATAAACGGTGGCGACGTCTTCGCGGGTGGCGTTGTTGCAGAAGTTAACAGTTTTCGATACGGCATTATCAGTATGGTTCTGGAATGCCGCCTGCATAAGAATATGGTCTTCAGGAGAGATGTCGTGTGAGGTGACAAAGATGTCGCGAATATCCTCCGGGATCTCGTCGATGTCCTGAATAGTGCCATGCTCGGCGATCGTTTTCATCAGTTCCTTGGAGTAGAATCCGCGCTTCTTGGCAATTGTTTCGAAGATCGGGTGAACTTCGACCAGAACGTCATTGTCAAGCACCTTGCGCACGTAGGAGACAGCAAAGAGTGGCTCTATGCCGCTTGAGGCGTTGCTGATGATTGAAATTGTGCCGGTAGGGGCAATCGTAGTGCAGGTGGCGTTGCGCACCGGTTCACCGCCGTTGTCGAAGATACTGCCTTCGAAGTTAGGGAAGGCACCGCGTTCATTGGCCAGTACCTGGGAGGTCATGCGCGATTTTTCCTTGATGAATTTCATCACACGGTTGGCCAGTTCAATAGCTTCTTCACTGCTATAGGGGATGCCGAGTAGTATCAGCATGTCGGCCCAGCCCATAACACCAAGACCGATTTTGCGGTTGGCCCATGTCATTTCCCGGATCTGCTCGATCGGGTATTTGTTTACCTGGATGACGTTGTCGAGAAAACGGGTAGCGAGTTCAACCACTTCAGAGAGCCGGTCCCAGTTTACTTTGCTGTCCTCTGTGACCAGTTTGGCGAGATTGATTGAACCTAGGTTGCACGATTCGTATGGCAGCAACGGTTGTTCGCCACAGGGGTTGGTCGCTTCGAACTCACCGATATGCGGAGTAGGATTTTCGCGATTAAGGCGGTCGAGGAAGACTATGCCAGGTTCGCCGTTGGTCCAGGCCAGATCAATGATGCGATCAAAGACCTTGCGTGCCGAACGCTGGCTGACAACTTCACCATTACGCGGACTGATAATATCGTAATCGGCATCTTTTTCAACCGCCTCCATAAAGGCCTCGGTTATACCGACTGAAATGTTGAAATTGGTTAACACCGTCTGATCCCGCTTGCACATGATGAAATCCATTATGTCGGGATGATCGATACGTAGGATACCCATATTTGCACCGCGTCTGGTGCCACCTTGCTTGATTGTCTCGGTCGCTGCGTCGAAGACACTCATAAAGGAGATCGGTCCCGAGGAAACACCTTTGGTGGAGAGAACCACATCATTCGCAGCCCGGATACGGCTAAAGGAAAATCCTGTGCCACCACCACTTTTGTGGATCAGCGCAGTTTGTTTGATCGATTCAAAAATCTCCTCCAACGAGTCACCAATGGGTAGCACGAAGCAAGCAGAGAGTTGTCCAAGGTCACGGCCAGCATTCATCAGGGTGGGGGAGTTCGGCATGAACTCCAAGCTGGTCATTATCTGCAGGAACTCTTTTGCGAGCTCAGCCGGAACTCTGCCGGTTTTGAACTCTTTCTCTGCAGCGGCGATGGTGTCGGCAACCCGCTCAAACATAGCCTGCGGGGCTTCCAGAACTTTGCCTTCATCGTTGCGAAGCAGATAGCGACGCTCAAGAACAGTGATAGCATTTGGAGACAGCTCGAGGGTTGTTTCTTTCGTTTTCTTCGACATGAATCGACCTTCCTGCAATGTGGTGAGAGTTTTGATAGATAAATACTGAGGTGCTCTATATTGTATGATAGCGAGTGTTAAACCACAAGATGTGGTGGGTGTCAAGTAAACGCTTCGGATATTTTACGTGGAAATGAGGTTGCTTCAGACATCTCAGTAATTTCAATTCGTTGGCTGTTGAGAGTTCCTGACGTAGTTACTTGTTTATATCTCTCGAGACAAGTATCATGAGAACATATTCTTAATTAAGGTCGCAATGACTAGGAGCCTGTCCGACAATAAGGATCGAAGCGAAGTGCAAGGAGGGAATCAATTTGAGCAAGAAAATGACTGTAGATGAAAGTAGTTTAGTTGAGCAGGTCCAAGGACTCAAGGGAATTCTGAATGTCGCGCAGGTTGTGGTTTCATCACTTGACCTCGACGAGGTGTTGCAGAATATTCTGCATAGTGCAATGACTATCATGGATATGCCCGCCGGAACCATTGCTCTTTACGATGAGGACTCCTGTCAGCTCGAATTACATGCTCACGCAGGTCTCAGCGAGTCGTTTGTCGCTTTAGATTGTTGGCTCGTCAAACCCTCCGGTCTTACGCATGAGATTCTTGAGCGTGGAGAACTTTTTGTTATTAAAGATACTCAGAGCGAAGATTTCTTCAACAATCCTCTGGCCATCGAAGAAGGGATTCGCTCCCTGATAGCGGTTCCTCTGAAAATCCAGCAAAGAACGATCGGTGTCCTCTATCTGGACGACTTCGAGCCACGTGAATTTGTTGCTTATAAGCTCGAACTTTTGTCAGTCCTGACCTCTTTTGCAACCATGAGTATAGATCACGCCCGGTTGCATCAGTGGACCTTGCAGCTTGCCTGTACTGATGGATTGACTGGTCTTTATAATCACAGGCAATTCATGAAAATCTTTACTGAAGAGGTCGCACGCGCTCACCGTTACGACAAAGCCTTATCAATTATTCTTTTCGATGTGGATGATTTTAAAAAATTCAATGATACTTACGGCCATCCCAACGGTGATATCGTGCTCCGGGAAATTGCGACCTTGTTACGTGAACTTCTGCGTGATTGCGATACCATCTTTCGTTATGGTGGTGAAGAGTTTGTCGTTCTCTTGCCGGAAACGCCATTACTGGAGGCCGTTAATGTAGCTGAACGAATTCGAATTTTTATTGAGACAGAATCCCCTCTTTTCCTGACCGAAATCACTAAAACTCATGGTGTTACGGTCAGTGTTGGTGTTGCGGCTCTTCCTAACGATGGTTCGGACAGTGGTTCGCTTTTAAAGGTGGTTGATGACTTGATGTATCGTGCCAAGGGTGAAGGTAAAAACAAAGTTTATGCAAACAGTTAATAAGCTTTATGGCTTCTGAACGAATTCTGATAGTTGATGATGAGGATGGCATGCGGCGTCTCTTGAGCCGCGTTTTGACCAGGGAAGGTTATGACACTGTTGCTGTTGGCAGTGGTGAGGAAGCCTTGCGTCTGGTTGCCAATGAACGTTTCGACCTGGTCGTGACTGATATCAAGATGCCGGAGATGGACGGTCTGCAACTGCTTGCGGAGCTGAAAGAGTATGAGCCGTCTTTGCTGGTCATCGTCATTACCGCTTACGGAACGATCGAGAATGCTGTGCAGGCTTTGCGTTCCGGGGCTTATGATTACATCGCCAAACCTTTTGAAAACGATGAGATCAGGCTGACTGTCGCCAAAGCTTTGGAGCGTGAGCGCTTGTTGGCCGAGAACCGTTATTTGCACGCAGAACTGGAGGGACGTTACGATTTCTCCGGGATTATCGGTAGCTCACCGGCTATGCAGCAGGTCTATGAGATGGTTCTCTCGGTCGCTGCCAGCAATGCCAACGTTCTGATTACTGGTGAATCGGGGACTGGCAAGGAACTCCTGGCTCGCTCAATTCACTACAACTCTCCGCGCAAGGAAAAGCCATTTATTGTGTTGAACAGTGCGGCCATTTCGGAAGGTGTACTGGAGAGTGAACTTTTTGGTCATGAAAAGGGTGCCTTCAGCGGTGCGATTGACACTCGCAAGGGACGCTTTGAGAGAGCCGATCAAGGGACACTTTTTATTGATGAAGTGGCCGAGATGAGCATGACAGCCCAGGTCAAGCTCCTGCGGGTGATTCAGGAGCATGAATTTGAAAGGGTCGGTGGCAATAAGACCATCAGTGTCAACGTGCGTATTGTTGCTGCCACCAACAAGATACTCGAAGACCAGGTTAAAGATGGCAAGTTCCGGGAAGACCTCTACTACCGGCTGAATGTAGTTAATGTCGATGTTCCCCCTCTGCGCTCACGACGTGAGGATATTGAACCTCTAACGAAGTATTTTCTGGAAAAGTACTCTGCCGAAACCGGTAAAAAGATCACCGAGTTGGCACCGCGAGCTTTAAGTTGTCTGCTGGCCCACGACTGGCCTGGTAATGTTCGTGAGTTGCAGAATGCTATTGAGCGGGCTGTAGTTCTGGCAAAATGCAGCGTGTTGACACCACGGGACTTTCCTCAGGGTCTGCAAGGCGATGATCAAATCTGTCTGCAGATCCCGGAAAAGGGCGGCAGTCTTACGGACATCCTCGAAGACCTCGAACGTCAGTTGATCCTGCAGACATTGCAGCGTGAAGAGGGTTCGCAGACTCGTGCTGCTGATACTCTGGGAATCAAACGCACAACACTTCGCTATAAGATGGAAAAGTATCGTTTGATTGATTGACTCCCCGACAGAAACCTGTCACCAGCTATCTTAAAGAGACAGCTCTTTTACGTCATCCCTCTGAAATAGCACGGTTTTTAGCCATTTATTCTGGTACGTTCCTTGCTGTAAATAGCTGCGGTCTTGATTTTGTTGCGAACGCTGTTAATTTATCTGCCAAGGAATACTGTGCCTCGATTGATTTTTTTAGCTATTCTTCTGCTCGCCGTGGCAGCCATGAGTTTTACTGGGTGTAGCGATATCCCCACTGATCGCACCTATGCGCTCTGGCTGGATCACGCTCCGACAGATGCCGACTGGGACCGGGCTTTGCCGCGAGAAGTTAGTGTCCGTGGCGGTCGTCCCCACAAGTTAAGCAGCTTTACCGATATTGATGAAGACACGGTCCACACCTCGACCGCTTCATGTCATCATGGTTCGCGTGTGCCGGAACCGGTTCAGGTTGATATCCGTGCTTTTTACACGGATGATGATCTTTTTCTGCGCTTGAGCTGGGAAGATGCGACACGTGATCAATCTATGCTTGACTGGCTGTTCGATGGTGAACAGTGGCAGAATACAGGTCAGATTGAAGACGGTTTCGGTTTACTGTGGGATGCGAAAGGGCAGTTTAATGATTTTTCCTGTTCTTACGCTTGCCACATCAATAAATTTGGCGTGAATCAGAATAGCTTTCGTGCTTCCAACAAGATGCGCATGGTCCAGGAGAAAGCCTGGCTGGATCTCTGGAACTGGAAAGCTGCACGTACTGCCAAGCTTGGGTTTGCCGATGATCGCTACCTGGATTCCAAAGGTATGCACGGCGATACTCCTGGCGAATTGTTCACTGAGAATTCCAAAGCTTATTTAAATAACCAGGATAATGTCAAACCTTTCAGCGCCGAAGACATGCCGATTTACGATGCAGAGCGACTGCCAGCAGACGAAGGTTCCCGTCCTCCAGGAAGCGTGGCCCCTGGCTATCTGGTTAAGCGACCGGTTGCTGGCCGGGCTGATGTTAGCGCTGTGTCTCGTTATGAACAGGGCCGCTGGATTGTTACGCTTCAGCGTGCTTTACAGACCGGAGATCCTTATGATGTGGTTTTTGTCCCGGGAGACGAGATGGGGGTTGCTTTTGGGCTGGCGCTGATGGACCATTCTCTGTATGAGCATTATGCTTCGAATACTGTTGAACGACTGGTGTTGTTGAAGCGATGAGGGTGAGCGGTGAGGAGTGAGGAGTGAGGAGTGAGGAGTGAGGAGTGAGGAGTGAGGAGTGCAGGGTAAAAGGAGAATCTCTTTGAAGAAACTGAATCTGGTCTGTTTGTTGGTGTTGTTTATAGCGATGACCTTTCTTGCTGGATGTGGTGATGATGAGGCTGCTTCGATGAAGACATCGTCCGGACATAGCCGTCTGCAAGGACAGGTAACCATGCCCTTGGAAGGTGTGCACCTCTATGTCTACAAGCCTGGTATGGACCTTTATGGTCCTGCTTTTGCAATTTCAACTGCTACGGGCATTGACGGCAAGTTTGCCCTCGAGCTTCCTGATGGTGATTATGTTGCAGTGGCCAGGAAGCGTGCTGGAGGTGAAGAGACCGGGCCGGTGGTTGCCGGTGACAACCGCAGTGAGTTCATAAAAGTTAGTGTGCAGGGTGGCGTTGTCGATATGCCGGTTTCGGCGCCGGTGAAGATCGGTGACCAGCGAAACTTTACCGGCGATATAGAAACTTCAAAAACCGGTCTTGCTGGCCAGATTCTGGATAGTGATGGTCAGCCTGTGGCAAACGCCAGGGTACACGTCTATGATCATGTACAGATGTCTGAACGGCCAAAATTTGTATCTGAAAAGACTGGTCCTGACGGACGCTACCTGATTTATCTGCCTGACGGTGGTACCTACTATCTGGCCGCTCGCGATAAATTCGGAGGGCCGCCAAAACTGGGTGATCTCTATGGACGCTACGATAAAGGTACAATTGAGCCCTCTGCCGTTGTGGTCAAAGAAGGGCAAATTCTGAAACAGGTTGTTATCACCGTGACCAAGGTCTGGTAAGTATGTTGCGTTATTTCTTTGCTGGTCTTTGCTTTTTTATGTTGTCAGCTTGCACCGCAGACCCGGTTCTAGACCTGAATCAACTTGAAGCCAACGCCCGTGGTGGCGACCAGCAGGCTATTGTCCAGCTTGTCGATTTGTTGTCTGCCCGGGAGCCTGGCCTTGCTGACCGCATTTACGCAATAACAATTGAGATTGGCGAAAAAGCTGTTCCGGTTTTGCTGGATAAGGTCCATTCAAAAGACAAGCAGTTACGCGAATATGCAATAGCCGCGTTGGGAACACTCAAAGTTGTTGATGCCATCCCTGCAATCAGCGATGTGCTATCTCAGAAGGCTTTGGAAAGACGATATGTTGCTGCCTGGGCACTCGGTGAGATCGGCAGTGAGGCCGTGGTTCCGGTGCTGATCAATGTCCTGGATGATGACAACAGCGAAGTTCGTCGTTATGCTACGCGTGCGCTGATCAAGCTGAACAAAACCGCAGTCATGCCATTAGTAGAATATCTCGCCAAGGCAAGTGGTGAAGGAGCGGCCGGAGCTATTCGTGCGGTGGGTGATATTACTGACAAGCGGGCTCTGCAGGTGCTGCTGGCTCAGTCACAGGGCGAGCAGCGTGCCGAGGCGTTTCTGGCGTTGGGAAAGTTACGTGATCCTAGCGCCGAAGCTGCATTAGTTGCCGGTCTGCAAGATCCTGATTCGCTGGTGCGTATGAATGCCGCCATGGCCCTCGGTCGCCTGGGTGGCCCGGTCGCCGCAGAAGCTCTAACAAAAACACTTGAGGACGATGTTCATGTAGTGCGTGAATGGTCCGCACGTTCTCTCGAAATGATTACCGGAAAACCGGTTTTGTATCGTAACAGTCACGATGAATATGTGCGGCCGTATCGGGTTTATCATTAAAACAGGTACGCGGGACGCGGGACGAGGAACGAGAAAACCTTAAAGGCAGGAACGAGGGGCGCGGAACGAGAAAACCATGAAAACCATGAAAACCATAAAGACAATGAAAATAGAGTGCTTTTTTTGCTTTTTCGCGTCCCTCGTCCCGCGTCCCTCGTTCCAGGTTTTTCGCCCCGCGTCCCGGGTTGTTATATGTTGAAAAATGTTCTCAATATACCATTTCTAGGGGCGATCATTCGTTCCCCCTGGACCTGGCGGTTACTGCGGCTGGCGATGCTGGGATTGCTTCTGGTCATGATCGCTTATGGCTGGCACCAGCATGCTATTCCCGGAGTGGATGTCCGTGATCCTCTGATGTACACGAACTTTACTACCTTCAACCTCTGGGTCTTCTGGATGATGGGTATGGTCGTCGTTGCTCTGTTCCTGGGTCGCTCCTGGTGTACCGTCTGCCCGGTCGGTTGGCTCAACGGTCTGCTCAGTCGCTTTGGTCTGCGCCGCGAGATGCCGTCATGGCTGGCGAATTTCGTTCCTGTCACTCTGGTGCTGGTGGTGTTGCAACTGCTGGTTTATTTCCTCTCCATCCATCGCTACCCGGATTACACTGCTGTTTTGCTCGCCTGGATGGTGATTCTGGCCATTGTTGCTGGTTTAATTTTCCGGCGGCGCTCATTCTGTTTGCTGCTCTGCCCGGCGGGTGCCGTGTTCAGCCTCTATGCCCGCCTGGCTCCCTGGCAATTGCGGGTCAGGGAACAGGATGTTTGTGCTGGTTGTCAGGACAAACCGTGCATCTCGACAGATCTGGTTTGGAAAGAAGCGTCACTTGATGGGCTGAGTCTTAACTGGCGGACACGGTCAGAAGGCTGTCCGGTTGCCCTGGTGCCAGCAGAAATCAATGATAGTGCCGAATGCACCCTCTGCCTGAACTGTGTTCAGAACTGCTGCAACGATAATGTCACACTCGGTTTTCGCGGCTGGCCCGCAGATTTGCGTCAAGGTGGGTTACGTCCCGGTGAAACACTTTTTTTCCTGGTTCTGCTGGGCATGTTGACTGCCAACTTTGCCAAAGTATATGTAGACTTGCGCGAAGCGATCTTCTGGTTGCCGCAGAACCTGGCCTTGTCGCTCGGCTGGGACACTGCCGGGTTCTATCCCCTGGCGATGGTCTGGATCGGACTCATCTTCCCGCTGCTGTTACTTGTGCCGGGCTTACTTATATACTTGGTTGGCCAGATTAAGGTTTCAACTCTGGACAGTGAACCTTGCTGTGTAGGAAATGACACTGCAGGAAAAGACGCTGCTGCGGCATACTCATTTTCAGGATTTATGTCGTTGCTTGGACGTTTAGCTCTGCCGTTGTTACCATTGGTTCTTACAGCCCATCTGATCCTTGCGGTCGTGAAATTGAATGCCAAGTTTGCTTATTTGCCGCTGGCACTTCAAGATCCCTCCGGGGTGAAGAGCTATCTGGCAATCAACGTCATGCAGACATTATCACCTCCTGGTGTTATCGTTTCTCTGGATATTCTTAAATGGGCGATCGTTGTCTTGTTGGTGGTCGGATTTTTCCTGTCAGCTTTTGCCGCCTGGACTGTTGCGAAGACTGAAAATAAAGGACAGCAGACAATTGATCGACCATTTTTTGTCGCGGTCCTGGTGACTCTGGTCATCCTCTCCGGTTTTTATGGCTCTACGGTGATCGAATGGCTATTCGTTCGTTAGTCTTGCTGATTTTACTGGTCACGCTGGTCTCTGCGCCGGTGCAGGCCTGTTTTGGCCCGAAACTCTTTGTTGCGGTCGGCAAGCAGACGCAGGATGAAGTCATGTTTGCCCTGATCACGCTCTATGTCCATGAAAAAACCGGAGTTGAAAGCACGCGTGTAGAGACCAGCAAGGATCAGAAGCTGATCGAGCTTTTGTCGGACGATAAAGCCGACCTGGTTCTGGTGCCGCTAGGTAAAGGGCTCGACAATGTCATTTTTTTTGTTGATGGTCTGTCGCTGCTGGTGACCGGTAAACGGCCTCAGCAGAACCTGCAATTTACCACGGTTATACCGGCTATAAGGAAACTCAGTAAGCTGCTTGAATATGAAGCCGTTATGCTTTTAGTCAGTCGGGTTGATGCCGGACAAAGTCCCATGGCTGTTGCCAGGAAATTCCTCATGGAAAATCGATGGATATGAAAGTAAATTACCGAAAAATAATGGCTTTCATGGTGGCCACAGGTGTTGCCTTAATCTCTCTTGTATCATCGTTACAGGCAGCAGATGATCTACCTGATTATCAGGGTACGTATTCAGGAGATCTTGTCTGGCAAGGAACCGTAACCATGGCAGGCGATGTCCTGATTATGCCGGGTGGCACCCTGACAATTCGCGCCGGAACACAAATTAATGTGATTCCTGCGCAAGGCACAAAGATTGCCCCGGACTACCTTTCAGCACTGACCGAGCTATTGATTCGCGGCAAACTTGATATTCAGGGGACAGCGCAAGCGCCGGTTCGATTCGTGATTGTAGAGACTGAGGAAACGGAAGAGATTGCCTGGTCCGGCATTACTCTTGATAGGGCTGAAGAGAGTCTTATCCAGAACACAGAACTTGAGCGTGCCGATATGGCTATTAGATGCGTAGGTTCTTCGCCAGTAATCAAAGGTAACCGTATCCTTAAGAGTCGTTATGGCATTGTTGCCCAACAACAGAGTCATCCAAAAATTCTTGAAAACATAATTATGGATGGGGAAGGGGGCATTTTCTGCTGGCGTGGTTCCAACCCCTATCTGCTGGATAACCAGATTACCGGTCACGATGAAGAGGCGGTGTTTGTTGATAGCAGCAGTCGCCCCTGGCTGGATCGTAACCTGATAAGTGGCAATAGTATCGGCTTGGCACTTTATCCTCGCGACCTGCCTTTTGATTCGGTGTTGGTGACAGGCAATACTGAAAATCTCCGCTGGCTTGGTCGTCAGGGACAGGCAGGTGATCAATGATGCGTTGTTGCTGTCTTGTGCTACTCATAATATTCTTTGCACCGCTGTCATCATTGGCTGGTGAGACTAAGGTCTATCCCCGTGAGGTACAAATCTACCCCCGTGAGGTACAAATCTACCGAGGAGAACAGACCCTTTTTGAGGATACGGTCTGGAGCGGCGAGATTCTTATAGACGGAATATTGACGGTGGCTGCCGGAGTGACGCTGGAAATCCGACCAGGCAGCCGGGTGAGCTTCACCCGTTTTGACAGCAACGGTGATGGTATCGGTGAACATGAAATCTTCACCCAGGGAACGCTTCGTGTCCTCGGCACAGAGGAAGAACCGGTACTTTTTACCTCCGCAGAAGAGATTCCCCGTCCCGGTGACTGGGGGACGATCAACATGATGGTGAGCGAAACAGAAAACCTTCTGCAATATTCTATCGTCGAATATGGCTACCGTGGTTTTCACGCTCACTTCTCTCGGGCCAGGCTGCAAAACAGTACTTTCAGAAACAATATGCGTGGCGCACAATTCCAGGAATCACAAGTAGTTATTGATGGTTGTCGCTTTCTTGATAATAACAACGGCGTGCAGTTCCGCGACAGTAAAGTCACCTTGAGTGGTTCCTTTATTTCCGGCAACCAATGGGGCCTACGCTGTGTCTACAGTGATCTGATAATGACCGACAATGTGATTGAAAACAACCTGGTCAATGGTGTGAACATCCGTGACGGTAAGATCAATGCGCAAGGCAACCGAATTGTCAATAACCGTCGCGGGCTTTACTTGCAACGTAGTGAAGGGCGGGTTGTTGGCAACGATTTGTCCGGCAACAGCGAGCATGGCATTTTTCTTGAAGACTCGAATGTTGAGGTCGTTGACAACCGCCTCGCTGAAAATGGCCGTGCTGGTGTGCGCTGGTTGAACAGTAAGGGACGTCTGGCGCGCAACCTGATCGCTGATAACGGCGTCTACGGGCTCATCAACGATGGTACAACTGCTGTTTCTGCCCGCAATAACTGGTGGGGGACTATTGACCCCGCCGATATCGTTGCAGCCATCCGTGACGGTCGGAATCGACCCGGGTTGGGGCTGGTTGATAACCGTTATGCTTTGATGCAGCCATTGCCTTTTGATTTGTTGGGGACGCCATGAAGTATTTGCTTCTTATGCTGACTTTCCTCCTTACCGGTGCTGTTCTAAGTGGTTGCGAACAACCCCTTGAAGGTCCGCCGATTCGGATCGGCTATATGAATTGCAACAGCGTTAAGGAAACTATGGAGCGCTTCCAGCCGCTGACTGCCTATCTGCAACAACAGCTTGGTCGACCTGTTGAGGCTATTCCGGTAGACACGCAGGATCTGGAATCACGCTTTGCCGCCGGTGAGTTTGACTTTGTTCATGGCAATAGTCTTCTCTACGTCATCTTGAAAGAGAATCATGACCTGCAGCTGGTTGCGACAGAGAAGCGCGGGCAGTTCGGTTCTCGCACCGCTGGTGCCATAATAGTCCGTCGCGACAGTCCTATAAAGTCGCTCAAGGATTTAAAAGGCAAGCGCATGATCTTCGGCCCGCAATTGGCACCGTCTGGCTATATGGCCCAGTACGATTTGATGCTGCAGGCAGGCTTCGACCCTGATCGTGAACTGGATTACTACGCTCTTCCACGGGGCACCTTCAAGCATGAAAAGGTTATATACGGTGTTTACTTCGGTGCATTTGATGCTGCGGCTGCGCCAGCACTGGATCTTGAGATTATGACGCGTGAAGGCAAGATCAGCGCCGATGATTTTCGGGTGTTGGCACAGAGTGAAACAATTCCATACTGTACTTTTGGTGCATCAAAAAATGTGGATTCAAAGTTAACGGAGAAATTCCGTAAAGCCTTACTGGATTTGACTCCTGAGACTACTGTGGAGGTTGATGGCCAAAGGCTCAAGGTGCTCGATGCAGCCTGGATCGATGGTTTCGAGACGCTGCTGGATAAAGATTACGACCCCATCAGGGTTATGGCGAAACGCGTCAATATGCCGCCATACCAGGAGTTCTGAGCTGATGCTGCGCGATCGATTCGATCAATTGATGATGGCCTCTCTGGTGGTTGTGCTGCTTTTTATGGTCGTGGTCATGGTTGGTGCTGGCCCGGATGAATACAATCGTGAGAACTCCGCCATCAGCCGGCACCTGGAGCGTGAAAGGCTTTACAAGGCCCGTGTGGCCTTTATTGAGCGGCACTTCAGTCCGGTGATTGCTCTGCGTGACAGCGGTGCGTTGCCGGAAGCTTTGCTTAAACTGGAGGAATTACAACGAACCCTTCCTGGTGAAGCTCATATTGACTTACTGAGTGGTGATATCCTGTTGCGTATGGGGCAGTTTGATCGTGCCCTGACAAAGCTTGCTGCGGCAGTGAGAAGAAACGCGGATTACGTGGATGCTGCCAGCCCCCTCAGTCAGAGGCCTCTACTTGAATCTGCTGTCACGGAGGGCTTACCTCTGGTTCGTGATCGTCTGCGCTCTCAGCCTGATAGCCGATCTGTGGCACAGGTAGTGAAAGATGGATACTACCTGCAAAGTCGTCTTGCCGGAGGCTGCGAATGAGCTCGTCATTGCATGACCGCCATTTCTGGATTGTTATTGCTGCTGGTACCGGGCTCGGCATCTTGGGAGTTCTCCTGGCTGTGTGGGGCAATCCACTGAACAGCGGTATCTGCGTCTCCTGTTTTATCGAAAATTCATCTGGAGCACTTGGTCTACACAATAACGCGCGGATGCAATACCTGCGGCCGGAACTGATCGGCTTTGTCCTCGGTTCGGTTGTTTGTGCATCGATGTTTAGGGAATTCCGTTCGCGAGGAGGGAGTGCGCCGTTGGTACGCCTGGTGTCCGGTATCTTTCTGATCGTCGGCAGCGCCGTCTTCATTGGTTGTCCGATCAAGCTTTTTCTCAGGTTCACCGCTGGTGACTTGACCTCCATAGCTGGGATCTTTGGCTTGATTGCCGGGGTATGGGTGGGATTGCAAGGACTCTCACGTGGGATCGACTTGGGCCGAGCTAAAGATGAACGCGGCGCTGCCGGTCTGCTGATACCTGCTGGTTTTGTTTTGCTACTCATCTTTCTGTTGGCACGTCCGGCATTTATAATCTTCTCGGAACGTGGCAGCGCAGCGCAACATGCACCCCTGGCGGTTTCACTCCTGGTGGGTTTGCTGCTAGGTGCGCTTGCCCAGCGCAGCCGTTTCTGCATAACCGGCAGTGTCCGCGACAGCTTATTGATGGGCAGTCGCAGCCCACTTTTCTGGGGATTCATTGCTTTTCTTGTCAGCGCTTTCGGGACCAACCTGGCGGTGGGCCGTTTCTCCTTTGGCCTCTATGGACAACCGGGTGCGCACCTTGAATATCTCTGGAGTTTTTTCGGTATGCTGTTGGTCGGCTGGTTGTCTGTACTGATCGGCGGTTGCCCCTTCCGGCAACTGATCAAAGCCGGGGAGGGTGATACCGACGCAGGCCTGGCCGTGGTCGGTATGTTGCTCGGTGGTGGTTTGGTTCAGTCCTGGGGGATTGCGGCAACGGCTGCCGGTGTTTCTCTGACCGGTAAAGTGTCTGTGCTGGTTGGGCTGGCTTTTGTCCTGCTGCTCAGTCTGCTTTTTCGCGATCGAACTGCTTAAGGACTCAAAAACTAAAGACAAATTAGATTCTGATTGCGGCTAAATAAAAGGTTTTGCTTTTGCTTAATCAGCGTTCATCAGATCAATTGCCTCAAGGCACCTACTTCTGGCAGCGTCCCATTGTTTGTCGTCTTCAAGGGGCTTAAAAGTTGTTTTCAGTGTTGAAAGGATAGAGCTTGTGAATAAACCCTTACGTAATCCGGAGATCGTCTGGCGGGTCGAAAAGCGTCGTCAGGCGGAGGTCCTGAAAGCCCTGGAAACAGGCGAGGATGTTGCAGACACTGGCACGGTAATTCTTCTGCTGTCAGGTATGATGCATCAACTCAACCTGATTGGCGGTATGATCTGGGAGCAATGTGACGGACAGAAAACTCTTGCAGATATTGCCGGAGAACTGGCAAAGGAATTCTCTGTGGAACAGGCAGAAGTCGAGTCTGATGTTGCCGAGTTTGTCGCTGATCTGGCAGAGAGAGGCTGGTTGATTAATGAGTGAAGTAACGGAAATGTTCTCTGCGCCGTTGACCTTTAACTGGACGCTCTCTTATCGTTGTAACTTTACCTGCGATCATTGTTATAGCCGTGACGAAGAGTGCCCGGAACTGATAACAGATGATCTCAAAAGGATCGTCGATATTCTGGTTGAACAGCAAGTGCCCTTTATCAATTTCGGTGGTGGTGAACCGCTAATCTGCAAAGATCTTTACGAAATCGCTGAATATGCCTCGAAGTCCGGACTGAATGTTTCAATGAATAGCAACGGCTGGCTGCTTGATGAGGCCGCTGCCCAGCGGCTCAAGGATGTAGGTTTTAAAAGTGTCGGTATCAGCATCGACAGTTTTGAGCCGTCTCTTCATGATGGTTTCCGTAATATGCCAGGATCATTCGAACGAGCGGTGCACGGGCTTGATGCTCTGCACAAGGTTGGCCTGAAGAGTACCATGAGCTCTGTTATCTCGCGCATCAATTACCAGGCCTTTCGAGAACTGCTCGATCTGGCTCGTGATCACGGTGTCGGTCAGGTGTACCTGCACAATTTTAAATGCAGCGGTCGTGGTTTTAAGAATCGTGAAGATCTCGATCTTACCCCTGAAGAGTGGCAAGCTTTCTATCTTGAAGCTCTTGCTGTCAAACACCAGACCAAAGATCTGAAGATCTCTTTTGACGATCCGGTGATTGCCTCACTACCAGAATACCAGGAAAAAACCATGGTCAAGGGCAGCAGTTGCGGTAAACTTTCGCTGCATTTGCAGCCGAATGGCGACATTACCCCATGTGGTTTCATTCCTGTCGTGGTAGGTAACATCCTGAACGATGATTTCGAATCGATCTGGTTTGATTCGCCGGTTCTCAAGGCGATGCGCAGTAAGGAAGCCACCGGCAAATGCTCCGGTTGTGCAGCTTTTGACGACTGTCAGGGGGGATGTACTGCGCGTGCTTTTGCGACGACGGGTGATTTTAATCAGCCTGATCCGCATTGTTGGAAATAAACCCGGGACGCGGGACGCGGGACGAGGAAATCTTTAGAGCGATAGAGTCACATAAATTACTGTTCTTAAGGGTCGCGTCTACACATTCCACAAAAGATGCAACGTGACGAAGCAAACAAAAACATCGCTTTTGACTTCCGCGTCCCGCGTAACGCGTCCCGGACTTTAAAAGCGTACCGGATTTTAAGAAAGAAGAACAAACATGAAAAAATACATCAAACCGCGTATCGTTGGTTCCAGTAACGTCCACCCTTGCTAAGGCTAGCTACCTCACGGTAGTGCCTTTATGGTGTCACCCTGATATGGGTCTCGATCTCTTAGATACCCCGGTTCGCTTGACCTGGGATTTTCCTGCCATTGTGAGTGGGGACAGGGCGACCGGACAGTCGGGCGTCAGTTTGCCCGCCATTGCCAACAGTATTATTGATGGCGGCGTGTTCTTCGTCACCTTGCAAAATGACCCTCTACTGCATCCAGCTGTGGGGGCGGTGCTGAATATCCTGGCGGGTGGTTGTCAACTCATTATCAACTGTCGCGGCAGTTCTGATGAACTGGCACGGCTCTCACAGCTACCTCAGGCAGGATGTCAGCTACTGCTGGACACTTCAGGTTTTATTGATGTCAAGCAGAAGCTTGACAGTGACAAGCTTAAGACTACTGTCCAGGCTCTCCGCCGACTGGAATACGAGCCAGTTATCAGCTTGATGCCATTACAGGATAATCTCTGCAATATTCCTGATTTACTGCGCTTTTGCAGAGCGCATCAGATCTCTAAATTTAAGTTGCCAAACGCCCATATCGGTGATAGCGTCCACACTTATTCAACAGATGATTTGCCTCGTTGGCAGAACCTTGACAGCTTTCGGAAAAGCTGGCTGGAATTTGTCAAAGAACCCTGTAAACTACCGGCTATGGAAATCCATGACCTCTTCCTCTGGGAGATTATGACTCCAGGCCAACAACAGAATCGCAGTGAATATGGCGGTTGCCAGGCAGGGAATAGTCTCGGCCACATTGATGGTCGGGGCGTTGTTCATCCCTGCGCTGCATGGCCGCAGCCACTTGGCAAATTGCCTGATCAGTCATTGGAAGATGTCTGGGCAGGACGTGAGCGACTGGCTGTGCGTGAGCATGTAGCTCAGACTCCAGGTGGTTGCCTTGGTTGTCGTGACATCGATATCTGTTTCGGCGGTTGCCGAGGCCTGGCTTTTCAATTGAACCGGTCTGAAAAAGAGCGAGATCTCATGTGCTCCGGACCGCGTTGACAATAATCTTCGACATAAAGGGAACCAGGCTGGACTGGTTCTGGTTCATTCATAATACATGCCTATCTATCTTGACAACGCTGCCACATCTTTTCCCAAGCCATCCCAGGTTACCGAGGCGGTTGAAAGAACTTTACGGCTGAATGCTGCTAACCCCGGCCGTGGTGGACATCAACTTTCACTTGAAGCCGGTCGACTGGTCATGGAGTGCCGGGAGACCGTAGCCCGATTCTTCGGCATCGGCGATGAGACCCGCATTGCATTCACTGCCAACGCAACCGAGGCTATTAATCTTGGCTTGTTCGGTGTCTTGCAACCCGGTGACCGGGTTGTCACTACATCGATGGAGCATAACGCGGTGATCCGTCCGCTACGGGCATTAACTCAACAGGGTGTTGATGTTGTCCGTGTCATGGCCGATTCTTTTGGCTTTGTTGATCCTGCTGCGATTCAGCAGGCCTGTCTTTCCGGGACACGCCTGTTGATTGTGAACCATTGTTCCAATGTGACCGGCACTCTTCAGGCGATCGAAGAAATTGGCCCCTGGTGTCGTAAGCAGGGGATCATTTTTATGGTTGACGCCGCACAAAGCGCAGGCATCTTCCCAATCGATGTTGAAGAAATGGCGATTGACCTGCTGGCGGTCCCCGGTCACAAATCACTTCTTGGCCCACCAGGGACAGGTTTTCTCTACGTTCGCCAGGGGTTGAACCTGCGGCCTCTGCTTTATGGCGGGACTGGTAACTTCTCTCAGTCAGAATCACAACCACTTGAGATGCCGGAACGCCTGGAAAGTGGGACCCTCAACACGATAGGCCTGGCTGGACTCAAGGCAGGGATTGAGTTTCTTGAAGCCATTGGCCTGGATCATGTCCAAGCCCACGATCAGGAACTTCTAGGTCAGTTGATCGATGGCTTGAGCAGCCTTGAAGGTGTTACTCTCTATGGACCTCTTGGTTCTGAATGGCATGGCGGGGCTATTTCGTTCAATATCAAAAATATTGATGCGGCAATGCTGGGGTTCCGCTTGGACCGCGAATATGGTATCTGTTGCCGTGTCGGGCTGCACTGCGCTCCGGTAGCACATGACACTATAGGGACGCTCCCTGAAGGGACCGTCCGTCTCAGCCCTGGATATTTCAATACGACTGATGATATCGAACAGACGCTGACGGCACTTCGTACGATCATTGCGACGGAAAGCTGAGCATGTTTCAAGAAGCTAAGGAGCTGTTATGAAGAAATTGATATATTCCCTCATTACATCTGTTCTGGTCATGGTTCTTCTGGTCTCCTGTTCATTGCCTCCGGTTCAGCCGGTAACCCGTATAGATCTGATGCAGACCCGTGTTTACGACAAGTTTATTATTGATGAATCGCCCGAGGAACTTCTGTACGCCCTGAATACGCGTGGCGAAGTTGTCGTTGAAGGCAAACGCAATATTCCTGGCAAAAATTTCCCTGTTTTCGTCAAGCTTCTGGCGACCACTGAAGGGGTCCATGTCCTCGAATATGATAGGTAGCCTCCTCTCGGCTCAACCAGTTGCTTCAGCCAAGATTAGCCCTACAGACTGCCAGGAAGAGTGTCTCTTTCATGAAAAAAACCTTCGTTCTTGATACTAATGTTCTCCTGCATGACCCTCAGGCTCTCTTCCGTTTTGAAGATAATGATCTGATTATCCCGATAACGGTAATCGAGGAACTCGATCGGTTTAAAAAAGAGCAAAGTGAAACCGGACGTAACGCGCGGCAATTTTCCCGCATCATGGACGGGCTGCGAGCTAAAGCAAAGCTGGTTGAAGGTGTCGATCTGGAGACTGGTGGTCGTCTGCGGGTCGATCTCTACACCGCAGAGCATATGAAGAGCATGCCGCCGGAACTGCGTGGAGATAGTGGTGACAACCGGATCCTGGCAGTAGCCCTGGATGTTAAAAGTCGCTCCAATTCTGCGGTGATTCTGGTCACTAAGGATACCAACCTGCGCATCAAGGCGGATGTCGTAGGCTTGACGGCACAGGATTACGAATCGGACAAGGTTTCAATCGAAGAACTCTATTCCGGTACCGCCGAAGTCCACCTCTCACGTGCTGACATAGATCTTTTTTATAGCCAGGGTTTTCTGGATCTTGAAGACGACTTCCTCTCCAATCAGGGACTGACGTTGATGGATAAGGATAATCCTTCACATACTGCACTGGCACGTTACAATCGAGCCATGCGTCAGGTTGTACCGTTGCTGCGTACGCCGAAAGATGGTTTGTGGGGGATTCATTCTCGTAATCGTGAACAGCAGTTTGCCATTGATATCCTGCTGAATGAAGATATCCAGCTGGTGACACTGGTCGGCAAGGCCGGCACTGGCAAAACTTTGCTGGCGATTGCCGCTGGCCTGTTTAAATCGGCCGATGAAGGCAAGTACAGTCGTCTACTTGTGTCCCGTCCTGTGTTCCCTATGGGACGTGACCTTGGCTTCCTGCCGGGGGATATTGAGGAAAAACTCTCACCCTGGATGCAGCCTATTTTCGATAACGTTGAACTGCTGTTAGGTGGTGTAGAAGAGGGTGGAAAACGCAAACGTGGCTACAAAGAACTGGTTGACCTCGGTATCCTCGAAATTGAGCCGCTTACTTATATTCGGGGCCGCTCCATTCCGAAACAATACATGATTGTTGATGAAGCACAGAACCTGACCCCACACGAAATCAAGACAATTATTACCCGTGCCGGTGAAGGAACAAAAATAATTCTGACAGGGGATCCCTACCAGATCGATAATCCTTATATAGACTCCTCTAGCAACGGCCTGACCTACGTTGTTGAAAAGTTCAAAGGCGAAGACCTTGCAGGTCACGTCACTTTGAGCAAAGGGGAACGTTCGCCTCTGGCTGAATTGGCTGCAAATCTCTTATAAAGGTGGCGCGGGACGCGGAATGAGGAACATGTAAAAGTCTTTCCTCGTTCCGCGTTCCTCGTTCCGTGTACCGCTATGTTAATCCTCTGTATTGAATCTTCCTGTGATGAAACCGCTGCGGCGGTCGTTCGCGATGGCCGTGAAATGCTCTCAAATGTTATTGCTTCCCAAGTCGATGTTCATGCTCGTTATGGTGGAGTTGTCCCGGAACTGGCATCGCGCAAACATGTCGAGGCGATTTCAGTTGTCATCAACTCAGCGCTTGAAGAAGCTGGAGTAAGTATTGACCAGATCGAGGGCATTGGCGTAACCCGGGGGCCAGGTCTGATTGGTGCTTTACTAGTGGGGCTTTCCACGGCTAAAGCAATGTCCTGGATGCTTGGTATCCCTCTGGCCGCCATTCACCATATGGAAGGGCATATCCTGGCACCACTTCTGGAGGAGGCTCCTCCAGAGTTTCCTTTCCTTGCCCTGGCTGTCTCAGGCGGTCATACACACCTCTATCGTGTTGATGGTATTGGTTGTTATCGAACTCTTGGCCAGACTTTGGATGACGCTGCAGGTGAGGCCTACGATAAGGTGGCGAAATTACTTGGCCTCGGTTATCCTGGTGGGGTATTGATTGACCAGCTTGCTGTGCAGGGTAATCCGAATGCGATTGCATTCCCGCGTCCGATGCTGCATAAACCGAATTGTAACTTCAGTTTCAGTGGTCTCAAAACGGCGGTTCGGCAATATGTTGATAAATACCAGAAACCGCTTGATAATAAACATATGGCTGATATTGCCGCCAGCTTTCAGGCTGCAGTTGTTGAGGTGTTGACCAAAAAAACTTTGCGTACAGCCGCAGATGAAGGCTTAAAACGTATTGTCGTTGCAGGCGGTGTTGCCTGCAATTCTGGTCTGCGTACCCGGTTTGGCGAACTCTCGGCCAAGCACGGTGTCAAAATATATTTCCCTAGCCCGTCCCTCTGTGGTGATAATGCAGCCATGCTCGGGGTGGCGGCTAATTATTATCTGGTAAAGGGTCGACATGCTGATAATGCTGTCAATGCTGTGTCGAGTTGGATGCTCGATGTGGTCGGTGCAGCTTGAACTGGAGTGACTGAAGTTGACGTGGCGAGGCATCGGATTTATCCGGCAAGTCAAATTAATGCTGTTGCGATTTGTCCGCCTGCGTGGTTTACCGGAGGAGATCGCTAAGGGGATCGCTCTCGGCATCTTCATCGGTATGACGCCAACCTTTGGTTTCCAGATGCTCATTGCTGTCTTTTTTGCTTACCTGCTACGCAAAAATCGTCTTGCCGCAGTTCTTGGCGTCTGGGTCACCAACCCGGTGACAGCGCCAGCCATCTATGCTATCGAATACGAGATGGGCCGCATTCTACTCGGTATGCATCGAGCCCATTTACCTGTGGAATTTACCTGGAAGGCTTATGCGGACCTCGGTTGGAATATCATGTACCCTCTTTGGGTCGGCGGGATTCTTGCCGGTATCGTCATTGGTTTGCTCTCTTATTTCATTACCCTGCGGATAGTGCCAATTGTCAAGAACATGCGCATCCCGCGTTGGCCGCGCCAACATTGGCATAGGAAGATTAAAATCCGGAACGCGGGACGCGGAACGCGGGGCAAAAGATGAGGCACGAGGAACGCGGGACACGGGACGCGAAAACCTTTAATCTCAAAGGTCACATACCTCCAGCAAGATCAACTGAAACAGCTTGGCATACGAATGCTTGTGGTTCTGTCATTACTCGTTCCGCGTCCCACGTTCCGCGTCCCGGATTCTTATGAGTATACATCGTCCAAGAAAACGTTTCGGTCAGAATTTCCTCCACGATCAGCATGTGCTGGATCGCATTATTGCGGCCGCTGATTTTTGTGAGGATGACCGAATTCTGGAAGTCGGGCCTGGACCTGGAGCATTAACCGAGCGTCTACTGGCGACCGGCTTGCCGGTGCTTGCTGTTGAGATTGATCGTGACCTTGGTACGGCTTTACAGACTCGTGACGCCAAGAACCTTGAGGTTAAAATCGGTGATGTATTACGGCTCGACTGGTCGGAATTATTGCCTGAACCGCCTTACAAGCTGATTGCCAACCTGCCATACAATATCTCCAGTCAGGTTTTATTCAAAGCTCTTGATCATCGTAGGGCTTTTCGTCGACTTGTGCTCATGTTCCAAAAAGAAGTCGGCGATCGTCTTCTGGCAAAGGAGGGGACGCGAACCTACGGTATCCTGAGTGTCCTAATCCAGACCTGGTTTAAGATTGAAAAGGTTGTCAAGGTCCCCCCTGGGGCTTTTCATCCGCCGCCTAAAGTTGATTCTGTCGTTATTTGCCTTGAACCTCTGTCTGAACCTCGCACGGTTTTGCATGATGAAGAATTGTATCGACGTCTGGTGAAGGGTGCCTTTGCTCAACGCCGCAAGACTCTGCGCAATAGCCTGCGTGGTTCAGGATGGTCGGTAGAGCAGATCGATCGGGCTTTTTCTGATGTGGCTATTGATCCAGGTCGACGTGGTGAAACCCTAACGATTGAAGAGTTTGGCGCTTTAGCTAATGTTTTGAGTTCACACCTGGGAGATTAAAAGATGGAGCAACTGGCCGCAACCGTCAACGGTTCGCCGATCGATAATAAAGCCCTCAATGCTGCTATGCAAAGTATGGCTCAGGAGAATTTTCATGCTACACTCGACGAAATCCCCCGGGAATCACATGCTGAGTTGAAGTCTATGGCTCTGGAGCGATTGATTGCCAGAGAGTTGATATTTCAGGCCGCGCTGGCAGAGGGGTTTGTCGCTGACGAGGCTGATGTTAAAGATGAATCTTCCAGAATCCTGCGTATGATGGGCAATCCGGCGGATTTCTGGAAACGTCTGGCTAAGCGGGGTATGGATGAACTTTCCTTTTTGAGAATGGTTCGCAAGGATGTCACGGTTGATAAGATGTCCGCGCGTAAGCTTGCTGATGTGACTGAACCTAGTGAAGAAGAAATAAAAAAGTTCTTTTCTGCGCATCAAGACAAATTACGTGACCATGAACGCGTGCGAGCCAGTCATATTTTGATTCTCATTAACCCGGATGACCCAGACAAGGCCCTTGAATATGCCCTGGAACTTAAGGCACTGATTGATAAGGAGGGGGCGGATAAGGAAGGGTTTGCTGTAGTAGCCAAGAAGCATTCCGCTTGTTCCAGCGCGCCTGGTGGTGGTGAACTCGGCTTCATTCGACGTGAGGATGTTGATGCTACTTTTGCCGATGCAGCTTTTGGTCAAATTGTTGGCGAGGTTGGTCCTCCCATAAAGACCCCCTATGGTTATCATCTTATCATGGTGACAGCTCACGAAATTCCGTCACCACCAACACAGGATGAAGCCCGTGGTAAAATAGTCGATTTTCTCAAAAAAGCCAAAGGATCCAAGTTGCTGGAAGAGTGGGTTGCGGTCTTGCGTAACAGTGCAGAGATTGTGATTCTCAATAATTGATTTTTTTAGGACTGGGGTTGAAATGTACTTGCCATCTCCTAAACTTGGGTCCATTGTTAAATTTCTACTGGGTATTCAAGTAAGTTTCACTTCTTAACATAACCTAAGGTTTGAGAGGCTAGCAATGGAACTCACCATTGAAAAACGTGGCAAAAGTTACGGTAAAGTACATCGGGCCAGACTCAAGGGACTTCGTCAATACCTGGAGGCATTAACAACTCAGGAAGATGCGGAGGCACTGTTGGTCTTGGCTGACGCTTTGCTGGTTTATAGTCATTCACAGGCTTTGCTCAAACGCTCCGGCAAGGAACTACTTGAATGGCTCAATGTTTTTCTCGATTTTCTTCGTGACCGTGAAAATGAGGTCAAGGTTTCTTCATTCCGCCCCAAAAACTCCAATTCCTCATTTCTCCTGGTCAATACACCTGATGTCCCTTACCTGGTTGATTCGTTAAAGACCATCCTTAAGCAGTTGCCGCAACGGGCCAAGGTTATTTCCCATCCGGTCCTCACCATTCAGAGAAGTGACGGAGTTCTGACCTCCCTGGATAAAAAGACGGTTGCCGGGCCTAAAGAATCGTTCATGCTGGTCCAGTTTGAAGGCGTTCGCGATCTGGATACTACAGCAATTGAAGAGGATGTCAGCAGGGTTTTTCAGGCTGCGCAGCTTGTCGGCCGTCAACGTGAGGAAATGGATGAGAAGATTCTCCATCTTGCAAACAAGGCGGAGGATCAGGATCAAAAACATTTTTTGGAATGGCTGCTGAATGGCAACTTTATCTGTTTCGGTTATGCCGCGATCGATGCGTCAGGAACTAACGGTGAAACGACAAAGGCTGGTTTTACAGAAGCACCCCTAGGATGGTTACCACCGTCGCTTTTCACCTGGGGAAAAGATGCTCGTAAGTCGCTACAGTTGACAGCAGAAGCAAAGGTGCTCTTCGCCCGCAAAAGCCCTCTGGTTGTCGAAGTTCTGGAAGAACAAAGCCCTCTCTATCAACAGGACAATCTGATCTATATTGGCTTGCGGGAATGCTGCAAGGACGATAAGAAGATAGAGCATCTTATGGTCGGGCTTTTCTCTCAGAATAGTATTAACGAACTGCTCAGTAATATCCCGCCATTAAGAGATAAACTCCTGGCCGCATTCAAACGTCAGAATGTGCAATACGAGAGCTACGACTACCGCAAGGTTGTCGAGATTTTTAATACCTTCCCAAGGGGGGAGATGTTCTTTCTTGAAGACAAGGAGCTTGACAGCCTGGTAAAAACCTTTGTCAGCCTGCAAAGACATCAGTCAGTCAGGCTGGTGGTGACTCGCAACCTCAGTTTACACAGCGTCACTCTCCTTACCATCATGCCCCGTGACTATTACAGCCGTGATTCAGTCCGTCGCATGGAGGCTTATCTTAAACGTTTTTTCTCAGCAGACCACATCTCTTCCCGGGTGTTTCATTTCTACTCCGAATATGTCAGCCTGCATTTTCGTATCGTTCCGCGTGGCGATCAGATCAGTATCGATATCGATGCTCTACAGAGGGTGTTGACAGACCTGTCGCGACCATGGGACGAAAAACTGCGTCTGCTTTTACTGCGGGATGAAAAAAGCGGCAACGGCATGCAGTTGTGGACTAAATATGCCAGCGCTTTTCCGCATGAGTACAAAGATCTGATTCATCCTCGTTTTGCGGTCAGGGATGTGCTTGCCATTGATCAGATGCTCAAAAGTGGGGAGGATGGTTTCGACCTCTGGGGACCTTTCCAGGAACGACATGAGTTCTACCGTCTGCAATTCTACAGTCTCAGAGAAAGTTGCCTCAACGAACTGATGCCGTTTATGGAAAATCTTTTGCTGGCGGTCGTTGATGAAGTCGATTTTAACCTCGAGGTTGATGGCCGCACTGTCTACGTAAAAAGCTTTGCCATACGCAATGATCATCCTCAGGCAAAACCCCTTACCAGCCAACGTGAGAATCTTCTGGGAATCCTTTATGGTCTGCGTAAAGGTACTGTAGAAAACGATTATATAAATCGATTGATGGTATTGACCGGGCTTGACTGGCAGGAACTTGATGTTTTCAGAGCCTATCGCAATTACTACTTCCAGTTGGGCAATCCTTTTACCAAACGTCGTGTCGCTTTTGCCTTACTGAATAATCCACAGGCGGCTTTGCTGCTCTATCGTTATTTTGAGGCGCGTTTCCAGCCGAATCCCGACTGGCATGATGCAATGCAGCGTGAGGAAGAAGCGCTCATGCCGGTTCGCATGGAGCTTTCGCAGGCGCTGGAGCAGATTCGCGACATTAACGAGGATCATATCCTGAGGAGTTTCTTCAATCTGATCGATTCCACAATTCGCACTAATTTTTTCCTGCGTCGTGATGATCCCGATTATTTCATGTCTTTCAAAATCAGTGCTATCGGTATTATCGATATGCCTTTTCCCCGCCCAATGTATGAAATTTATATACATTCAGCAACTATGGAGGGCATTCATCTACGTGGTGGCAAGGTTGCCCGTGGCGGTATTCGCTGGTCGGATCGGCCTGATGACTTCCGTACCGAGGTGCTTGGCCTGATGAAAACCCAGATGACCAAGAATTCACTGATTGTGCCGGTTGGCTCCAAAGGTGGTTTTGTGGTCAAAACACCTTTTAAAACCCGCGAAGAAGGAGCAGAACTTTCCCGGCAGGCTTATATTACTCTGATGCGCGGTCTGCTTGATCTGGTAGATAACAGGATCGCTGGTGGGATCAAGCGACCAGAGGGAGTAATTGTTTACGATGATGTTGACCCTTATCTGGTGGTTGCTGCCGACAAGGGTACTGCGCACCTTCCAGATACAGCTAATAGTGTCAGTCTCGATTATGGTTTCTGGCTGGGTGACGCTTTTGCCAGTGGTGGTTCGGTTGGTTTCGATCATAAGAAGCTTGGGATCACCGCCCGTGGTGCCTGGGAATGTGTGAAACGGCATTTCCGCGAACTGGGTAAAGATATCCAGAATGAGGATTTTACAGCAATTGGTGTCGGTGATATGAGTGGTGATGTCTTTGGTAATGGCATGCTACTGTCAAAGCATATCCGCCTGATGGCCGCTTTTAATCATTTACACATTTTCCTTGATCCTGATCCAGATCCAGAGAAATCCTGGTTAGAACGCAACAGGCTTTTTGAACTGCCGCGGTCGAGCTGGGCTGATTATAATACAGATGTAATTTCAACCGGTGGCGGTGTCTGGGAACGATCCTCCAAAGAGATCCCCTTGTCACCTGCGGTGCAGAAATGGCTTGGCGTCCGTCATACAGCCATGGAGGGTGATGAGCTGATACGCCGTATTCTGTTGTCCAAGGTCGAATTGTTCTGGAATGGCGGGATTGGTACCTATGTAAAATCTTCCATGGAAAAGAATGCCGATGTCGGTGATCGCGCCAATGACAATGTGCGGGTCAACGCAATGCAGCTACAGGCTAAAGTGGTCGGTGAGGGTGGTAACCTCGGTTTTACCCAGCCAGCCCGGATTGAATATGCCATGGCCGGCGGCATGATCAATACCGACGCGATTGACAACTCCGCTGGTGTGGATACCTCTGACCATGAAGTCAATCTTAAAATATTTTTCCAGGGATTGCGTGAGGCTGGACTGATCAAGACAGAAAGAACCCGTAACCGGCAGTTACAGGAAATCGAAAATGATGTCTGCGATATGGTTCTGGCTAACAATTATACGCAGAGCCTCTCCCTTTCACTCAGTTTGTTGTCCTGTCAGAATGATAGCGAACCATTTATCGATCTGGCAGAACGTCTTGCCAATGCCGGGCTACTTGATCGCAAAGGCGAATCTCTGCCATCACGCAAGGAGTTGACGGTTAGGGGCCATGGATATACGCGTCCGGAGCTCTCAATTCTGCTGGCTTATAGTAAAATGCATCTTTTCCAGAGTCTGCTTGAGAGCGAGCTTCCTGACCAGGAATCGGCGCAGAGATTTTTGAGACAGTATTTCCCTGAGAAAATACAAAAACGTTACGGCGCGCATTTTAAGGATCATCCTCTCAAGCGTGAGATCATCGCCACCTTGATTACCAACCGAGTGGTTGATAATGCCGGTTGTGATTTTCTGAACACTCTGGTTCGTCAAGCAGGTGCGACCACAATCCAGGGGGTTGCTGCTTACCTGGTTTTCGATGAAGTTCTGGACGGTGAAGCTATACGCCAGCAAATTATGGCAGTTGATAATAAGATGCCAACAGCCAGGCAGTACGAACTTCTGCTTAATCTGGAGAAGACCCTGGCTGGTCTTTGTCGTCAGGCTATTGAGCAAGGTTTGCCAATGAATCTTGACAAGGATTGTGTCAAAAATTACCAACAACGTCTGAATACTTTCCGCACCCACTTGGAAGAGCTGCTGCCTGCCGCAGAATGGCTGCTGGGCAAAGATGCTGCGACAGCTCTGGTCAGCGAGGGTTTCCCCGAAACAATGGCCTTTGAGATATCCAGTTTCCGTTACCTGGTCGGATTCCTGCCAGCTGTTTATATTGCAGAAGCAACCGGGGCTAACCTGCTACAGGTGACGACAGCCATGGGGCAAATGCGCTCACGCCTGAAAATCTCGGAGGTCATGGAAAGTCTTAATGAATATATGCCCCATGATCGTTGGGATCGTATGGCCTTGACCAGTCTACGTAGTGCTTTTATCAAACAGGTGGTTAAGTTAACCAGACTGGTTGTCGCCGATGCTAGTGATGCCTCTGCATTTCTTGCTAACAGACGTCAGCGGCTTGATTACTATCTTGGCATGGTCGAAACACTACGGGCGTCACCACCAATCAGTACCAGCCCGTATATGGTACTGTTGCGGGCGTTGGAGGCGGTTGAAGATTAAGACCCGGCAGGAGGATAAAGGATAAGAGGCGCGAATAATCAAAATCAGTGTAAGATTTGATTATTACTGTGCGTTTTTTGTAAATCTTGCTGGACTCTAATAATCTCCTGTGATATGAAATGAAACGCTTTTCGATCCTGCTTTTTCGGGCCTGGAACTAGTGCTGGAGCCGTTATAGAAAATCAGGGTCGATCGACATACCGCCTGGATCCGTGTGACCGGGACGGCAGTAGCAGCAAGGGAACACGTTCGGTGCCTGGCATCGTGACATGCGACTGCCTTCCGTCTGGATTCGGAAGGTTTTTTTGTTTTAAATCTGAATCTATTGTGTTTTTCAACCGTACTTTGAGAGGTTACTCCGTTGAGTAAGAAATCAGTGAAACGCCGGACGATCATTGATCTGCAGGCCATGAAAGCCAGTGGTGAGAAGATCGCAGTTCTGACAGCTTACGATTATCCCTTCGCCCGTATCATGGATCAGGCTGGTATAGATGTGGTTCTGGTTGGTGACTCAGCAGGTTCTGTAGTTGCTGGTTATGACACCACACTGCCGGTCACCATGGAGGAAATGCTCTACCATACCCGTGCCGTAGCCCGCAGCGTTTCGCAGGCTCTGGTGGTTGCTGATATGCCTTTTTTGTCTTATCAGGTTGATCTCGTCGAAGCTCGCCGCAATGCCGGTCGTTTGATCAAGGATGGTGGTGCCCAGGCGATCAAGCTTGAAGGTGGTGTCAATGTCGCCGAGACGATCCGGGCTATTGTTGCTATGGATATCCCTGTCGTCGGCCATATCGGTTTGACACCGCAATCGGTGCATCGTATGGGAGGCTACCGTGTGCAAGGGCGTGAAGAAGCCCAGGCAAAGCAACTATTGGCCGATGCCAGAGCGGTTGCTGATGCTGGTGCCTGCGCCGTTGTCCTTGAAGGAATTCCGGCAAAGCTGGCCAGTGAGATTTCCTCTTTATTGTCGATTCCGACGATCGGTATCGGTGCCGGAGTTGATTGTGACGGCCAGGTACTGGTGATTCACGACATCCTGGGTTTATGCGAAAAATATTCGCCTAAATTTGTCAAACGCTATGCTGATGTTTCCGGTACCATTCGCCAGGGTATTGATGATTATATCCGTGAAGTTAAAGATGGTAGCTTTCCAGGGCCCGAGCATTCTTTTTAAAAGCTAGGGACGAGGGACGCGGGACGAGGAAGTCAAAAGCAAATAATAATCAAAGTATGAGGTCTCTGGATTTGGCTTGAGGTTTTCGCATTCCGCGTTCCGCGTCCCTTGTCCCGAGAAATTATGAAAATAATTTCTAACATCAAAGATATGCAAACCCGCTGCTTAGCTGCCCGAGCAGCGGGCCAAACGATCGCTTTCGTCCCAACCATGGGTTTTCTCCACGAGGGCCATCTTTCCCTGCTGCGTGAAGGTCGCGAACGTGGTGATCTTCTGGCCTTGTCGATTTTTGTAAATCCAACTCAGTTCGGGCATGGTGAAGACCTTGATCGCTATCCGCGTAATTTTGAGCGGGATGAGAGTCTGGCTCGTGAGTGCGGTGTTGACCTGATTTTTTATCCCAATGCTGAAGCGATCTATCCTGCTGACTATGCGACCTACGTCACTGTTGAAGGGCCATTAACGACGACTCTTGAAGGTACTTGCCGTCCTACCCATTTTCGCGGGGTTACCACGGTAGTCGCCAAGCTTTTCGTCATTGTCCAGCCGCATGTGGCGCTTTTCGGTCGCAAGGATTTTCAACAACTGGCGGTGATTCGGCGCATGACTCTTGATCTCAACCTTCCTGTAGAAATAGTCGGTATGCCGATTGTGCGCGAAACAGATGGCCTGGCAATGAGCTCCCGGAATGTCTATCTTGCAGAGAATGAAAGGAAACAAGCCCTGGCCCTGATTGACACTTTGGGTCTGTCGGTGCAAATGGTGCGAGATGGCGAGCGGAATGTGTCAAAAGTTCTGGAGTCGGCTCGTCAGCGTCTGCATGTTGAGCCAGATCTGACTATTGATTATGTGAAAATATGTCATGCACAGACTTTGGCAGAGGTTGAGACAGTTGACCAGGAGTCGGTCATGCTGCTGGCGGTGTCCGTAGGTAAAACCCGTCTGATTGATAATGGTTCAATCCTATGCTGAAAAGCCGCGAAACAGCAAGCGCCACCCTGGAAAATCTCTACCGGATTTTCACGGTTCCTGAAGCACCCGATTCGACCTTGGGCGGGATAGACCAGGCAATCAGCAATGATGTCGTCGGATTCCTGCAGACCCATATCGTCGCTCTAGAGCGGAGCATCGAAGAGATCGAAGCCGATTTCTCCTCATCGATCATTCCCGAGAATCCTACTTTTGTTTCCGAGTATACCGAGTTCGTTAAACAGAAGCTGGTTGCCCAATCGGTGCATACTGCCGCTCCCGGTTTCATCGGCCACATGACCTCGGCATTACCTTATTTTATGTTGCCGCTGTCACGCATTATGACAGCGCTGAATCAGAACCTGGTCAAGGTTGAGACATCCAAGGCCTTCACGCCGCTGGAACGCCAGGTTCTGGCCATGCTTCACCGTCTCGTCTATCTGGGCGACGATACTTTCTACAAGCAATGGATTCACGATAGCGAGCACGCCCTTGGAGCTTTCTGCTCCGGAGGCACTATCGCTAACGTCACCGCGCTATGGGTTGCGCGCAACCGTCTCTGTGCTCCTTCCGGGTCGTTCCGTGGTCTTGCCCAGGAAGGCTTGGCACGCGCTCTGCGGCATCTCAATTGTGATGGTCTTGCTGTTCTGGTCTCTAGGCGCGCTCACTATTCCCTGGCCAAGGCTGTTGATCTGCTCGGTCTTGGCCGGGACAACCTGGTGAAGATTGATACCGATGCTAACAACCGCATAGATATGAAGCAGCTTCGGGCAGCCTGTCGTCGTCTGCGTGACGATAATATTCGCCCTTTGGCACTGGTTGGTATTGCTGGCACCACCGAAACTGGCAGCGTTGATCCTCTGGGAGAGATGGCCGACTTGGCCGAAGAGTTGGGCTGCCATTTCCATGTTGATGCTGCCTGGGGAGGTCCGGTCCTTTTTTCCAAACGCAATCGTCACCAGCTTGAGGGTATCTCCCGCGCCGATTCGGTGACCATCGACGCTCACAAACAGCTCTACGTACCTATGGGTGCTGGCATGGTTGTCTTCAAAGATCCTACTGCCATGTCTGCTATTGAGCATCATGCCGCCTATATCCTGCGCCATGGCTCAAAGGACCTCGGCAGCCACACCCTTGAGGGATCGCGGCCCGGCAAGGCGTTGTTGGTGCATGCCGGCCTGTCGATCATCGGTCATAAAGGCTACGAACTGCTCATTGACCTTGGCATTGAACGAGCGAAGTCTTTTGCCGAAACGATTCGGCAGCACCCGGATTTCGTACTGACCAGCGTGCCGCAGTTGAATATCCTGACCTATCGCTATTGTCCTGAGAAGGTGCAGCGCTGTTTGCTTCAGGCTACGGATGAACAGCGCGGGAAGATTAACCAGCTGCTTGATCAGATCAACCAGATGTTACAAAAGGATCAGCGTGAGGCAGGTAAAACCTTTGTTTCCAGAACCAGCTTACAAGTGCCTCCATGTAATCAGAAACGCACTGTTCTGCGTGTAGTCCTGGCCAATCCACTGACTACCGATGAGATACTTGCGTCGGTATTGGACGAGCAGTGTACGATCATGCTGCAACAGGACATTCAGGATTTACAGCAGCAGGTGGAAGCTCTTTGCGCGGAGGTTGACGATTCTCCTGTTGCAGTTTGTGCCGAGAGGAACTGATCGTGACGGCCTCTCCACGCCGGCCAACCCTCTACCGTTGCCGTTTTCTGCTGCCGATCACTGCTCCGCCAATTGAGGATGGGGCCATGCTGGTTGAGGCTGACCGCGTCAACTTAGTTGGTACTTACAACGAACTGGCCGCCGCCCATCCTGAAGCAGTGGTCGTTGATTTTGGCGAATCGATCCTTTTGCCGCCGATGGTCAATGCCCATACGCATCTCGAACTCAGTCACTTTGCTGACTGGGCTGCTGCTGCCAAGCCCAAAACTCTACAGGCCCCCAAAACTCCACAAGCCCCAGATGTTTCACAAAAGTTTGTTGACTGGATTCTCTGGCTGGTGCGAGTGAGGAGGAATATTGGCGAAGTAGAGTTGCAGGCCTCTCTTGCCGATGGGCTGAGAAAGTCGTTGAGTGCCGGGACCGGGGCTGTCGGTGATATTTTTACAACCTTAAGTGCTGTAAACGCTTATCAAAGCTCGCCTTTGCGTGGTCGTATCTTCGCCGAAGTTCTGGGGCAGGATCCGTCAGTTGTCGGAGATCGTCTTGCCGCTATAGGGGCTCTCTGTTTGCACCCACCCGGGGCTGATCTTAACTGGGGGCTTTCACCTCATGCACCCTACACCTTGTCGCCTGCTACAATGAATCAGGTCTTTGCTTTTGCCGACCTCAAGTCTTTACAATGCAGTATTCATCTTGCCGAATCAAAAGCTGAGACTGACTTCATGCAGAATGGCACCGGCATGATTGCTGATAAACTTTTTGCCGCAGCGAGGTGGAAGCTGTCAGCCAATGCAGCTCCCGGTTGTAGCCCGGTCAGCGCTCTTTGCCGACAGGGAAGATTAAGACCTGGTGACTTGGCGGTCCATGGTGTTCAGGTTGACGCTGCAGATATCGAACAGCTCAAGCAGACCGGTTGCTCAGTTGTCCTCTGTCCACGCTCCAATGCGACTCTCGATGTTGGCAAAGCGCCGGTTGCTACCTACCTCAACGCTGGTGTGCCGTTAGCGCTCGGCACTGACAGCCTGGCCAGCTCTTCGAGTTTGTCGGTCTGGGACGAGATGGCTTTTGCCATGGATTGGTTTGCTGGAGAAGCTGAACCGTGTGACTGGCTGGAAATGGCGACTCTCGGTGGCGCAAAAGCTCTCGGCATTCATGATCGGATGGGACAGCTTGCAACCGGCTATGAAGCCTCTTTTCAGGTTGTTACTCTTGCCGATATGCCTGTTGTAGACGAACTTGAAGAAACTCTTTGTACCTCCGGTCGTGATGTCGAGGTGACACATCTCTACCTGGGGGGCTGTCAGGCCTGACAAGTTGTGGCAAGAAATTGGCTGACCTGCTAGAATGGTAGAACAGTAGGATTGTAGAACAGTAGGATTGTAGAACAGTAGGATTGTAGAACAGTAGGATTGTAGAACAGTAGGATTGTAGAACAGTAGGATTGTAGAACAGTAGGATGTGGTGAGGAACGAACCGCAGCACTCACGAGTAAATGATTATGATTGAAGAAATTGGCACAGTCGTCGAATTGAAAGGCAAGCACACCGCAATGGTGATGTGCACAAAGAGCAGCTTTTGCGAAAGTTGTGCGGCACATAGCAGTTGTATCATAGGAGAGGATGGCAACATCCGCCTGATCGAAGTACAAAACACTCAAGGAGCCTCTGTCGGTGAACGGGTGCGTATTGCAACCACGACAAAGTCTTTCCTGCAGTCATCTTTTCTGTTATATATCATGCCCCTGATTGCTCTGGTAATCGGCGCCGTAGTCGGTAAACTGGTCGGTGAGAACCTGAACACCGGTCTCGACACGAACTTGCTCTCCGCAGTTTTCGGGGTCTTTTTTATGGTCGGTAGTTTCGTTATCTTGCGTGTCGGCAGCAGCGTCTTGTCGAAGGAAGCCTATATGCCGAAGATTGTTGCTATTCTTCGGGATGAAGAATAGGAACCGGAACGAGGAACGCGGGACGAGGAATTCAAAAGCTAAGGCAAAGGCAAATATAGAGGCAGAAAGGTCTGTCATCCCCGAATGATTCTATCGGGGATCCATGGTTTTAAGATCTGGATTCCCGATTACAGCTTCGGGAATGACAGCTGTGCAGCTGCAGGCTAACCACAGATATTTTGAAATAAAGGATGGTTCGAGGTTTTCGCGTTCCGCGTCCCTCGTCCCGCGTTACGGACCCCATGGGCATAAAAATCATAGCCAACAATAAAAAGGCTTATCACGAATATTTTGTCGACGAGGTCTACGAAGCTGGTCTGGCTTTACAGGGGACTGAAGTGAAGTCGGTACGTATGGGGCAGGTGAGTATCAAAGAGGCCTACTGTCGCATCCGCAATGGTGAGGTGTTTGTTGACAACATGAATATAAGCCCATACGAGCAGGGCAATCGTGAAAATCATGAGCCACTGCGCCAACGCAAATTGCTGCTGCATCGCGATGAGATCGACAAGTTGGCCAAAAAGGTCGACGAGAAAGGCCTGACTCTGGTGCCGACCAGACTCTATTTTAAAGATAGCCGGGCTAAGCTGGAAATCGGTGTCTGCCGTGGCAAGAAACTCTATGACAAGCGTGAAACACTTAAGCGCAAGCAGGCTGACCGCGAAGCCTCCCGCGCCATGAGTGATCACTTGCGGTAGTTGTTACAGAGTTGAAATTACATGAGAAGTGTGGCACTATGGTGTTGCAATAGAAAGTTTTTTCCGCGCCGCGCACCATGCGCTACGCACTATAGAATTTAAAGGGGGTGCAAAGGTTTCGACGGGGATTGGAAGCACTGGTTGCATGCCGGAGTGGGCTGGCTCCGTTAATAAGCCCAACACATACAAACGCCGATACTGACGTTCGTTACGCACTAGCAGCTTAACCGCTGTTACGTCTCTTGTTTCATCGCCCATGTGGGGCAAGTGACGTTAATTATAGTGGGATAGTTTCAGGGATTGTCTGTGGCCCTGTTGCGAAACTTAAGCAGACTCGCCCGTAAGATATCCTGTTCGTGGGAGCTCTTCCGGGTTAATCAAATCACGAACTACGCATGTAGACGCCTGATGTGAAAGATTTTCGGACGCGGGTTCGATTCCCGCCACCTCCACCAATTATGTTGTAACATGTTGTAAAGTAAGGGTTTTTCTTGCTGCTTATGCCTCTGTGTTAATGGTGCTCCGTTCACAGGGGTATTTCTTTATGTATCATTCAGGAAATCTTTATCCCTCTCGTCATTAAAGACGAGATGCCCTCACGCTGCCCGCAGGTTATGCAGGGTGCTGCGGATCTGTTTTGATGCCTATATCGAAGAGGTGAGGGGTTACATGATCAGTTGGGAAGGTAGGGTTTGGAGGGATGTTGGATGAACCCCTAAATGAATAAGACGACAGCGTACCCTGTGTCGCGCATAAAAATGCAGGGATTCCTGTCGGAAAAACTTACACATCAATGTTTTGTGGTATGTGGTTAATGTGGTGTCCAGTAAAAATATCAAGTTATTAGAGCGTTATGAGGCTCGAAAGTTTCTGGATCGATCTTTGCAGTATCTGCTCGCATGGCTAATTTAACTGCTTTCTAAGGAGAGGTTTATGAAAAAACTTTTGTTGTGTCTCATCGTAGTACTGGCTATTGCAGCTTTCCCACTCGTAGCCAACGCTACAGTCCAGACGTATGAGTTCTCGTTCACCGCGCAGAATATGCTTAGCTACCAAACAGCAAACGGTGCCGATGGGAGCACGGCAGTTCAGAATTCACTTTTCGATGGTGCACGCCTGAAAAGAAATGGATCAAGTCCAGGTCTTGGCTCATCACGAAGCTACGTGGCAAGTGAAAATGTTGGTTTCCAGAGTTGGGCAGACAATACAACAGACAAGTTTCTCGATTTTAACCTTTGGGGGCTGGATGGCAATGGCGCCAAATGGGGAGATGACTTTAAACCTACCGCTTGGGGATCAACTACTAGCACTTCTGGATGGACTTCATCGACGTACACATGGCCGTCTGCTTGGGGGTTACCACCTGCAGGCTATATTACTGATGAGTTTATTGGATGGTCCGCGGATAGTTATAGTGACGGATTTAACTTCCAGGACAATAACTTGAACGACAAGGCATTCACCTTCCAAGTAGACATCGACTCCAGTAATGCTTTTTGGGGCAAAGACACTAATGGTGCACCTAATGACCTGTCAAAACCTGAATTAACATTTTGGTTTGGTGGGTGGTTCGATGACGACTTATGGGGGGATGAAGAAAACTACTATATGTACGAAGGAAACATGGTTCTCACAGGCCGTGAAGTTGCCCCCGTTCCAGAACCCTCAACTATACTCCTTCTCGGAAGTGGCCTCCTAGGTCTCGGCTGGTACGGACGAAAGCGTAAAAAAGCATAATACAAATCGGAACTAATGCGAAGCGGGGTCAGAAATGGCTCCGCTTTTTTTTGTCCTGAATCAGTGAACTTGCAAACTTAATCCTGCTCTCGATCTTTGACAATTAGCTGACTTTATTGTGTATTTCTGCTATTCTTGAGCCGCCCTGAAATTCACCTAAGGAGTTTCAATTGTGACATTCCCCCGGTTCAAACTTGAGCAATCCAAGCATGTCTCGCATCAACTATTTTGTCCTGTACCGCGACAATTAACGTGGCCGATTACTTAGTCTTTCCATTATTGATTGGGTGTCTTCATTAGTGATTTCAGAAGAGGTTTCTCCTTTCGGCATAAAGCACCTGGTTCGAAGTGTCTTCTACCGTACTGCGGACCATCTCTCCCAGATGATCATGGATGGCAGACTCATTAAACTGGATGATTTTTCCGTCGTTCTGTGTAGAATGTGAGTTCACGGTGGTGCTCCTTTTTTGGGGGTAATTGACGTTTGGTCGCATCAACGTAATACCATGTGGGGCACTACCGTGACTTTCTAAAAAAGCGAAAAATATTTTACGTTATCGCTTCAGGCTGTTTACACCGCGACTGATCTGAGCTAATAAATATATTGTTGGTATTGAAATAATCTGTAATATTATTATGTTATGTCGTAATTCTGCATGAAATTTTAATTTTCACATGAAGTACCGCTTCCCTAAAAAACTGACACCAGAATTTTTGTTGGTTGACCTGGTTGATAATCTTGATCAGGTTGCCGAGGAGCGTGACAAGGTGCTTGAAGGAGTGAAGTCCAAACTGCCTGAACTTGACCCGCAGCGCCTGCAGTCGGTCATCAAGCGGTTTGCCAAGATTTCGACACAAAAATTCTTCAAGGAGACCTGGGCTGATGTTTTCTGCCGTCTACCTGCATGAACTTGACGATTTTCCAGATCTTATCTCGGCGGTTTCTTTCGATAAAAAAATTCGTCCTCAATTGGTAGAAAAAGATGACTGGATCATGCGTTTTCTGAATCGAATGTGTTCTTTCCTAAGTTAGGAGAGAACTTTTACAATCAACGGGTGGTTACCTGTCTTCTTCTCTTGATAAAGGGCTACGTTAAGGCTACAATATGGCTACAAATAGCCCACATTGGAGCCGTGATTGTCATGAAACAAACAACTATTCGTTCGAGAATCGACCCAGAAATCAAGCAGGAGGCCCAAATCCTCTTGAAAAGGTTCGGACTTTCCATGAGTGACGCCATTCGGTTGTTCCTTCATCAGGTTGTCCTTGAAAAGGGTCTCCCCTTCGATATTAAACTTCCTGACAATGAGGCCGCAGAGCATGATAGATGGTTCAGAGGGCAGGTAGCTACCGAATTAGTGGCTGCGGATAAGACTGGCGCCGAGTTTATTTCTCACAAAGAGGTTGGTGATCGTTGGGATAAGAAACGTGAAAGCTTGCTAAAAACCGGTAAACAAGAGAGCGCGCAGTGAAAATAGACTGGCGACCCAAAGCTGTGCGCGATCTTGATGCTATTGTCGACTATATTGCTACTGACAATACAGTTGCGGCAGTAGAGCAAGGCGACGAGATATATAAACAGGTCACGGATATTAAGAATTTTCCAGAAATAGGCAGACGTGGCCGCGTGCAAGGTACCCTTGAGTTAGTAATTGTCAAAACCCCATATATTGCAGCCTACCGAATAAAGGGAAGTAAGATTCAGGTTTTGCGCATTCTACATAGCTCTCAGCCGTGGCCGAGCTCATTTTGACGTAATAACCATCCTCTTTCCAGGCACCCCATGCGCCTACGCGTACATTTAAAAACAACAATGGGTAACAATTTGGGTAAAGATACGGCCTGCATATAATTAAGCTTGCAAATACAGATGGTTATACGCCTATTAGATGCCCGCCACCTCCACCATCTGAAACGCCCGACTGATTGTCAGTCGGGCGTTTCTTTTTATAACACAAATAATAGTTTGCATTATCCTGCTATTTTGTTAATAATACAAAATATACTTATGGTTAATGGTGAAATATGCTTGGCTCAGGAAAAACATCTGATAGCTTGAAGTCTCTTGGTGCAAGATTGCGCGAGGAGCGACTCCGGCTCAACGAGACGCAGAAAGTGTTTGCTGCTCGTATCGGTGTGAGCGTACCAACTCTCTATAAAATGGAGAGCGGTAACCACAGGGTGACTCTTGGTCATTGGGCTGAAGCTTTAGATATTCTTGGTCGTGTGGAGGATCTGGATAAGTTGTTGGCACCAAAGGAAAATCTCTTTGACAAATATGAACATATGCAAAGGTCTAAACGTCAGCGAGCTTCCCGTAAGGAGGTTAAATGATATCTCGCATCGAGGCCTGGATAAATCTGGCTGGTGAACGCATCTTAGCCGGTGAAATGGTCTGCGAAATCGAATCTGATGGACGCGGACGCGGCGCTTTCCGCTACATATCTGACTATATGAAACATCCTGGTGCCTTTGCATTGGATCCTATTTCACTGCCGTTGCGTGAAGGTGAGTTTGATGTTGGACATCCTGGAATCCTTGGAGTGTTCGAAGACAGTCTGCCAGATGACTGGGGGCGGAAGCTTCTGGTTCGCAAGCATCGTATCTCCAGGCATCGTCAGAATCTTCCGAACTTGCTGCTTGCTTTGGGTGCTTCCGGTCTGGGAGCGCTTTCCTATGCCGAAAAAGGTGTCCCTGATGATACCTCATCAGAAGTGTCTGTCCTGTACCTTGAGCGTTTAGTCGAGGCTGCCGAAGCCTTCGAACGTGGTGAGGACACCGATATAGACATCAACCTGCTTCTAAGTGCTGGCAGTTCACCGGGTGGGGCGCGTCCTAAAGCTTTGGTTTATGATGAGGGCAGCGATGTGCACTATCTCGCCAAGTTCCCAAGCATCAAGGACGATGTTGACGTTGTTCGCATTGAATTGGCTACCATGAATCTGGCGGCGAGGGCGGGATTGATAGTTCCTGAACTTCGTTTGGTGAAATGTGGGTGTAAACTGGTATTGCTGGTCAGGCGTTTTGACATCATCCCGCAGGGGCGGCGTCACATGATCAGTATGCAAACCTTGCTTAAGGTCTCAGGCTATTACCAGTGTCGATATTCTGACCTCTTGAGCGTCGTGCGTAAGGTTAGTGCCAACCCTCAAGCTGATTCTGAATGCTTATATCGCCAGATGGTCTTTAATGCCGTGGTACACAATACCGATGATCACCTGAAGAACTTCTGGATGGTTTGCGACAGCATGCAGGGATGGCGACTCTCTAATGCTTTCGACCTCGTTCCTGATATTGGTCAGCGAGGTGAGCATGTCCTCTTCTTCGATCTTGACGCTGTTTACCCAGGACGAGCCAATCTTGAAAGGCTTGGTCAGTCGTGGGGTATCTCCGCTGCTGTGCAGATTGTCGACCAGGTATTCTCGGCTGTAGCCGATTGGCGTCAAGAATTCAAAGCATGCGGTGTTGCTTCGAAGGATATTAAGCGGTTCAGTGAAATTGATGATTATCTTCAGCGTTGAGAGTCGTAGAAGAACTTTTTCTGGTTTTGAGGGGAATTATGCCATGATTGGACTTGGTGAGTTCCGACCTTTTTGAAAACAACAATGGGCAAGAATTTTGCTTAGGCAAACAAATCCTACAAATAATTGAGTAAAAGTAGTGAATCTTCCTTTGAGGATTTGTTCAAGTGTTAAGATGGCTTTTTTCTTTGCAAAAAAAACATAAGGATTCGATGTGAAAGCACTGGTGAAACGGAAACCAACCTCCGGACTCTGGCTGGAAGAGTGTCCAGAACCCGCAATCAGCATCAACGATGTACTGATCAAGATCAAGCGTACCGCAATTTGCGGAACCGATATGCATATCTACAACTGGGATGCTTGGGCGCAGAAAACCATCCCGGTGCCGATGATCGTCGGTCACGAATTTGTCGGCGAGATCGTTGAGGTTGGTTCCAATGTAATCGATTTCAGTCCGGGCCAGATTGTCTCCGGCGAAGGGCATGTCGTTTGTGGCCGCTGTCGTAACTGCATGGCCGGGCGGCGTCACCTTTGTGCCGATACCAACGGTATCGGGGTCGACCGGCCCGGTGCCTTCGCCGAATATCTGGCGCTGCCGATGTCCAATGTCTGGGAACATCGCCCAGGAATTGATCTGGATGTGGCGGCGCTTTTTGACCCCTTGGGCAACGCGGTGCATACCGCCCTACAATATGATCTTCTTGGTGAAGATGTGCTGATCACCGGTGCTGGTCCGATCGGCATCATGGCTGCTGCCGTTTGCCGACATGCCGGTGCCCGACATGTCGTGGTGACCGATATAAACCCCGGGCGCTTGGCGTTGGCCAAAAATGTGGGTGCGACTTATACTGTGGATATCAACAAAGAAAGTCTCGCCGATGTGCAACAGCACTTGGGCATGTCGGAGGGGTTTGATGTCGGCTTGGAAATGTCCGGCAATCCATCCGCATTTAATGACCTGCTGACCAACATGTGTCATGGCGGCAAGGTGGCGATTCTGGGAATCCCGGACAATAATATGACCATCGACTGGAGCCGGGTAGTTTTCAATATGCTCACCCTGAGGGGGATTTACGGTCGGGAGATGTACGAAACCTGGTACAAGATGTCGGTGATGATTGAGTCAGGACTGGACATTTCACCGATCATCACTCACCGTATTGATTATAGCGAATTCGAGCAAGGTTTTGCCGCCATGAATACCGGTGAGGCATGCAAAGTCATCTTGAACTGGGATGCGCGATAAGTTTCAACCTTGTTTTTGGGAGGAAGTGTCATGTCCGAAAAATTCCACGCCTACTTAAGTGCCGAACTGGAAGAGATTGAGTCCGCCGGTCTGTATAAAAGTGAACGTCTGATTACCACTCCGCAGAGTGCTCATGTGGGTGTCCGCAATGGTGGCGAGGTGTTAAATCTCTGTGCCAATAATTACCTCGGCCTGGCCCAGCATCCAGAGGTGAACGCTGCCGCCCGGCGCGGTTTGGAGGACTGGGGCTTTGGCATGGCGTCAGTACGCTTTATCTGTGGAACCCAGGTTTTGCATAAACAGCTTGAAGACAAACTCAGCAATTTTTTGGGCACTGAGGACACTATCCTTTATCCGTCCTGTTTTGACGCTAACGGTGGGTTGTTCGAAACCCTGCTGAACAAAGAAGATGCCGTCATCTCCGACGAACTGAACCACGCCAGCATTATCGACGGTGTACGTTTGTGCAAAGCTGGGCGCTACCGCTATCGCAACAACGATATGCGAGATCTGGAAGAGCAGTTAAAGGCCGCCGACAAAAACGGCGCACGATTCAAACTGATCACCACCGATGGAGTCTTCTCTATGGATGGCTATATCGCCCGGGTCGATGAAATCTGTGCTCTGGCTGATAAATACGACGCCTTGGTCCATGTCGACGATTCGCATGCTACCGGCTTTATTGGTGCCGGCGGCCGTGGCACTCCCGAATATCGCGGCTGCATGGAGCGGGTCGATATCATCACCGGCACCCTGGGTAAGGCATTGGGCGGGGCCAGCGGTGGGTTCACCAGTGCAGGCAAAAAGGTTGTCGAACTACTGCGGCAGCGCTCGCGACCATACCTCTTCTCCAACACGGTAGCACCATCAGCCGTGGCCGGGGCTCTGAAGGCAATCGATCTGGTGAATGAATCGAGTGTCTTGCGTGACCGCTTGCGGGACAATACCTCTCAGTTTCGCCAAGGGTTGGAGAGCCACGGTTTTGAACTTTTGCCTGGTGAACACCCGATTGTCCCGGTGATGTTGCACGACGCCTTGGTCGCAGGAAAGTTTGCCGACGCCATGTTGGTGCAGGGCATCTTCGTGGTGGCATTTTCCTACCCGGTGGTGCCGAAAGGCAAGGCGCGTATCCGGACTCAGATGTCGGCAGCTTTGACAGCAGACGACCTGGGTTTTGCGATTGAAGCCTTTGGCCGCGTCAAAAAAGAGCTGGGGCTTTAATCTGCGAGGGTATGATTTGTGGTGACCTGCAGAGTACTTACTGATTCATGGTTATTGCTCAAACTGTGAAATAGCGATAACTTTATTCGTAAAATAATTCTTCGGTAAAGCTTGTAATACCATCGTCAAGGTGAATTTTTATCAAATGAACCCGCAGCGCAGAAGTTCCCCAATTTTCCAAATAGAAAAACATATTATAATCGGCCACACGATTAGCTGATGACAGCGAACCAACCATGTATTGGGTAAATGAACTGTCAAAATGGAGATCTGTGCTCTTTCTCAAATCGAGGAGGTGGGTGTGACCGCAGAAAACATCCTCAATCTTGTGTTCTCTGACAAAAGTGGTCAATGTTAAGGGATTCAGGAGCGGTGTCACATCTCCGGTCAAAATCGAGTGATGAATCAACATCATGGACTTATCATATTCCATCCGACTGATCTTCTCGGAGATTATCCTTAAAATTTCCTCTTCAACAAAACCTTCATCTTGGTAAAGAACATTGGAATCTATACAAATAACCAGCACGGTCATGTTGTCAACGGTAACTAGCTTAATATAATTATGATCAGTGAAATAATTCTTTGTTTTTGAAATGTCCTGTTTTAAATAAATATCTTTTTTGGTCGTCAGTTCTGGTCTTGACGGCAAAATCACTTCATCATGGTCAATGTATTTCTGGTAATATTCATTCGTGCGCATATTCCTTTTATCGTGATTGCCGATAATAGAAATAACATTTTCACAGGTAATACCCTTTAAGAACTCTCCCGCATCCTGAAATTCACTTTCAAGCCCATCGGTGGTACTGTCACCCGTATTAATAACCAGGTCAGCAGGGTATGAGTTTATTTTATCAAGCAATATTTTGTTATTACCATCCCAATGACGTGTTCCAAAATGCAAATCGGATATATGTAAAATATTCACTCCAGATGTCCTTTATTAAGTGGTGAGACCTATCGATCCATGTAACAAGTGATCCACGGTGAATTTGGATTTATCATCCTGACCCTGATTTAACAAGGACCGAGCTCTCAATGTGATCCTGAAAGGTCAGAGTATTTGACTGAGAAACTCTTTAGTTCGTTCATGCTGGGGGTTGTTGAAAAACTCTTCAGGTTCATTCTCTTCAACGATATCACCCTCGTCCATAAAAATTATTCGGTCGGCGACGGTTTTGGCAAAGGCCATCTCATGGGTCACCACGATCATAGTCATTCCTGTGTCAGCCAGTTCAATCATGACATCAAGAACTTCTTTGATCATCTCCGGGTCAAGCGCAGAAGTCGGTTCATCAAATAACATGATTTTGGGATTCATGCACAAAGAGCGGGCGATGGCCACGCGCTGCTGCTGTCCACCTGAAAGTTGGTCGGGGAATTTGTCGGCCTGTTCGGGAATCTTAACCCGCTCAAGATACTTTCTGGCGGTGGCCTGAGCATCGGTTCTACTCATTTTTCGAACCCAGGTTGGACCCAGAGTGAGGTTATCTAAAATAGTCAGATGGGGAAACAGATTGAAGCCTTGAAACACCATACCAACTTCAGTGCGAATATGGTCAATGTTCTTAAGGTTTTTGTTGAGTGTTATGCCATCGACGACGATGTTACCTTTTTGATGCACCTCAAGATGATTGATACAGCGGATCAGGGTTGATTTTCCTGATCCTGATGGGCCGCATATCACGATCCGCTCACCCTCGTGAACCTTGAGATTGATGTCTTTTAGCACATGAAAATCACCGTACCATTTATTGACCTGTTCAAACTCAATGATAACTTCGCTGGAAGCGGCAGAGACCAGGTGCTCCCTGGTCTTCTGCATCGTTGTTTCTGTCATGCTTTCTCCTCGGTGACTTCCCTGGTCAATGCTTGTGTCCAGTTGATAGTTTCACTTCCAGGTGGCGACTGTATTTTGACATGGCAAAGCAGATCAAAAAGAACATCATCGCACCAAACACAAGCGGCTCTATATGAAGTCCAAGCCAAGTTCTGTCTTTGCCGATCGCGCGTAACATGTTGAGAACATCGAACAGACCGATGATGGATACCAGTGTGGTGTCTTTCAGCAGCGAAATAAAGTTGCCGACAATATTAGGAATCATATTCTTCAAGGCCTGGGGCATGATAATCAGGCCCATGGTCTGCCAATAGCCCAGACCGATGGTGTGTCCCCCTTCAAATTGGCCTCGGGGAATGGTCTGCAGGCCTCCTCGAACGGTTTCAGCCATATAACAGGCGCTGAAAAGGCAGACAGCGATGATAACCTGGGTTAGCTTGTTGAGGACAAAACCTTCTGGCATAAACAAAGGAAACATCGTCGTAGCCATAAATAAAACAGTTATCAAAGGGACCGAACGGAACAGTTCGATGATTGAGATGCTGAGTGCCCTGGCGATCGGCATCTCGGAGCGCCGCCCAAGGGCAAGAATAATTCCGCCCGGCAGTGCCGAGGCAATGCCGATCCCAGCTACCACAAAAGTGAGAAACAAACCGCCCCATTTGGTCCATGAAACTCCCTCAAGGTTCCAGTTCATTTGCCACACATAAACCAAGATAAAGCCGAGAGCAAGAACGCCTAGAAATATATTGCGCCGGTTCTTTTCATTGACATTTTTCTGACCCAATAAAAAGGGTAGAAACTCGGGCAGACTGCGACCGATCAACACACCAATAATCGAATGTATGGTATTCGCTGCCAGACAAACGATTGCTGCGGTGAACATGATCTGCATGAAGATGCCCTTATCACCACCAGCAAAAAGGTAGCCTGCAAGGAAAGGATAGAGGAAGACTGCAGTCAGACCGATAGATATTTTTGCCTTAACCCTTGGCAGCCAAAGTGGCAGCAACCAAATGAAAAGAGAAAATATGCCAAGGTTAATCCGCCACAATTCCTCTCTCGGGTAGCGGCCATAGAAAATGTTGTCCACCCACGCAAAAATACCTGCCCAGCAGGCACCATCAGGATTGATACTGAAACACTCACGTCGATTATCAGCAACCCACACAGCATCGGCAATTCCCCATACCCACACCGCCTTGACCACCATAAAAATAATATAAAGGGTCACGAAGGTGAGGAGACTGTTGAACACTGAGTTAAACAGGTTCTTTTTCATCCAGCCTACAACTGATGTTTCCGATAAAGGTGCCGGCAGGGCGGATGTTTTCACCGCTTTTACAATAGCCATGATCAACGCTCCACCAATTGTACGCGTTTATTGTAAATATTCATAAGCCACGAAATAATCAGACTGACGACCATGTAAAAGGCCATGGTCATACAGACCAACTCAATCGCGTAACCGGCCTGGTTAAGCGATGTCTGCATGAAAAGAGAGACCAGATCCGGATAACCGATAGCGATGGCCAGCGATGAATTCTTGATTGTCGTCATACAATTACTGATCATCGGAGGAATAATAGCGGGCATCGCCTGGGGAATAATGACAAGAGACATTGACCGATTATTACTGAGGCCAAGTGACTTCGCAGCCTCATGTTGTCCCTTGTTTACCGATAGAATGCCGGCACGCACCATTTCGGCCGTATAGGAGGCATGATAAATGGTCAAGGCAAACAGAAGGGCCATGAAAGAGGGCGGCAGGCTAGCACCGCCGACAAAGTTGAATCCTTCAAGTTTCGGAATGTCCCAGTCAAGTGGCATTCCGGTCATAAAATAGACAACTCCCGGCAGCAAAATAAGTAATGCTGCGGAGACTATAAAAGTCGGGTATGTTTGCCCGGTTTTGTCCTGACGGTTTTTGGCCCAGCGTCTAAAAGCAACAACTGCGATGACTGCAATGCTAGCGGCTACTCCGGTCAACCAGAGAAGATCACCTGGTATTGGCCATGGCATGTAAAGGCCACGATTATTGAGTAGCAAAACCTCGGCACCACCGGACAGGTCAATGCTGCTCTTGACTCTGGGTAGCAGAGAGAAAACGCCGATATACCAAAAGATAATCTGTATCAATAGCGGCGTGTTGCGAAAGATTTCCACATAGGCCAAGGCCACTTTGGAGACCAGCCAATTGCTGGAAAGCCTCATAACACCAATAAAAAATCCCAGCATAGTGCTGAGTATAATTGCCAGGGCTGAAACATAGAGTGTGTTGAGAGCGCCAATGAAGAAGATGCGGCCATAGGTTCCAACTCCGGCCTCGTTGGAAATAAGCTTGAAAGAACTGTCGAATCCGGCTGCAACATTAAGGAAGCCGAAACCCGTGTGCATGCCGCGTGCTTCGAGATTTTGTGCAGTGTTGCTGACAAGGGACCAGACGAACCAGCCTACAGCAGCAGCGATCAGGGCTTGATAGAAAACCGAGCGAACCCGCTCATCATGAAAAAAATCAAACTTTTCTTTTGGCTTCATGTGTACGGATTCTTCGCTATTATGGTTCCAGGTTTTTGGTTTTTAGCTTGCCAGCCCCTTTGAAAGGCTGGCAAGCGTTCCCACCGAGTTTGATTGGGAGATACTGACGAATTAGCGCATAGGCGGTGAATACATCAGGCCACCGTTGGTCCAAAGCTCGTTAAGGGTTCCTTTACGATCGATGCCAAGGGCACCTTTGCCGCTACCGATATATTTTTCGTAGTTTTCACCGTAATTACCGACCTGCTTGATGATATTGTAGGCCCAGTCTTTGGAGAGCCCCAAACCTTCATTAAGGTTACCCTCAACGCCAAGCATACGGCGCACATCCACATTTTTTGAACTGGCACGCATTTTATCAACATTCGCGCTGGTCACGCCTAGTTCCTCGGCGTTGATCATGGCAAATTCTGACCATCTGACAATGTTGGCCCACTGACTATCCCCTTGTCGCACCGCAGGACCTAGAGGCTCTTTGGAAATGGTTTCGGGCAGAATCATATGATCGTCAGGCTTCGGAAATGAAATGATATTTGCGGCCAATGATGATTTATCAATAGATACCGCATCGCATCCACCCTTAAGATATGTATCATCACGGACATTCCAGTCCTCAAAGGTGACAGCGGTGATATTGAGGTTGTTTGCCCGGCTGAAGTCCGCCAGATTCAGTTCACTGGTTGTACCGGTCGTCACGCACACCTTCGCACCCTTCAGTTGGAACGCACTGGTGATACCACTCGACTTGAGAACTGTAAAGCCTTGACCATCATAGAAATTTGGTGTCAGAAAATCCAACCCAAGCTGAGTATCACGTGACATTGTCCAGGTCGCGGTGCGCGATAAAAGATCAGATTCGCCATTGGCCAGAGCGGTAAAGCGTGCTTGGCTACTAACGGATTGGAATTCCACTTTATTTTTATCGCCAAAAATGGCTGCGGCTACAGCCTGACATACGGCCACATCCAGGCCATACCAGTTGCCCTTGGCATCAAGATTATAAAAACCACCCGAAGGAGTGCCAACCTGACAGCGTAAATGACCACGTTTTTTGACAATATCCAGTGTTTTCCCTGCTGCCGAAGCGGAAATAGGGGCTGCCATTACGGCGAGCGCTACAACCAATGTGAATAAAGTTGAGAGCTTCATTTTGAGTATCTTCCTCCATTCAAAGAAACTTACTAACTACATGACCACTTCAGAAATTAATGGTCACCCGAAATCACTTTCGTGACCACCTACCTTAAATACAAAAAACAAACATCAGTAGCCTGATCACCTCCCTATTCTTTGTATGTAGATTCTTCTAGAGTTTCTTTTCCCATCAGTTTCATAAAATTATAACCACGTTCTAAGCACGCATCAATGCGTGCATTAGGCCCGAGCGTATATTGCAATGTCAACCAAAAAGGGGAGGCTAATCTCACTATCCCAACGGCCTCTTGTCTTGATAATCTGTTGAGTGAATAGCAAAATCGCAAGACCCCAAAATCGATTTTTGTTGGCTCGATTAGCGAGCTGGGTTGGCGAATGTGCGGAAAAAAGGTTAAATCCGAAAATCTTTTTGCAGATTAGCCCAATGGGCCTGGAGTTTATCCTTGTGCTCGTCATTCATGGGCAGATCTTTTATCTCTTTTGGCCATAAACGGCGTACTTTTTCCATAGTGTCATCAAGGTGTGGCTTTATAACTCGCCATGGCACGCCAGTTAGCCTGGCCCACTGATTTCATCTACGCCGCGATTGCTCATCGATCATCCTCAAGCATATTCTGCCATGGGTCGTCAGACAGGCTTTTCTTTTTATTATCCATTGCCTGCTTTGATGGTTTTTGCTGTGTAGGGGCGCTGCTTGCTGCGCCCAGGCTTGATACGGATGGAACAAAGGTGTGGCAAACAGAGCCTCTACATGACCATTTATAAAACGTCTGTCGAGCGGTCAAGATGACCCTGGCCCAGATGCTTCCGGCACGGATCAAATGGCCGAGGTCAGGCATGCAATTCCAGCTGAGGCCTTTACTTTGGCGAAGGCTCCCCACCATAACTTCCTGAGAGATATCCTGCCTGTTTAATCGACTAAATGTAAAAAATAGTTTACAAAATAAGTATAAAGTTTGAGAATGTAAATATTGATTGACTAAATAAGTATCTATTAGGAGATGAACTATGGCTGCAAGGACAATAGATAATGACCCGAGTCGTGTAAGTTTTGCCCTGAAAAAGCTGGGGGCAGAGATTGCCGACGCAAGGAAGAGTCGGAAAATCTCTGCACAATCCCTTGCTGACCAGATAAATATATCACGTCCTACTTTGAAAAAGATTGAGAAAGGTGAAACCGGGGTTGCATTTGGAACTTATGCTGCAGTCGTATTCTCTCTTGGTATTGCTGATCGTATGGGCGAGGTCTTCTCTTCCGTAGGGCAAAAGCAAGAATCTACCCGTTCTGAGTATCGTTCTCTGGTTTGGGCAAACCCACAGGCTGATGACTCAATATTTATCCGTGCTGCTCTGCAAAAGCCAAAAATTATTGTGTTGGCTGATATCGTCAGGGATTATGGTTTGGAACGTGTCATGAAAGAATGGGAGGCCTTGAAAGAAACCATTGTCGGTCGTAAGGTGGCAATGGACGTCACTCGCATGCTTAAACATTTAACATCATGAGGAAAAAACATGCTCGCTAATGAAACGCAAAGAGTCTGGGACATCCTCAAGGAACAAAGTCTTCTTGACGGTTTTGTGCTTATAGGCGGTACCGCCTTGTCGCTGCATATACACCATCGTATTAGTGAAGATCTTGATTTTGCATATACAGACGTTAATTTGCCGCGCAAACGACTGGATCGATTACTCCAGATTGGAGAGTCTTTGGGCCTGACGATCGACAGGAATGATGACCCTGCTTCACTTGAAGATTTTTTAGACGCAGGGCTTGATCTGTTGGATAGTCAGCAGGATGTTGTTGTAAATAATGCCGTTAAGGTCAGTTTCTTTATACCACCCCGAGCAACGATGAATGTTGTCAGTCATTATGGTCGGAAAGGTATCCCTAAGGTTGCCAGTGTTGATGAACTCTTTATGACAAAGGCTTTAGTTGCCGCTGATCGTTCGAAAACCCGTGATTGGTTTGATTTGTACGTTTTACTGAATGAACATGGTTTTGATGCAAAAGATTTTATTAAAGCATTTATGATTAACGACGCTAAATTGCAGATAGATTCGGCTTTGACAAGGTTATCTCTTTGCAGTCCTGATGCAGGGGATGAGAGCTATCTTGCTG
>Ga0256834_1000081_pt1 | contig 64345 bp, 61 predicted proteins | sample 4281140metaG_FD_190536 | JGI IMG/M metagenome (GOLD analysis project Ga0256834, IMG submission 190536) | Hydrothermal vent microbial communities from East Pacific Rise, Pacific Ocean - 4281-140 | ecosystem: Environmental > Aquatic > Marine > Hydrothermal vents | place: Pacific Ocean: East...
GAGTGGCAGTGGGGCAACCTTCAATGAACTTGTGCGTGAGGATGAAACGACTCAGATTGAGGTGGTGCTGTCACGCAAGCCGAGTGAGAACTTGTTTGTGTTTCATCGTGGGGATGATTCGGATTTGCATGTGAAGTGGGATCGGCGTGGGGTGGTTGTGGAGGATGGGTTGGGGGTTGAGTGACGTTTGGATGTGCATAGCATTGGGATAGGTATTGATGGGCCCCGGTTGCTAACGGCAGACTTGTCCTTTTTTGTTGCGAAATGTCCATAAGTCAAGCCTGACACTGAATTCCTGAATTCTCGGAGCAAAAGCTGGAATCGTGATGACGAATGGTGATGGTGTTTATGTGCTGAAAGAGACCGAAGCAATCTATGGAGCTTGTTTTGGGGCCAAAAATAGGTCCATAGCACTAAATAACACCCATTATGGGGGTGGTCTAGTTGTGAAAACAGTGAGTTAGCCTGGTCCGACACCGGCATTAAATTCATATCCGGCAAAATAGGTTAACCTGTAATCGTCAGGAAATTGAATTGGGGTCAGGCTTGACTCCTAACGATTCCATGCTAGCCTATAACCCATGGCACGCAAACCGAGGATTCATTTCCCCTCTGCCGTTTACCATGTGATGCTGCGTGGCAATGCCGGGCAGGATATCTTTATCGACGATGCAGACCGCGTACGCTTCCTCTTGCTATTGCAGGAAGGAACAGAACGTTTCTCCTGTCGCATCCATGCTTTCTGCTTGATGTCGAACCATGTCCACCTTGCTGTTCAGGTCGGCGAGATCCCTCTCTCTCGTTTCATGCAGAATGTCAGTTTCCGTTACACTCGTTACTTCAACACCAGAAAGGGAATAAACGGCCATCTTTTCCAAGGCCGCTACAAAGCACTCCTGATAGATGCCGACAATTACCTGGTGGAACTCGTTCGCTACCTGCACCTCAATCCGGTTCGAGCCGGAATGGTGAGCAGAGCGGAGCAGCATCCGTGGAGTAGTCATCTGGCTTACTGTGGTAGAGAGTCTCTTCCCTGGCTGACTACTGGATGGGTACTGGCGCAGTTTTCAGGCAAGGTTGATGAAGCGGTCAAACGATACGTGCGGTTTGTTACAGATGGTCTTGGCGGGGAGTATCGCAAAGAATTCCATCATGGCACTCAGGATGGACGGTTGCTTGGCGATGACCGCTTCGCCGAAGAATTGATGCGTAAACTCGATGATAATTATCACCGACAGATTTCGCTACAGGAAATCATAGAATATGTTTGTAGGCTTTACGCGCTACAGCCAAACGAACTGGCTTTACCGGGGAAAAAGAGAAACCGTTCAGAAGCGCGGTCAGTCATCGGCCTGCTGGTTCAGGAACAGGACCATTTATCGCTTACAGAACTGGCTCGATTTACCCGGCGAGAATTGTCGGGAGTGAGTTATGGTGCAAACCGTCTAACAGAAAGGGCAAAAGATGACAAGGTTCTTGCCTCCAGCCTGGAGGTGATCAGGGCTGGCTTGTTTGCCTTGATGGCGAATTCGTCTTGAATCGAACAAATGTTTATTGCGTAGCGCGGGTCTAATACCCCGCCGCTTGCGGCATTCTAGAATCAAGCTGTTTTGTCTCAGAGGCCTGCCCCCGCGAGTTTTGATACCCCCAAAAGTGATCTCTGGTTGCAAATGAAAAATCGCTATATAGTTGCTCGACACCGACTTCGACGAGCGTTCCATCTTCCCTCGCCGAACTGAAGATTGCTGTTATGATTGTCGACATTCGTGGCATCGAGAGTTTGAAGATTATTTCGTTGGAGTAAGCTATGTTGATTACCAGACTCAGTCTCAAAAACTGGCGGAATTTTAAAAAAATTAATATCCACCCTGTTTTTCCTGAAAATACTGATGAGTCGAGTCGCTGACATGAGAAACAAATCACCCTTTTCTATAAACGTTGCTCGTGATATGTATAGAAAACCATCATTTTGTATATATATTATTCTGAAAAGGGGGTGCGCATGACGCAAATACTGCCGCTACACCAGCTACCACCCAAACGTTTTGAAACCGCCGCGATTCTGAAAAAGCTGACCCAGGCCAGCCGTAATCTGGCTGAACTTAAAGGGGTTGCCGCATCTATTCCCAATCAGAGTATCCTCATCAATACCCTTGGCATTCAGGAAGCGAAAGACAGTTCTGCCATCGAAAACATTGTGACCACACACGATGAACTTTTTCAGGATGCCCTTTTTCCCGAAAAATTGGCAAACCCCGCAGCCAAAGAGGTTCTCCGCTATCGTCAGGCACTACGGGTAGGATTTGAACGGGTCTGTCATGACGGTCTGCTCACCGCGAACCACATCATTGAAATCCAGGCTGAACTGGAACAGAACAACGCCGGTTTCCGCAAGCTGCCGGGCACGGCACTGAAGAATGGCGCGGGAGAAATCGTCTACACGCCACCGCAGCAGCCAGAACAGATCGTTACGTTGATGCGTGATCTAGAACAGTTTATCAACGCCGACCAACAGACATACGCTGTCGATCCGCTCATCAAAATGGCGCTGATTCATCATCAGTTTGAAAGCATTCACCCCTTCTACGACGGTAATGGTCGTACCGGGCGGATTCTCAATGTACTTTATCTGGTCAAAGAAGAGCTACTTGAGATCCCCGTGCTCTATCTCAGTCGTTACATCGTGCGCACCAAACCGGATTATTACCGCTTGCTGCAAACCGTGCGTGAAAACGATGAGTGGGAAGCCTGGGTCCTCTACATACTTACAGCTATAGAAGTGACAGCCGCCGATACTATCGAAACCATTCAGGCAATAAGAGTGGCTCTGATGGATGTGAAGCACCGCATTCGTGAGCAATACAAATTTTACAGTCAGGATCTGATCAACAATCTTTTCATGCATCCGTACACCAAGATCGACTTCATCATGCAGGATCTGAAAGTCTCCCGCCTGACCGCCACCAAGTATCTTGATGCCCTGACCGCTGGCGGATTTTTGCAGAAGCATAAAAAGGGGCGCAACAACTATTACATCAACCTGGCGTTGACCGAGATTCTAACGCAGGATTCACTGCAGGAAGGCGCATAACCCATGGCCAAGAAATCAAAAATAAAGAGTGTCGAAACCCTCACCCATGAGGAAGCGACGCGTAAAAATATCCCCTCTGCCGAGCATCCTTTGGGGTCATCCTTTGGGGTCGGACCAAGCCAACCACCTGTAATCAAAGAGAATTCACATCAATAAACCGTCTATTTTGACCCTATGGGCTCATTTTTGAGGCCAAAATCAGTCTCATATCCGTTTAATCCTTCACGCAGCATGCAAAATCTATCAAAAGAGCTACATCCATATACTGCTGAGGCAGTATATAAACAACAAACAGCCCTCCCGGACCGTTAATACTAGCACGACAGTATTTATATTGACGGAAGTCTTTTTGTGTTATATATACTGCCATAACAGTACTTATACTACTGGAGACTAAAATGCCCAAAACCATCAAACCATTGCCAATACCAGTCCAGAGGGGCCCCCTGGATGCAGAAATCTTGGGGAAGTTCATCCGTGCCCGTCGGACCCAGTCCGGTATGGGAAAAGGGGACGTTTCTGCATCTGAATGTGTTTTTTCGGCAAGAAGGCACAGAATCTCATACATTATAGTCGCTCCGATCAAAGCCGTATTGCCAAAGGGATCGAAGGGCGGTGATACTTCAACGACATCTGCACCGACAAGATTCAACCCCCTCAATCCACGAATCAGGCCTTGAGCCTCTAAGGTTGTCAATCCCCCAACCTCTGGAGTCCCGGTTCCTGGGGCAAAGGCAGGATCAATACTGTCGATATCAAAAGAAACATAGGTCGGCTTGTCACCAACCACCCGCCTCGCCTCAGCAACCACTTTTTCAACCCCAAGTTGATTGAACTCCTCTATATATACAATTCGAATGCCGTACCTGGAACCAAACTCCCAACATTCATCTGAATTTGCGGCACCACGAATGCCGATCTAAATGGCTCGTTTCGGGTCCAGTAAGCCTTCCTCGACAGCCCTGCGAAACGGTGTCCCATGGCTGTACCTGGAATTCATTTCCTCATCACAACAGTCTGTGTGAGCATCAATATGCACCAGGCCGAGAGGACGATCTTTAGCAATGGCCCTCATAATCGGCAAAGTAATCGAGTGATCACCACCGGCGCTTAATGGCACGATGCCGAAGCGATGAAGGTTCTCATAGAAACCGGTTATGTCAGCATGACTGGCTTCAACATCAAAAATCTGTTTGAAAGGAACATCACCGACGTCGGCGATTCTGCACAATTCATACGGATTGATCCGGGTCACATGGTGAATCGTTCGCATCATGCTCGACATGTCTCTTATCTGCCTGGGACCCTGACGTGCGCCTGACCTGGCTTCTACGGCGCCGTCATAGGGTACGCCCACCAAGGCAATATCCAGAGCCTTCAGCTCCGTAGCCAATGGCGTTCTCATAAAGGTAGGGATTCCACAATAACGTGGCTCATTCATGGGGTTGCTGCTCTGCTCCGCCATGCTGTCTCCTTAGTCTCGACCCGGCAGTTGATGTCGACCGTGCCAGAGGATTTCACGATAATTTTCGGGATCGGTTGCTCCCTCGGTATTAAACAACAGCAGCTTGGAATCAGAACCAATCTCCAGATCTTCTTTTAACTTACCAAAGGCGGGGTTATTGACCAAGAGGTCCAGCAGGCCGACCCCCAGCGCTCCTGACTCCCCGGCTTCAATAGCATTGTCACCCTTCAGGGGATTCGCCAGAATACGAATCCCGTTGGCCGCCACGAAATTGCCGCAACTAACGTAGCAACAGGGGAAATCCCGTAAGAGATCCCAGGCAAGAGGGCTGGGTTCACCGCAGGCCAAACCAGCCATAATGGTGTTCAACTCTCCGTCAACAGCGTGGGCAAGACCGTCACCGGCTGCAGCAGAAGCAAGTATGCAGGCCGCATTCTCAGGCTCCATGATGATGAAAAGAGGCGGATTATCCTGAAACGTGTTGAGCAGGTAGCCGACCACGGTAGCGGCCATCGACCCCACCCCGGCCTGAACAAAGACATGGGTCGGTCGGCTTATTCCTGCTTGTGACATCTGACTCACCGCCTCGGCACACATAGTCATATAACCCTGCATGATCCAGCGCGGGATTTCAGTATAGCCCTCCCAAGCCGTATCCTGAAGAATATGCCAACCCTTTTCTTGAGCCATGCGGCGTGCCAGGCGTACCGTATCATCATAGTTCAGATCGGTGACTTCAACGCGAGCGCCATGGGCACGAATGGCCGCTACCCGAGAAGCGACCGACCCCTGAGGCATGTAGATCACAGCTTGTTGTCCTAACTGCTCAGCAGCCCAGGCAATAGAGCGACCGTGATTACCATCGGTGGCAGTGGTCAAGGTGATCTGGCCGAGATGCTGCCTGACCTCATCGCTCACCAGATAAGCAAAATCAACAACGTCCATATCCAGCTTCAGTTTTTGGCACAAAAGCTTCGCAACCGCATAACTACCGCCTAGCACCTTGAAGGCTCGAAGGCTGAAACGCGTTGACTCATCCTTGACTAGAATCTCTCCGCTCCCCCATGCCTTGGCCAGTTGCTTCAATCTTACCAGATCGGTTGGCTGATAGCCTGGAAGCTGGCGGTGAAACCTCAGCACCTTCTGCGCCTCAGTTTCAGAAAAGCTCTCTGGAAGACTTGCCCCTTGAGGAGTCTTTAGTAAGTATTTAAATGCATACTCTGGGATTTCCACCGTCATCTTCTTTCTCTTTCATTCATACTACGGGGTTTTTTCAGTTGCCGGGATTAACTCGATACTATACGGCATGAATTACCGCCCCAGCTTTTCTCGTAAACTTTGATATGGAACCCATCCACCATCGGCTTCAGTTATCGCTTGACGGCCATATCAATATCACACAGCAGGCTTGCAATTTAGCGATTTCCGTATCGTGTCAACACGTTTCGCTACCTCGGGAATCGTAGTGATTTTCTTCTCCAACCTCCTCGCGGCAGAGCTTAAGCTTGTCACATCCAGATCGAATATTTTCTCCAACGCAGTCAAGGTGCTGCAACCATACTCCTGAACCAACAAAGCCACCTCTTTTAATGATGCTTTCACTTTAGGAAGCAAACGGACTGGAATATTATTATGGGCTTTAATCTCAGCGACACATCCCCGACCTGACAAAGAGCAGATCCAGTTTGAGATCAGGTATCTTGACGCGTATCACCTGGTCGCGTTTGTCGCCAATATCGAGGGCAAACGTCTGGTAGCCGCGCTGCTGCATCTGGCGGGCGAATTCCTGAGGAGTTTTGAAGCTACCAATACTCTTGACCTTGCGACGCGCGTTATCCAGCGGTTCACACTTCCCCTGGTGAGGGCTGAACAGCCAATTATTGTTTTTTGCGGAGGTCACCGCTTCAGGACGGGCCGAACTCATCGGAACCTCTTTGACAACAGGGGCCGCCTTGACTTGAGGAGCCACCGCCTGGCGGGCCTTGTTGACTGCCGCTGAAATCTGCGCAGACGTAGCCGAGGTTTTTTCAAGAGTTACCGGTTTCTGGGGGGGCATTTCGCTTGGGTCGACTCCACCCGCATGAACTAGAGTTGCAACCATCAGCAACCCAGGCAGCAAGCAAACCATCCGATTAAACCTTTTCGTCATCTCTTCCTCCACTTTAAGCTCAATTGACTCGTTGTTGCTGTATTCTACCTGATACAGAGCGGAGGACAATCACAAAGTGTGGTCAGGAGGTTGTCAGGTGGCCTGGTGTTCACTTGGCATCATAATGCTCACAAAGGGTGCCGAGGTAGCGTGAGCCGATCTGTTCGCTGGCGAGGATCCTTTTCACCGGCGGCAGTTTCAGAATTACACCGAACATTGCTGCTAAAGCACGATGACTCCAGAGAACCTGGTTGTCGAAAATCAGATTCTGCAATTTTCCCCGTTCAATCGCCATAAGGACAACCTTGTGTGTCGAGTTGACCGGAGTGATGATCCGACTGGTACGTGACTGCATGGTCAAGGCATTGATCCGACAATTACGGACACAGACACCGCAGCCAAGACAAAGCTCCTCGTCAATGACGGCATGCTTGCGACCGGAGCCGTCCGCATGCTCGGCATCCAGAGATATAATCTTGACCGGACAGGCTGCCAGACAAAGACCACAGCCGCTGCAGTTGGGCTCAACCTGAGCAATAAAGTTGCTGCTGTGGACTGGTTGCTCATGACCGAAGCGCTGGGCGACGATCATCGCCTCGCAGCAACAGGAACAGCAGTTGCAGAGGAAGCTGACTTCTTTCTGCACGTTTTCACCGAATTGTACCAGGTTCTGCTCCCAGGCTTTGTTAAGTAACTCTTTACACTCAGCTTGATCGACTCTTCGGGCAAACTCATTGCGGATCAAGGATGCAGCGACATTACCGAAAGTCATACAGATATCCATTTCGGCATCACAGGCCTTGCCCTGATGCTGGCGCTTGTGACGACAATAACAGAGGCCGATAGCTATATCGCTCGCCGTTTCGATGACTTCTGTTGCTCTCTCGTAGTCAAGCACATGCAGAGCATGTTCACTGCTGAGCACTTCTTCCTGGACGAAAACCCGGCCAAGCTGGGTTTTGCCAATCAGAAAAAGCTGCCGGACAAAATCCTCTTCGACGTTGATGTACTGCTCATAGAGTTCGCTCAAGAGTTTCTGGTCGATATCACCACGGGTGCGCATCAGGGCGAACTCGAAGAAGCCGGCCATCGGTGGTGGCAAGACATATTCGGTTTTACCGTTGAGTTGGATATCGACCAGCAGGGCACGGCTGGCCAGGCGTTGCAGCTTTTCTTCAGCTGCAGATATGGAAATCCGCCAATTTTTAGCCGCTTGCTCTGCGCTGAAAGGTTTGATCGGTAAACCGGCAACCAGTTCGGCTTCTTTCTCGGTAAAGAGCATGGCGAGGATACGATAGAGGAGTTCTGAAGGGGGGGCACCCTGGGTATAGAGATTCAGACGCTTGGTCAGTGCCTGATAACTTGAGCGAGGGGTGCGGTGGGCCATTGCTTACCTCCATCCGCTGAGGAGACCAACGACTCATTGAATCCCAGTGAAAGTCAGGCAGACTGGACGGCGTCGCGGGAGGTCTCTTTGACGCGATACATCGCCTGGTCCGCCAGGCGAATCAAATCGTCCTTGGTATCGGCATCATCGGGAAAGGTGGCTATGCCGAAGCTGGCAGTCATGTTGAAGGAGACATCGTTGTCGTCACGAAAATCATATACACGGAAAAGTTCACAGAGTTTGGTTGCCAGAGTCATGGCACCACTCTTACCTGTATTCGGTAGTACGATGACAAATTCATCACCGCCGTAACGAGCAGATTTACAGATTTTGCGTACGTTGTTCTTGATCAGCTTGCCTACCTCGGAGAGAGTGCGGCTACCCACCAGATGTCCACAGGAATCGTTGATTTTTTTGAAGAAATCGAGATCAATAAAGATCAGAGACAGTTTGCCGCCGAAGCGTTGCACCCGCTCAATTTCCTCTTCGATCAAAGTGTGCAGGTAACGGCCATTGTAAAGCCCAGTCAGGTCGTCAGTGATTACCAGCTCCCTGATATGCATGAAATTGCGAGCATTTTCGATGGCGATCGCCGCATAATCGGCGATGGTCGAGAGGATCTGCAGGTCAGCTTCTTTGAAAACCCTTTCGTTGGGTCCGTTGACAAGTTCTATAACACCGAGGATATGATCTTTGCTGCGTACTGGCACACAGAGCACCGATTGTGTGATAAAGGAGGACGCCCTGTCGAAGCGGTCGGAAAACCGTTCGTCTTTGCTGACATCAGGGATTACCAGTGCCTCGCCGTGCTCAGCTACCCAGCCGGCAATCCCCTGGCCGGCTGCGACCTTCATCCCTTTGAGCTTCTCAGCTGCTGGTGACACCGCGATTTCAAAGGTCAGGTCACCACTTTGCTCGTCACGTAACAGCAGGGACCAAGCCTGGGTCTTGAACAGCCTACTGCCTCGATCCATAATCAGAGCAAGTACATCCTCAAGCTCGACGGTCGACGTCAGGGCCTTACCGATCTCAATGAGAACTTCAAGCTCCCTGTTGCGTCTTTCCAGAGTTTTCAGAAGATGGGCGTCAGTTGGCAAAGCGATCCCTCATTATCACAAATTAAACCTGAACATCAGGGCACAGAACGAATAGTTGGCCTTTTATAACTTAACATATTTTTCATAGCGGGTCACTACCCTACAAATATGTGCCTGATATGGTATGATTTCGGCAATGAAACTGGATACTTAATTCAGATCGGGTGGCTCAAGAAACAGTTAACGCTTTGCCCACTTCTGCCACAGCTCCACATAGGGAATAGTGCGAAAATCAAGACTCAAGCGTTCACGCGCAACCCCAGGCACAAACCCCTGCTCCAGCACCGCCTCCTCGATTGCCGGCATGTGCATTGCTCCCCACGGGATAATGATCGTGTCGTAACGCTTTAAAGTCCTCAGCATACTATCGATCACCACCTCGTTGCGTTTATCGAGAATGTCGAACATAACCCCGGCAATTCGCTCTTGGGTCATATTCTCACTCACCCAGGCATTATATTCCGCGAGTCCCTCAACCAGCGGCTTGTCGCTGAACAGGGTGCTACCGAGCGCATTGAGAAATTCAACAGTCTGCGGATTAAAACGATTGAGATCGATATCCGCCCTGGCGATGTCAGGCTTGTCCTGCTCTCTAGCGTTCGGATTCCTTTCATTGAGAGCATTGAGATCGACCAGGTTGCCATCAAAGCGCATCTTCTCCTGTGAACTCAGACCTATGATTCCAGCCAGTTTGCTGTAGTTGAACTGATGTTCCAGCAGCCTGTCCTGATCAGTAACTCCCTCGGCGAGGATGATAGTTCTGTCGGATGACATCGAACCGGCTAGACCCTCGTAGTAATCCTGTTTGCCTATGTGTATCATCCCCGTTAGACGAATAATCTTCTCATCGAGGTGATAACTGCGGTCGGTCATGTAGATACCGATCGGGCTGAGTCGCATAAAACCGGCGGTCTGCTGGTCGAGGTAATAGCTGGTTGTTGCCAGACCGGTATAAACCAGGGCAAAAGGGAGTAAAAGAAGGTTGATGGCAGCAAAGCCCAGGGTGTTGCGCAAACTGAACATTGGCGACTCGAAAAGCTCCCGGGCCAGCAGATTCTGACCACCCAGGCCGCGCAGCAGAACCATAGCGGTTCCGCCGAGCAGAAGCTGACCGATAGCCGATACCAGTTCAATTGATTCACGCCCGACAATTCCCGAGAGAGGCCACATCGCCAGGGCGCTCCAGAAGATATAAAGAGTCAGCGGCAAAAACACCCGCTTGGGTAGACGTCGGTCGATCCCCAGGCAGACAAAGAGCAGCATGGAGAGAGCGATCACCGTGTAGTCTACGAAATAGCGCACTGACGAAAAGTACGGCAAGGAGAATGAATATGCTACGATCAGTTCATCGATTAGAGCGAGACCGGCATCGATCAGGAACAGGATGATATAGAGGTTGGCGAAGCGGCGCATTGAAAATCCCGACAGAGCAAAGATACATTACCTGTGCCAGTCTAGACCTTTTCGAGGGGCAAATGAATAAAAAGATAACGCATCATGGTTTTACGGATATGAGTTCCGAATAAATTTTCATTTATGGAATAAACCTGAATCAGTGAGCTCATGGTGGATAAAAGAATCCTTGCAAGTAATCGGCTAAAAGAGTCTTGGTTATCGAACACTCAACGAGGTATTCTTCAGCAAGTCATTTGTTCCACTCGCGGTTTGAATTGGCAGAAAAATCAATGAAAGATAAAGAGTTTATATTTTTATCCGGTTTGCATCGGAGCGGGACATCATTGCTACACGAGATAATCCGTGAACATCCCGATATTAGCGGGTTTTCAGGAACGGCTGCTGCTGAAGACGAAGGGCAACATTTACAGTCTGTATATAAACCTGGGAAAGCTTTTGGCGGCCCCGGAAAATTTGCGTTCGACAAAAATGCATATATGGATGAATCACATCCATTAGCAACACATGAAAGTGCAGTTAAGATTTTTAAGCAGTGGAGCGATTGTTTCGATTTGTCATGCAAGTATTTAATTGAAAAGTCTCCACCCAATATAATTAGGACAAGATTTTTGCAAAAGCTGTATCCTCATTGTAAATTCATTGTGATATTACGACACCCGCTGGCTGTTTCTTATGCGACTCAGAAATGGAGCAATACATCAATTAACTCATTGCTGGAGCATTCAATTCTTGCGTACGAAATATTTTTAAAAGATATGAAACACCTTAGTTCTGTCTATGTTTTAAGATATGAAGAGTTTGTACTTGACCCAAAGAAAACAATTGAAAATATTTTTAGCTACCTGGAGATCAACCCTGTAAATGTCAATCATGCTGTGCATAGCAATGTAAACGATAGATATTTTTCAATGTGGGAAAAGGATCGAAAAAAAATTCTGAATCGGGTTTTTGATAGTGCAGCTAAAAAGTTTGAGCATAGGTCAAACAAGTTTGGATACAGTCTTAATAACTGTAGTGAGCTATTGCCGTTGCCGTGGTCCGGTATGCATAATCAACGTTAGGCTTGCAAAAGGCTTGGCCTTTAGAATGATCTCACATAAGCACAAATGCATTTTTGTAGAAATTCCTAAAACAGGGTCTACCAGTATAAGAGCTGTCATTGGCTCACCTCCGAAGGCGCATCTGAATATCTGCCAGATAAGATACGACATGCAGCGCTACTGGACACGGTATGGCGGCATCAAGAATAAACTTCTGTCGAGTCTTTATCTCTTGCTGCCGGAAAAAAAGAGGCTCGAAATCGGGGAAGAGAAGTTCCGCTCATATCTCAAATTTGGGTTCGTTCGTAATCCTTGGGATCGTGTCGTGTCACTATACTTTCGCACGGGTGGGTTACAAATGAAAGACAAGATGACATTTGACGAATTTGTTGATTGGATCAAGTACAGTAGCAGCACATGCGTGCATTCTGTCCCACATACAAATCAACTGGACTGGTTGATCGATCCGCATGGAAATCTGCTTGTTGACTTTATCGGTAAATTTGAAAACATCCAGAAAGATTGGGAGGTTATTGCCGGCAAACACGGGCTGCCAATGGCGTTGCCTCACAAAAACAAGAGCTTGAACGAAAGAAGTTTCTATACAGAATATTATTCAAAAAGAACAAAGGAAATCATCGAAAACAAGTTTAGAGTGGACATCGAATTTTTTAATTACACCTTTGGCGATTGATTACGCTTAACGGGTCGCCAATATGGATATTTCCAGTGGTTTTATGAGTGCAGTAAATAAAAACGAAATTGCCCTTTTTGGGATAAAGCGAAGTGGCAACCATGCAATCATTCATTGGCTGTTAAAGCACATGGGTGAAAAAACGGTTCATATCAATGATGTCACCAGTATAGATCCTTACGATCATTTCTGTGAGATGAATGTCAAGGGATTGCCAACGTGGAAAATCAAACCAAACCTATTACACTTGATCAGGCAGCGCTTATTGAATTATGAAATTACAGAGTATTCCAAACATGACAAGGCTGTTGATTTTAAGTATATATATGGTTTTTCCCCAAAGGATTGCCTGATTATTTCTTACGAAAACTGCTTTATTGATGACGAGCTATATGCAAAGTTTATCCAGGAGCATGACACGTATGTGGGTGTCAGTAAGAGCCGTTACAGAGTTATCGTATTGCGAGATGCATTCAACCTGTTTTCCAGTCTGCACAAAGCTTCGTTTGTAACGGAAGAGGATATGGGGAAATGCGTTGAATTATATAAGCAGTATGCGGAGATATTTCTCAGCACCGATTTACAAAAGCAACACGATGTCATTTGCATTAACTTTAACGAATGGTTTTTGAGTCGCGATTATAGAATTCAAGTGGCAAAGAAATTTGGGGTGACAATTGATGGAAGCCCTTTCCAAAGGGTGCCGCCCATCGGTGGCGGCAGTTCTTTTGAGGGCACAACCAGGTGTGGTCATGCTCAAACGATGAATCTCCTTGAACGATGGAAAGTTTGCGAGAATGATCCTGCCTATCGAGCGATCTTCAAAGAAAAATATCTGGTCGAATTGTCCGAAGCAATTTTCGGTCAAATTGTTCCTGCAAGTTTCAGCTCATGATCCCACAACAGATCTTTAAATGTAAAATCAAGGGCCGTCAAACACCACCTTGTTTTTTTCGGCTAAAACTGAAAAAAAACGAGGTCTTGGAATCCTCTATAGGTAAAAATGGTCGAGCCAGCAAGTTGTAGGTGGTGTCGACATTGCGGATGATCTTTTCGGTCAACCGACCCGCATGGAAATTTGAAAAATCTCTCCGTTTCTTTGCCCACCAGAGGTGTGACCAGAGGTGAATACTGTAGATCCCTGAAAAATCGGAATCACACCCTTCGAAAAGCCGGTAAAGATCTTCCCTGGTCCACATATAGCCATAAAAAGATCTTTTTGGTTCAATGTGTACCAGGTTTGGGCGAGCTTCACTCAACTTTTGCGGAAGAACAGTTGAGTGATTGCTCCAGGTGCCATCAAAAGCCCCTTTCATCTCTTCATACCATATACGGCCAAATTCCCCTTTTGGTTCCGACATAATCAGAGCATTGCATAAAGAGTTTTGCTGCTTGCCGGTTTTTTGACACTGGATAGGATCTTCTCGGCCAAGGACATAAGACTTTTCAAAAAGATAGGTTGGGTACGGATTGACAAAGATCGTATCGATGTCAGCGTAGACGCCACCGTACTCATATAATTTTTCCAGCCTGATAAAGTCTGAATGGTGTGCGTAGGTGAAGTTCTTTTCTATGTATTTGTCTTCATAGTCAAAATTGCTAACCAGAGAGATGTGGTCGACTTTGACCAAAGTAAGTCGGTCTTTGATCAGATCCCAATAGCGACCATAGGGCTCGTAGTGGTAATAGAGATAGACCTTGTCGGGTCTGTTGACCATGAGACAGGAGTTCAGGCAAAGAAAGTAGGCTAGATGAAACGGTTCATTCTGCTCACGTAGCCCGAAAACAAAATGGAAAATATTTGGTGTTGGGTGCTGGGTCATGATCGTCTCCTTTGTAAGCACTCAATCAGCGGTTTGGTCACGACTGCTTGATTGAACGATTTATATAGCGTTTAAGCTTCACACCGAGATTAAATAATAATCGCTCAGTTCGGCGAGATCGTACTGTAGAGACCAGCAGCCTGTCGGCTGTCAGGTTCAGGAATTGAATCTACCCCGCATTAGACGTTCGTCTCAGTCATATAGCCCCTGTCTTAAGCTCTCAACAGAATACTTCTCAAGCAACAATCGATGCGCATTTTTGGTCAGGTGACGACGAAGTTCGTCATCGTGCAGAAGCTGCAAACATTGCGCAGCAAAGTTGCTGGCAGAATCGGCTAACAGCAGCTCTCTGCCTGGGGAAACCTGTAAACCTTCAGCGCCAATACGGGTACTGACCACCGGGCAATATTGCGCAAAAGCCTCGAGGATTTTGATACGCGTGCCGCCTCCGGCGCGGAGCGGCACCACCGCAACATCGGCCTTCCGATACCAGGGGGTGATATCTTCCACTTTGCCGGGGAGTTCTACATACTGCTGTGCTCCGAGCCATTTGCGAAAATCGTCCTTGAGACCATAACCAATGCAAACAAGGCGAAAATCGATCGAATCATGTAATCGTGGGGCAATCTCTTGCAGGAAGAAACGTACAGCGTCACGGTTCGGATAGTAACCGAAACTGCCGACAAACAACAAGGTGTGAGGCTGAGGCTTTACATGCGATGGGAACTCTTCTTCTTGAGGAACGACAATATTGGGTGCGACTCGAAGCTCTTCGAGTTGAAACCGCTGTTCCAGGTGGCGTTGCTCTTGTGGGCTGCTGACAAACAAACGCTTGAAACGGGTGAGCCAGAGCTCCTCCTGTCGCTGTAAAAAGGAGCCATCGGCCAAATTGCGGGTTGCCATGACCGATTCACCCAGTTGTCGTTGTAGTTGACCAATGCTTGATATGTTGCGGGACTCTGTTTCATCGATGTCGAGTTGCAACTGACAGGCCGGGTGGTCTCTGCAACAATTCCAGGCGAATGGAGCGCTGCTCAAACGAAACGCATGGATTATTGTGTAATCCGCCTGCGCTGTTAATTTGCGAGCAAGGCGCAGCCGGAAGCTGGTCACGTGGAACCATGCAGTAGGCGTGGGTGACTGTCGAAGGAGTCCCTTGCCAGCCAAAACGTGATGGAGCATGGCCAGCATGTATGCCGGATCGCGCAACATGGGAGCAGGAAGGACAATGGCCCTCTCAACCAACTGAGCCGTTGCGTCTGGAATGTCACTTTGGTCCGCAATAATCAACAGGTCGATCTGATAGCGCTCACGCAAAACTTTAAGGGTATGAAATCCCCGTTGCGCGGTGCCGGTCCCGATTGGGTTCGGCATAATTGATGAAAGGAAGAGGAGCCTCGGCTGGACGGGTGACATTGCTAACCACCTGTGGTACGACGATAACCTTCTTGTCTCAGGCCAAACAGGCCGCAGACCAAGCCTGCGGAGCGGCTGAGAAAGATCAGGCTACGTCGTTTCTGGTAGGGAGAGACACCACAGCTAGCCAGCCCGGCAACCACCCCAGCGGCGAAATAGATCAGCACCTTACTCGTATTGCGTAAGATCATGACTTCAAGACTGAAAAGTCGACGCTCGACCATGACGGTTACAGTGCCGACCCGAAACGATCTTGACAACAACCAGGGAATTCTCAGCCGATCGGAAGGGACCGTTTCGAACACCCGGGCGCGATCAGCCCAAGCTGTGACGAGACCGGAGCGCCTTGCAAAAACTGAAAACATCGCATCTTCACCACCGGTCAGGGCGAAATCTTCATCAAAAAAAAGCTTGTTCTGCGTAAAGACACTGATGGCAACCAGAGCATTCCCACAATCGATATTACGGGAGGACAAACCACCTGGCTCCTGACGGGCCTCGAAAAAGCAGAGTCTGCTGTTCCATGCTGGAGTTCCTTCAGGGAAGACCCGAATCACAGGACCACCAACCAGATCTGCCTGACAGGTATCCTGAATAGCCAGCAATTCGCACAGCCAGCGAGAATCGGGGATTTCATCATCATCGAGGAATGCCAGAAAAGCGCTTTGCAGAGATATGGCATAGCGGGCAATCTGGTTGCGAACGAAAGAAATTCCCCGTTGTTCAACTTTCAGGTAATGGAGAGGGAAAGGGAAGCTTGCCTCTTGCGAAGCGCAGAGCGCCTCAGCAGAACCCTGATCATCGTTATCGGCTATCACCAGATGGAGTTCACATTCCTCGGGGAGCGACAAGGCACGAACACCTTCGAGAGTTTGTGACAACCCTTGAGGGCGTAAATAGGTAGCTATGCCGATGGTAATTCTCATTGATTTTGCCAAGACAAACCAAGCCAGGTAAAAATTCTGTCCGTGTTTCCGTTTCTCTCAGGTATTCTCCACTTAGGCTAGGTAAACAATGATGCTGTGTATAAACGGATAAAAAGGTTTAAATTCATGGCTGTAATTTGCTATCACCCAAGCCTGTAATCGTCCCACTCGACTACAAACAGCTTCAAGTTAACCGTTTCACCCCAGCTACATTACACCAAAACCACTGTCAAAACCAATACCAGATCGATCCTCCCGCTTTGGTACGCATCTGCCCTGCACGTTTCCTCAGTCAATACAAAGTAACATAAGTTTCACCAATAGCTCATGGGGCATTGATATTAGCCTCTTTCTTGGGTATCTTCTGTGTAGTCACAGCCCAAATTTGTGAAATGTGTAGACGCGCGCTCTAATGAACATAATTTGCGAGGATAACTACCTGCTGGTGATCAACAAGCTTGCTGGACAACTGCTGCAGGGCGCTCAGGCTGGGCGTGGCACTTTGCTGGAAGAGGCCAAGATCTGGATTAAGGCAAAGTATGACAAACCGGGCAACGTTTCTTCGGGGTTGCTGCTCCTACAGGTAAAGAAGCCCGTTTGAGTTATAATAGGTTGAAGTTCTAAGGAGGTGTCAGCTTGGTGGAGATCTTTTTGGAAACTGGACGCCATCATCAGATCAGGGTGCAGTTCGCCCACTGGGAGATTCCGATCCCAGGTGATGAGATGCAATTTGTCTCAGAACCAAATGATGATTGGTTAAGCTAACGGAGCAACAACACCTTGAAATCACTTAATGAGCTTTTCCGTATCGGCACAGGCCCTTCCAGCAGCCACACCATGGCGCCACACAAGGCCGCCGAGCGGTTTCTACAGCGCCACCCCGAGGCAGCAAAGTATCGGGTTACTCTGTTCGGCAGCCTTGCCGCTACCGGACGTGGCCATATGACCGACCAGGTTTTGATTGACACTTTTCAGCCTCGCTCTTGTGAAATTGTCTGGGTTCCGGAAGCCGAGTTACCCCTGCATCCCAACGGCATGAATTTTGAGGCATTGACTTCTACAGGTGATCTGATTGGGGAATGGGAGGTTTACAGTATTGGCGGCGGTGCTTTACAGGAGGCCGGTGAGACGCTTTCAACTGCTGATGTCTACGATTTAAATAGTATGGATGCCCTTTTGCAGCACTCAACTGAAACGGGAGAAACTTGCTGGGAGTATGTCAGCCATTGCGAGGGAGCAGAGTTCTCTCCGTTTTTGCATGAGGTTTGGGAGATGATGTCAGCCTCTATCGTGCGGGGATTGGAACACGTTGGTGTTCTGCCTGGAGGTCTGGGGTTAGGGCGTAAAGCTCAGGCCTTTTATCGTAAGGCGTCTCTCTACGGTCTGGATTCCAAGCGCAACGGTCTGCTCTGGGCCTATGCCCTGGCTGTATCCGAAGAGAATGCCGCTGGCGGTGTGATTGTTACGGCACCGACCTGTGGTGCGAGTGGAGTATTGCCGGCAGTACTGCGTTATCTGCAGGAGAGCCTCGAATGCCATACGGAAGATATACTGCGAGCCCTGGCAACAGCGGGCTTGATTGGTAATCTGGTTAAACACAATGCTTCGATCTCCGGGGCAGAGGTTGGCTGCCAAGGTGAGATCGGCACGGCATGTGCCATGGCAGCCGCAGCGGCAACTCAACTGCACGGAGGAACGGTGCGACAGGTTGAATACGCTGCGGAGATGGGCCTTGAGCATCACCTTGGATTAACCTGCGACCCAGTGCAAGGCCTGGTGCAGATCCCCTGCATTGAGCGTAATGCCCATGCCGCCAGTAGGGCTTTGAGCTGTTGTCATTTTGCTCTGCTTTCTGGAGGCGATCACAAAATCAGCTTTGACGAGATCACCCTTGTGATGAAAGAAACCGGTCAGGCACTACCGTCACTCTACCGGGAAACCTCTGGTGGCGGCATTGCCCAGGCCTATCGCCAGCGACAGTAGGATTAATTTACAAGACAACCACGGATTTTTATTTAACCTGCAAGGAGGAACAATCATGCGTAATCTGAAACCCCTGACAACCTTGATATTATTCGCCATTCTAAGTCTGCCGGTCACCGGTTGCATGCCCACTATGGGACAGCCCTTTCCAGTGAAACAGGTTCGCCAGATAGAGCTCGAGAAAACCACCATGGCGCAGATTCGACAGATGTTTGGTGACCCCTGGCGGACCGGACTTGAGGATGGTTTTCGAACCTGGACTTACGGCGAGTACTCTATGAAGATGACACGCGACCTGGTTATTCGTTTCGATAAGCAGAATGTGGTTAAATCCTATAGCTTTAGCTCTTCTTATCCCGAGGATAAGAATCTCTAGGAGCTTGCCGGACTACCAATAACCTGGTTGCTAGAATGCTGAGCAAACCGTATCAGGATGAATTCTGAAAACAACCCTCAACCCCCTCAGCATAGCTGAGGGGGGCCAAGCCAAAAGCCTGTACCCAGTCTCTAGTATCGCAGACATTCCCTTCGACCAGCATCGTCAACTGATCGTTGGTGATCGGGAAGTGATCGCATCCCTGCATCAACCGTATCATCGGTTTGATTATAAGCAGCGGCTGGTGTGCTTTGGTCACTTTTTCCTGACCCAGGGCTCGCGCGGTGAGGTCAAGAATTTCGTCATAGCTGTAGCTTTCCCCTCCGCCAAGGTGGTAGGTTTCGCTGATCGTTTCCGGCATCTCCAGTGCCCTGACAAAACTTGCCGCAACCTGTTGCCGAGCCACCGGTTGCATGCGATATTGTCCGTCACCGATAACCGGTACCACAGGTATCCTGCGAATCAGTTCTGCAAGCATGCCGACGAATTCGCTACCCGGCCCAAAAATCACTGAAGGCCGAAAGATGGTCCAGTCCAAGATGCTGTCACGTATCCGTTCTTCCGCCTGCCACTTGGTGCGATGATACTCAGAACTGCCCCGCTCGCGGGTACAGTTGGAGCTCATATGCAGGAATCGTTGTACACCATGTTCCTCTGCTGCTGTCAGCATGTTCCCGGTGCCCTCGACATGGATCTTCCTGAAAGTCACACCACGACCGGGAAACTCGCGGATGATGCCGACTAGGTGAATCACTGCATCGCAACCATTCAGAGCACCGATTAGACTGACGGCATCAGTGACATCGCCAGAATGAATCTCGACATTCTCCGTGACCGCCAGCTTGCTCTCCGAGCCCTCACGGACTAAAACCCGTACATTATGCCCGGCCGCCACCAATTGTCGACGCACCTCGCTACCCACAAATCCAGTCCCGCCAGTCAAAAAAACCTTCATTGCTTTATGAATTCCTTTTCTCGGTTTTTACCACGAGTCACGAACCGCAAATCAATTCAACTATACCAGCATTAAGCTGCTGTGAAATTTATGATTTGTTCGCAATATCAACAGAATTAGATATGCTTTATGGGCTGTCGCTAATTGTGTGGTTTTTGTGCAGCTTAAGCGCACAAGAGATCGGTGTTGGGCAAGGGATTGAAAATTGTTCGTTTTCACTTGACAGAACATCGTTATACCTTTATCAAAGACGAGGTGTGAATTTTCTTAAAAAAACTTTACTATCAATCTTAATATGTTGAATTTACTATGTTTGCGCGTTTAATTAAAATTGACACTAGAATTAAGGAGGTCGCTCAATGAAAACTGATCTGGATATTGTCTCCCCTCCGATTCCCGAGGAAATCCTGCAGCGCGTGGAGGCCAAAGGGATCAATCGTCGTGACTTTATCAAATTCTGTACGGCGACGACTGCTGCCCTGGCCTTACCGGTTAGCTTTATTCCTACCGTTGCCCAAGCGGTCGAGGACAAGCGTCCACCAGTGATCTGGGTTGAATACCAGAGTTGTTCTGGTGACTCGGAGGCTTTTCTGCGGGCCAACCAGCCCACTGCTGGCGAGCTCATTCTCGATCTGCTCTCGATTGAATACGCCGAAGTGCTCATGGCCGCTGCTGGCCATCAGGCCGAAGAAGCCAAAAACCAGGCAATGGAAAAATACAAAGGTCAGTATATCCTGATTGTTGAGGGTTCAATACCGACCGGTGCCGGTGGTGGTTACTGCACAATTGGCGGTCAAAGTGCTGTGGATGATTGCAAAAAACTGGTACAGAATGCCGCCGCTACCATTTGCGTTGGCTCCTGTTCCTCTTTTGGCGGAATCCCGGCCGCGGCACCAAATCCAACCAGTGCCGTTTCGGTAGGTAGTCTGGTGCCGGGCGCAGCCATCGTCAACCTGCCCGGCTGTCCTGTTAATGCTGACAACCTGACTGCAACCATCGTCCACTTTTTAACCTTTGGTAAGCTACCGGCGGTTGATCGCCTCGGCCGACCGAAATTTGCCTACGGCAAACGCATTCATGATAACTGCGAGCGGCGCGGCCATTTCGACGCTGGCCAATACGCCGAATCCTTCGGTGATGATGCCCATCGTCAGGGCCATTGTCTCTATAAGGTCGGTTGCAAGGGGCCGGAAACTTTCCACAATTGCCCCACCATCCGTTACAACGAAGGCACCTCCTGGCCGATCATGGCCGGACACGGCTGCATCGGTTGTTCGGAACCGGAGTTCTGGGACACTATGAGCCCCTTCTATCGGCGTCTGCCAAAAGTACCCGGTTTTGGTATCGAGGATACTGCCGACAAGATTGGTATAGGTCTGGCGGCAGCCACTGCAGTGGCTTTCGGCATCCATGGGGTAGCAAGCTGCTTCCGCAAGGGTGATTCCATGGAAGAAGACAAGACCGGAAAGGAGGGCTAACCGATGGCCAAAAGAATTGCCGTTGATCCAATCACCCGTATAGAGGGCCACCTGCGTATCGAAGCAATGATCGAGGGTGGCAAGATAGTTGACGCCTGGAGTTCTTCCACAGCTTTTCGTGGCATCGAGAAGATTCTCAAAGGCCGCGACCCCCGTGATGCCCATCATTTCACCCAGCGTTTCTGCGGCGTCTGCACCACGGTGCACTCCATGGCCAGTATTCGTGCCGTGGAAGATGCCCTGGATATCCAGATCCCTGATAATGCCCGCCTGATCCGCAACCTGATCATGGGCATTCAGAACGTGCAGGATCATGTGATTCACTTCTATCACCTGCATGCTCTTGACTGGGTCGACCTTGTCAGTGCTCTCTCTGCCGATCCGGTAGCGACCGCAAAATTCGCCCAATCGATCTCCAACTGGCCGAAATCGAGTGCCACTTATTTCAAGGGCATTCAGGACAAATTGGCAGCTTTTGCCGGCACCGGCCGACTCGGCCCCTTCCAGAATGCTTATTGGGGTCACAGTGCTTATAAGCTTCCTCCGGAAGCCAACCTGATGGCCGTGGCCCATTACCTCGAAGCCCTCGAATGGCAAAAGGATATCATCAAGATCCACGCCATTCTCGGCTCTAAAAATCCGCATCCGCAAACCTTCCTGGTTGGCGGCATGTCGATTCCGGTCGATCCGGATAGCCAGAATGCCATCAACGCCGACAAGATCGCTCACATCCGCAAATTGCTGCGCAAAGCCCGTGCTTTTGTCGAGCAGGTCTATATTCCGGACCTTTTGGCAGTGGCCCCGGCGTATCTCGACTGGGCCGGTATCGGTGGTGGGGTTGGTAACTACCTCTCCTACGGTGATTTCCCGATGGACAACAGTCCCGGCACCGGTAGCCTTTTCTTTCCCCGTGGCGTCATTATGGGCAAGGATCTGGCCAATGTCATGGAGATGGACGAGAAGAAGATTACCGAATACGTCACCCACTCCTGGTACGACTACTCTGGGGGCAACGATAAGGGGCTGCATCCTTACGATGGCGAGACCAATGACAACTACACCGGGCCGAAGCCTCCCTACGAGTTCCTCGACACCGATGGTAAATATTCCTGGGTCAAGTCGCCACGTTACATGGACCAACCGATGGAAGTCGGCCCGCTGGCGCGCATCCTGGTCGCTTATGCTTCCGGTGTGAAGGAAGTCGTGGATACCGTCAATTTCGTTCTCAAAACACTCGGTGCTCCGGCTTCAGCACTCTTTTCGACCCTTGGTCGTACTGCCGCCCGCGGCGTAGATGCCTTGCTGTTGGCACAGAAGAACGAGCTCTGGCTCGATCAGTTGGCCAATAATATGGGTCGCGGTATCTACGAGACTTTCAATAAAGAAAAGTGGGATCCGGCAACCTGGCCGAAAGAAGCACAAGGCTTTGGTTACCATGAGGCCCCGCGCGGTGCGCTTGGTCACTTCATCCGCATTGAGAACCAGAAGATCGCCAACTTCCAGGCCGTGGTTCCTTCAACCTGGAACGCCGGTCCACGCGATCCAGCCGGACAACTGGGGCCATACGAGTCGGCCCTGATCGGCACTCCGATCGCTGATCCAGAGAAGCCTCTGGAGATATTGCGGACCATCCACTCCTTCGATCCCTGTCTGGCCTGTGCTGTACACGTTATGGACGGTAAAGGCACAGAGATCGTTAAGGTTCGGGTCCTCTAATTAAGGAAGGAGGCGCATACTATGCACGAAATTCATTACGTGTGGCAATGGCCGGTTCGCATCTGCCACTGGATCAACGTGATCTCGATCGTCATGCTGTCGATCACCGGTTTTTTCATTGGCCGTCCGTTTATGACAGCACCTGACACCTCACTGTACATCATGGGCTGGGCGCGCATGCTGCACTTCTCCTTTGCTTATCTTTTTACGGTGTCAGTTGCGGCACGCATCATCTGGATGTTCATAGGCAACGAGCATGCCTCCTGGAGATCGTTTTTCCCATGGTTAACCAGAAAAGGGCGTGCGGAGTTTGTTGAAATGCTGCGCTACTATACCTTCACCGGTAAGCATACCTCCCGCGGGATCGGTCACAATCCGGTGGCGGCAACTGCCTATTTCGGTATTTTTATCCTCTTTATCTTTCAGATTGTCTCCGGTTTCGCCATCTACGGGCAGTTCGCTCCGGGCGGTCTATGGGATGGAATCCTCGGCGGGCTCAATGTTCTGGTCGGTAACCAATGGCTGCGCCTGATGCATCACGGTGTCATGTGGCTATTGGTCGGTTTCACCATAAATCATGTCTACAGTGGCTGGTTGATGGATGTGAAAGAGCGCACTGGGACCATGTCCGGAATCTTCAGTGGTTATCGTTTCTCCGCACGTAAGGACCATTGATGTCGATTCTGGTCCTTGGTCTGGGTAATACAATCATGACAGATGACGGTTTCGGGGTGGAAGTGGTCACAACACTTTCATCCCGTTACCATTTTCAAGGTCCGGTGAAACTGCTTGATGGCGGCACCCTCGGTCTGGATCTGCTGCCTCACCTGGAAGAGATTGAATCGTTGTTGATTATCGACGCCCTCGATATGCGCGCCGAACCCGGCAAGATTTTTCGTCTGCAGGGTGAAGAGGTGCCACGGGCGTTTGCCAGTAAGCTTTCAGTCCATCAGATGGGGCTGCAGGATCTGCTCGCCGTCTCTGAGCTACAGGGACATGTGCCGCGCAACCTGGTGGTCTGGGGTGTGCAGCCTGAATGCATCGAAATGGGTACAGAATTGACCTCAACGGTAGCTGCAGCTGTTGAGCCGGTGGTGACCAGCGTGCTGGATGAGTTGCAGAGTTGGGGGGTTCAGTACTAGGAGCCTGTCCGACGTGGACTTTTGTACTCTTTACCTTACCCTGTAAGTACAACCCTGAATTTTAGTAAAAAAATCTTTTTTATTCTGACTGAATTTGATAAGGTGCCGCAGTCGCGGCGTTTTTGACTAACGCCATATACTTAATGTCTCTGCGTCGGTACTTCGTTTCTATGGACCTGTTGATTTTTAGACAAAGACTTCTTATAGCTAACAGCAAGTGTTATAAATACAAATCCCGAGAAGGTTAATGCCTGGCTTGTTATTGAAATATTTTCAGTAACAGGCCGCTTCATTTTTTACATAACTATAGCCAGCACGTACGTGGCAAGGAGAACTTGCCGCAAACCCAGGGGAGTCACACCATGCAAAACCTTACCGCTCAGGAACTCGGGCTGAAAAGTGTCGGGGCCATCTATCGTAACCTCGGTTACGAAGAACTGTTTGAGCATGAGACTAAAAACAGTGAAGGCAAGCTTGCCGAAAATGGCACCATGATGGTAGATACTGGCAAATTCACCGGCCGTTCTCCCAAGGACAAGTATTTTGTTCACCAGAAGCCCTCTTTTGAAAACCTCGCCTGGGGCAAAATCAATCAGGCTGTGGCTCCCGAGATCTTTGATGAACTCTATACTGAAGTGATTGAGCACCTATCCGGCAAGGATCTCTATGTGACGGATGGCTTCTGCGGGGCCAATGAGAAGACCTGCAAATCAACCCGGTTCATCACCGAACTCGCCTGGCAGTCACATTTCGTCAAGAACATGTTCATCCGCCCAGCCGAAGACGAACTCGCCGACTTTGCCCCCCAGTTCACTGTCTACAACGCCTGCAATTTGACCAATAAGAATTGGGAGAAGCACGGTCTCAATTCTGAAGTCTTTATAGTCTTCGATATTGAGAAGAATGTGGCGATCATCGGTGGCACCTGGTATGGCGGTGAAATGAAAAAGGGCATCTTCACCATGATGAATTACTGGCTGCCGCTGCAGGGGATTCTCTCCATGCACTGTTCGGCCAATGTCGGAAAAGATGGTGATGTAGCGCTCTTCTTCGGCCTTTCCGGTACCGGCAAGACCACCCTCTCCACAGACCCCAAGCGTAAGCTGATCGGTGATGACGAGCACGGCTGGGATGATGACGGCATCTTCAACTTCGAGGGCGGCTGTTATGCCAAGTGCATCAACTTGAGCGCTGAGAATGAGCCAGAGATCTACAAGGCTATCCAACGTAATGCACTGCTGGAGAATGTCGTCGCCGACGACAAGGGCGTGATCGACTACGACAGCGATGCCAAAACTGAAAATACCCGGGTTTCCTACCCGATTGATCATATCGACAACCACGATGCCAGCCTCAAAGGTGGTCATCCTGAGAACATTATTTTCCTTACCTGTGACGCCTTCGGTGTTTTACCTCCGGTCTCCAAGCTGACCAAAGAGCAGGCGATGTACTACTTCCTCTCCGGTTACACTGCCAAGGTTGCCGGGACCGAGCGTGGTGTTACCGAGCCACAGGCGACCTTCTCGGCTTGCTTCGGCGAAGCATTCCTGCCGTTGCACCCTACGGCTTACGCCAAACTGCTCGGCGAGAAAATGGAGAAACATGATGTCAACGCCTACCTGGTTAACACCGGCTGGGTCGGTGGTGGTTACGGTGTCGGTAACCGCATGAGCATCAAGGCAACCCGTGCCTGCATCAACGCCATCCTGGATGGCAGCATCAATGATGTTGAATTTGATCAGACCCGCTGGTTCCGTCTCAATATTCCCAAAACCCTGCCAGGAGTCGATGATCAGTTACTTAATCCCCGCAATGCCTGGGCAGACAAGGACAACTTCGACAATACGGCGAATAAACTGGCAGGGATGTTTATTGAGAATTTCAAGAAATACACCAGCGAGAATGATGACTTTGATTATACTCAGGCTGGTCCGCAGGTCTGATCGCAGGAAGAATATCGTTGAAAAGGGCGTCCAATCGGGCGCCCTTTCTTTTTAGCGCGTTGACAAGCAAATACGAGCGTATAGGTTTATAGAGTATCCGGATACAAGGGGGAGTGTGTGCAACTCGAAATCTTTACAACCGGCGGCACTATCGACAAAGTATATTTCGATGCCAAAAGTACTTTTGAAGTGGGTGAACCACAAATCCTTGAGGTCCTGCGCGAAGCGAACCTGAGCATTGAGTATCAGGTAACCCCACTGATACGCAAAGACAGTCTTGAGTTGACCAATGAGGATCGGGCCATTATCCGCCTGGCAGTAGAGAAATCAATGGCTGAACAGGTTGTCATTACTCACGGCACTGACTCCATGACGGACACAGCCAGGGAACTCATTGGCATCAGCGGCAAGACTATTGTGCTGACCGGTGCCATGCAGCCAGCCAGGTTTCGTTTCACTGACGCGGTGTTTAATATTGCCAGTGCCATGATGGCGGCACAAACCCTGTCTGCTGGGGTTTACATTGCCATGAACGGGCAAATTTTTGACCCATGTAAAACGCGCAAAAATATCGAGTTAAGCCGTTTCGAATGCGCCTGACCCCCTGCTTACACCTACTTCCTGCAAGATGAGATTTAAGCTCTCTGGTTTGAAAGGTTTTTCGGGTCAGAGGATCTGACTGAGGAACAGCTTGGTCCGCTCATGTTGTGGATTATCAAAGAAATCGTGCGGGTTATTCTGCTCGACGATCTGCCCCTCATCCATGAACATAACCCGGTCAGCAACACTCTTGGCAAAACCCATCTCATGAGTGACCACCAGCATAGTCATGCCCTCTTCGGCCAGATCGATCATAACGTCAAGAACTTCTTTGATCATCTCCGGATCAAGGGCAGAAGTTGGTTCGTCAAAAAGCATGACTTGAGGTTTCATACAGAGACTACGGGCAATCGCCACACGCTGTTGCTGGCCACCGGAAAGCTGACCGGGGAATTTCTCCGCCTGCTCGGCTATATGGACCTTTTCCAGGTACATCATCGCCATCTCTTCTGCTTCTTTTTTTGGTGTTTTACGCACCCATATCGGCCCCAGAGTTAGATTCTCAATAATTGTCAGGTGAGGGAAGAGATTAAAGTGCTGGAAGACCATGCCGACTTCGGCACGAACTTTTTCAATGTTCTTGATGTCATTGGTCAACTCAGTGCCATTGACGATGATCTGACCACGCTGGTGCTCTTCAAGCCGATTGATGCAGCGGATCAAGGTTGATTTACCGGAGCCCGAAGGACCACAGATGACAATCCGCTCCTGCGACTTTACCTGCAGGTTAATGTCGCTGAGTACGTGGAAATCACCGTACCACTTATGCATGCTGCTGACTTCAATAATTGGTGTACCAGCACTTGTGTCATCAGTCTGAGCTTGAGTTTCATTCATAATATCTCGCTAGTTCCGGCCTGCGTAAAATTCAGTGGCCCGTGTGTAATTCTTTTTCCAGTTTTCGACTATAACTCGACATTGCGTAGCAACAGATAAAATAAAGAACCGCCAGGAAGATATATGCTTCGGTCGAGTAACTGGTCCACTTAGGGTTTGACAGGGTGACCTTGGTCGTCTTCAAAACATCATAGAGTGCGATAATAACCACGAGGGAGGTATCCTTGAAAACTGACAACAGAACCCCCACCGTTGGTGGTATAACAATCTTCAATGCCTGTGGCAGAATAATCAGCCGCATCGACTGGTTATAGTTCAGCCCCAGCGAGTCAGCCGCTTCAAACTGCCCACGTGACATAGCTTGCAGACCACCGCGCACAACTTCGGCGACATAGGCTGCAGAAAAGAGAATAATGGCCGCTTGCGCGCGCAATACCTTGTCAAGCGTTACACCATCAGGCAGAAACAGAGGAAACATCACTGACGACATGAACAGCAGGCTGATCAGCGGCACTCCGCGAATCATCTCGATATAGACCACACACAGAGTCTTGATCGCAGGCATTTTTGATTGCCGACCAAGAGCCAGAATCACTCCAATCGGGTAAGCAGCCACGATGCCAAAGAGGGCAAGCATAAAAGTCAGCGGCAGTCCACTCCATTGGTCGGTCTCAACAACTGGCAGACCGAAGATGCCACCATACATCAGGCTCGCCATAACAACCAGATTGATCAGCCAGTAGATACCAAGAGACTTTTTCCAGTGATTGCGATTTTTGGAGTAAACAACCAGTGCTATGAGCAGCACCATGGCGAGTCCAGGCCGCCATTGCTGGTCTTCGGGAAAAAAACCGAAGAAGATAAAGTTTATGTTTTGTGGGATAACTGACCAGCAGGCACCATCAGTTTCACGGCAAACCTCAGCGCTGGTATTCCAGACACTATTAACAAATGCCCAGCTAAAAGCTGGCGGTATCAACTGCCAGAACAGCAGCATTACGATCACTGTCAAGAGCGAGTTATACCAGTTATTGAACAGATTGCTGCGTAGCCAACCGATGACGCCAACTTCCGTGACCGGAGGCTTGAGAAATTCGCGAGTTGCTTTGGTGGTCGGGTTGCTCATAAAGTCACCTCTCCACCAGTACCATTTTTTTGTTGTATATGTTCATAAATAAGGATGTCGACAAACTGAAAGAGAGGTAAACCAGCATAATCAACGCAACCCCCTCAATGGCCTGTCCGGTCTGGTTGATTGTGGTATTGGTTACAGCAACAAAATCCGCATAACCTATGGCAATCGCCAGAGAACTGTTCTTGGTCAGATTAAGCAACTGGCTGGTAAGCGGTGGGATGATAACACGCAGGGCTTGTGGAAAAATCACTAGATGTAGCACTTGTCCAGGACGCAGCCCAACAGACATAGCCGCTTCAATCTGCCCCCGACTGACCGACTGGATACCAGCACGCACTATCTCGGCAACAAAGGCCGCAGTATAAAACACCAGGCCCAGTAGCAATGCGCTGAATTCCGGGCTGATCGTTATACCACCCTTGAAATTAAAACTTTGCAGTTCGGGTACATTCATCGCTGTTGGCGCACCATAGAACAACCAGGTCAACAGCGGCAGACCGAGACAAAGTGCCAGAGTAACCCGAATTATCGGAAATATCTGTCCTGTCAGCGCCTGCCGGCGGCGTCCCCAGCGGTTCAACCCCCAACCGGCAACCAGAGCTATCAACAGCACCCATCCCATCGCGGTATGCGCCGCATGAGCCTCGGGAACCGCGAAGATCAGACCGCGATTACATAAAAACACACCGTTAAAAGGATTGAGTGCCTGACGCGGCGAGGGGAAAGTCTCATAAAAGATAGCGTACCAGAAGAACAGTTGCAGCAGCACTGGAATGTTCTGCATAACCTCGATATAACCGGCCGCAAGCCTTGCCACTAACCAGTTACTAGAAAGCCTTGCGATGCCGATAAAAGTACCGAGGATAACGGTCAGAATAACCCCGATAAAAGAAACCTTGATCGTATTAAGCGCACCGACCAGTAAAGCATCGGCATAACTGTCAGCGGCAGAATAATCAACCATCGCTTCGCCGATTTCAAAGCCAGCTTCGGTTTCAAGAAAACCGAAACCGGTCGCAATCGACTGTCGTTCCAGATTCGCCTGGGTATTAGTGAAGAGGTAGTAGCAGACCGAAGCAACCAGCAGCAGAGCAGCAACCTGAAAAACAATGGCTCGCTTGGCCGGATCACGCCAGAAAGGCGCGGCACTCGGCTGCAGTCCTGCATCAGGTGTAATAGATGGCTCGCTTTGCAAAGGTGATCCTGTATGATATGAGCAGACTGAAACTAAGAACGATACTATACACCTGAGAATCAGGGAAGGCGTCACATGTGACACCTCCCCCGAGCAGTCTACAGTCGACTATTTGAATGGTGGCGAATACATCAGACCACCATTGGTCCAAAGAGCGTTCAAACCACGCTCAATACCAAGAGTCGTGTTAACACCAACGTTACGCTCGAAAATCTCGCCGTAGTTACCAACCTGTTTGATGATATTATAGGCCCATTTCTCATCAAGACCGAGAGCCTTGCCGTTGCCCTCAATTACACCAAGGAAACGCTGTACCATCGGGTCTTTGCTCTTGAGCATCTTATCAACATTTTGGGAAGTGATCCCCATTTCTTCAGCGTTAATCATTGCCAGCACGGCAAAATCAACGATATCACGCCACTGATCATCACCATGACGAACGGCTGGAGCCAGAGGCTCTTTGGAGATAATTTCAGGAAGAACCACATAGTCCTTAGGGTTAGGTGCAATCGCACGGGTTCCCGCCAACTGGGAAGCGTCTGAGGTCAACACATCACAACGTCCAGCAAAAAAGGTCTGGGCCAGTTCAGAAGTTGACTCGATAACCACAGGCGTCCAGTCCATTTTGTTGGTACGGAAAAAATCAGCAGCATTCTGCTCAGTTGTTGTTCCCGGCAGGACGCAGATCGTCGCACCACTGAGGTCTTTCGCACTTTTTACGCCAAGCTTTTTAGGTACCATGAAGCCCTGACCATCATAGTAGTTAACTGTCACAAAGTTCAATCCAAGCTTGGTTTCGCGGCTCAAAGTCCGGGTGGCATTACGAGTCAGCAGATCAATTTCACCGGACTGCAGAGCAGTAAAACGCTGCTGAGCGGTCAGAGGAGTGAACTTAACCTTGCTGGCATCACCAAAGATGGCAACAGCTACGGCACGGGCAGTATCAACATCCAAACCTTTCCAGACACCTTTGTTGTCCGGCATACCAAAACCAAAAACGTTACCATTTACACCAGCTTGAATAAAACCTTTTTTCTTTACTGCATCGAGGTCTTTGCCAGCAAAGGCAATGCCTGCGGCCAGCAAGGAAAGAATAGTAACCATTACTGTCAGTCTGCTCAGTTTCATCGGCCGATCTCCTTAAATAAGTTATGGGGTTTGAAAAACTTGATCCACGAAAGACCCTGCAAAATAAAACAACGTGTTAAAATATACGTTGTGCTACCGTAGCTGTCAATTGCCTAATGGATAATTTCTTTACCGTACGTTTTGTTGTGGGTGTTTGGGTCCAGCGATCTGCCACGCTTGACACACACGAGTAAACTCACGGATATCTCGTCAGCAACTTCACGGCTAAGCAGGCTTGACATATGCATATTCATAAATAAGAATGTATTGTTGTAGAAACTAGGTGGCGTCTTGGGAGAGCTTGGTATGAAACTAAAGGATCTGGGTGAATTGGGACTGATCGAACAGATCCGGCGAAGTGTACCGGTAAAGCCCGGTGTGCACCGCGGTATCGGTGATGATGCCGCAGAAACAAGTCTTCCAGAGGGACACCACCTGCTCACTTCGACCGACTTACTGATCGAGGAGATCCACTTTCGTCACGACTGGACCTGCTGTGAGGATCTCGGTCACAAGGCAGTGGCTGTCAACCTCAGCGACATCGCCGCCATGGGTGGCATGCCGCGCTATCTATACCTGGGGTTGGCTTGTCCCGGCGAAACCAACTTGGACGATATTAACGCCTTTCTCAAAGGCGCACTCGACGAAGCAGAGCAGCATAACGTGACCCTTGTTGGTGGTGATACCTGTCGTAGCCCCGGGCCGTGGATGATTTCGGTTACTATAGAGGGGAGCGTTACTGCACATCAGGCCATCGGTCGCGACGGCGCACAACCTGGCGACCTGATCATGGTCTCCGGAACCGTGGGCGACAGCTCTTTGGCCTTGCACTTGTTAAACGACGGCATAGAACCGGAGGAGGCCCTGCTGGCCCGCCACCATCGGCCGACAGCACAGGTTGAGCTTGGTTGTCTGCTTGGCGATAATCGCCTCGCCAGAGCCATGATCGATATTTCCGATGGTCTGGCTGGAGATTTGGAGCATATCCTGCAAGCCTCTGGAGTTGACGGTCTCATCGAAGAGGACCTGTTGCCCCTGTCAAAGACTTTTCGGCAATACATTGACAGGGCTCCCGGCCTGCAGGAACTGGCCCTCTACGGTGGTGAAGATTATGAGCTACTCTTTACTGTAGCCCCTGATAAGCTGACTGAGGTCACTGCTCTTTGCCTTGAACGAAAGCTGTCGATTACCACAATCGGGGTCATTCAGAAGGGTTCCGGGGCTCTTTCGCTCCAGGATAAGAGAGGAGTGGTACGACCCATCCTTGTCAGTGGCTATGACCATTTTTGTTCAGAGATGTGATTCAAACAACAGGCTTGAAGCTATTGAGGCAAGATGACGGAGACCTCTACTCACACATGGACAGGTGACGATCTCTCTGACGCTGAATTTACGGCGATCGCGAACCTACTGCGTGAGCGGCGTCAGTTTGATCTCGACCAATATAAGGATCGCTGTATCCGCCGGCGGATTGCCAAACGTCTCCGTATCTGCCAAGTCGCTGATTTTGCCTCCTACCTGAGCCGACTGGAGATGGATCGAGATGAGCTGGATACTTTGCTGGCGACCATCTCCATCCATGTTTCCCAGTTTTTTCGCAATCCGGACACTTACCGAATTCTTGAGCAAAAAATCTTGCCTGACCTTTGTCAGCGGGCCCAGGCTGCTGGTCGAACCGAACTGACACTTTGGAGTGCCGGATGTGCTTCCGGTGAGGAGCCATATTCCCTGGCCATGCTGGTTGATGACCTGGCCACGGCAGATCTTGATATCCATATCATGGCCACTGACATCAGCAAGCCAATACTGGAAACAGCTCGTTCCGGCAGCTTTGATGCCTCTCGCTTGAAAGAAGTGCCACCTGCGGTTCTTGAGAAATATTTTCAGGCTGAAAATGGTCGTTATCAGCTCATTGAGCAGGTACGAGACAAAGTTGAGTTTCTGCAACACAATCTCATGACCGCCAGTAATTACCCCGCTGCGGATCTGATACTCTGCCGCAATGTTCTGATTTATTTTACACGATCGGAACAGGAGCGCATCCTGTCTCGCTTTGCAACAGAACTGCCAGAGCACGGGGCTCTGATCCTGGGCCGGGCAGAAACTATAACCGGCAGCACCCGCCAGTGCTATCAAACGGAATTCCCAGCGGAACGAATTTATCGCCGTACGGCTGAACCTGTTACCGCACCTGTCATTTAGGAGGCTGGCTCTCCATTGGTGATGCACTCGAGACAGCCAGCCGATAAGGAGTAGAATCATGCGTGTTGAAATCAGTCATAAATTCATTATCGGATTCATGGTCGTGGTTGTCGCAGGCATTCTCGTCAACCAGGCCGTCCCTTATATCGACGCGATACAGCCAGAGTTCCGGCAAGTTTTTTCAATCTTTTGCTCACTGGTTGTTGGCCTGATCATTGGCGCACTCTTTTCCCGGGCGTTCACCGCAAACATTCGCTGTCTGACCTCGGCTGGTGACCGTATCAGTCAAGGGGACCTGTCTGCGGAAATCCAGTTGAAGGCGGGCAGCTTTCCTGATGAGACCAGCGACCTGGCAAATTCTATAAATCACATTCAGGAGAGCTTGCGTGCCCTGGTCGGTGACATCCGCAGTATCGCCTTCAGGGTTGCTGGCTCGGCGCAAAATCTCTCCGGGACCTCGCTGGAGATGTCCGCTTCGTCTCAGGAAGTTGCCAGTACTGTTGACCAGATCAGCAAGGGAGCTGAAACCCAGGCGGAGATGGTGGAGAAATCGAACCGACTCTTCAAGGAAGTGGCAATGTCAATCAATCTGGTCGCGTCTTCAGCAAAGAAAGTCGCCGAATCGGCTCACCAGACGGTGGAAACCGCCAATAGAGGCAGTGAACTGGCGGGCGTCAGTCTCGGCAGCATTCGTCAAGTCCTTGCCGAAGTGGAGAGCAGTGGTCAGCAGATGGTTACTTTCCTTGCGCAGTTGCAGAAAATCAGTACATTTGTTGAAGTCATCAACGGTATTGCCCAAAAAACCAATCTACTTGCCCTGAACGCCACGATCGAAGCTGCACGAGCTGGTGAATATGGTCGCGGTTTTACTGTGGTTGCAGATGAGATCCGCAAATTGGCTGATTCGACCACCATCTCTGCCGACGAGATAACCAGTCTGGTAGAGGGGCTCAGTGATGAAGGTCAGCGGGTGCAGTCTTCGATGGCTCAGGTTATTGAGGAGATGGAGAGCAGTCGCGAGGCAGTCGACCGGACTGACCAGACGTTCTCGGTGATTACTCAAAAGGCCGAAGGCACCCAGGCCAAGGCCAATAGTATCGCTGAGTTGTCGGAGCACCAGATCTCCAGCGCCGAACGCATCACCCAAGCAATTGACGAAATTGACAAGGTGGTTTCCGATAACGCGGCAGCAACCGAGCAAGTCTCTGCTGCGACACAGGAACAATCCGCCTCCATGGAGGAGTTGGCCCAATCGGCCAAGGACCTTTCCACCATGTCGGAGGCAATGCTCCAGATCGTCAAGCAATTTAAGTTGGTTAATAAGGAACAGGGCTGATCTATGGCCTTGACCCTGATCTTTACCCTTGCCGAAGAGGTTTACGGCCTGGAAATAGGTGCCGTTCAAGAGATCATCGAGGACCCTTCTCTGCATTATGTGCCACTCGCCAAGGGGGTTCTCACCGGAGCCATCAATTTTCACGGACAGGTCCTCGCGGTGATCGATCTGCCAGCTCTGCTCGGCTTTGTTGGGGCAGGACACGACCACCGGCACGTGGTTTTGACCCCGGAATTCAGATCCCTGGTATTAATGGTCAGCGGCATCGAAAAAATTATCGAGCTGGATCTTTCGGGACTGCAGCCAACCCCGGCAAATACCGAGAGCAAGGCAATTCGTGGCGTCGTTGATCTGGACGATATGATGGTTAACCTGCTTGACACGGATGAAGTATTCAACCGACTGGAGAATATTTATGCTGGAATTAAATAGGAGGAACTTATGGCTTTGCGGGTGATGGTTGTTGATGATGCACTTTTTATGCGCAATATGCTCAAGGACATCTTTGTCCGGGCAGGTTACGAAGTGGTCGCCGAAGCGGAGGATGGTGAAATGGCTCTTGGGCTATATCAAAAGACCAGGCCGGACCTGGTGACTATGGATATAGTCATGCCCAAGAAAAGTGGTATCGATGCGTTGCGGGATATTATGGCTGAAGACCCGGATGCCTGTGTGGTAATGGTCAGCGCCCTTGGCCAGGATTCACTAGTCCTTGACGCGGTTGAATCAGGGGCAAAAGATTTTATTGTTAAACCGTTCAAAGAGGATAAAGTCCTCGAAATCGTCAAACGGATTACAGGACATCGCTGAAAAGCCTCCGGAAACTGTTATGGACATGTCCCAGTACCTGGATCTTTTCTTAAGTGAAACCCGGGAACATATCAACAACCTTAATAAGCTGGTCGTCACCCTGGAACAGGAACCTGGCAATCGGAAAACGATTGACGCCCTGTTCCGTGAGGCGCACTCTATCAAGGGCATGGCTGCAACCATGGGCTTTGATCGCACGGCCAAGCTGGCCCATTTCCTCGAAGACCTCCTCGACGGTTTTCGCGCTTCAGGCAAGGTTCCGGCTACGACAATCGATTTCCTCCTGATCGGTATCGACCTTCTCGATGGCCTCCTTGATGACCTGCAAGCTAATCGGCCGGAAAGAGCAGTCGATGCTTTTTTGCGTGACCATTCACAGGATGAAGCGATCCCGGTCGCTGAAATTCTGGAAGAGCCTTTCTCTGCGGCTGATATTGAAGATGCACTTGAAGAAATTACACCTATAACAGAGATAGAGTTGGAATCCGAATCGGAGACGGCCACTGGCGTCAAGGTGGCTTCATATGTCCCCGAAGAAGAACCCGTCCCAGAAAAAACAGAGGCTTTTCAAATCCTTGTTGACCTGGCCGAAGACACTCCGGCAGTAGCTTGCGGTATCCTGGTCCTGCGTGAGGTGGAGAAATTCGGCGAGTTAATAGCAAGCAAGCCGGATATGGCTGACTTGCGCGGCGATGCTCCCTGTCGGCAAATCCAGGCTTGGCTGCGCACTCCGCTGGACAAGGAGCATATAGAGAAAACCTTAATGTCAATCAGCGGGGTCGTCAGGGTTCGTTTTATCGACGACCGCCGCAAGGAAGACCATTGCCGCCGCGATGAGGATACCCGCACCATTCGCGTCCGCACCGGCCTGCTTGATCAGTTTGTCAACCTGACCGGAGAACTGATCACTCATCGCCACATGCTTAATACAGCAACAAGCAGTCGCGACTGGGAGAACCTGACTCAGACACTTGGTAAAACCAGTCGCTTGATTGACGATCTGCATCACCATGTTCTCCAGGCTCGCCTGATGCCGTTAGAAAATATTGCCGGACGGTTGCCACGTATTGTTCGCGATATAAGTCGCAAAACCGATAAAAAAGTCACTCTGCGCCTGGCTGGTACCAATATCGGTATCGATCGCGCTATTCTTGAGGAATTGACTGATCCTCTGGTACATCTTGTCCGCAACGCCGTGGATCACGGTATTGAAAAAGAGGGTGTTGTCACGGTTTCTGCCTGCCGTGAAAAAGATCTGGTTCTGGTTGAGGTTGCCGATAACGGCAAAGGTATGCACCCTGGTCTATTACGTCAGAAAGCTGTGGATTGTGCTCTGCTGACATCTTCACAGGCCGCCGACTTAAGTGACAATGATGTCCTGATGCTGGTCTGCCGGCCAGGGTTTTCCACTTCAGAAAAGGTCACGGAGACCTCCGGTCGCGGTGTGGGCATGGATGTGGTCAAGTCCGCGATCAGCAAGCTCGGCGGAACTCTGAAAATCATTTCTGCACCCAATGAGGGAACCCGCTTCCAGATGCGGTTGCCACTCTCCATTGCCATCATCAAAATCGTCTTGGTAAGTTGTGCCGGGCATCTTCTGGCTATCCCTATCACCCGCGTTCAGAGGACTTTGGATATACCGACCAGTGAAATCCAGGGCTTTGGTCACAAACGGGTATTTCGTCTCGGCGAAGAAGATGTCAGCCTCTACTCACTGACAGCCGTTCTTGGTCTGCCGGCAGTCCCGGCAGGAGAAATCACCTGGGTGGTTCTGACTGAAGTACAGGGCCGACGTATCGGCTTGCAAGTAGATCGCTTTATTGGTCACCGTGAGGCTTTCGTTAAAAGCCTCGGGTTCCCCCTGAACCTCTTGACCGGCTTGAGTGGTGCTGCCATAGAAGGCGACGGTCAGGTTGTTTTTATTGTCGACCCACAGTCTTTGTTTGATAATCGTAACTTTGATACAGAAGGCTGTTGATGAGACAGCCCACCTGGAGGATTCGATGACCTTTCGTGAACTGAACAACGTCCAGCTGGATACCTTGAAAGAGCTCAGCAATATAGGTATGGGACATGCTGCAACGGCCCTTTCACAGATGATCGGTCAGACCGTAAATCTGCGGGTCCCTCATATCACGATCACCGAAATCAGTCAGGTACCGGAGTATCTAGGCGGTGCGGAAAAGCTGATAGTTGGTATCACCTTACAGATTCTTGGTGATGCCCGTGGCAGCATCATGCTGCTCTTTCCCCAGGATAGCGCTCATTACCTGCTTTGCAATTTACTTGGTCACCAGGAAAAAGGGTTGATCATGAATGAAGTGAATGTCTCGGCGTTGAAAGAGGTCGGTAATATCCTAGCTTCGGCATACCTCAGCGCCCTGGGCAACCTGCTAGACAAAACCATGATTCCCTCGATTCCCATGCTTGCTTATGATATGGCCGGTGCAGTGGTCGATTACGTTTTGATTAATTTGAGCCAGTCTGGTGATCTGGCCATGATTGTGGAAACAGATTTTAGTGGCGACTCGGACCAGGATTTTGCCGTCAAGGGGCATTTCTTTCTGTTGCCAGATCCGGCAACCCTCGACATTTTCCTTAATGTTACCGGAGAGCCTCATGAGTGAACGAGTCAGCATCGCCCAGGCTCGTATAGATCGGGCTCCAGAGGTTCTCAAAGCTTATGGTCTCGGTTCTTGCCTCGCGGTCAGTCTTTATGACCCGGAAGCCGGGATCGGCAGTCTGGGGCACATGCTTTTACCGTGCCGCCCAGAGAAAACCCCACTTGGTTCGGAGAGCAAATATGTCGATACCGGAATTTACCAGATGGTGGATGAACTGGTGCGGGCCGGAGCTAACCGGGAAAGACTTGTGGCCAAGATAACCGGTGGTGCCAACATGTTCGAAACAGTCTACCAGACGTTGATTAACAGTATCGGTGCCCGTAACGCCAGGAGTGCACGGGTGACTCTTGCCGAACTTGGCATCCCCCTGCTCGGTGAAGAGGTCGGCGGCAACCGGGGGCGCACGGTCGAGTTTGATCTTGCCTCTGGTAATATGATGGTTTACTGTGCCCGTGAAGTTGGACAGATATCCATTTAGACAGTTTTTCAGGAGTCTCCAATGATAAAATGGAACTTTTTCTCTGTATGGCATTTTAGCGCTTTTATGACATTGTTTCTTGGCGCTTTCCTTGCGATCACAGCTACTTCTGTTTGGGCGATCGCTCTCAATGATGTTATTCACACTCTGGAAACCCCCTTTCAAACCAAAACAGCCAAAGAATTAAGGATCTTTGACTATTCCGCCGACTTTTTCCAGGAATCGAAGATCGCTTCACTCGACCGATTGCAGCGTGCAACCGGTCGTGTCGAGGTCTCTTTCGATTATAAACGTCCGCAAACGGTACCGGATGTCATGTTCCGCTGGCAGTATGAGCAGCCAACCACCCAGGAGATCGTTTCCGACGGCAAGACTTTGTGGGTCTATCTGCCGGAAAACAACCAAGTGATCCAGTCAGATATCGAAATGATCAACAAGTCCCGCCAGAATGATCCTATGACTTTTCTCACCGGGCTCGGTAACCTCTCACGGGACTTTTTGATCCGCTGGGCCACGCCGAACACCGACATTGATGGCAATTATGTTCTGGAGTTGACTCCGCGGCGTGCCTCCTCGTTGATAAATCGTCTGGTCATCGTCGTTGATCGTTTTGCCGTCGAGGCCGACCAGAACCGCGCTAAGGAGGCTAATTCTCCTCAAGACCCCAGGCTTGAGCCTAAAGATCTCGGACCTGCGTCTCGGAATCCCAGATTGGCGTCGCCATCCAGAAGAGGCGATGGTGGCTTTCCCGGCTACAAAAATGATCTAAACGGCCTCTGGTTCCCGATCATGTCAACCACGGTTTACGATCCCAACGGCAATAGCACCATCATCGAATTCAGCAACCTGCGGGTCAACCTCGGCATTTCGAGGATGACCTTTAACTTCATTCTGCCGGCAGGCGTTCAGGTAGTCAGGCCGACTGGTAAAGAGATGGGTTTCTAAACTGTTTTATAAAGGATGAAAAGGACGCAAAATGACAAAACTCACGCGTGCCGAAGTTATGAATAGAGCAAGTTTCTTGCGTAGCAATGGCAAGATGATACTTAAGTTCGATCTTTCAGGGCTTGAGAGTATCGACGAAGTAAAAAAAGTTGTCAAATACTTCAGTACTCTGGTTTCCAATATGCCCAAAAAATCGATGGTCGGTCTAGCCGATTTTAACGGCTTGATAGTTACTGAAGAGGTGACCCAGGAGTTGATCTGCTTGGCAGAAGCCTGTAGCCCCTATTTTCGCGCGACGGCGATGATTGCTAATGATGACGCCACTAAAAGTCTGGCTAATGCTGTGATCAACCATTTCGGGAAGATCAATATGCCGATTTACCAAGAAGAAGCGTTAGCCAAGGAGTGGTTGTTCACTCAGTAGCTGAGAGGGCTTACTAATGGGGATCTTTATTGGCAACATACGTCCACCTATAAACACATAAAATGAAGTATTAACACAGCCGTCGCCCCGGAGGAAACCTTTCTTCCCGGGGCGGTTTGTGTTATAACTCCCCGAATATTAGAAGAAAATCAGCATCAACACCCCTGTGCATCTCTGAGGAGGGACCCTCGTTGAAAAAATACAATGTCAGCCTGGTCAGTCTGGGCTGTCCAAAAAACCTGGTGGATGCCGAAGTCATGCTCGGTCATCTGCCTGCCGAGCGCTTCACTATTGTCACCAATGACAGTGAAGCGGATATTATCGTGGTCAACACCTGCGCTTTCATCAGCGAGGCGCAGAAAGAATCGGTGGAAACCATCCTCGAGGTGGCTGACCATAAGAAGAATGGCCGCTGTAAACTCCTGATCGTCAGTGGCTGCCTGCCGCAACGCTACCAGGATGAGCTGGCAAACGAACTGCCTGAAGTCGACTTCTTTATGGGTACGGCCGATGCCCCACGCATCCTCGAACTGCTCGATAGTCATCTGCAGGGAGAGCAACAGCAGGAGATTGGCCTGCCTGACTACCTTTATGATCACACCACTCCGCGAGTTACTTCGTCACCTTTTTACTCGGCGTATGTCAAAATTGCCGAAGGTTGCGTCAACCACTGTTCCTACTGTGTCATCCCGAGTATTCGCGGCACTTTGCGGTCACGAACCATCCCGTCGGTTGTCGCCGAGGTTGAACGGCTGGTCGAGAGCGGTGTCAAAGAGATCAACCTGATTGCCCAGGACGTGACCGCTTTCGGCGCCGAGCGTGGCAACGGCCCTGAGTTGGTACCCCTACTGCGTGAATTGGTGAAAATTGACAAACTTGTCTGGCTACGCTTGCTCTACGCCTATCCAGACGGCATTACTGATGACCTGCTCGACCTGATTGCTGCTGAAGAGAAAATCTGCAGCTACCTTGACTTGCCGATCCAGCATATCGACGATCAGATTCTGGCCGCGATGAACCGCCGGGTTGATGAGGCCGGCATCCGCGCGCTCCTGGAGCGTATTCGCACCCGTATTCCGGATATCACCTTGCGAACCTCGCTGATCGTCGGCTTTCCCGGCGAAACCGATGAACATTTCCGCAAATTGCTTGCCTTTGTCGAAGAGGGACACTTTGAACGTCTCGGCGTGTTCCGTTATTCCCGCGAAAAAGGCACCTCGGCCGCAAAACTCGACCATCAGGTGCTTGCGCGCACCAAGCTGTCGCGCTACAAACGCCTGATGAAGGCTCAGTCACGGGTCTCCTTCAGTAAAAATCTGGCATTGAAGGGACGTATCGAGCCGACCCTGGTGGAGGGTTACAGCGAAGAGACAGAATTGCTGCTGCGTGGCCGCAGTATCCGCCAGGCCCCCGATGTTGACGGCCAGGTCTACATTACTTCTGGACAAGCCGATGTCGGTGACATTGTCGATCTGAAAATTACCGACTCTTCCGAATATGATCTGATCGGCGAAATCTGTGAGGAATAGCCTTGCCCTGGAATCGCCCTCTGATTATCGGCCTCCTCGTGGTGCTATTGGCACTGACCTGGTGGCGACTGCAGCCTGAAGACGAGGAAATCCGCCGCAGCCAGCTGATGATGGGAACAGTCGTCGAAATCATGGCTGGTGGGCAGGGTTTCGACAAACTGGACGCTGCTGTTGATGCCGCCTTTGCCGAGATGGCAAGATTGGACAAGCTGCTCAGCAGCCATAACCCCGACAGTGACGTCTCCCGTCTTTCACAAAGCGACCATGGCGGTGACGTCGCAGCGGCAACGGCTGAGGTGATTGCACTTGGCCTGGAGGTTGCTCAGCGCAGTGACGGGGCTTTTGACCTGACTCTCGGCAGGCTGAAATCTCTTTGGGGTTTCGACCAGGAAACACCGACCGTTCCCAACCGGGATGCTCTCGCCACCGCTCTGGCTGGAATCGGGCCGGAAGCCTTATCTCTGGAAGGTCAACAAGTCAACAAGCGGGCTCCGCAGCTTCAGGTTGACCTTGGTGGTATTGCTAAAGGCTATGCTGTCGATCGGGCAATTGCAGTGCTCAAGCAGTATGGTGTTACCAGCGCCGCAGTCAATGCCGGTGGTGATATGTATCTGCTTGGCCAGCGTTCCCGGCGTGCAAAACACCCAGAGCGTTTCTGGCGTATCGGCCTCCAGCATCCCCGTCAAAAGGATGCTGTGCTTGAGACGGTTCAGGTTCGTGATCGCGCCGTGGTTACTTCCGGGGATTATGAGCGCTTTTTTGAACAGGACGGCATTCGTTACCACCACATCTTCGATCCACAGAGCGGTCTCCCGGCCAGGGGTTGTCAGAGCGTGACCATTATTGCTGACAGTGTTGCTCTGGGTGATGCTCTGGCGACAGCGGTTTTTGTCCTCGGGCCACAAGCAGGCCTGCTGCTGCTGACACAATATCCTCAGGCAGAGGGCTTAATTGTCGCCACGGACGGCAGCCTGCATACCAGCCCCGGCTGGGCAGCTTACCAGGTTACCCCATGAAAACGCCCTGGCATTTCATGACGGCTGGTGACTGGCTGGTTGTCCTGTTTTTATTAACGGCTGCTCTGGCAGGGATCGCCTGGGTGGCCGCCGCACCAGAGGGGACGCGGGTGGTGGTCACCAGCGGTGAGCAGACCCTTTTCATCGCGCCTCTTGATCAGCCACGCAGCGTCGATCTTGATGGTCCCCTCGGTCAAACCCACCTCGTTATAGATGAGCAGGGCGTCCGCATTACCCGTTCACCATGTCCACGTAAAATCTGTATCTCCATGGGCACGGCCAGGCACAGGGGTGATCTGCTGGCCTGCGTACCAAATCGTATTCTGGTTCACATCGACAGCTCTGCTGAAGAGGCTCCTTATGACCTGCTCAGCCGTTGATACCGGGGAGCTGACCCGGGCACGTCGCCAGGTTTTCCTGGCCCTGTTCATTGCCGTGGCCGTAACTCTGCACCTCTTCGAGACCTTGCTGCCGACTCCTGTTCCCTGGCTGCGTCTTGGTCTGGCCAATATCATGACCCTGGTTGCGCTTTATCTTTATGACGGTCGTGGCGCCTGGACCGTCAGCCTGGCTCGGGTCGGTATTGGCTCCATCTTACTCGGCAGACTTTTCAGTCCTGGCTTCTGGCTGGCTTTAGCCGGTGCCATCGTCGCAACATCTGCTATGATTATCCTGTATCGTGTTGCCGGAAGGCGTCTGAGTCCCATCGGGATCTCAGCAGTCGGGGCTGCCGGTCATGCCCTGGGCCAGATCCTTGCTGCCCGGCTACTGGTCATCCAGCACGAAGCGATCTGGCAGATTCTGCCGCTGTTTCTGTTCTTCACGGTCTTTTCCGGGATTTTGACAGGGTGGCTTGCCGCTGGTCTGCTTGAACAGCTAAAGCAACACCCGGCATTTCAACTGACACCAGGTGTACAAGAGAGGCTTTGTAAATGAACCGATGGCGACTTTTTTGGGCAGGGATTGTCCTTATCACCTTATGCGCTTGTGCCGCACAACAGAGAGTCACAACAAGCCCTGTCTTCAAAAACCCCTCATCTATTCAGATGGCTGATCTGCCCTGTGCAGAGACCAACGCAAGCGGTTCATTGATAATCCGTTATCCCTCTGAGAATCTTTATCGCAGCGGTGCCGTGCTGCCAAAACAAGAGGGCCTCGCATGCCTTGAAGAGTTGGCAAGCTGGCTAAAAAGCGTACCACAAGACCACTGGCAGGTGACGGTGGCCGGTGAAGAGGGCCAGGGTTTTGACCCTCTGGCGCTGGCCGCTAAACGGCAGGAGCTTCTGCAGCGATTTTTTGCCCGCAAAGGGCTTGAGCAGAAAGACTGGCAGTGGCAAACTATGATCGGGCAGGGAGAGCAACTGGAGCTTAGGAGCTTGTCCGACAATCCATGATCGGCTGCAAACCCAGCTGTTTTTGGCCCATATTTCAGCTCCTTTTCGACCAATAGCTATGGCTATTACTCTCAAACGAGCTAGAATCTGTTCTCAAACTTCTGGATTTTCGCTGCGACCCTTATTGTCGGACAAGCTACTAGAGCTGCGCCCTGATCTCTTGCAAGGTTGCACTGTCGACCGTGTAGGTCTCCTTGCAATATTCACAGGTCACCTGGGTATCATCAGTGGCCTCAATGAGCTGGTCAAGTTCATCGGCACCCAGCATGCGCAACAGACCAAGTGTTTGCTGACGGCTGCAGTGACAGGAAAAAGACAAAGGTGTTGTACCGAGGGTCCGGTACGGAAAATCGTGCAAAAGACGTTCAGCGATCGCTGTGGGTGAGAGCCCCTGGCGCAGCAGAGTGGTGGTCGGTGGTAAAGCACTAAGTGCTTCTGTAAGACGGTCAGCCAGAGTGTCGTCGGTGTCAGGCATTAGCTGTACCAGGAAACCTCCTGCAGCAACGACTTCGCCCTGTGGCCCCAACTCAACACCCAGGGCAACACTTGATGGTGTTTGCTCTGAAGTCGTAAAATAGTGCGCCAGGTCCTCGGCAATTTCGCTGCTGACCAGTTGAACCATGCCTCGGTAAGGCTCTTTCAAGCCAAGATCCTTGACGACATGCAGAAACCCGGCATGGCCAACGGCTCCAGCAACATCGAAGCGACCATCGCGCGGCGGCAAGTTTGCCAACGGCACTTTAACCGTTGCCCGCACGTGGCCATGGGTATCAGTTTCCGCCTGAATGCGCTGCAGAGGGCCATTGCCCTCAACTGTCAGACCGATCCTCTGGTCACCTTTGAGCAGGCTGCCCATTAGTGCGGCGGCTGTTGCCACGCGGCCGACCGCGACCGTAGCGGTCGGGTCGGTCTGTTGACGCTGGCGTACTTCCTCAACCAGTGCGGTGGTTGTCGCAACGGTGACACGGATGGCACCATCGAGGGTCAGGATACGAATCATATGATCAGTCATGGGGAGCCTCTCCTTAGGTCGACAGGAATCTTAGCCCAAAGTCTGGGGATGGTAAAGGATGATACCGCTGATAATGCAAATTGAGAGAAAATCATGTTAGAGAGCATGCCCTGGTTGCCTTGGCTGATGCCGCCCCTGATCGGTGCCTTGATCGGCTATGTGACTAATTACATTGCTATCCGCATGCTCTTCAGGCCGTTACGACCCTGGCGCCTGTTCGGTATTCGCCTACCCTTGACCCCTGGGATTATCCCCTCCAAGCGTGGCGAACTGGCCCAACGCATGGGTAAAATGGTCGGCTCGCACCTGCTGACAGCCGATGATGTCAGTCAGACTCTGGAAAAACCTGCCTTTCGTCGTGAGTTGAAGGGGGCGGTCAACGATAAACTCAGGGTGTTTCTCGATCGTGACCTCGGCTCACTGGAGACTCTGGTACCCGAGAGTTACAAAAAACGTTTTCGTGAACTGGTTACAACGGTGCGTGCAAAAGCAGTCTGTGCGGCAACCGATTACTTGGCCAGTGACGAGTTCGAACGGCAGTTGCGTGATTTTACCCAGGAGAAAGGCGATGCATTGCTGGCGCGCGATCTGGAAAGTTTTCTGACCCCGGCGCGCTACCAGGGTCTGCAAAACCATCTCGATACGCGCTTGACCACGGTTTTGCACTCTCCTGAAGTAGCCAGAACTGTAGAACGGTTTGTTGATGAGCGGCTTGAACGCTTGTTACAAAGTGACCATTCTCTGCGCGAGATGTTACCAAAAGATCTGGTCGAAGTTCTGCTGCAGCAGCTCGAACGAGAAGTGCCGCCCCTGCTGGAGCGTTTCGGTGGATTGCTCTACGATCCCGACTTTCGTAAGCGACTGGTGGCGCGGGTTCATCAGGGAATAGAGGCTTTTCTGGATTCTCTTGGCGGGCTCGCTGGACTGCTGTCAGGCTTTATCAATCTCGACCAGATTTACAGTCGGATTCCCGAGTTCCTCGACAAAGCTGGCGAGGAGATTTCCCACTGGTTGCGCGAAGAGAAGACCCAGCAGCAGGTTGCCGTCATGCTGCGGGAACGCCTGGAAGGCTTGCTGGACAAGCCTTTGGGTCAGTTCCTGGAAAAAGCCCCTTATGAGAAAGTTGCTGGGGCCAGGCGTTACATCAGTGAACGTTCGGTCGAAGCAGTTCAAAGTCGACGGACGACAGATATGCTGCTTGGCTTTGCCGATAATGGCCTGCAACGGATCAAGGATCGCTCGTTTCGCAGTCTGCTTGATGAGAACCTGCCTGCTGATGGAGTTGACCGGCTGCGGGACGAATTGGGCGACCGGCTGCTCACCCTGGTCAGATCCGCCGAAGCCTCTGCGGCCATAGATGCGGTGATCAAAGACAAGCTGGAGTTCTGGGTCTTTCAGAAGCCCCTGGGGCGTCTCGCTGAACGCTTGCCTGCTGATGTCCTTGAGGAACTTGAAGAGGGCCTCTACCGTCATGTCGGTGAGGTCCTGCAGAAGGAAGTGCCACCACTGATCGAAACGCTCAATGTGGCTCGTATGGTAGAAGAGAAGGTCAACCAGCTGGATATCCTTCAGGTCGAAGATTTACTCATGGGAATCATGAAGGAGCAGTTTAAATATATCAACCTGTTCGGAGCCGTCCTGGGTTTTCTGATCGGACTGATCAACCTGGCTGTCTGGTGGATGGCTTAACGGAGACTATCAATGAATTCTCGTTTTTACCTCGGTTGGGATCATATTCGCCGAGCCTGGAGCGGCATCCTCGGCTCAGATGACCTTGACAGCCTGCCCAAGGTGGCTGCCGACCTGCCGCCAGCAGACACCAAACGTGTCCGGTCCCTCATGGAAGACTGTTTGTCCACCCGTGGTGGCGAGGTTTCTGCACGACAACGTGCCGCGATTCTCGGTGAACTCTATCTGACTTTAAATGAAACGGGCCGCAGGAACTTTCTTGAGACTCTGGTGGACAGCTTTTGCGTTGATCGACAGCAGGTTAAAACTACGGCACGCAAACTTCTGGAATCAGCAGATGACAAGAGCTTTCAGCAGACCGCCATGCAGATGCGCGAAGCACTCGTTTCGCCGCAGCAGCGGCTGCTTCGTCAGTTCAATGCCCTGCCTCAGGGGATTAAATTTCTGGTCGGTTTGCGTGCTGATCTGTTGGCCTATCGCACATCCCAACCGAAACTCTTCGCTCTTGACCGCGACCTGAAGGAGCTATTGGTCTCTTGGTTCGATGTCGGTTTTCTTGCAATAGAACGAATCACCTGGCAGAGTCCAGCCGCTCTGCTGGAGAAACTGATGGGCTACGAGGCGGTCCACGCTATCAACTCATGGACTGACTTGCACAATCGCTTGGAATCTGACCGCCGCTGCTATGCTTTCTTCCACCCCGGCATGTCTGAGGAGCCGTTGATCTTTATTGAAGTCGCTCTGGTTGAAGGTTTGGCGACAAGCATCCAGGATTTGCTCGATGAAAATGCTCCGTTGATCGCTCCGGAAGAGGCTGATACTGCCATCTTCTACTCGATTTCCAACACCCAGCAAGGCCTGCAGGGGATCAGCTTCGGGCCGTTCCTGATCAAGCAAGTGGTGACCAGTCTGCGTCAGCAGCTACCGAAACTGAAAACTTTTTCAACCCTGTCTCCCCTGCCGGGCTTCCGCCGCTGGCTGACGTCCTATTTTGAGGCGGCTATGGACGGAGATGAGCAGGGTCCGATGGAGCAGGCCCTTGTCGAGGCCGCGAAACTTCTCAAGGTTGACGCAGAAGCAGAAGCTGTCTTCAATGCCCCACAATGGTGGCAGAATCAACAGGCGGCCGACATTCTCAAAGACCCTCTGCTATCTCTTTGCGCTCGCTATCTGAATGAGCCGCGAGAAAAGGACCAAGCCCCTCTTGATCCGGTCGCCCGCTTTCATCTCGGCAACGGCGCTCGCATCGAGCGTATCAACTGGCTCGGTGACATCTCCGAGAAGGGGATGCAGGAGTCATGCGGATTGATGGTCAATTATCTTTATCAGCTCAAGGACATTGAGAAGAATATAGAGGCCTACGCTACCAACAAGGAGATCGCTGCCGCTGCACGGGTACGCAACCTGCTGCGTGATGATGATGACGAACAGAGCCAGTTGGCTCGTCTGCGTCGGTTGCTGTCTATTAAGCGAAATAATGGTGCTGCAGATTCGAAACAATCCTCTCGGGAGAAGACATGAACCTGAAACCGGAAGTCGTTGAGCAACTCGAACGGGTACTCTCAGCGGTAGAACAGTTGTTACCGAAAGCTGCTGAAGCAATCGATTGGACGAAAACTTTGGCCGCCAACTGGAGACGACATTCTTTTGCCGGTTACCTGGAGCCGATTGAATATATTGAAGATACCCACCTCGACGATCTGGTCGGAATCGAACGCCAGAAACAGGTTCTCGAAAAAAATACACGTCAGTTCCTGCGTGGCTATCCCGCCAACAATGTCTTGCTCTGGGGTTCGCGCGGTACCGGCAAGTCGTCTGTGGTCCGGGCGTTGCTTAACAAGTACGCAGACGAGGGCCTGCGAATTGTCCAGGTAGACAAGAACGACCTTGATTACTTGTCAGACATTTTTGCGCAGATCGGCAAACAGCCTTATCGTTACATTATCCTCTGCGATGATCTCTCCTTCGAGCCAGGTGATCCTGGCTACAAAATTCTTAAAAGTGTTCTCGATGGCTCAGTTTATGCCTCACCGAAGAATGTGTTGATCTATGTGACCTCCAACCGGCGTCATCTGCTCCCGGAGTTTCATACCGACAATCTCGGCGCAAAAATGGTCCATAACGAGATCCATCATGGTGAAGCGGTTGAGGAGAAAATTTCCCTTTCGGATCGCTTCGGCCTCTGGGTTTCGTTCTATGTTTTCAAACAGGATCTTTATCTGGAGATTGTGCAGAAAACCATCGCCAGACTCTGTGTCGAGAACCAGAAAGAACCGCAATGGGATGAAGATCTGGCCAAAGCCGCCATCAAGTGGTCTCACGAAAAGAGCAAACGCTGTGGGCGCACTGCATTGCAGTTTGCGCGGCATTGGTTGGGGCAGTATTTGCTGGAGAGAGAGGAACACCAATAGGAGGGAACAGTTTCATTTGCCGGTTGAATGTCAACAAGTCAAGCCTGGTACCTTTTTTAACTCCGGAAAACCAACAGTCTGAAGTTAAGACCGGGGATCCCACAGGCAAGGAGGCCTGGTAGATGGCTTATGCACCGGATCGGGGGGATGTGGTGTGGTTACAGTGCAATCCACAAGCGGGACATGAGCAGGCAGGGCACCGCCTGGCTTTGGTTCTTTCACCAAAACGATACAATAAAATCACCCATCTGATGCTTTGCTGCCCTCTGACAACTTCAATCAAAGGCTATCCGCTTGAGGTGGCAACTAAGATCAGCGGCAAGGACGGAGTTGTCCTCGCAGATCAAGTCAAGAGTCTCGACTGGGTCGCCCGTAAAGCCAAAAAAGAGGGGTGCGTGGAACAGTCTGTTCTGGATGAGACCCTTGCCAAGGTTGAGGCTTTGCTCTGGTAGACAAGTACGAACAAGAGGTGTCACACCTTTTGCTGGAAGGCCTTTCCCTGTTAGCGTTAATGGCGATCAGCTACTTGATCATGTGATTTGATTATCAGTTTCTAGTGTTCACGCTGGCCTAAAGAAACTCAATCAGACCTCGAAAAGCTTTCTCTCGGTAACGGATAGGACTTCACATCCGTTCTCTTTGATGAGAACCATGTCCTCCAGCTTGACCGCTCCATGAGACGGATGGGTAAGGTGTAACTCAATGGTGATGACGAACCCATCCTGAAGGGGAAACTCAGAATTGTGGAAAAGGATTGGGGCTTCGTTTGCGTCAAGACCGATGCCGTGACCCACGAAATTGCCCTTTCTCGGGGCTAGCCCTAGAAAAAGGTCTTCAACGTCTAAGGCGCACGCCGCTGAATGGGCTGCAGCAAAGACCTCTCGGCATTGGACCCCACTTTTGAGAATATTGATTGTCGTGTCCGAAATTTCCTTCAGCCGATTGAATAAATCAACAATATTTGGGTCAGCTTGACCTAGGATGTAGGTTCGCGTTTCATCACAATGATATCCGTGGTGGCATGTCGGGATGTCGACGATGACTAGATCTCCCTTGTTGATCTGGCGCCGTGAAGGCCCGGCGGGGACGGCAGGACTGAGCCCGACACCAGTTACCGTATTTGCAAATCCACTCACCTGCAGCAGGTTTTCGCCTGAAGAAAGTGGGCCATGACTGATATGGAAATCAAAGTTGCGCATAGACAGGATGCCCTCATGTCCAGCCTTTCGGTGCGCATATTCGACCTCTGCGGCGAGGTCGAGTTCCGACATCCCGCTCGTGAGCGTTTCGAGGATTCTTTTGTGGCCAGCGTTCATGATTGCGCTCGCGGTCCGAATGTATGCAACCTCATCGTCATCTTTGACCATACGCTGGCTCAGCACCATTTGCGCTATATTGATTGGTTCGAAACTTGAGAATGTCTTGGCAATCTTCAGAAAAAGCTCTGCCGGTAATACGTCCATTTCAAGACCAAGCCGTCCTTTAGCTACGCCTAGATTCTTTAGGCTCTCAGCGGCCTCACGAAAACTCCCACCGGGGATAAGCTTATCTGCGGGAAGCCATGTTTCGCGCTCTACAAAATCCAGCGCGCGGCGTACGATCAGAAAGAAGGAGTTCGGGGTCACAACCAAAATGCTAGGTTGGGCAGTGCCTGTGTAGTAGAAAATATCCCTGGAGAGGACGAGGATGGCGGCATCAATGTTCTCAGTTTGTAACTCATGTTGAAACATAGCGATTCTGGCGAGCTTAGGACTATTGGACATTTTGCTCTCCTTCTTCCGTGAGGGCTGCTTGGTATCACGAGTCTGGTAGCTCATTTCGGCGATTCTCTTCAGCATGAGCCAACAGGGAATACAGCTCATCATGAACCGCTCTTGCAGAATAATACTCCCCCTATTTGCAGTGCCTCATCTTTTGAGGCCAAACCCCTAGCGATAAATTCTTGCTGTACTTTACGGTACAGAATACCTGCCCGTAATGATGCTTCCATAAAGCTGGAGAGAGTTTCCCCTTCACGTAAAACATTTTCTGCGGCCTTACGCAGACCAGGCTCAACTCTTAAGAATGAAATTGTGGATGATTTCATGTCGCATATCCATGCGCCGCAATTTATCCTAGCAGGAAGGCCAGCTGCAGACAATGCTAGATATCAATCTATTCATCTTTAAGCGCTACAGTCATGTATTGTTCTTTATATTTACGCTGTTACAATGTAATTATCTATTCATAATCTATTCGGAAAGGCTATGAATCTAACAAAAGAACAACATAAAGCCAGGCTCCTTGCTCTTTTAGCAAGTGGTGCAAAAACTTCTCCGCAGTTACAACAGGCCCTGGCTGTCAGCCAGCCCACTGTCTATCGCCTGCTGGGGTCACTTTCCAGACAGGTTGTCACCCTGGGTCGTGCTAGAGCAACATGTTACGCCATCTCTCGAAATGTAAGAGGGGTTGGAAGTATTTTTCCAATCTACAAGGTGACTGAGGCAGGAGATGTACGCCAATTTGGCAGCTTGACAGCTTTACAGGGTGGACAATATTGGTGGGAGCCAAAGGGTCAAACCGGGGAGATCTTTGATCATCTTCCCTGGTTTATCCAAGACATGCGCCCCGATGGCTTTATGGGGAGAACCTTTGCTCACTCCATAAGTGCCGAACTTGGAATCCCGGAAAGACTCAAAGACTGGAATGATGACCACGTTTTGATTGCCTTGGCCCATCGCGGTGAAGATTGCATGGGCAACCTGATTCTTGGCGAAGAATCGCTTGAGCGTTATTTACAGGGAGCTCGCCAAACAGTTGGGGCTATAAACAGTAGTGAGCGGGTAGCAACCTACCCCGACCTTGTCCGAGAGGCTATGGCTGGAGATCCACCAGGGTCATTGGTCGGAGGAGAGCAGCCCAAGTTTGCAGCACTGGTTATAGAGGATGAGGAGCTCAGGCATGTCCTCGTCAAGTTCTCACCCTCGACCCAATTCGCGAGCGGCAGGAGGTGGGCTGATTTACTTATTTGCGAACAAATTGCTTTGCAGATCATCGCGGAGCGTGGGATAGGTGCAGCAAAGAGCGAAATCATTGAGAGCAATGATCGTGTCATGCTCGAAGTTACTCGCTTTGATCGTTGTAGCCAACTTGGCCGCTTGCCTATGATTTCACTGGAAGCTGTTGACAATGAGTATTTTGGGGAACTCGACAATTGGATCGCGGCAGCAGCGCGACTAGAGAGCAGCGGCAGGCTCGCTGCTGACGACGCAAACAGGCTTAGATGGCTAGTTGTGTTTGGCAATCTAACCGCTAATACAGATCAGCATTTCGGCAACATTTCATTACTTATAGATAATGCTGGAAGGTCCTTTACTCTTGCACCTGCCTATGATGTGCCGCCGATGCTTTATAGACCACAAGAGACTGAGGTCCCCGAGCGTACCTTCAACCCCAAGCCGCCACAAGCTGTAGCCTTGGAGCAATGGCATGACGCACAGCAATGGGCGGTTCGTTTTTGGCGTGCAGCAGCAGAGGACCAACGAATTTCAAGAGGGTTCAGGAGTATTTGTGAGCAGAACCTCAAAACTGTTCAAGGGCTTTTGGACGGCCCACAACTTCTTGAGTAGTCGCTTATTGCTGAGATCAACACTTATGAAAAACGAGACGGCAGATGATCGTCTGAGGTCCATCTGGCTGAAGCCATCCCGTATCGGGAGCGGGATTGCAAGACGCAATGAACCCCCAGATGTTCGCAAACATCCCCTGTTCTGCTTGGTCGTCTCTGTTAATTGTGATATTTTGCCCCCATGGGTGATTCTCTCCTGCCATTACTGCTAGCTCTGTCTTCTATATTTCTCGGTGCCCTGATCGGGGGCCGCATAGCATCGGTCTGTCATATCCCCCGGGTTACCGGATACCTGATCACAGGCCTGCTAATCGGGCCCTCGTTTGCAGGGCTGACCAACTTGCCGGTACTCTTGCCACCGGATGTCCTGTTAGAGCTGCGACCACTCTCAGAAATGGCTTTGGCCCTGATTCTGATGCATATCGGTGGCCTCTTTGAAATCAGTCATCTCGATCGCTGGCGACATCGTATCCTGCTTTTTTCCGGCAGCGAAATCCTGCTGACTTTTTCCCTGGTTGTCGGTGCAGTGCTAACGGTTAACCTTACTGTTCTGCAGAAGGTTTTGCCAGGACAAACCCTTTGGCAAACCTCTCTGGAATTTGCTTTGTTTCTTGGCATTATTGCCGTAGCAACTGCACCGGCAGCTACGCTGATGGTTATCCGTGAATACGAAGCTGACGGACCGGTAACGAGTGTGTTGTTGACTCTGGTCGGTTTTAACAACCTGGTTTCAGTCCTTGGTTTTGCCGTTCTGGCACATATCTTTATCTTTCCGGATGAGGGCTTCGGTATCCTTGTGATGCGTATGGGAGGCCCTATTCTGGTGGGTGCCGCCATGGGTTTTGCCATGTCGGTGTGGGCTCAGCGCCTGGAGTTGTCGAGTGAGAACAAGATCCTGATGCTGGGTGGGATCGCCGTCAATGTCGCTCTCTGTCGGGCGTTGAATATTGACCCGCTGCTGGCAAGCCTGGTTTTGGGGATGACTCTGGCCAACAGCTGCCCGCGCTGGCATCGTCTGCAAGAGGATATCCGTCAGGTTGATTACCTGCTCTACGTCGCCTTTTTCGTTATGGCCGGTGCCAATCTGCATATTGAAACCTTAACGCATATCGGCCTGCTCGGTGTCGCTTATGTTATCGCCCGCACCTTTGGCAAATGGTTGGGGGCCGCCATCGGTGCCCGTCTCGGCGGCTTCGGCCCGAACGAAAAGGCTTACATAGGGCTGACTCTCATGGCCCAAGCAGGTGTCGCCATCGGCTTGGCCAGTCAATTGGCCCACCATTGGCCAGGAGGTGGCAAGCTTCTGGAAACGATTGTGCTTGGCTCAGTGGTGGTCTTCGAACTGATAGGGCCGCTTGCCGTACGGCATGGCCTGGTGCGTTCCGGTGAAGTACCGATTCTCGCGCTGTTGCAGAAACGGGCACCAGTGGGTGCTTTAGAGGGGATGCATAATGTGGTCCATCATTTTCGCAGTTCCCTTGGCGTGCCGGTTGGCCACCGACTTGAAGACCCCGGTGATATCCTGGTGCGACACATCATGCGGCAGAATGTCGAGACAGTGCTGCACAGCACTCCCTACTATGCCCTTCTCAAGCATATAGCCCATAGTCGCTACGATCGCTTTCCTGTGGTCGATGATGGTAACCACTTTATCGGCATGATTGACTACACAGAGATCCGTAACCTGCTCTTTGAACCGGCGCTGGTACCCCTGGTGGTTGCCGGAGACCTGACATCCACAGTGCAATATTGCCTGCAACCGGATCAACCGCTTCGCGAGGCGCTGAAGACCCTGCAACTGCACCGCAATATAAGTTATTTTCCCGTAGTTGACCCTGACGACCCGCAAAAACTGGTGGGCATCCTCAACCAAAATGATGTGCTAGCTGCTTTTCGTCGTTTGGGACAAGAGGCGTAGTAACCAATAATGTGGACTTGCTCCGCTTTTCATAGTAGATATCTGTTCGACAATCCAAATCAGCAAGCAGCCAGTTTATTGATCGCCCGACAAGCTCCTAGAGGAGGTAGTTTTGATCCCCAAGCAATTTCGTATTCATATTGTTCTCATAGTCACCGCTCTTTTCATGATTATCTACCCGATCCTCAGTGAGCGGCCAAATACAGAGAAGGCAGAAAAAGCAACTAACGCTGCGATGGAGTTTCTTAAACTGGTCGATTCTGAAAAGTATGCAGAGAGCTGGGAGCTTTCGGCAGACCTGATGAAAGAAAAGGTGACCCAGCAGGAATGGGTTGAGAAATTGACCAAGGCCAGGACTCTTTCCGGAGCGCTGATCAAACGCTCTAAAAAAAATGCAAGTTATTCCACCTCGGCCCAGGACAGCCCGGAAGGTGAGTATATTGCACTGACTTTTGACTCGAAATATCAGCGCGCGGCGAGTGTCTCCGAACATGTGACCGTGATGCTCGAAGGAGACCGTTGGCGGGTCGCGGGGTATTTTATCCAGTAATATCGTAGTATCGTTAATGACAAAAGCGGGCCACACATTGTGACCCGCTTCTGTCGTTGCATATCGTTGTCATTCCCGAGGGTGTCATCGGGAATCCAGACTTTAAAATCATGGATCCCCGATAGAATCATTCGAGGATGACAAGCATTTTTACCAACAGTTCAGCTTGTGCTTAATCGTCACGAAATATTTCAGTCAAAAGGATTGCTGATCTGGATCGTCTGATCACGACGTGGACCGACAGAAACCAGAACTGCCGGGCAACCAGCCAGTTCTTCAAGTTTGGCCAGATAAGCTTTAGCGGCGGCGGGCAAATCAGCCATGGTCCGTGCTTCGCAGATATCACTGCACCAGCCATCGAATTCCTCGTAGACCGGCGTGCACTCCCTGAGAATGTCGGCATCGCGCGGGAACTCCTCAATTAACTCTCCTTTGTAGGAATAGGCAGTGCAGACCTTGATGCTCTCAAGATCATTGAGGACGTCAAGCTTGGTTATTGCCAGGCCGGTCATACCGTTAAGACGGACCGCTTCGCGAAGGGCGACGGCATCGAACCAGCCACAGCGACGCGGACGACCCGTGGTGGAACCAAACTCGTTACCTGCCTTACGTAGACGATCCCCCATCTCATCATGCAACTCTGAAGGGAAGGGTCCTTCGCCGACCCTGGTGCAGTAGGCTTTGGTGATGCCGACAACACTGTCGATGTGGCGCGAAGCAATGCCTGATCCAGTGCTGACCCCACCAATACAGGTGGATGACGAGGTCACGTAAGGGTAGGTGCCATGATCGATATCGAGCAGGGTTCCCTGGGCACCCTCAAAGAGCAGGTTGTCCCCTGCTTCCATGGCGATATTCAGAGATCTTGAGCAGCAGCCGATATATTTTTCTATCTGCTGTGCGTATCCTGAATACTCTGTAAAAATTTGTTCTTCATCAAGGGTTGCTTCACCGAAAAACTTTTCCAGCAGAAAATTCTTTTCCGGCAGGATTTCTTTGAGCTTACGCCTGAACACCTGAGGTTTAACCAGATCGCTCATACGGATACCGCGGCGGCCGACCTTGTCTTCATAGGCAGGACCTATGCCTCGCCCGGTGGTGCCAATCTTGCGAGAGGCATCCTTTTCCCTGGCCAGATCAATGGCCTTGTGCCATGGCATGATGATGTGCAGGTTGCTATCCACCACCAGCTGCCGGTCATCCTTGAGATAGCCCCTTTTCTTCAGGCCTTCTATTTCACCGAGAAATATTTTCGGATCGAGAACAACACCGTTGCCGATGACACAGCGCTTGCCGGGATGCAGAATACCGGAAGGAATCAGGTGTAAAACGATGGTCTCATCGCCGACCACAAGGGTATGCCCGGCGTTGTTGCCACCTTGATAGCGAACAACCTGCTGGGCGTGTTCAGTGTAGATATCGACCACTTTTCCTTTGCCTTCGTCACCCCACTGGGCACCGATAATGACAACATTTGCCATGTTTATTCTCCGAGTTTTTTAAATTGTTTTCGAACTATGCGTTAAAGCTGAAATTGTCCTGACTCAATCGCTGCACGGGTCACGCTGATTTCCTCGCCATCCGCTGCGCGGATCAGGGTCAGTTCTTCTGATACTTCAAACACCAACAGATAACTATAATGCATGCGCCTGGCATAATCGAGGCTGGCCGATTGATTACGCTCAATAATATCCCGGGACACTGAATAACCCTGCTCGCGCAAGACGGTTGCCAGCTGTTGTGCCGGGGCCTTATCCTGTCCTGATGAAAAGAGCAGAATATCACTCCCATCTTCAGTGCGCTCGTCGAGTATTTTATCGAGAGCAAAGAGCAGGTTGTACAGATTAAAGGCGAAGCCGGTGGCCGGTGCCGGGAAACCGTAACGAGCCGTCAGGCCATCGTAACGACCGCCAGAGCAGACTGCTCTGCCGAACCCGGACAGGAACCCCTGAAAGACCAGCCCACTATGATAATCGAAACCACGCATTTCACCAAGGTCTAAAGTGATGTGATCCTCGATACCATAGACCGTGAGGATTTCGAGGATTTTTTCAAGATTATCCAGAGCTTTTTGCGAAGCAGGGTTAGTAACAGATTGCCGGGCCTGGCCAAGGACTTCGTGACCACCGTAGAGCCTCGGCAGGGCGAGCAGTTCCGTACGCTGCTGATCGGTCAGTGGCAAGTCCTTGATGAGTTGTCGCAACCCGGAGAGGTCCTTGGCTGCGATCGCAGAACGAACCGCACGGGACTGTGCAGCATCGAGGGGCAGGTCACTCAAGATTCCGCGCAGGAATTCGATCTGACCGATGTCAATAGTGAACTCGCCAGCGCCGACAGCTTGCAGGCATTTCACGGCCATGGCAATCATTTCGGCATCTGCTTCAGGACCACTAAGACCGATCAGTTCTACTCCGGACTGGAAAATCTCCCGGTCTTTGCCGAGGCGCTGTTCCGTGTGACGCAACACACGGCCATTATAGCAGAGCCGAAAGGGCAGTGGCATTTCGCGCATGCGGGTTGCTGCAATCCGTGCCACCTGCGGAGTGATATCAGGTGGGAAGGCGACCAATCGACCGGTTTGGCGGTCATCAAAGCGAAAGGTTTTCTCGCGCAGGTCTGTTCCCAGGCCGAGCTCTAGAACGGCCAGGTCCTCAAGGACGGCAGGTGCTACGGGGCGAAACCCCCATGAGCGGTAGATGCTGCGCAGGGTGTTTTGCAGATAGTCCAGCTTGGCAGTTTTAACCGGCAGAAAATCTTTCACGCCGGTTGGTAACCGCGTTTCAATGGTGTTCGACACGTTCAAGTCCTTGGCAGCCCGACAAGCTGCTGCGCTATTGGTAAACAACTCGGTATTTATAAAACAATCTGGTTTGCAGCCACAATGTGTGGATGGGCGCGCAATTTTTCCAGGGTTTCATCAGGAATGCAACTATCAATATTGATCAGGGAGACGGCCTGGCCGTCAATTGCCTGGCGGGTCAGATTCATCCCGGCGATATTAACCTCGGCTTCGCCAAGTATCTGGCCGATAAAGCCGATGATGCCGGGGCGGTCTTCGTTGAACAGCACCAGAATATGGCCGTGGGGGAGGGCTTCCACGTTGCAGCCGTTAACACGCACAATGCGATAGTCATTTTCACCAAACATAGCCCCACAAATAGAATGTTCACCCTCTGTACCAACCACCGTCAGCCGTATCATGCTGGAGAATCCGCGCGATGTCTGGCTGCGGGTTTCCGTAACAAGGATGCGGCGTTCTTTCACCAGGTGCGGTGCATTGATATAGTTAGCTTCCGGGCCGATCATAGGTGTCAGGATGCCTTTCAATGCCGCCATGGTCAGAGGCTCAGTCGGATTATTAGTGACTGTGCCAGCATATTCAAGGTGCACCTCTTCAAGACCCTTACCATATAGCTGGGCCTGGAATGAACCGAGACGTTCAGCGAGCTCTATATGGGGTCGCAAGGTTGTCAACAGGTCGGCACTGATTGACGGCACATTAACGGCGTTGACGATGATGCCTTTTGTAAGGAAGTCAACGACCTGAGTGGCTACTTGTACGGTAACATTCACCTGGGCGTCGCGGGTGGCGGTGCGCAGATGCGGAGTGCAGATGACCTGTTCAAGCCCCAGCAGTGGATTGTCTAATCCGGGTGGCTCTTTTGCGAAGACATCAATCGCGGCTCCGGCCACGCGTCCGTCTTTGATCGCCTCAGCCAGAGCTATTTCATCGATCAGACCACCAGTAGCGCAGTTGATTATATGACAGCCGGGTTTGGTTCGCGACAGAGTTTCGCTGTTCAGGATATTGGCTGTTTCCGCATCGAGCGGAGTGTGTAGTGTCAGAAAATCGGCACGGGCCAACAGCTCTTCGAAATCAACCTGATCAGCACCGAGTTGGCGAATGGTGTCGACACTAAGGTAGGGGTCATAAACTATCGGTTTCATTTTCAGGGCGAGAGCTCGTTCTATAACCAGTCGACCTATTTTACCGCCCCCCATAACACCGAGGGTTTTTCCGGCGATTTCGATACCTATGAAAGATTCTGATTCCCATTGGCCTTTTTTGGTTGATTGACTGGCCATTGGAATCCGCCTGGCCAGGGCGAAGAGCATGGCGATAGTATGTTCCGCCGTGGTGGTTGTGCTACCGAAAGGGGTGTGCATGATGACAACCCCTTTACGGTTGGCCGCTTCCAGGTCCAGGTTGCCGGTACCAACTCCCGCACGGCCCACCACTTTGAGCTTTTTGGCCGCCTGAAAAACCTCTTCTGTGACCTGTGTGCCGCTACGGACAATCAGTGCTTCCACCTCGGCAACAGCCTCCAGCAACTGTTCTGATGTCAGTCCGGGCTGATAGTTAAGTTCAATACCTTCAGCCTCTTCCAGCACCTGTAGGCCTTCGGCTGGGAATTTATCAGAAACCAGTATTTTCATGATATGGGTCCGTTACAGACGGGGAGAACTCTCATTTAAGAATTATAACCGAACACAACAAACTAGCAACCGACCTTTACCCTGTCAAGCTCAAAGACTGGGCTCAAAGTCTGGGGTTGTAACTCCCCTAAATGGCATCAGGCTGTCTTGGACAATGTCTGCAGAAAAGAGATCAGCATGCGAACGCCAACGCCGGTACCACCCTTGGGTGTGTAGGGTTGGTTCTGGTCACGCCAGGCGGTTCCAGCGATATCCAGGTGAGCCCAACGGAAGTCACAGGCAAACTTTTTCAGGAATGCAGCAGCAGTAATCGTCCCGGCCGGGCGTCCGCCGGTATTCTTGACGTCGGCAACGTCGCTCTTGATCTGCTGGTCGTAGTCATCCCAGAGTGGCAGCTGCCAGAGACGTTCACCACTTTCCTCTCCAGCGTTCAGTAGCGATTGCACAAGTTTTTCGTCATTGCCGAGTACGGCCGTGGCGTGATGCCCCAGCGCAATGATGCAGGCACCGGTCAGAGTCGCCAGATCGATGACCAGCTTCGGCTCGTAACGTTTTACATAAGTCAGGGCATCGGCAAGGATCAGACGTCCCTCAGCATCCGTATTGAGGACCTCAATAGTCTGACCGGAAAGGCTGGTCAGTATATCGCCTGGTCGATACGCCGTTCCCGATGGCATATTTTCCACTGTCGGTACGATCCCCAGAAGATTGATTGGCAGCTCCAGCAGTGTGGCAGCCAGCATGGTACCGATGACTGCTGCACCGCCGGCCATATCCATCTTCATTTCATCCATTTTTTCGCCGGGCTTCAGTGAAATTCCCCCGGAATCAAAGGTGACGCCTTTACCGACCAGAGCGACCGGTGCTTCGTTCTTGCCGCCACCATGATGCTCAAGAATAATCAGGTGTGGTTCGCGTACGCTTCCCTGAGCGACACCAAGCAGAGCACCGAAACCTTCTTTAGCCAATTCTTTCTGACCAAGAATTTTACACTTTAATGAGCTTTCATCAGCGACTTTCTGTGCTTGTTCAGCCAGGTAATCGGGAGATTTGATATTGCCTGGTGTATTGACCAGATCACGCGCGATTACCACACCTTGGCAGAGTTTTTGTGCTTGCTCTAGAGCAGATTCACAGGCTTGCTTTTCACCCGCAGTTTCGATCAGCAAGGTCACCGATTTCGGCAGTTTGCGCATCTTTTTACTTTCCTCGCTGAGAAACCGGTCATAACGATAACCCGCCAGCAGAAGGCCTTCTGCCGTGGCCTGAATGCATGCTGCGCTGTCACTCTTTTTTGCTGCGCAGAGTGGCAGTGCAAATGCAACTTGCGCCATTTTTTTCTCCGCCACCCGTTGCATGGCACTGCCTGCTGCCTGGCGAATCTTCTCGATGGTGACCTCCACCTTTGCCCCCAGGCCGACCAGAAGAATTCGTTCCGCAGGGAGATGCCCGGCCGGTTGAAAGAGAATTTGCTCACCGCTTTTGCCGGTGAATTCACCATTGTGTTGCGCCTTGTGTAACAGACCACCCAGTTTCCGGTCGAGTTCTTCCAGCAGTGGGTCAGAAAAGCTTTTTTCGCAGACGCCGATCACCAGGCAGGAGGTTTTTATTTGAAGCGGGGCTACTTTGCGAATCTTGATGTCCATTAGAGGTTCTCCTTAGAGTACGAATAAGTTTATGCTAAAGGCCAATGATAGGCTGGTTTCTCTCATTTGGCCAGCAGCATTTGGCTGGTTTTTTCGCTGAGTCTTAACCACTGTGCTATTGCACAGTGCTCAAGTCTGGATTCTGTGATATTTTCATTTAATGCGACTCGCTCTTAAACACCAGATAATCATGGCTCCTGCTGCGGTGCTTTGCCTGATGACCTTGTTACTTTGCTTCCTGCAGTTCACCTACTGGGACATGTCGGTCAAGCGACAGCAGACCAAGGATCTAAAAACGGCCTTTATTGCCTTGGCGGAAGCTGATATGGCAGCTGAACGTATGCACGGTGTTGTCCGCTTTCTAACTCAGGCTCAAGAGCCTGCCCCCAAAGTACTGGAACAGATGACGAACTTATATCAGCATCTCGCCGTGGCGATTGATCGTCTACAGGAGACAGAGCTTTTGGGTCCGTCTGCCATAAATCTGCTGCAACAGAGTGTTATTGACCTGAACCCTGAACAGGGGATTCAGTTGGAACGCTTCAATTCGAAGCTGGAGGTTCTTCGTCCCTACATTAAGGAACAACTCAATGCCTTAAATCGACAACGTCAAGATCTAGGTGTGCTGCATCAAGATGATATGGACGCCTTGGTTGCAGAGACCACTTTTGTGACAATTGTTGTGCTTGGCTTCGCTATCCTGGTGGGAATTCTGCTTTCACTTACTTTTGCCCGGCGTATCCTCCAGCGTATTCAAGTACTCTCTGACAGTGCTGCCCGCATCACCGATGGTGATTTTTCACCACCGCCAGCACCGGACGAAGTGCGCGATGAGCTTGACGGCCTGGCGGTTTCCATCAACCACATGACCGATCAGCTGATTCGGGTGGTTTCTTCCGAAAAGCTTCTTGAAGGTGCAGAAGAGGAACGCCGCCGCATCGCCATGGATCTTCACGACCAAACCCTTGCTGACTTATCGGCCGTGCGCAGAGGGCTTGAACAGTTGCAGCAGGAAACCGTTTGTGGTGAAGCGGCTGAATTGATTGACGCTGATCTTCAGCGGGCGATGGCCAACCTGAGAGCGGTGATGGACGACCTGCATCCGCAGACTCTTGACATTCTCGGTCTGCCAGCGGCCGCTGAATCCTTGCTGACAAAGTCTTGCGAGTCGCCGGATTCTCCCGCATATCATTTCCTTGCGGACGATGGTGCTACCGATATCAAATTGCCACGGCTGACCCAAGTGACTGTCTACCGAATCCTTGTTGAAGCCATCAACAATGTGCTGCGTCATGCACATGCCAGTCAACTGGAGGTTGGCATGACGCTACGTGGCAGGACTCTGATTGTTGACGTTGAAGATAATGGCCGGGGTTTCGATCATGCCCCTCAGCCACCGACAACATCAGGAGGGCGAGGTTTGCACAATATTCAGGAGCGGGCCCGAGCGATTGGAGCCCAGGTCAGCTGGAGTAATTCGCGCTTTTCTTCCGGGACACGCTTTGAGCTGGTGTTGCCGCTCAGAGAAGAGTAAGGAGACGATTCCATGGCACCTTATGCCTTGGTTGTAGCAGAAGACAATCCCAAAGATCTCGAATTCCTCAAGCAGATTGTAGCCGATTGGGAACATGACTGTGTAATCGAGCGGGCTCCTGACGGGCTGGTTGCTTTGGAGCTGGCCCTGGTCCACGATGAGCCACTGGTTATCAGTGATATTCAGATGCCGCAGATGAATGGTGTCGATTTCGCCAAAGCTCTCTGGGAACACAAGCCGCAGGCGCGGATTGTTTTCTGGAGTCAGTTCAAAGACGAGATGTACGTGCGCACCCTGGCCAAGATCGTGCCACCGGAAACGGTCTATGGCTATGTCCTTAAATCGAGCCCCCGTGAAAAAATTTCAACGGCCATGGCCACGGTTCTCTTCGAAGATCAATGCTGGATCGATCCGGAAGTGCGTAAGGTCCAGGGGCGTACCGGTCACAGCCAGACGGCACTTTCCGACATCGAGTATGAAGCCCTGATTGATATATCCCTCGGCCTGACAGACAATCTCATCGCTCAACGCCGTTATCTTTCCCGCCGCGGCGTGCAAAGCCGCCTCAATTCCCTCTATGGCAAGCTGAGTCTCGACCAGGAGCAGTTCCAGAGTGACAAGGTTGGCGATGCCTTTAACCTGCGCAACCGTGCCATCTCTGTCGCCCTGCGCCGAGGCCTGATCAATGCTTTTGAACTGGAACATGAAGAAGAATACCTGCAGGGTTGGCTGAAACGTTACAAGAGTGGGAGAAAGTGAAAGACAGTTACTGACAACTGATTACTAGCCTCTGCTTTGCCGTTGTAAAAGCCCCCTTGCTGTGCTAAAAATTGGTCATACCAAATCACGAGTGGGGAAAAGGCATGACCATTGTTCTGAAGCCAATTCGGCCAAAAAAGATCTCTGAAGAAATTGTTGAGCAGATTAAACAACTGATTTCAAAGGGTGATCTCAAGCCCGGTGATCGCATCCCCTCGGAAAGGGATCTGGCCACCATGCTGGGGGTCAGCCGACCTTCTGTTCGTGAGGCAATCATGGTCCTTGAGGCCATGGGTTTCCTCGATTCACGACAGGGGGGCGGTACTTTCGTTCGCGCTCTGACGGAGAGTAGTATTATGGATCCACTCGCCAAACTGGTCGAGAAAAAGGATCCTGAACTCTTGCGATCCCTTGCTGAAGTACGCATGGGAGTGGAGAGTTGGTCTGCGTACCTCGCCGCACAGCGGGCCAATGATGAAGATCTGGCTGAACTGCGTCGGATTTATGCAGTCATGGAAAAACAGGCCGCCCGGGGCGGCTGGAATTCTGAGGTCGATGCCGAATTTCATTATGCAATTACTGCGGCAAGTCACAACAGCTTGCAAATGCATGTGCTCGACTCCATTCATTCTATCTTACATACCACTATTCAGGTCGCACTAACGGAGTTCTATCAGGAAGAAGGGCATGTCCAACTACTGCTGATGCATCATCATGAGATCATGAAAGCGATTGCCGCGCATGAACCGGAACTGGCTCGCCAGAAGATGATGAAACATCTCTCGATGGTTGAGAAAAAGATGGCGCAACTTCTTGAAAAGAAGGACAAGTGACGTGTCCACTGAAAAGCTGGCCTGATCTTACCTCTTTGTAAGTGCACGCAATGGGCTATGCTGCAATTTCAAATATTCAAGCGTTAAGATTGATCGACTATTATTTTCTCAAGTTTTGGAAAAAAGTTGTATTCATTTAATGATGCCATTGCAAAAAGTCTCAGGCCACTTTTAGCATAAACTTGCCGATTTACAGTTG